>Ga0182005_1000035_pt1 | contig 172168 bp, 151 predicted proteins | sample Sormic07211103_1_FD_123021 | JGI IMG/M metagenome (GOLD analysis project Ga0182005, IMG submission 123021) | Rhizosphere microbial communities from Sorghum bicolor, Mead, Nebraska, USA - 072115-103_1 MetaG | ecosystem: Host-associated > Plants > Roots > Rhizosphere | place: USA: Nebraska... | reverse complement strand
GTGACCCTCGAGGCCGGTAGCCGCAGGCGAGGGCTTCGACTGGACAAGGCCGCGCAGCGGGGACGGTCAGGGATGACCGGCCGTTTTCGGGGAGGCAGGGACAGCCGACTCGAAAACCCCCAGTCGAAGCCCGACCCGGCCGAAGGCCCTTGATACACGGCCGCGGTAGCGGCCCTTCCCTGAGGGGTCGCCGCAGGCGTGGCCTTGAGGGTCACACCCGCCGGCTCTTACCGCGACACCGAACGCTAGCGACAAAGCCAAACGCGAGGGCGAAGCCGAGCCCGACCACACCCAAACGCCCTAACCAATCACCCGAGCAATTCAACAGCCGGAGCTACCTGACTCTCACGTCCAAGGCCGACACCGACCTCGGCCAGCTTCGCCCGCAGGCTGCCGGCGTCCGCGGCGCACAACGTCGCATGGCCCACCTTACGGCCCGGACGCGCCTCCTTGCCGTAGTCGTGCCAATGGCCATCGGCCACGGAAAGCACCGGCGCCGGATCCGGCATGTCGCCGATCCAGTTCAGCATCGCACTCGCGCCGCGTACACCGGTGTCACCCAGCGGGAGGCCGAGCACCGCACGGATGTGGTTTTCGAACTGGCTCGTGTGCGCGCCTTCGATCGTCCAGTGGCCGGAGTTGTGCACGCGGGGCGCCATCTCGTTGCCAAGCAGGTCGCCGCCGCGGACGAACAGCTCCAGCGCGAAGACTCCCACGTAATCGAGCTTCTCGGCGATGGCGCGGGCATGCGCCGTGGCCGCCTGCTCCAGCTCGTCGGACGTACCCGGCGCGGGAGCGAGGCTCAGCGAGAGCACGCCGTCGACATGCCAGTTGCGCGTCAGCGGCCAGGCGCGGAACGAGCCATCGCGGCCACGCACCGCCACCACCGACAGCTCGCGATCGAACGGAACGAAGGCTTCCAGAATCAGCCCGTGCTTACCCGCCGCTTCACCCAGGGCGGCCCAGGCCGCGTCGATGTCGTCGGCCGTCTTCAGACGGAACTGGCCCTTGCCGTCGTAACCGAGCCGACGGGTCTTGAGAATGGCCGGGGCGCCGATACGGGCCACCGCGCGGACCAGGTCCTCTCGGGTGTCGACCGTTTCGAACTCGGGCGTGTCCAGGCCGGTCTCACGGAACAGCGTCTTCTCGCTGAGACGATCCTGCGCCACGGCGAGCGCACGCGGATTGGGGAAGACGTCGACCAGCCCGGCCAGACGCTCGGCGGCGGCGGCGGGAACGTTCTCGAAATCGAAGGTGACGACGTCGACCCGCCGGGCGAAATCAGCCAGCGCGGCGTCGTCGGACCAGTCGGCGACGATCAGTTCGGCCACCTGGCCGGCGCAGGCGTCGGACGTACCGTCGACCACCAGCGTGCGGATGCCGAGGGGTGCCGCGGCAAGGGTCAGCATGCGCGCCAGCTGCCCGCCGCCGAGGATGCCCACCGTGGGAAGCTTGCGGCTCACGAGCGCGGATCCGGGTTATCGAGGACGGTGCGGGTCTGATCGCTGCGGAACGTGTCGAGTGCCGTGGCGACGGACGGGTCGTGCAGCGCCAGGACCGAGGCGGCCAGCAGGGCGGCATTGGTCGCGCCGGCACGGCCGATCGCCAGGGTACCGACCGGGATACCGGCCGGCATCTGCGCGATCGAAAGCAGGGAATCCATACCGTTCAGCGCCTTGGACTGTACCGGCACCCCGAACACCGGCAGCGCGGTCTTGGCGGCGATCATGCCCGGCAGATGGGCGGCGCCACCGGCACCGGCGATGATCACCTGGATGCCACGGCCACGGGCCGCTTCGGCGTAGCTGAAAAGCAGGTCGGGGGTGCGGTGGGCGGAGACCACCTGGACCTCGTGGACGATGCCCAGACGGGACAGCGTGGCGGAGGCATGCTCCATCGTTTCCCAGTCCGATCGCGAGCCCATCACCACGCCCACGCGCGGCGCGCTCGCTTCGTTACCTTCGTTGGAAATCATGGCCCGGGCACCCAAAAGTCGCTATTGTAAGTGCATTCCCGATCTACAGGTTGGCCTCCGCGGCCGCTCTCATGGACAAGCGTCTCCTCGATATCCTCTGCTGCCCGGTCAGCAAGCGCCCCCTGCGTCCGCTGACGGCCGCCGAGCGCGACAACCTCAACGGCGCCATCCGCGCCGGCTCGGTCGACACCGTCGCCGGGGAAAAAGTGGCCGAGCCGCTGACCGAAGGCCTGATCACCACCGACGGCCAGCTCGTCTACCGGGTCGAGGACGGCATCCCCGTCATGCTCCCCGAAGCGGGTATCGGCACCCTCCAGTTGACGGGCTTTACTCCGGAATCCGGTCTCGCGCAGAATCCGTGACGTCCGTCACAATTTAAAGCATTCGTTCCCGCACAATGGCCCCTCAGGCGGGGGCCGTTGAATCCAGAGATGCGCGATGAGTAACGCGAGCGAGCCGTCCAATGTGATCGATCTCAGCCAGCGCCTGGATCCGCGCAGCGAGAGTGTGGGCGCGCTTCTGGTCACGGTGCGTGGCCTGGCGACCAAGCGGCTGCACGCGCTGGCCACCAACATGTTCGAGAACATCGACGACGCTCTGTTCGATCTGGCCGAAAAGGCCGAGAACAACGCCGCGCAGACCCAGTTCTTCGACGGCATGCGTGAAGTGCGCAAGAAGCGCGCCATCGTCGAGCGCACCTTCCTGGGTCAGGTCGCCCGGGATCTGGCCGATTTTTCCGCCGGGCGCACGCGCGCACCCGATGCCGACGCCCACGCCCGCCCCCTCGCCAATATCGAGCTCAGCCTCGTCGGCGAAAACGAACTCGAGGAATCCCTCGCGATCACCAGCATGATCGGCAAGAACGAGCAGCGCCTTGCGCGCGCCCTCTTTGCCGTGAATCAGCGTCTGTCGGTGATCTGCGGCGGCGCCCGGATGGACGACGCGTCCAACCCGGTAGGCCCCGCCTCGCTGGCCGCCGCGTTCCGCCAGGCCATGCGCGAGCTGATGGTCGAGGTCCGGGTCAAGCTGATCATCTACAAGCTGTTCGATCGCTACGTGCTCGCCGGCATCGACGAGCTCTACGACGACATCAATAACGAGCTCGCCGCCGCGGGCGTCCTGCCGCAGCTGCGCCACGAGATCGTCACCCGTCGCAGCGATGCGCCCGCCCCGACGGGCCCGGCCTCGTCGGTGGTGGCCGCTCCGCAGGCGGCCGCACCGGTGACGGATGCCGCCGCGGCCGAGTTCATGCAGTCGCTGCACGCCATGTTTTCGGCGCGTCGCGGTACCACGGCGGGCACCGAGGGCTTCGCCGGAGGCGCTTCGATGCCTACCGGTCCCCTGCCCAGCGCAGCCGAGCTGCTCGGTGCGCTGACCCTGCTGCAGAGCCAGATCGCCGGCATGCCCGGGACCGCCGTGCCGATGGCGAGCCAGGCCGACGTCACGCGTGACGTCGCCCAGCTGAAGGAACAGCTGCTCGCGCAGATCGGCCAGCTGCGCGGTCAGCAGACCGCACACGTGTCGGGCGTGGACGAAGACACCATCGACCTCGTCGGCATGCTTTTCGAGTTCATCCTCGAAGATCACAACCTGCCGGCCGAGATGCAGGTCATGCTCGCGCGTCTGCAGATCCCCTACCTCAAGGTCGCGCTGCTCGACCGCCGGATGTTCGCGCACAAGTCGCACCCGGCGCGTCAGTTGCTCGACGCCCTGGCCGATGCGGCCAAGGGCTGGTCCGCCGAAGCCGATCGCGACGGCCGCCTGTTCGACAAGATCAAATCCATCGTCGAGCGGCTGCTGCATGACTTCGACGACGATGTCGCCGTCTTCAACCGTCTCGCGGCCGAGCTACAGGACTTCCTCGACATCAGCCGCAAGCGCGCGGAACTCGCCGAGCAGCGTGTCGCCGAATCCACCCGCGGTCGCGAGAAGCTCGAGCACGCGCGCCGCCGCGCCGCCCAGGAAATCGTCGGCCGCGTCGACGGTGCCGCGCTGCCGCCCCTGATCTACGGCGTGCTGACGCGGGCGTGGGCCAACTACATCGTGCTCACCCTCCTGCGTCAGGGCGAAGAAGCCCAGGAATTCCGCGACTCGCTGCGCTTCATCGACGATTTCATCGCCAGCGCGCGTCCGGTCTACGACCTCAACAGCCGACGCGACCTTCGGGCCATTCTGCCGTCGATCGAACGCTCGCTGCGTCGCGGTCTCGCCGCCGTCGCCTTTCAGGACGCCGACACCGAGCAACTGCTCGCCCAGCTGCACGCGTTCTATCGCCAGCAGCTCGGCGAGTCCGTGCCGGAGACGGAATCGGGCACGCTCGTCACCAGCGTGATGCCCTTGCCCGAGGCCATCCAGGCGATCGAAGAACCAACGGTCGAACCGGAGCCCGAGGACGAATCGCTCCCTGACGAAGCCTTCGACGAGCGCAATCTCGCTCAGGCCCGTGAACTGAAAGTCGGCCAGTGGCTCGAGTTCACCGCCGAAGACGGCAGCACCGATCGCGCGAAGCTTTCGTGGGTCAGCCCGATCAGCGGCCGCTATCTCTTCGTCAACCGTCGCGGTCTGAAGGTCGCCGATCACAGCCTGGGCGGTCTCGCGCAGGCCTTCGCCAACGGCCATGCGCGCGTACTGGATTCGTCGATGCTGTTCGACCGTGCGATGGACGCGATCGTCGAGCGGCTGCGTACGCCCGAGGCCTAAGCCAGGGCCTGATCCGACCCGCGCGGGTTACACCGCGCGCGGCTCAGTCTTGATAAGGTAGCGCCCTCTTCCACGGACGCATCCTTCCGATGACCTCCACCGCTTCGCCATCGCTGACCGACGCACTGCCGCCGGCGGCCGACATCCTTGCCGATATCGATCGCGCCTTCGCCGAAGACATCGGCCCCGGCGACGCCACGGCCGACCTGCTCGATCCCAAGGCCACCGCCACGGCCGTCCTGACCTGTCGCGAGAATGCCGTGATCTGCGGCACCGCCTGGTTCGACGCCGCGTTCCGCAAGCTCGACCCGGATGTGCGCATCGAGTGGCTGGCCCACGACGGCGATCGCGTGACCGCCGGCTCGCCCATCTGCCGTCTCGCCGGGCAGGCACGTGCCCTGGTCACCGCCGAGCGGACGGCGCTCAACTTCCTGCAGCTGCTCTCGTCGACGGCGACGGTGACCTCGCGCTATGTCGACGCGCTGGCCGGCACGCCAACTCGTATCCTCGACACCCGCAAGACGCTGCCGGGCCTGCGTCGCGCGCAGAAGTACGCCGTTCGCTGTGGCGGCGGTACCAATCACCGCATCGGCCTGTTCGACGCGATGATGCTCAAGGAAAACCACATCATCGCGGCGGGCGGCATCCGGCCGGCGGTCAACGCGGCGCGCCTCATTCACCCCACGCTGCCGCTGATCGTCGAGGTGGAGACCATGGACGAGCTGGCGGAAGCCATCGCGGCGGGTGCCGATCGCGCGCTGCTCGACAACTTCACTCCGGCAATGCTGACCGAGGCCGTGGCGTATACCGCCGGGCGGATTCCCCTCGAGGTGTCGGGTAACGTGGAGCTGGACACGATTCACGTGATCGCGCGGACCGGCGTGGATTTCATCTCCAGCGGCGCGTTGACCAAGCATGTGCGGGCGATCGATCTGTCGCTGCGGCTGGATGTGAAGCATCCGGGGGATTGAGTTGGCTTTTCGCGCGCAGGGCGCGCTCCTGCGACGAAGCGCCCTGTCGTGCGCTCCTGCGGCAAGCTTCCCGCCCAGGGACTTGTAGACTCGCGGAATCGGCCACACACTGGCGCCATGGCATCTTTCAGCGACCTTTTCTGGCTTCTCGTCCTCGCAGGCGGTATCGCGAGCTGGTACCGACTGACGCGAGCCAGGGAAGTCGCCGTACGCGCTGCGACGGGGCTATGCAAACGCTACGGCCTGCAGCTGCTCGATCAGTCGGTCGGGCTGCGCGGCGTGCGGCTCCAGGGGGTCGATGGCGTCCGCCGCCTCGAGCGCTGCTACGGCTTTGAAGTAAGTATTGACGGCCAGTCGCGGCAGATGGCGCGTCTCTGGATGGCGGGGAGCGAGATCGCCAGCTATTCGCTGCCGGGAACCGATTCGCCCGAGCTGGAGACCGTGGTGGCTACCGATTCGATCGTGCATGGGGCGAACGTGATTTCGCTGGCGGATCGGCGGCGGTTGCACTGAGGGATACGGAATCGCCAGCAGGGCTGGCTCCTACCGGAGCTGGCCTGTCGCCCGGCACAAAAAACCCGCCTCCCGGCGGGTTTCTTTTATTTGACGACCCGAAGGTGCGGCGCGCCGCGCTTGGGCCGGTCATCGTCGCCACCGGTGGGCGGTGGGGCGTCGGTGTCGTCGACCGCGTCGATCGCCGTGGCCGGCGCGGTGTCGTTCTCGTCGACCGGGAACATCATGCCCTGGCCGTTCTCCTGCGCGTAAAGCGCCAATACGGCCTGCACGGGGATGACGATCTGCTGGCTGACGCCTGAGAAACGGGCCTGGAAGCCGATCCGGTCGTTGCCCAGATCCAGATTGGCCACCGCGCGCATGGCGAGGTTCAGCACCACCTGGCCGTTCTTCACGACGTGGGCGGGCACTTTGACGCCCGGCTGCCCGGCGTCGACGAGGACGTACGGGGTCAGACCGTTGTCGCTGATCCAGTCGTAGATGGCACGCAGCAGGTAAGGCCGATTGGAGGTCATGCCTGCGGTTTCATTGGTATCCATGACGACAGTTTAAGGGATACGCGGCGAAAGACGCTAACCGGGCAGGAAATTGAAGTCCGGGCGCATGTCGCGCTCTTCCGGGGTGAGACTGCGGGCGAATCCCTGGCTGTGGAACAGACGCTCGCCGTAGTCCACGATGGCCTTGCCTTCCTTGCCCAGGTCCACACCCAGGTGCGGCAGACGCCAGACCACGGGGGCGACGAGGCAGTCGATCAGGCTCATTTCCGGATTGAGGAAGAACCGCGAGGCACGGAACAGCGGTTCCGACAGCAACAGATGCTCGCGCAATCGCTTGCGCGCGCCCTCCGCCGCCTTACCGCCCTCCCCGATCGTCTCGATCTCGGGCAGCCAGTCGTTCTCGATCCGCCACGTGGCCAGGCGCAGACGCGCCCGGGACAAGGGGTCGATCGGCATCAGCGGCGGGTGCGGATAGCGTTCGTCGAGGTATTCGACCACGACCAGCGTGTCGTAAAGGGTCAGGTCCCGGTCGACGAGGGTCGGCAGCGTGCCATAGGGGTTGAGATCGAGCAGGTCGGGCGTGGGCTCGTCCGCCTTGAGGATGATCCGGTCATAGGCCACCCCCTTCGCGGCCAGGACCAGGCGCGTCCGGTGACAATGGATGTCGTCGGCGCTGGTGTACAGAGTCAGCGCCGCACGCGAACGAGCATTCTGGACCATGCATCGACCTCCCTAACTTAATGTTCTTCGTGAACGTCTTTCCAGTACTCGTGCTTCACCAGGTACAGGAGAAACGTGAGGCCAGCCAGGAAGAGGATCACCCAGACACCGACCGACTGGCGCTCGAGTGCGGCAGGCTCGGCCGTGTACTCGAGGAAGGTAGCGAGATCGCGCGTGGCGCCCCTGAATTCGTCCGGCGTCATGCGACCCGGACGTTGCAGCTCGAGCTTCTCGACCGTGGCTTCCTGTCCGGGCTTCGCCTCACCGTGCACCGCGACCTGCAGGCCCTGCAATTCCCACAGGGGATTGGGCATGGAGGCATTCGGGAACACCGTGTTGTTCCAGCCCACCGGCCGGCTCGGGTCGAGGTAAAACGCGTTGAGGTAATTGAAGATGAAGTCCACGCCCTTGGCGCGCGCCTCGAGCGAGAGATCCGGCGGTTCCTTGCCGAACCAGGCCTTGGCGCCGTCGGCAGGCATGTGCGAAAGCACCGGTTCGCCGAACTTCGCACCGGTGAAGTTGAGGTTGGACATCACCTCGTCTTCGGACAGGCCGAGGTCGGTCGCCAGGCGCGAGTAGCGCACGTACTTCAGCGAGTGGCAGCCCACGCAGTAGTTGAAGAAGAGCCTGGCGCCGCGCTGTAGCGCGGCCCTGTCGTTGACGTTGGTGCCGGCGGACGGCAGGTCCTCGCCACCTTCGGCGGCAAGGACGGGCAGCGTGGCGACAAACAGACCCAGAGCAAGAGCGACCGAGAAAACATAGCGCTTAATCATGCATCGTCACCCGTTCCGGAACCGGCTTGGTCTTCTCGAAACCGAAGCGCGTGTAGACCCATACGAAGAGGAAGAAGCCGAAGTAACCCAGCGCCATCAGGCGACCGAAGGCGTTCTCCCACGTGGTGACGTCGGCATGCGGGAACCAGGCGGGAATCAGCTCCGCCGTGACGCCCGCACCTACCGCGCCCAGCGACAGGAAGGACACCACGAGCACGCCCAGGGCGATGCGGAAACCGAGGCCGCGGTAGCGCACGGAGCGCACCGCTCCCTTATCGATCCACGGCAGCAGCGCCAGCAGCAGGATCGAGCCGAACATGCCGATGACGCCCCAGATCGCCGTGCCGAAGAACGACGGGATCATGCGGAGGATCGCGTAGAACGGCGTGAAGTACCACGACGGTTTGATGTGGCTCGGCGTCACCAGGTTGTTGGCTGGCGTGAAGTTGTCATGCTCCAGGAACCAGCCACCGAAGGTCGGCGCGAAGAAGATGATGAACGCCGCGATGGTGAGGAAGAAGCCGACGCCGAAGAGGTCTTTCACCGTGTAATACGGATGGAACGGCACGGCATCCTTCGGCTTGTCGGCGTCCCAGCGATTGCCCTTCGGGCCATGCTTGACGTCGACGCCGTCCGGGTTGTTCGAACCCACCTCGTGCAGCGCGGCGAGGTGGAGCACCACCAGCAGCAGGAGCACCAGCGGCAGCGCGATGACGTGCAGCGCGAAGAAGCGATTCAACGTGGCGTCGGCGGGCAGGAAATCGCCCATGATCCATTCCACCAGCGACGAGCCGATATAAGGAATGGTGCCGAACAGCGAGATGATGACCTTCGCGCCCCAGAACGACATGTTGCCCCACGGCAGCACGTAGCCCATGAAGGCCTCCGCCATCAGCACGAGGAAGATCAGCATGCCCAGGATCCACACCAGCTCGCGCGGTCGCTTGAACGAGCCGTACATGATCCCGCGGAACATATGCAGGAACACCACCACGAAGAACAGCGACGCACCCGTAGAGTGCATGTAGCGGATGAGCCAGCCCCACTCCACGTCACGCATGATGTACTCGACCGAGTTGAACGCTTCGAGCGCACTCGTCTTGTAGTTCATGGTGAGGAAGATGCCGGTCACGATCTGGTTGACCAAAACCAGCATGGCGAGCGAACCGAAGTAGTACCAGAGGTTGAAGTTCTTCGGCGCGTAGTACTCGGTCATGTGCTTGCGGAACGTCGGCGCCAGGTTCGGCGCGCGTTCGTTGACCCAATCGAAAAGGCTGGCCATCAGCTTTTGCCCTCCGGGTCGACACCGATCTGGATGTGCGAGTCATCCACGAAGTGATAAGGGGGCACCGGGAGGTTCTTCGGGGCGGGAACGCCGGCGAAGACACGGCCCGACAAGTCATAGCGTGACTTATGGCAGGGGCAGTAGAAGCCGCCCTTCCAGTTCGCGTCGAACGGCTCGGGCTTGATGTCGGGCACGAAGTCCGGCACGCAGCCCAGGTGGGTGCACAGGCCGATGACGACCAGCCACTCGGGCTTGATGGAACGGTTCTCGTTGGTCGCGTACTTCGGCTGTTGCGCCGAATCGGACGACTGCGGGTCCAGCAGGCGGGGCTCGAGGCCCTTCAGCTGGGCCAGCTGGTCCTTGCTGCGATTGACGACGAAGACCGGAAGGCTGCGCCAGGCGAAGGTGACCTTCTGGCCCGCCTCGATGGCACTGATGTCGACCGTAACAGGCGCTCCTGCTGCCTTTGCCCTTGCGCTTGGTTCCCACGACTTAATGAAGGGCACGATCGCCGCGACTACCCCGACTCCGCCAACGACCGCGGTCGTTGTGGTGAGGAAGCGACGGCGGCCGTGATCGACGAATTCGTTCGCCATCAGGCTCTCCGGAACTTATGCCATTGAGAATGCGGACCCCTATCGCCGGCTCGTATCGGAAATCGGCTTCCGCTAAATCGAGTCAGTGTAACGGCAGCACCAGCCACGTACAATAAACTGAACCTTCCCCTGTCCCCCATGACGGATGGGGCTGCCAAGTGCCCGCCAGGATGCGGAAAATTCGGCAAAACCGGACGACAGGACCCCTCGCTACTCCATGAACCACGCCGCTCGTACGCTTGCCTTCGTCGCCCGTTTCGTCGTGCTCGGCCTTGCCGTCGCCTTCGTCATCGGCCTGTTCTGGCCAGGCAGCGGCGCTTTTCTTCGTGAGCGTTTCACGCCGCCGGTCACCGAACACGAGCCTGCCGCGGTCGAGCCGGCCGCTCCCGGGGCGGGCACGGGTCCCGTGTCGTATGCCGATGCCGTGGCCAAGGCCGCGCCGTCGGTCGTCAACATCTATGCGAACAAGCTGGTGACCGAGCAGCCGCGCGAGCTCTACTCCGATCCCGTGTTGCAGCGCATCTTCAGCGTGCCCACCGGCCCGGCGCGTACGCGGCGTCAGCAGAACCTCGGCTCGGGCGTCATCGTCAGGGAAGATGGCTACGTCCTGACCAACAACCACGTGATCGCCAACGCCGACGACATCCAGCTGCTGCTCTACGACGGCCGGGTGGCCAAGGCCCGGGTCGTGGGCTCGGACGATGAGACGGACCTTGCGGTACTCAAGGTGGACGCGGGCAACCTGCCGGCGATCCACATGACCGACGCCGAGAGCCGTCCCCGGGTCGGCGACGTGGTGCTGGCCATCGGCAACCCCTTCGGCATCGGCCAGACGGTGACCATGGGCATCGTCAGTGCCATCGGCCGCCAGCTCAATCTGTCCAGCCTGGAAAACTTCATCCAGACCGACGCCGCGATCAACTTCGGCAACTCGGGCGGCGCGCTCGTCAATGCGCACGGCGAGCTCGTCGGTATCAATACGTCGCTGATCGGTCAGGCGGTCGGCGCCGAAGGCATCGGTTTCGCCATCCCCGTGCAGAGCGCACGCGAGGTGCTGGACCAGATCATACAGACGGGCCACGTCGTGCGTGGCTGGATCGGTGCCGACTACGGCGCCGTCCCGGTCTCCGCCGACAGCGGCCTGCCTTCGGCGGCGCGCGGTGTCGTGGTCAACGACGTGTCCCCGGGCGGCCCCGCCGCCCTCGCGGGCATCCAGCAACGCGACGTGCTGCTGCGCATCGGCGATGAGGACATCCTCGACCCGTCGGATCTGCGCCGGCACGAGGCCTCGCTGAAACCGGGCGATCCGGTGCAGGTCTCCGGGCTGCGCAACGGTGCGGCGTTCAACACGACCGTGACGCCGGCGCAGAGGCCGCCCACGGCGCCGATGCAGGCGCTCCAGGGCGCGGCCCGGTAGGAGCGCGCCTTGCGCGCGATGTCTTTATCGCGGCGGGGGATGGGGGGAGGTGGGGGTTAGCGGCTTCTGGGCTTCGTTGGCTTTTCGCGCGCGGGGCGCGCTCCTACCACGCGCGGGGCGCGCTCCTACAACGCGCCGGGCGCTTCTACAACGCGCGGAGCGCGCTGCTACATTCGGTTGTCGGCCAGGGGGACGCCGGTGCTGGGGCGGCTCTTCAACATGTCGCCGTAGCGCTTGCGCAGCACGCCGACGCGCTCGACATAGACCTGCGTTTCGTCATAAGGCGGCACGCCGTTGTACTTCTGCACCGCACCGGGTCCGGCGTTGTACGCCGCCGCGGCCAGGCGCTCGTTGCCGTTGAAGGTCTTCAGCAACAGCGCGAGATAACGCGCCCCGCCGCGAATATTCTGATTGGCGTCGAAGGCATCCAGCACGCCCATGTCGCGCGCGGTACCCGGAATCAGCTGCATCAGCCCCTGCGCGCCGGCCACGGACAGCGCGCGCGGGTTGAACGCGCTCTCGGCGTGAATGACCGCGCGCAGCAGTGCCTCGTCCACGCTGAACTCGCTGCTCGCCGAGCGGATCGCGTCGCCGTACGCGACCAGATTCAGACCGACGTTGTTCCAGTCGACCTTCGAATGCACGTCGCAGGCGGCGCAGGTGGCGATATAGGTAAAGAGCATCTTGATGCTCGATCCCTGACCGCCGCCGCCCGGCGGAATATTGGTGTACTCGACGCCGCCGTCCGCCCGGGTGATCCGGTAGACCGCGCCACGCAAGACCCGCGAGCCCTGAGGTGCGGCAGGCGCAGCCGCCGCCGTTAAATCGGTGCTCGCCGACTCCTTATAGTCCCACTGCCCTTTCGGCGCGGTCACGGGAGGCAGGGCCAGCGGTTCGCGCTCGGTACCATCCGCTCCGCCGACCACGCCACCGGTCACGCCGGCCAGCGAAGGCACGGCGGCGGCGGGCGCCAGTACCACGGAGCCGATCACGCCTTTAAGCGACGGGGGGCCGGCGACCGGTTCGAAGACGGCCTTCTGCGGCGCGTTGGGCAAAGCGATGGGCCGCGCCGGACGCGAGGAGCCCGTGCTGCCGATGCGCTTGCAGTCCTTGTAGCCCGTGGTGCCGCCGGAGAAAACCGTCTCTCCCGTACTACCGATGCAACGGTAGAGCGCACCCGCCGACGCCGGCCCGGCCAGCAGTCCCAGCAGCAGGACGCAGGCGCCCGCGACCCTTCGCAGGGCCGTCCGGGAGGTCAGGAAACGGCGGGCGTGATGGCCGGCGCTTTCCCCTGGCGTCGCGTCGTCAACCATGGGCGCGAGTTTGCCCGAGCACCCCAGCGCTGCCAAGGGCCGCAAACGTGACGTTCTTCACGCAAGTCATTGATCCACGGCGGCCAACTGGCAACGGACCCGGGGGCAGAGTAAACTGCGCGGTTCGGAAACTCCCCACGAAACACGGTAACCCGGCCCATGAGCGGCAAGCTTTTCATCAAGACCCACGGCTGCCAGATGAACGAGTACGACTCGGCCAAGATGGCCGACGTGCTGGCGGCGTCCCATGGCCTGGAACTCACGCAGAACGAGGACGAGGCCGACGTCATCCTCGTCAACACGTGTTCCATCCGCGAAAAGGCGCAGGAGAAGGTCTTCAGCCAGCTCGGTCGCTGGAAGGCGCACAAGGCCAACGGCAAGCCCGTGCTGATCGGAGTCGGCGGCTGCGTCGCCTCGCAGGAAGGCGACGCCATCCTCAAGCGCGCGCCGCACGTCGACCTCGTCTTCGGCCCGCAGACCCTGCACCGCCTGCCGCAGATGATCGAAGCCCAGCGCGCCACCGGCAAGTCGCAGGTCGACATCAGCTTCCCGGAAATCGAGAAGTTCGACCGCATGCCGGAACCCCGCGCCGAGGGCCCGACGGCCTTCGTCTCGATCATGGAAGGCTGCTCGAAGTACTGCTCGTATTGCGTGGTGCCTTACACGCGCGGCGAAGAGATCAGCCGGCCGTTCGACGATGTGATCGTCGAGGTGGCCCAGCTCGCCGAACAGGGCGTACGCGAGGTCAACCTGCTCGGCCAGAACGTCAACGCGTATCGTGGCCCGATGCACGACGGCGACGTCGCCGACCTGTCGGTGCTGATCCACGCCATCGCGCAGATCGACGGTATCGGCCGCATTCGTTTCACCACATCGCATCCGCTGGAGTTCTCGGACTCGCTGATCGAGGCCTACGCCAACGTGCCGCAGCTGGCCAACTATCTGCACCTCCCGGTGCAGGCGGGCTCCGATCGCATCCTCGCGGCCATGAAGCGCGGCTACACGGCGCTGGAATTCAAGCAGCGCATCCGCAAGCTGCGCGCGGTGCGACCGGATATCTGCGTGTCGTCGGACTTCATCGTCGGCTTCCCCGGCGAGACGGACGACGACTTCGAGAAGACCATGAAGCTGATCGACGATATCGGCTTCGACCAGAGCTTCTCGTTCGTGTTTTCGTCGCGACCCGGTACGCCGGCGGCAAACCTCGCCGACGAGACTCCGGCCGAGGTGAAGCACGCGCGTCTGAGCCGGCTGCAGGCGGCGATCAACGAGAACGCGCGCAAGATCAACGAGGCCATGGTAGGCACCGTGCAGCGGGTACTGGTCGAGAAGCCCAGCCGCCGCGATCCCAACGAACTCAGCGGACGGACGGAAAACATGCGCTATGTGAACTTCCCGGGACATCCGCGGATGATCGGCCAGTTCGTGGACGTCACGATCACCGAGGCGATGAGCAACTCGCTGCGTGGTCGGGTGCTGCTGGCGGACGAGGTTGCGGTCGCATGAATCCTGGTCTTTCGCAACGCGATTTCACCCTCGATCCCGAAGACAACACCCGCCTGGCGAACCTGTGTGGCCCGCTGGATGAACACGTGCGCCAGATCGAACTGCGCCTGGGCGTCGAGGTGGATCATCGCGGCGCTATCTTCCGTGTCATCGGTGACGAAGGCTCGGCCCGCGCGGGCGAGAAAGTCATCCGCGCGCTGTACGCCGCGACGGAAACCGAAGTGCTCAACGGTGCCGCGATCAATCTGCACCTGGCCGAGTCGGGCATCGACGCGATCAACGACGAGTCGGCGGAGTCTTCGCAGGAAGTCGTCATCAAGGTCAAGCGCGGCGTTATCAAAGGCCGTGGCGCCAATCAGGCGCGCTACCTGCACGCCATCACCACGCACGACATCAACTTCGGCGTAGGTCCGGCCGGTACGGGCAAGACCTATCTGGCCGTGGCCAGCGCCATCGAGGCACTGGAAGCCAACCGCGTACAGCGCGTGCTGCTGGTGCGCCCCGCGGTCGAGGCCGGCGAAAAACTCGGCTTTCTGCCCGGCGACCTCAGCCAGAAGATCGATCCCTACCTGCGCCCTCTGTATGACGCGCTGTACGAGATGGTCGGCTTCGAGAAGGTCGGCAAGCTGATCGAGCGCAACGTGATCGAGATCGCGCCGCTGGCGTATATGCGTGGCCGCACGCTCAACGATTCCTACGTCATCCTCGACGAAGCGCAGAACACCACCGTCGAACAGATGAAGATGTTCCTGACCCGTATCGGCTTCGGCTCGGTCGCGGTGATCACGGGCGACGTCTCCCAGGTCGACCTGCCCCGCCACATCCGCTCGGGTCTTCGTCACGCGGTCGAAGTGCTGCGCGGCGTGGACGGCATCAGCTTCACTTTCTTCACCTCGCGCGACGTGGTCCGCCATCCGCTGGTGGCCAAGATCGTCCGTGCTTACGAGGCGTTCGAAGACAAGCAGGACGCCGCGAAGTGAGTCAGCTGGACGTGGCCGTCGGCTATGCCACCGCGCGCAAGGGTGTGCCGGCGCCGGCCAGCTTCCGTCGCTGGGTCGAGGCGGCGTTGAAGGGCGCGCGCCGTCGCAAGGGCACCGAGCTGTCGATCCGCATCGTCGATGCGGATGAAGGCCAGTCACTGAACCTGCAGTACCGCGGTAAGGACTACGCCACCAACGTGCTGTCGTTCCCGGTCGAACTGCCGCCCGGGGTCGACGTGCCGCTGATCGGCGATCTGGTCATCTGCGCGCCCGTGGTGACGCGCGAGGCCGCCGAGCAGGGAAAAAAGGCGGCGGATCACTGGGCGCACCTGACGGTGCACGGGACGCTGCATCTGCTGGGGTACGACCACATCGACGACGCCGAGGCCGAGACGATGGAAGCGCTGGAGACCCGCGTGCTGGCGGGTCTGGGAATTGCGGACCCCTACGAGACCGTGTAGGGACACGCCCTGAATCGTCACAGGAATTCCGTTAGACTGACCGTTCCGCTCATTTCGGGCAGAAACGCAAAGAGTGATGAACGAGGAACCTGGTAGTACCCATGGCCCGACTCACCGATCCTGGTGGGACCGTCTGGGCCATATGTTTTCCGGCGAGCCACGCAACCGCGACGAACTGATCGAGGAACTGCGTACCGCCCAGGCCAACGGCCTGCTTTCCAACGACACCCTGACCATGGTCGAGGGTGCCATCAAGGTGACCGAGCTCAGCGTCGACGATGTCATGGTGCCCCGCGCCCAGATCGTCAGCCTCGCCGCCGATGCCTCCCTCCCCGAGATCCTTTCCGCCGTCGTCGAGTCCGGGCACTCCCGCTTCCCCGTCCACGGTGAAGACAAGGACGAAGTGCTGGGCATCCTGCTGGCGAAAGACCTGCTGAAATACTACGGGCAGAGCGAAGGCGGCGATGTGCGCGCGCTGCTCCGTCCGGCCGTGCTCATTCCCGAATCGATGCGCCTGAACGTGCTCCTGGCGGAATTTCGCCTGACGCGCAATCACATGGCGCTCGTGGTGGACGAATACGGCGGCGTCGCCGGCCTGATCACGATCGAGGACGTTCTCGAGCAGATCGTCGGCGAGATCGACGACGAGCACGACGACGAGGAAGATCCGGTCCTGGTCCAGGCACTGGAAGAAGGCGGCTTCGCGGTGAGCGCCCTCACCCCCATCGCCGACTTCAACGAGATAGCGGGTGCACGGTTCTCCGATGAGGAGTTCGATACCATCGGCGGCATGATCACCTCGGAGTTCGGCCACCTCCCGGCGGCCGGCGAAGAAATCGCCATGGGCGATTTCCTCTTCCGGGTTACCGAAGCCGACGACCGTCGCGTCCAGCAGTTCCACGTCGCGCACGCCAACGGCGGCGCATGACGTCACCGCCGGCCGTATGGCCGGCGGCCCCTGACAGCCATGCCTGCGGGCAAGGATCCAAGCCCGACCATGCGCCACGCCCTGCTCTTCCTGCTCGCCCTCTGTGTCGTTCCCATGGCCCGCGCCGGCATCGTCGATGCACCGGCCGCGGACCTCGATATCTCCCTGATGACCTACGGGCCGGGCGACATCTACTGGGAACGGTTCGGACACGACGCACTGGAGATCCGTGACCGCGTCAGTGGCGAAGCGATCGCGTTCAACTACGGCGTCTTCGACTTCGATCAGAAGGGATTCATCCTCAACTTCGCGCGCGGCATCATGGCCTATCGCATGGATGCCGAGACCACGCAGTCCGATGTTGAGTTCTACGCGGGCGAAGGGCGCTATGTGCACCGCCAGCACCTGAGCCTGGATATCGCACAGAAAGACGCACTGCGCCGTTTCATGCTGTGGAACATCCGCCCGGAGAACGCGGGCTATCACTACGACTACTACACGGACAACTGCACGACACGCGTGCGCGACGCACTCGACACGGCACTCGGCGGCGCGCTTGGCCGCCAGCTCGGCTCCTGGGGCGGCGCCATGACCTACCGCGAGCACACCGCCCGACTGATGAGCAACCAGACCTGGCTGATGCTCGGCATGGATCTTGGCCTCGGGCCTTACGCCGACCAGCCGATGACAGCATGGAAGGAAGCCTTCCTGCCCATGGTGCTCGAAGCCGAGCTGCGTCGCGTACGTATCGGTGATGGCGCGAGCGAACGCCCCCTTGTCGACGGCGAGGAAATCCTCGCGAAGAGCCGGCTGCTGCCTCCGCCATTCGAGGCGCCGGACCTCCGCTGGCCCCTGCTGATTGCCGGACTGCTCCTCGCGGTTCCACTGGCGCTGCCCGCGTTTACGCGGCATCGCGAGGCCAGGTTCACTTTCGTGATCTCGGGCACTGTGTTCAGCGTCTTCGCGGGCCTGGCCGGCCTGCTCATGATGGGACTGTGGGCCTTCACACTGCACCGCTCGGCCTGGGGCAACTTCAACCTGCTTGCTTACCAGCCGCTGGCGTTTCTGCTGATTCCCGGCATCTGGCGCCTGCGTCGCGCCGGTCGCCCGATGGGGCGTTTCAGCACACGCATCGCAGCAATCTCGTTTGCCGCCTGCATCATCGGCCTGCTGCTGCATCTGTGGCCTGATTTCCCGCAGCGCAACATGCCGTGGCTGCTTTTCGCACTGCCCTGCTGGGCCGCATTGTTCGCCACATTCGGCCGTCGCCACGACTGACCCTCCCTCTTTCGGGTAATTGACGCCACCGCGTCAAAGCACGCAAATAGACGGCTAATTCCAGACGAAGCCCAGGGCATGAACGCACCCTGACGAGGCTTCGCCGCACGCGGTTGTGCGACGCAGGTCACGGACATCCCCCTCCCTGACTCTGACGGCCGTCGGTCACCGATTTCGTGCATGGCGAAAACGCGAAGTCCATCGCAAGAACGCGTTCCGCACGAAACGGACGGCTGCGTATGGTCGGTCATGACTGTCAGGATGTCACAGTTGCCCGTCACGCTCGGGCCAGGTTTACGCAACTGCGGGTGGACGATGTCATGACCTATGTATCCACGTATAAACCCCGGCACGGAAGGAATTTGCGTTAGCGATGACGTGACCCACTTCACGCATCGAATTGACTGACAAATAGCCGCAGCGCAACCCGAGGGTGCGTTTGCTTTCCCGCCACCTGCGCGCTTCCCCGACGCGTTTGACCAGCGGTATTCATGAATCTCAAACCGAGCGACCTGCCCCTACTCGTCTCTCTCGACATGCTGCTGGAGGAACGTAACGTCACCCGCGCGGCGTCGAAGCTTCACGTGAGCCAGCCTGCGCTTTCCGCGCAACTGGCGAGGCTTCGCCGCCTGTTCAACGATCCACTGCTCGTTCCGTCCGAAACGGGTCGCGGCATGGTGCCCACGCCCAAAGCCGAAGAAATGGCGGCGCCGCTGCGCGACGCGCTTTCACAACTCGGCACGCTGGCCGACCCCGGCGGCGCCTTCGATCCCGTGCGGGATGCGGCCACGTTTCGTATCGCCGGCTCGACCAGCGCCGTGGGGACCTTCGCGCTTCCCCTCATTCAGTCCTTTCAGGAAAAAGGCAACCGTGCCCTCAAGGTGGCGTTCCGCGCGGGATACGAAGACCAGGACGTGCTCGGCCTGTTCGAAAGCGGCGAGATCGACATCCTGCTCGTTCCGAACGAGGACGTACCCAGCTCGCTGAAAATGCGCCAGCTGATGGCCGACGAGTTCGTCATGGTGCAGCGTGCGGGGCACCCGCGTGGCACGCACCGTCTCTCCGTCGAGGAATACTGCTCGCTCAGCCACATGGTGGTTTCCTCCTCGGGCCGCCTCGAAGGTCTGCTGGACCAGCATCTGAAACAGCGGGGCCTGACGCGCGACGTCCTGGTCTCCGCATCCAACGGCGAAAGCATCGGCCCCATGCTCAACGCGACCGATCTCGTCTGTACGGTGCCCCAGAGCATGTTCGACTCGCTCGGCGCGGGTATCGAAGCATACGCATTGCCTTTCGACATCCCCGACACCGCGCTGGCGATGGCCTGGCACAGCCGGCTCGACAAGCAACCGGCCCACCGATGGCTACGCGAGGAACTCACGCGCATCAGCCGTGGACTGCATCCCACGCGGCATACGGGCGGCCAGATCTATCCCTTCCCTCCACTGGAGCATCTCCGTGACGGATACCACTGATCACCTGCTGGAACCGCTGGACGCCGAAGCGCCATGCGGCCCCAATCTCGAATACGACGCGGCCTTCCTCACGCTGGAAAGCCTGGCGGCACCCCGGCCGGAGCGCGCGATCGGCGATACCGTGAAGCAGGCCGAGGAACCCGACTGGCGCGACGTCGCGCGACAGGCCGAACAGGTCGCCGGGCGTACGCACGATCTGCGGGTCGCCGTTCACCTGGGCAACGCACGGCTGAAGACCGCCGGTGTCGTAGCCTGGGCGGCGAGCATCGGCCTCATCGCCGGGTTGCTTCAGCGCTACTGGGACGATGTGCACCCGCGCCTCGACGGCGACGATCCGACCGAGCGGATCAATGCGCTCGCGTCGCTCTCGGCGGTGGATGGCACCGCTGGCTATCTGCGCGGTACCCCACTCCTGCGCGCCGAACGCATCGGCGCATTCTCCCTGCGCGACCTGCGCCTGCTTAACGGAACGCTGAAGCCCGGCGACGCACCGACGGCGGACGACGGGGTGGTCTCGCAGGAGATCGTCGACGCCGTCGTGCAGCACGTCGACATCGCGGAACTGCTGGCGACGGACGCTGCGATTGCTGAGGCCGTCTCACAGGTACAGGCGATCGGACACGTGTTCGAGATGCGCACGCCAGGTGCCGGCCCCGACCTCGACACGCTCGAACGCGACCTGCGTGAGTTGCATCTGTTCCTGCGTGCACAGGTCGCGTCGCGTGCACCGGAAGCCCTTGCCAGCCAGGACGCGGAGGCCGCGGGAGAAGGCGACGCCATCCGTCCGGAGACGGAGCATGTCGCCGCACGCGGTCCCGTGCGCAACACCGACGACGTACTACGGATGCTCGAAGAGATCTGCGCGTGGTATGCGCGGCACGAGCCGTCGAGTCCCGTACCGCCTTTACTCCGCCGCGCCAGTCGCCTGGTGGGACTGAGTTTCGCGGAATTGCTGCGGACGCTCGCGCCGGGTGGCCTGTCCGAATTTCAGTCGCTGGCGGGGGACGACGAAAACCCGTGACGTGCGTGGCCCCGGCGTCAGAACGGCGGAAACAGGAGCAGCCAGACGACCGCTCCAGCACCCACGACCGCCGCGCCCACCCACCAGGCGATGCCGCGCAGACTTCGCCGCGAGCGCACCATCGCGCGGCGCGTCGGCATGTCGCGAACGGAGCGGATGCTCAGGGACATCGCCGCGGCGGGGCGGCGCAACGTATGCGATGCCGTGCCCTCCTGCCGCAACGTCGCATTGAGCAGCGCACGGCGCCGACGACGATACTCAGGCGTATCGATACGCGCCGCACTGTGGGCGTCGTTGAGGTCGCTCAGCTCGCGATTGACGCTCCGCTCCCATGCCGTCATTTGATGTCCCTCACCAGCCGGAAGCCGACATCCCGTTCCGGCGAGCCGTTGCTCGGGCGCACGCTGGCGACGGAACAGACCGCCGGACCGCTTCGGAAACTGCCACCATGCACCACCAGCGTGTCGCCGCGGGTCACCCATTCCCAGACACTACCCGTCATATCGATCAGTCCCCATGGATTGACGATGCCCTTGCTGGTCAGTTCGTCGCTGCGCATCAGCCGTCCCAGGCCCGATGACGAAGCGCCGCAGTTGGATTCCTTCGCATCCCAGTTCTCGCCCGCCCGCGCGGCCAGCAGCCACTCGTCTTCGCTAGGCAGGCGATACACGTGCCCGCTCACCTGCGACAGCCACGCCGCATAGCGGCGGGCGAAGGCCGCGTCGATCGAGCGCGCGGGATCGGTCAGCGGGTTGTCCTTCTTGATCGCGCACGTCCGCGTGGCACGGCAGAACTGGTCGAGATCGGCGATGTGTACCTCGGTACGCATCATCGCGAACGGCTTGCGGCCACGGGGTACGACGACCATGGCCGGGCCGTGGGCGCCGGCGGAAAACGTGTCGAAACATTCGCGCCCGCTGCCTGCCAGCCCGCGCAGTGCGCACGGATCGGCGACCGGCGCCACCGTCCGCAGTTTCTTCACCACATTGGCCAGCGAGCCGTCCGGAAGCGCTTTCGACGCGGCCATGGCCGCTTCCAGATCCTTAAGGCCTTCCGGATCCTCCTTGCCCATCGCTTCGACCCGCTTACGCAATCCGTCCTGATCGGCCGCCGTGACGGTCGGCGCTCTGGCAGCCGTCATCACCGCGAGCGCCAGCTGGTAGCGATTGTTCGCGGCGGCCAGGTCGGCGCGCCCCGGAAGCTGGGTAACGCCCGCGGCGATACGATCGGCGGCTTCTTTCCAATGCCCGGCGGCGCAGGCGGCACGGGCCGCCCCCAGATAGGCGTGCGCAAGCAGATCGGCGGCTTCGTCGTTCACGCTTCCCGTGCCGTCCTGCGTCGCGCGGAGCTGGCGAAAGCTGTCGCTGGCCTTGTCGAGATCCCCTGCCGCGGAAGCGCGTCGCAGCGACTCCAGCCTCGACGCCTGCTCGGCGGCGCGGATATCAGGCGACGTGGGCGGTGGCGCAGCGGTGGACGCCGGTGCGACCGCGGCGAGTTTCAGTTTCAGCTCCGGGCTCGAAAGCAAGGGGCTCGCGGGATCGATGGCGCGGATCCTGCTCAGGATGGCCGGTACCGCGTCGTCGCCGGTGCCGGTAAGCCGATTGGCCAGCATGGCCTGGCTCAGTGATGTATCCAGTCGATTGAGCGCGTCGTCGCGTTCGTGCGCCACCTCTTCGCGGCGACGGTCCAGACGCGGTGCGAAGGTCTTCAGTTCACCGCGCAGACGGAACGCTTCCTGGGCCCCCGCGTAGTCGTAGCGGCCATGCGCGGGATCCCAGTCGTTCGCCACCAGCCGGACGAGGAAACCGTCGATGGCGTCCGCGCCATCGACCACGACACGCCGACGCTCGTCGCCATCGAGCGCCGCCAGGGCGACGCGCGCATCGTCTTCGTTGTGGAAACCGTCCGCCTGACCGGGACCGAAACGTCGCAATGTGTCGACGACATGCTGCTGGTGGATCCGCATCGCGCCATACCAGGCGAAGCCCACCGCGACCACCGTGAGCAACAGCGCCCCGGCGAGCCACGGCGTCGCGCGTTCGCGCCAGCGGCGCTTGCGCAGGCCGGCCAGAAGGTCGCCGATGTCGCGCGTGCGCTTATCCGCCGTAAACGCCAGTCCATCGCAGAGCGCCTTGTACTGGCGCTTGTCCAGTCCCGGTACCGCGGGCGGACGACGCCCCGCGTTCATGGCTTCTTCCGCGCTTTCCTTGTCGAAAGGGTGGCGCCCGGTGAGCAGTTCGACCACGACACAGGCGAACGCATACACATCGTCGCCGGGCGTCGGCGACCTGCCCTGAAGCATCTCCAGGCTGGCGTATGCGGGGGTCATCGCACCCAGCGTGCCGGCATCGAAAACGGTGCGGTCGTCGGCCGCTTCGAGGCCGATCTGACCCGCGCGCGCGATGCCGAAGTCGAACACCTTGGCAACGCCGGATGGCGTGATCATCACGTTACCCGGCTTGAAATCCGAATGCACGATACCCGCCGCGTGCGCGCGGGACAGCGCTTCGCCCATACCGTCGATCAGGGGCCACGCCTGATCGAACGGCATACCATCACGCGCGCGCGAACGGATGACCGTGCGCAGGTCGTCGCCCTCGACGTACTCCATCGTCATGAAGACGTTACTGCCGTCCTTGTCGAAGTCGTACACACGGACGATGTGATCGTTGCCCAGATGCTGCGCACGGCGCGACTCGCGTTGCAAGGCGATCAGTGCGTCCGGATGCTTGCGGAATTCGTCGTTGAGCACCTTGATCGCGACATACGGATCGCGGTCGCGTGCTTCGACCTTGCGCTCGTCGCGCGCCAGATACACCACACCCATCCCGCCACGCCCGAGTTCGCGCTCCATGAGGAAGCGACCCTTGAGCAGGCTGCCGACGGCGATGCGCTCGCCTTCGGCCATGCCGGACATGCGGCGCCAGGTATCGCCGGTGCCCTGCGATGCGGATGCCGTCGTGGCCGCGGACGATGCCGCGCCGTCACCGGCCTGGGTATGCAGCGGCTTGAACACCGTCGCATCATCGTCATCGTCCGCACGGGGCGGTGTCGACGGCGACAGCGGCAGCACGCGGGTTTCGTCGTCGCCAGGATGCTGCGTCATGGATGCGACTCCTCGTAATCGTCCAGTCGTATCGCCACGGCGGATACATTGTCCCTGCCGGCGCGATTCAATGCCGTACCGACCAGCGCATCGATCAGGCCGGCCGGGTCGGAATGACGCCGGCAGTGCACCTCGATCTCCGCATCGGTCAGCTCCTTGTTGATGCCGTCCGAACACAGCACGAAGCAAGTGCCCGGACGGCGCGGATGGACGACCCAGTCCACAAACAGGTGATCTTCCGCGCCGACCGCGCGCGTCAGTGCACCGGCGTTTTTCTGCGCCGTCTGTGCGCCGAACCGTGTCTCGTCGGCGCGGTCGCCGTGCACGTGGTCGTGGGTCACCTGCCACAGACGTCCGTCTTCAAACGCGTACGCCCGGCTGTCGCCGACCCAGCCGACCACCACCAGATCGCGCGTATGTACGAGCACCACTACCGTCGAGGCGACGGCGTCCACGCGCCTGTCGCTGGCGAGCGCGCGCAGACGCTGATTGATGCGCAGCAGTTCGTCTTCGACCGCGTCCATCGTGTCGGTCACGTCGTGCGCGAGAGGCAACGCGCGCAGCCGCTCGGTGATCAGCGAACTGGCGACGTCGCCGGCGCTGTGGCCGCCGAGCCCATCGGCGACGGCCCAGAGGCCACGTTCTTCGGCGACGAGGATCGCGTCCTCGTTGTGACGACGCACATGGCCGGTCTCCGTCCGGCCGGCGGATACATAGGGCATGCTCACGCGAAAGGCTCCAGGCGGTCGACGCCGAGCAGGCGCAGGTAATCGGGAACGCCGGGAAGACCCGACATGGCGATGCCGTCACCAGGGACGTCGTCGCGCCACCAGAGGCTTCGCGCGTGGTCGGGCATGCGGGGCAGATCGTGCTGGCCCGCGACCGGCTCGGGAAGCATGGCGACCACCGCGTCGAAGATCGACACGCTGACCGCATCACGCGAGCGCTCCATCGCGGCGTCGAGCGCGTGGAACCACGCGGGACGAGGCGGCCGCGGCCATCCGTTCTGTCCGCGCGGCACGGGGGCGCCGAGCATCAGCGGGAACGGCCGGTCGACGCGGTCGTGCGAAGACGCGATAACACCGGCCCACGCCAGCGGCCCGCATACGTGTGCGGCCAGAACAAATCGCCAGGATGGCGCCGCGCCGAAGCGGTCCTTCCAGCCCTCGCCCAGCGCCTCGGCGATACCGGCCAGTGCAGCCTGCATCGCGGTATCCCAGCGATCCACGAAGCCGACCGGCAGACGGCGCTGCACGAAATCTCCCGCGCAGGGCAGCTTGCCGTGGAAACCTACAAGTACCCGCGTCATGTCGGACACCGGAAGCGGCGCACGCTGGTGTCGCCGAACGGATTGCGCAAGCTGGACGCCTCGATGTCGACATTGGCCCGCACGCTGCCGAAGCCGAAGCTGGCACCGAAGCGGGTCTCCGTACGCCGCTGGAGCGACGCGGCATCGAGTGCGTGGAACCAGCCCCACTCGCCGGGGTACTCGAGGACCGGCAGCGGATTGCCGGCGGTGTCCCAGGCGCTGACGCGCGTGCTTCCCGGCGTCGGGCCCGGCCAGCGCATCGCGACCGGCGCGCTGTCCTCGCCCGCCTTGTACTCGAACTTCTGGCCGTCGATCTCCACCAGCAGGCGACCGATACCGGCCGGCGGCGTTGTGATCGACAGCGTGAAGCCGACCTGTGGCGCGGGGCCGTCGCGGAAATACGCCTGCCGGATCGCGTCGGCGAGCTGCGCCTGCGCCAGCACGGCACCGCCGGAGCGGGCACCATCCGCGTCGCGGAACGTCCATGTGCTGCCACTGCTGTCGACCGCGCGCGAGAGCGTCTGCTTGAAGAAGGTGTCGAAGCGCCCCCCGTTACCGAACAGCTCGGCGAAGTTCTGCACCGGGATGTCGGATCGGCTCTCTGCCGCGAACGGATAGCGCCCCTGCACGAAGCGTGAGCAATCCCCGCCCGCCGCCTGACGGAACCCATCGGCGAGCGCGCCGTCGGCGCCTTTGCTCACCAGGCTCTGGCTGGAACCGACGAGACTGCCCAGCCACGTCGAGAGCGGCGGAGGCAACTGACCGGCCTCCTGTCGCGCCACCGCCAGAGCGGGGTCGGGTTGTCCGAAGGTGTCCGCACCCGGCCGCAGCGTCAGCAAGGTCTTGCTCATCTGGTCAAGCACACCGAGCACGCGATCCACCGGCATGCTGCCCGGCGTGCCATCGGTCAGCTGATTGAGCGTGGCGAAATGATCGGCGATGGTCGCGTCGGGACGTTGAACGGTCGCGCGCTCGGCCGGTGCGCTGCCTTCGGCGATCACGCGCGCAATCTCGCTGCGACTCTTCACCCGGTCGACCACCCGGCGTTCGGCCACCGTCGCCACCTTGCCGCCGCCATCCGGTGCCGCCTGGCGCAGCAGATCGCTGGTGTTGTCGCGAACCAGCATCAGCAAAGCCTTCAGCGGCGACCCCGGCCCGGCCAGACGTGCCGCCACACCACTGGCTTCCTGTACGTTGGCCACCGGCTGCAACTGCAGGTCGCCGATGAGTTCGTCCCATGCACGGATGTAGTCGGCGACGTAAAGCGTCTGCACCTGAGCGACGAGCGAGGCACGACGCAGGGGATCCGCCGTCGTCGCACCGAACACCCAGTCGTCCTTCACGAAACGATCCACCGCTTTCGCGATCCCGCCCTGCGTGCCCAGCGCGGCACTGCCGCCCTCCTGCACGAGGTTGGCGAACACGGGGCGCGTGTAGAGCGCCGGCAGCGGCCTGGCCAGGGATGCACCGCTACGGCGACGGAATACATTGCCAAGCAGCCCCAGGGTGCGATCCAGGCGTACCGGCATGTCCTGACGCGTCTCACTGTCGAGCTTCAGACCGCCGTAGATCAGCGTCGCCAGGTCGGCCGCACGCAACGAGGCACGCGCCGCTTCCACCAGCGCGGCGTCGACAGGCAAGCTGCGCAGCCCGTCGTGCCCGTCGAACAGCAGACGGAAGTGTCCTTCTAGCGCATCCGCCAGCCCGTCCTCATCCGGGAATACCTCACGCCAGCGCTCGCGTGCCAGCAACGACAGCGCTTCGCCATCGCGGTGCTCCGGCTGGCCCAGCATGAGGTAGCCCTTCAGCACGTAATAAAGCCGCTGGGGATCGCCCGCCGCATCGCGCAGGCCGTCACGGAACTGCAGCGCCAGCCCCGGTACGACGCTCGCATTGATCTCGCGCACGTGCGCGGCACGCACTTCGTCGAACAACGCGTCGCCCTGGAACAGGCCGAAGCGCATCGACCACGGCCGTTCCGTGCGTACCTGCGCCGCCACCTGTTCGGTGCGGCCAAGTGGATCGAGCCGCTGCAGCGCCTGCGCATCGTACTGACGCAACGACGACGGCACCGGCACGCGCGAGTCGTCCGGATAATCACGTAAGGCCTCGTCGACACGGGCGACAAAATCCGCGTTGCGCGCGGCGCTCGTGAACATGCCGATCAGCAAGCCGGCCGTCAGCACGGCAATCGCCGCGATGGCCCCCGCTTCGGCCAGGCGGCGACGGCGCAGCCGCTGCGGATCCGACCCTGCAAAACCGGCCTCGGGAAGAATCACGTCATTGAGCAGTCGTTCGACGAAAAAGGTACGCCGTGGCGAACGCGTGGTGCCCTGAACCGACGAACGAATACCGAACGAATGACCGACCACCGAAAGCACACGATCGATCGGCGTGCCCTCCTGGGTGCCGGAAGTCAGGTACATGCCACGCAGCACGGGTGCACGCCCGTAGGCATGACTGCCGAAGATGGCGGCGGCCAGCGGCACGGCCAGTTCACGCAGGTGACGCAACTGCTGCGGGAAGGAAAGGATCCTCGCGCGACGGCGCACGTCACGTTCGGCGTGCATGCGTTCGATGGTCCCCGCATCGATGCGCTCCAGCAGCGCATCGAACTCGCCGCCGAGCAGCGACGAGGCACCGCCGTCGAGGCTACGCTCCGGCGTGAACGTCACACCCCAGACCTGTGCGCGTCCCGCGGCATCCAGCGTGTCGACCGCTTCGAGGAAGCCGGCGACCAGATCGACCTTGGTGAAGACCAGATAGACCGGCAAGGTCACGCCCAGCCAGGTGCCCAGTTCGTCGAGACGCTCGCGCAGCGTGTCGGCGAGACGTTGCCGCCCCGCCACGTCCATCGTCAGCAGTTCGGTGACACTGACGGTGAGCAGTACGCCGTTGACCGGGCGTCGACGACGGTACCGGCTCAGCAGCCGCAGGAAATCGTGCCATGCCGGTGCATCCACGCCGGGATCGGAATCCTGTGTGGTGTAGCGGCCGGCGGTGTCGAGGAACACCCCCTGATCGGTGAACCACCAGTCGCACTGGCGTGTACCGCCGACGCCGGCCAGGGACTGCTTGCCCGCCGTGCTGGCCAGGGGAAAGTCGAGCCCGGAATGCTCGAGCAAGGTGCTCTTGCCGGATCCCGGCGCACCGATCACGACGTACCAGGGCAGGTCTTCCAGCTTGCCGCCACCCTCGCGGCGCTTGCGCAGCACGGCGAGCGCGTCGAGGAAGCGCGCACGCAGACTGTCCCGCTCCGCCTGGATGCGGGCGTCGACGTCCTTGCGTCGCGCGTCGTCTTCGCCGGCCAGCGCATCGCCCATGCGCCGGTCGCGACGCCGCGCCAGCCATTGGCGCAGCAACACCGCGCCGATCCAGATCGCCGCCACGGCGGCGATCGCGATGACGCGTGCGGCCACGCTGGCGAGCGGCTGGCGATCGCCGATTCCCAGATAGGGTCCGCCGAAGGCGATCAACAGCGCGCAGAGCAGGATGCCGATCGCCGTGCGCAGCCACACGTGACGGAACATGTCGTTGAAACGTTTCATCCGGCCTCCGGAACGAACAGGATCTCGACCCGGCGATTGCGCGCGCGGTTGGCCGGCAGGTTCGCCGGCGTGGCGATCGGTTGCGAGGCGCCCGCCCCACTGGCCTCCACGCGTCGCGGATCGTCCAGCTGCTTCGTCAGCAGCGCGCTGACGTTGCGTGCGCGTGCCGCGGAGAGTTCGAAGTTGTCCTTGAATCGCAGCGAGCGGATGGGCTGGTCGTCGGTGTGCCCCACGACGATGATCCGGCCATGCACCTGGTTCAGCGCCTTGGCGACGCGCTCCAGCATCGCCGCGTGCGTGGGCGCCACATCGGCGCCTCCCGAGGGGAACATTTCCGAAGCAGCCAGGCGGATCGTTGCCTGGCCGTCCGGTTTCTCGTCGACGGAAAGCGCACCACTGCGCGCGTCGTCGGCCAGCAACTGACGCAGGCTCACCGCCTGCGGCTTCGGTGGCGCGGCCGCCACGGGCAACGGCACACCACGCAGGCCGATCGCGGCGAGCTTCGCGCTGACCGGCTCGGTACGTCCGTTGAGCCGCGCATGCAGGTAGATCCACATCCCGCAAAGCAGACACACCGCCACCAGCGCGGCCATCCAGATGGGGATGCCACGCCGTGGCTTCAGTGGACGATCGACACCTTCCCAGCGCGGCGACAGCGCGACGGGTGTCGCCGCGCGATAAGCCATGATCCGCCGGTAGACGTCTTCGCGGCGATCGGCGAGGCGCGCCACACCGCCGGGCTCGACGAGGTACTTGCCGCCGAAACCCAGGGCCAGGCACAGATACATCAGCTCCACCAGATCGGCATGCCGGACCATGTCCTGGCACAGCCGGTCGAGGATCGCGAAGAACTTCTCGCCGCCGTAGGTCTCACCGTGAAAGGTCACGAGCAAGGTCTGCCGGCTCCAGCCGGTCTGCTCCCCCCAGGGCGAATCAAGCACGGCCTCGTCGATCATCGTGCACAGCACATAGCGCGCGGCGACCGAGGTCTGCGCGTCGGCACCGGCACGTGTGGCGATCTCTTCGAAGCGCCGGATATAGGCGATGGCGCGATCCCTCAGCAGGCCGGGATCGGGCGCTTCCGCGCTGTTGCGCAGCTGCGCGGCCAGCAGCAGTAACGGATTGGCGGCGCGAACGAGCGGATTTCCGCCCGCCGACGGCAGGTCCTGCACGCTGCGCGCAAGGTCACGCTCCGGCTCGCGCTCGCGTACCGGCGGGTGGGCTGGTACGTCCTGGCGCGCGGCACTGGCCCGTACCACGGTGGCGTCCGCATCGCGTTTCGCGTTGCTCTCGTCGTAGTTCATCGGCTCAGGTCCTCACGGCCCACAACTCGAGCTCCAGTCCCTCGAAGCCGTTGCCGAAATGCAGGGCCACGCCGCCGGAGGTACGCAGCGTCTTCCACATCGGCGAGGCCGTATCCAGTTCGAAATACTGGTAGCCCGCGTGGTACGGAATCTGCCGCGGGGCCACGGCGAGCGACGCCACCGATACGCCGGGCAACTGCAGGTTGACCAGGTCGCGAATCTTTTCGACCGGCCCGATCTTCGACTGCGTGGGCAGACGCCGGCGCATGTCCGCAGCGGCGATATCGGCCTTCGCCGCCAGCACGAACGAGGCGCCATCGAGCAGTGTCGTGTCCGCCACCGTACCCACCCACACGCCATATTTGCGCTGTTGCAGCGGGACGGGCACGGCCGTCTGCTCGAGCACCGCGCTGAGGCTCAGTCGCAACGCGGCAATGACGGGCTCGAAGCTCTCGCGCAGGCGGTCGTGACGGTACGGAGGAAACGTCACGCTGCGTTTGCCCGGCGTGGTGAACGTAGCCAGTTCACCCGCCATGCCGAGCAGGAGGCGATACAGATCCTCCGGGTGCAGAAGTGGCGCCTCGGCGAGATGCGCCAGCTGCGGCTGGTAGCGGTTGACCACCTGCAGCATGAGGAAGTCCGTGAGTTCCGCCGTGCTCGCACGGTCCGCACCGCCGACACGCCCGGCGAGCGCTTCGCCACGCTGGTGAAGCAGACCGAGCAGCTCGGTCAGGAACAGGGTCAGACGCTCCGAGGCGCGGCACGCGAGCGCGCTGGGCATGAAGCCGTCGTCGAGCACCACGCGCCGGTCGGCGCGACATTCGACCAGATGCGCCAGCGGCAGCTCGACCAGACCTTCGCGCGCCTGCGCGGTAGCGATCACCCGCGTACTGAGGCCACCGACTTCGAGCACCACCGTCCCCGTCGTGCTGCCCGAGGCATCGACCACCTCGGCCTCACGCACGGCGAAACGGGCAAGCTGGCCCGGCGCCTGCGTATCGGGCCACAGGCTTTCGGCCTGCGCGGGCGAACGCAGCGGCAAGGTCAGGTAGATCACCTGGTCACGCCAGTTGGCGTCGATCTCCAGCGGCGGCGGCAACGGATCGCGATCGGGCATCGAGAACGGCGTGCCGTCCGGGAACACGCCGCGTGCGCGACGAATGCCGAGCTTGCCGATCGCGAGCAGGTCGCGCTCGAGTTCCAGTGCGTCGAACCCCCAGGGGTACGAACGCAGGGTGGCGGCCCGCAACTCCACGTAGCGTTCGGTGTAGCGATCCTGCTGTTGCATGTGCTGCGGGCGAAGGAACAGACCTTCGCTCCACACCACCTTGTTGAATGCGGTCATCGTCGGTTCCGGTCAGCGGTTGTCGCGCTTGGCGCGCACGAGCTGGTCTTCATAGGCGCGGGCGAATTCGTCACCGAACAGGCGACGGAAACGTTCTTCGGGGTCGGTGGCCAGCTTCTGGAAATGCGCGCGGTAGCGTTCCCACGGGCCGCTGGCCGGCGCAAAACCGAACCGGGAGCGGCGCGTGTCCCCCTCTTCGAAACGCGCCGGGTCGAACTGCGCGATCAGATCGTCGAAGGCGGCCCTTACCCCCGCGAGCAAGGCCACCTGGTGTTCGCGGATGTCGTCCATGGCGTCGACGATCGCCGCCTCTCCGGAGAGAAAGGCCTCGTTGGGCGCGGCGAGCACACGTGCCAGTGCTTCGGTGCCGGTGGGGGCGAACTTCAGCGGGTTGTTCTCGCGTCGCTGAATCAGGGTCGCGGGAAGGCGGAACCCGTTCTTCAGTTCGGCGCGTGCGCGCAGAACGTCCATGACGCCGTCGAGGACGAGGGCGAAAAGGGGTTCGATGCCGGTGGTGGGGCTGGGTGGTGTCGGTGTTGGAGCGGGGACGGATGGAACGGGATCGGTGTTCGGGTCGCGCGCGGGGCGCGCTCCTACAGGGGGGGATGCGGGTTCGGCGGGTGCTGCTGCCATGGGCGCTTCGGGCGTCGCGTCGGCGGTCGCGACGTCGGGGGGCATCTGGAACAGGCTTCGGGTGCGGTCCCAGTGCTCGGGCAGCACGGGTGCCACGCGCGGTGGGTCAGAGTCGACCGTGGGTGCATCGAAGCGGTCCGTCATCGGCGATGCATGGTTCCAGTGCCCGGAAGCCTCGACGGCGGCCGACGCATGATCCACCACGGGCATGACGGTCTGGAACCACGCCATCGGGTCCAGCGGTGCCGCGGCGGTCCCGGGAATCAGCGACGACCCGCCGTGGGCATCACCGGTGATCAGCGATGGCGCCGTGCCCAGCGGCAACGGCGAGTCGTGATATGCCGGCGACGTGTGCGGCACACGAAGCGTCTGCAGGCTGCGGTCGTGCTCGCGTCGCGCCGTCGCCTGCTCGTCGACGGTTGACTCCAGCGCCACGAGAATCTCGAAGGTGTCCAGCTGGAGGCGGTCGCCGTCGCCGAGCGAGACCGGCTCGCCACCGCGCAACGGCGCGCCGTTCAACAGCATGCCGTTGGTGCTGCGGTCCTCAATGAAATACAGCCCGTTGAGATGGCGGACGAAAGCGTGCTGACGGGAGACACCCTGCGCCTGCAGGACCCAGTCGCAATGTTCGGCGCGGCCGATGCTCAGATCGTGAGCCTCGGCACGTACGGAGGTGCGCTCGGCGATGTCGCCCGCGTGGTCGCCCAGGATGGAGAGCACGAGGCTCGGTCCGGTGGAACGGTTCATGCGAAATCCTCCGGTGGTAGCAGCTCCATCGCCGAGCCGACGAACGCGCGGCAATGGACATCGAAATCGGGAGACGACGAAGCCAGGGTCAGCAGCGCGGCCGCCGCGACCACGGCCATCAGGGGTACGGCGACAGGCGCCACGTCCCTGCCCTCGCCATCGAGCAGGAAGCCCTCCGACCAGCCCGCACTGGCCGCGATCAGCGCACCGGCCCCGACGTAGTGGCGGGCCGCCGCATAGGCCAGTGCGGCGCGGCGACGTGTCTCGCTGCGCTCATCGAGCCATGCCTGGGCCAGCGTCAGACCCTCGCGTGTGGCGTCATCGGGCGCGCTGTCGCGCACGCACTGGCACAGCCATGGCACGACGTAGCCGCGGGGCATGAGGCGCATCGCGAGGCGGAGCGCGGCGGGAACGTCGCCATGCGCAAGCAGCGTCCGGACCGCGGCGCGCTCGCTCATGTCGTCGCGCAGCAACGGCAGCAATGAGGGATCGAGCCCCATCTCCCGCGCGGCGGTTCCGATCGTGAGCGACGGGCCGTTCATAGCAGCAGCGGCGGCATGCCTTTCAGCACGGCCGGTCCCAGCGTGGAAGAAAGCATCAGCGCGGCACCCGAGGTGACCGCGATCGCCGCGGTCGCATTGATCGTCACCGTGGCGCCGGCCGTCACCGAAACCGCCGCGCCGGACGTGAGAGACGTCGCGCCGCCGGACATCAGGTTGATCGCCGCCATGGCGTTGACTCGCAGTGTGCTGCCGACGATCTGGATCTCGCCGGTCCGCTTCATCACGATGCGCGCCAGGCCGGTGACCAGTTCGATCTCCTCGCCCGCCTCGATACGCAGACGGCGACCGACCTTCAGCGTGTCGTCGCGACCGACCTCGTGCGAACGGTCGCGTTTGACTTCTTCGGTCTCGTCGCGATCGATCGTCGAGAAGTGGTCGTTCTCGGCCTCGTGCCGCAGGTCGCGCTGCGCGTGAAACAGCAGTTCCTCGGCGCCCTTGCGATCCTCGAAGCGAATCTCGTTGGCCTCCCCCGCCGCCCCGCGCAGACTCCGGCTGACCACGCCGCTGCGCGTCTTGTCCCCGGGCAGCGCGTAAGGCGGCATATGCTCCTGGTTGTACACGCTGCCCAGAAGCAACGGCCGGTCGGGGTCGCCTTCATGGAAGCCCACCACCACCTCCTGGCCGACACGCGGGATGAACTGCGCACCCCAGCGCTTGCCGGCCCAGCCCGACGCGACGCGGACCGGACACGACTGATCCGCCTTCGGCTTGGACGGCGCGTTCCAGAAGAAGGTGACCTGCACGCGCCCCTGGCTGTCGACCTCGATGTCCTCATCGGTCTGGCCATACACCACGGCGGTCTGTATACCGGCAATGGAAGGGCGCGGCGTGACCTGCGCGGAACGAAACGGCTGGCGACTGCGGATCACGCGGAAATGGCAGGCAAACGGCGACTCGTCCTTGTCCGGTTCGACGCCGCCGCCCTGGTAATCGACCTCCACCAGACGCGTCGTGGCGCCGATCACGAGGTATTCCTGATTGGCCTGGGCCAGCGGAAAGTCCTTCAGGCGGAACAGCGCGCCCGTGGCCAGACCCACCGCATCCGTGAATCCCGACGAGGTCGCCTGTGGCACGCTGAGCGCATCGACGCGCACCTGGGCGAATCGCTGACCGTCGGAATTCTTCTGCGCGTAGCCCATGGAACCGTACGGATAGTCGTAGATCTCCAGCCCCGAAACATTGTGAGTGTCGGCACTGTCGCTGACCTGCTCATTGGCCAGCAGCGAGAGTCGCGGTCGCTGGTAATCGTAGTCGTCCAGACGGACACGGGTGGGATTGACCGAACGGGCGGATGTCCAGTCGCTGATCGACGACTTCATCCGATGGCCGCGCTCGGTAGGCGGTGCGTAAGGAATGGTTTCGAAGCCCGGCACCGTGGTGTGCGCACCGAGCGCATCGGCGAGCACCATGGTGTGCGTGCCGCTGGTGTGGGTGAAGAAATAATAGATGCCCTCCTGCTCCATCAGCCGGCTGATGAAGTCGAAGTAGCTCTCCCGGTACTGCACGCAGTACTCACGGGCCGGATAATTCGCACTGAGGCTCAGCCGCACGTCGCCATAGCCGAACTCCGAGAGAACGTCGCGGACGATCTGCGGTACCGTCTTGTTCTTGTAGATACGGCAGTCGGACGTGTTGCGCAGCAACCACGGCCTGGGCGCCAGGGTGAACGTATATACCGCGTAGCGCACGTTATCGATGTTGATGAAGGCACCTTGCGCCGCTTCCGATACGATCCCGTTGAAGTAGCGCACGTAGCCCTGGGGCGTCGTCACTGTGACCGTCATCGACGTCCCCAGAAGCGCGCGCAGGTCCACGCCGGGATCCTTGCTGATCGCTTCCAGCTCCCACGAAAACAGGCGGCCGAGCTCTTCTCCGGCCGTCATGTTGGCGAAGAGCAACGTCTTGCCCAGGCTGGACTTCAGCGTGATCGCGTGCGCCATGGATTCAGCCGCCTCCCTCGAAGAAGCCGATGATCGGATTCAGCAAGTGACGACGCACCGACGTTTCGGCCTCGCGCTGGCTCGGCTTGATCCATTCCATGATCAGGCCGTCGGTGCTGTGCAGGTGATAGCCGGATTCCTCGATGTAACTCGAGCTCCAGTTCTTCAGGCCGGCGATGTGCACGGCACCCGCGTCGTACTGTGCCTGGCTGATCGGTGCCTTGCCGTCGGGGAACATCTGCAGAAAGTGCATCTTGTTGCAGATGCCGCTGTTCAGCGCGAGGGCGGCGATCATCGGCGTGCCGAGCGCGTAGCCGCGGAACCAGCGATTGAAGGCGATGGGATGCGTATGCAGCTGCTCGGTATCGCGGCTTTCCCACTTCTGCTGCGCTTCGGCGAAGAACTTGCGCAGGCGGTGGATCTCGAACAAGCGCCATGCGGTCTTGATCAGGATCTCGATGATGGAGCTGACCAGGTTGACCAGGGTGGACGCGCCGACCGAGGCAATCTGCATGCCCAGCTGCGCGCCGCTCTTGAGGGTCGCGTAGAGGTCGCTGGCTACGGCCAGGTCGATCGCACGCTTGATGCCATCCACGATCGCGGTAGGCGTGCCCAGCAAGACCTGCGTTTTCTTACCCGTTGCCCAGACGCGATAACGCTCGAAGCTGGATTCGATGAGCTTGATCAGATTGGACGCCACCCCGAACGACCCGCCGATGGTGCCGGCGATCGTCTCCGACAGATAGCGCCCGGTGAGAAAGTCGCAAAGCTGTCGCAGGGCGGATCCCGCGTGCTCATCCCACACGCCAACGGTGAACTCCCACGCACGACGGAACTGCTCGTACAGAGCGTCGCTGGTCCGCTTGTCGTTGGGATTGAGCGACGGCTTGGGCGCGCCCAGCAGGCGGCGCGCATCGACCGTGCGCATCTGCTCCATATCCATGATGCCCACATCGCGACTGCCGCTTGGCAACGTTCTACGCGTCGGGCTACCTTTCCGGGCGTCGTCGAGGCGTTCGGCGGCGCTGTCGAATCCGGGACGGACCACACCCATGCCGGTCTTCACGTTGCCGATGACTTCCTTGGCACCGTCGCTACCGACATCGTTGCCGTAGTCCAGGCCTGCGCCAGCCATGTCCAGTACGCCGGTGGTGACGATCTTGAAATAATCCCTGTCGCATTCGAGCCGGCCGAACATGTACAGCAGGCCCAGACGCGTACTCACCAGGTCCGCCTGCATGAAGGACGGCACGTTGAGCGCGGCATCGGTATCGCCGTCCTTGTTGAGCGCCGCGTTGAGTGAAACGTACGGCAGGCTGGCGGGGTCGTTGCGCTTCGCCTTCATCCACGCGTCGCCGGCGCCCTGCGCTTCACACCAGTTCCTGAAACCGTTTTTCAGGTAACGCAGGTTGTTCCCGCTGGGCGTGCGGATATAGGCGTCGACCAGAATATCCAGCGCGACCTGTCGGGGACTGCGGGGACGCAGCGTCTTCGAGGTCTGCTGCAACCATTGCTGATACGTGAAGGGCAGCTTGGGAAGACTGGGGTAGAGATCCGGCATGTCGGTTTCCTTGAAGTCAAGCGGCCGTGGCGGAGGTGTGCGTCGCAATCGTGTCGCGGGGGATGGGTGTGAGGAACATGACCTCGCGGGTGTCACCTCCCTTGACGTTCCACACGGCGATCGTCGTCGCGTCGTCGAGCGAACGGGCGCCCCGGTTGAGCAGGAGCTGAGGCCAGAACGACGTCTGCCGCTGCGCCATGCCGGGCACCGCTTCGCTCCAGGGCACCACGCGCAGATGGCTCGTGTCGATGCGGTAGATCTGCCGCCCGCTGGCGTAACCGCCACAGGCGACGTCGGGGTCGGTCGAAACGGCGGGCCCCGGAATCCGGCTCGCAATGATCAGCCTGACCAGATCGACCGGCGTATGCACGGCGGTGGGACTGTCACTCTCGAGAGTGATCCGGCGCCTGCTGACATCCTCGGCGAATGCGCAGTCTTCCAGCTGCTTCACACCCGTATAGAGGCGTATGAAATCGCGCGCCGCTTCCAGTTCCAGCGGCACCCGTGCCTCGAAGCCACGCGGCAGGTCCGTCAGTTGACGCGAGTCGCCGCGATAGACCACCCGTGGCGCGTCGCTCCCCCCTGCCGGAGCCGCACTGGCCGGCGGCATGACGGGCGCGGGCCTACCGGTCGCACCAGGGCCTCCGACCGATGCGGGGGTGCCTGCGCGCGCGGGCGGCGCGGCGGGTGAGACGGCCGCAGGCACAGCCGCCGGGGTGATCGCGGGGCGGATGGTCGCGTTCGTTATGGACGCCGGACCACCGACGGGCCGCGGCGCAAGCGCCGCCTTCTGGCAGTCGAGGCACCGGTGCCCGGTGCTCGCTGGACCCTGACAGAACCCGCGACCCGAAAGACAGGCTGTCATGCGGCCTCCGTCGTCGCCAACGATGCGTCGGCGGCTGCGTCGGCCGTGGCTGCGTCGAATCTATAGACAAAACCGTCGTGCCCGGCGTCCACGACGACACGGCCCACAGGTTCGCCACCGATCGTGCGCATCAGCAGTTCACGGCTGATTTCAGGCAGCATCGTGTTGGTCAGGATGGCGTCGATCATGCGGCCACCGCTCTCGCTTTCCGTGCAGCGACTGACGACCAGCGCGGTCGCCGCTTCCGTGCACTCGAAAGGCACGCGATAACGTTCCTCGACGCGGCGTTTGATCCGCGCCACCTGCAACCGCACGATTTCCCCAAGCATGCGCCGACTCAGCGGGTAGTACGGCACGGCGACGAGGCGCCCCAGTAACGCGGGCGGGAACACGTCGAGCAGCGGCGCGCGCAGGGCCGTGGCCATCGCCTCGACCTCCGGCACGCGCGAGGTGTCCGCGCAAAGGCGCTCGATCGTCTCCGTACCGGCGTTGGTCGTAAGAAGAATCAGCGTATTGCGGAAGTCGATGCGGCGGCCTTCGCCGTCTTCCATCACGCCTTTATCGAACACCTGGAAGAACAGCTCGTGCACGTCCGGATGCGCCTTCTCGACTTCGTCGAGCAACACCACCGAATAGGGCCGGCGCCTTACCGCTTCCGTGAGCACGCCGCCTTCCCCGTAACCGACGTAGCCGGGAGGCGCGCCCTTGAGCGTGGAGACCGTGTGTGCCTCCTGAAACTCGCTCATGTTGATGGTGATCAGGTTGTGCTCGCCGCCGTAAAGGGTTTCGGCCAGCGCCAGCGCGGTTTCGGTCTTGCCGACACCGGAGGTTCCCGCCAGGAGGAACACGCCGATCGGTTTACCGGGATTGTCCAGGCCCGCACGCGATGTCTGCACGCGCCGGGCGATCATCTCCATGGCATGGTCCTGACCGATGACGCGCTGTCCCATCAGCGACGCGAGGTTCATCACCGTCTCGAGTTCGCTGCGGACCATGCGACCCACGGGGATGCCGGTCCAGTCGGCGACGACCGCCGCGACGGCCTGCTGATCGACCGCCGGCAGGATCATGGGGTTCTCGCCTTGCCGTTCCGCCAGCGTCGCCTGCAGGGCGCGCAACTCGGCGAGGACCGCGTCACGTCCGTCGTCATCGACAACGATCGCTGTGGCTTCTTCCCGCGCCGCCCGTTCCAGCGGCGTACCGGTGCCTTCCACGGGTTCGCCCGTCCCACGCAGCCGGGCGCGCAGTGCCAGGATTTCCTCGACCAGCCGGCGTTCCTCGTGCCACGCCGCCTCGAGTCCCGTCTGCCGGGACGTCTCGGTCGACAGCGCGGCATCGACGGCCGTCTGCCGCTCCGTCACATCGATGCCCACCGCTCGCTCACGTCGGACGATCTCGCGCTCCACTTCCAGCGCCTCGATACGACGGCGGCTATCGGCCACCCGCGCAGGAACCGCATGGTGACTCACGGCGACGCGGGCGCAGGCCGTATCGAGCAGACTCACCGCCTTGTCGGGCAGCTGGCGTGCGGGAATGTAACGGTGGGACAACCGGACCGCCGCCTCGATCGCCTCGTCCAGCACCTGCACACCGTGGTGCGTCTCCATCACGCCCGCCACGGTGCGCAGCATCAGCACCGCTTTCGCTTCATCCGGCTCACCGACTTGCACCGTCTGGAAGCGCCGGGTCAGTGCGGGATCCTTCTCGATGTGTTTCTTGTATTCCGCCCAGGTGGTGGCACCGATCGTGCGCAGGCTGCCACGCGCGAGCGCTGGCTTGAGCAGGTTGGCGGCATCGCCGGTACCCGCGGCGCCACCGGCACCGACCAGCGTATGCGCTTCGTCGATGAACAGGATCACCGGGGTCGCGGAAGCCTGCACCTCGTCGATGACCTGTCGCAGTCGGCTTTCGAACTCGCCTTTCATGCTTGCACCGGCCTGCAGCAGGCCGACGTCGAGCACGCGCAGTTCCACCTCGCGCAATGACGGTGGCACGTCGCCCGCGACGATGCGCTGTGCGAAGCCTTCGACGACGGCCGTCTTGCCGACGCCAGCCTCGCCCACCAGCATCGGATTGTTCTGCCGGCGGCGCATGAGGATATCGACAACCTGGCGAATCTCGTCGTCACGACCGACGACCGGATCGATCCTGCCTTCGCGGGCCTGTGCCGTGAGATCGACGGTATAGCGCTTCAGCGCGTCGCGCTTCCCCATCGCCGCCGGCGCGGGTGTGTCGCCCGAATCGGCGGCACCGTCGCCCATGCGAAACCCATCGGTCGCGCCGAGACGCTCTTCCGGCGAGCCGGCGATCATCGCGGGAAGGTCCTCGACCAGTCCCTCCACGCGGATCTTGGCGAACTCTTTGGAGATATCCATCAGCACGTGCCGCAGGCGCCGCGTACGCACGATGCCCGCCATGAGGTAGCCGGTGCGCACCTGTGATTCGCCGAAGCTGAGCGTCGCGTAGACCCAGCCGCGTTCCACCGCTTCCTCGATGTCCGCCGACAGGTCGCTGACGGACGACGCGCCACCCGGCAGCCGGTCCAGCGTTTCGGTGACATCGCGCGCGAGATGTGACGGATCGATGCCGGCATGACGAATGAGACGATGAAGATCCGAATCCCCCAGTCCCAGGATCTGCTGCAGCCAGTGGACCAGTTCTACGTCGCGATGGCCGCGCAACCGGCAGGCCACGGTCGCGCTTTCGATGGTCTTGTAGGCCACGCTGTTGAGCTTTCCGAACAGGGCGGTACGACGAATGTCGGTCACGATGGTTTCCTCGATCGATTCGGCAGAGTCATGGGTTGCACGACGAGGTCCCCGGCATCGCCGGGGCCGGCGAAGCGACCCATCCACGACGACATGCCGAGGCGACCCGCCCGCCCCATGTGAGTGAGCGGTACTTCTTCACGGCGCAGGACCAGTTGCGCGTCCCAGTCGACGGCGTCGCCCGCGTAGAAACGCAGCGCGGCGATCAGCTCGTCCAGCGCGTCGCCGCCCGGGAGGAAACGGCGGTAGTCGGCGAAACGCATCGGCCCCAGGCGCAGGCGAACACGGTGCTGTGCGTCACGCACCCGCTCGCCCAACACGGCGGTGGTGCCCATCCCGGCCATCGCGACGCCCATGCGCAGGCGACCCTCGTCCGGCAGCGTGAGCCACGCCACGGCGAACTCCTCCACGTGGACCGGCACCTCGAAGAACGCGCCGAGAAAGGCCGTAAGCCCTTCGGCATTGCGGGCCTGGCTGAGCACGCGGCCGGCCATATAGCGCTTGAAGCGATCCGGCAGAGCATCGCGTCCGGCCAGCGCCGGGCTGTCGATGCCCACCAGCGCGCCGAGGAAATGCGCAAAGGCATCCTCATCGGGACGATCCATCTGCACGGTCGGTTGCGCGTCCGCCCAGGCCCGGTAGAACAGGCTCAGCATGCGGTGATGAAAAACGTCCGCGAAGGCGGTAAACGTACCGTCGCGTGCCACACGCTCGCGTTCCAGCGTGTATTCAGTCAGATGCAATGGCAGCGCGCCGTTGGGGCCCCACAGCCCCAGCATCAGGCTGTGAATACGCGGCGGGCGTCCGGCCGCGATTTCCACGCGGTCGATCGAACGGGGTGCGAAGTCGAGCGACGGGGTATGCGCCAGACGCACCGGATCGTCCGCCGGTCGCACGGAGCGACCCAGCCGCGGGCGGTCGGCGTGCACACACTCCACGCGGCGCAGCGCTTCGAACCAGTCGAACGACGACGGGTCCCCGCGCAACGCTTCGAAGAGCGTCAGAGGATCGGGCGCGTGCCGGAGCGAGCCGTCCACCGGGCCACCTCGTTGCGTTCGTGGGTGTGCAGCACGGTCTCGGTGAACGAGTTCAGCGAGACGTACCGGGCGAAGAAGTGCTGCATGACCGACCCGAACAGGTAGGTACCCGTTCCCTCGAAGGCGCGGTCCTCGCAGGTGAGCGTGATCTGGAGTCCGCGGCCATACGTCACCGGACCGGGAATCGGCAGGCGACGCACGATCGGTGCCGAGCGTACGTCGCGCACGCCTTCGATCAAACGTCGTGAGGCGGCGTCGTACTCGTCGCTGTAGAGCAACAGCATCTCGCGAAGGGCGGCGGCGCCGTCACTGTGCTCCAGCAACGACAGATAGTTGAGCTGCAGATGACTGATGACCTTCCAGGCCGCCTGCCCTTCGGCCATCGCCGCACGCGGACGCGTCGGGCCCGCGACACAACGGATCGACCGGACCGGCGCATCCGTATCGAGCAGAAAATCGGTCGCGCCCTTCCCCACCGGCATGTGCAGCGGCAGGTCGCGGTTACTGCACAGCAGCCGCATGCCCAGCTGACGCAGGCTGCTCGCGTACGGCGCCTCGCGCCCATCCACCAGCGAAAGGAACACTTCGCCGCCGACGTAGCTCGAACGCGGCCCGTCGCGGCGTTGCCGCTGCGAGGAAACGCGTGGTTCGCGCCTCAGCGTGTAGAACGCGGACGCCGGCTGGTGCCACGTGCGCGCGTTGCCGCCGTAAAACGGGAAAAACGTCTGCTCGGGATCCTGGCTGTCACCGAAGCCCTGTAGATCCTCGACATCCACCACCTCGAAATCCATGGGGCGCGTTCGGTCGGCCAGCACGTGGTACTCCGCCGCCCCCTCACGCAGATGGATGCGATCCGAGCGGCGCGGGAAAAGGTTGATGGCCGGCGTGCAGTGCAGGCGCACATAGGAGGCGTCCACCGCGTTGTCCAGTCTTGCGACCGCGCGATCCAGCCAGACGACGATGTCGAAGGTATGGCCCGCGGAGCGAGGCAGTGCCCGGCGCAGCCCCGTGAACGCCGCAAACTGAAAGCGCTGCGGACAGGCGAAGTATTCCTGCAGCAAGCGGTAACCGCTGAACGAACGGTCGCTCAGCGGCAGCAGGGCTTCGCCGTCGCTGAAGCCGCGCGCTTCGATCTGCGACGGCTCGAGATGCCGGATGTGCTCGCCGGCCACGACGGAAAAACCGATGCCGTTACCCAGTACCTGCTCGTGAAGCAGGCTCGCCAGATCGCCGGACCCCGCGAAGAACACGGGCAGTTCGTCGCATGACAAGGCGTCCAGAGTCACCCCCGGGCTCAATGAGAAGCGCAGGCGCAGGGCCGCGCGGGGCTGTTTGCCCGCCGGAACGGCGAGGCCCGCCGCGGCGATCGCCGCGGGCGTCGAGAAGTAACGGGCGTCACTCAGCGAAAGCGGCAGCAGCGTGACCGGATGAGCCGTGCGGTATTCGCAGGCGGTGCGCTCGCCAAAGCCGATCTGGCTGCGCAGCGCGGTGCCACGTGGCACCCGATGCCCTTCGCCCGGCACGCTCTCGGTATGGTCCGGCGTCATCTCGACCACCGCCATCGAGGGCACCGGTGCCAGGTATTGCGGGTACAGCATGCGCAGCAAGTGCTGGGTAAACACCGGGTGCTGCGCGTCGAGTTTCATCTGCACGCGCGCGGAGAGAAACGCGAAGCCTTCGAGCAGACGTTCCACATAAGGATCCGCACACTCCATACCCTCCATACCAAGGCGGCCGGCGATCTTGGGATAGGCGCTGGCAAACTCCGCACCCGTCTCGCGGACGTGCTGGAGTTCCTGGCTGTAGTAGCGGAGAAGTCGGGGGTCCATGATCTCAGCCGAGGCCGTCGAAAACACTGAAACGCGCGGTTTCCAGATCGACCTCGGTCTTCAGGTAAAGGTTGAGGGGCAACGGTTGCGCCCACATCGTCGACTCGATGCTGAAGGACAGCGTCAGGCGGTCCATCCGCGCGGTGTCGGCATGCACATCGACATGCAGCGTGGCCGGATCGAGCCGGGGCTCGAACGTGGCGATCGCGGCGCGGATGCGCTGGCGAAGTACCTCGATATCCATGCCCGCGATGGCCGCCCCGGTGAGATCCGGGATGCCGTAGTCGAGAACGGAAGCCTCGACGTACGGCAGCCCGGCCAGTTCCTCGGACGACCAGTGCCGCGTGCAGTTGAACAACCAGGCCAGGTCGCGCACCACGTACTCGCGCAGGCGTGCCGCGGTCATGACACGCTTTTCCCGGCTCTCCTGCGCGACGTGTGGCTCGTCGTCGCGCAGGCGATCCAGCAACGACGGCTGGAGACGCTCCTGGTTGGTCAGCTCGGCCATGCGGCGATCAGGCCTGACCCTTCACCTGCTGCATGTCGTACGTGAAGTCCTTGGTGCCGCCCGTCGCCTTGCCCTTGTCGTCCTGCGGCTGGAACGAGTACTTGAACTTGCCGAAGTGCAGCGTGACGTTCTCGGTCAGACGCTCGTCGCCGCCGCTACCACCGGTGGATACCGAGGTGATCATCACGCCCTCGGTGAGTTCGATGGTGACGAAGTCGGTCTGCTCACCCGTGGCGTTGGTGACGTACAGCGTGGCGCTGTCGACGCGCGCACCGGTGCACACCGCGTTGAGCAGCGCGTTGGAGCACGAGTCGACGTACTTGGTGATCACGATGTCCTGCACGTTGGCCTTACCGCCGGACGCGTAGCCCGCACCGGTGTGCAGGTTGCCGGCGTTGCTGGCGCCCCACGACCAGGCGATGATCGGCACCTGATCCTTATGCTTGGCGTGGTTGGACGCGCCCTCGATCTTGACCTGACCGGGGCCGAACTTGATGTGCATGTCGAATGCCATGAACGCTTTTCCTTGTGTGTCGCGTGAAGAGGGAGAGACTCAGGGTCAGCCGGTCTTGCCGGACGGCAGGCGTGCCACCAGACGCAGGGAGACGGTGAGGCCTTCCAGCTGGTAGTGCGGCTTGAGGTAGAACTTGGAGGTGTAGTAACCGGGGTTACCCTCCACTTCCTCGACCACCACCTGTGCCGCGGCGAGCGGCTTGCGCGCCTTGGTCTCTTCGTTGGAGTTGATCGGGTCGCCGTCGACGTAGTTGAGGACCCAGCGGGTGAGCCAGTCCTGCATCTGCTCACGCGTGCTGAACGAACCGATCTTGTCCCGCACGATGCACTTCAGGTAATGCGCGAAGCGCGAGCAGGCGAACATGTACGGCAGGCGTGCGCTGAGCGCCGCGTTGGCCGTGGCATCCGGATCGTCGTACTCCTCCGGACGGGCCAGCGACTGCGCACCGATAAAGGCGGCCATGTCGGAGTTCTTGCGGTGCACGACAGGCATGAGGCCCATCTTGTCCAGCTCCGCCGAGCGACGATCGGTGATCGCGATCTCGGTCGGGCACTTCATGTCCACGCCGCCGTCGTCGGTCGGGAAGACGTGCGCGGGGAGGTTGTCCACCGTACCGCCCGATTCCACACCACGAATACGCGTGCACCAGCCGTACTGCTTGAACGAGCGGTTGATGTTCACACCCATCGCGTACGCGGCGTTCTGCCAGGTGTACTTCGACGAGTCGGCACCGCTGGTGTCTTCTTCGAAATCGAACTCTTCCACCGGGTCGGTCTTGGCGCCGTAAGGCAGACGCGACAGCGTGCGCGGCATGGTCAGCGCGACGTATTTCGCATCCTCACCGTCACGCAGCGAGCGCCAGGCGGCGTAGTCGGGCGTCGAGTAGATCTTGGCCAGATCGCGCGGGTTGGCGAGCTCACCCCAGCTGTCCATACCGAGCAGGCCCGGTGCGGCGGCGGCGATGAACGGCGCATGCGACGCAGCAGCCACCTGGGCCATGCCGCGCAGCAGTTCGACGTCCTGCGGACCGTGGTCGAAGTAGTAATCGCCGATGAGGCAGCCATACGGCTCACCGCCCAGCTGGCCGTATTCCTCTTCGTACACCTTCTTGAAGATCGGGCTCTGGTCCCACGCCGTGCCCTTGTACCGCTTGAGCGTACGACCGAGGTCGTTCTTGGAGAGGTTCATCACACGGATCTTCAGCTGCGGATCCGTCTCGGTGTTGGTCACCAGGTGATGCAGGCCACGCCATGCCCCTTCCAGTTTCTGGAAGTCCGGGTGATGAAGAATATGGTTGATCTGCTCGCTGAGCTTGCGGTCGATCTCGGCGATGTACGCGTTGATCGTCTGGGTGACGTCATCGGACACGATATCCGCACGGTCGAGCACCTGCTCGGCCAGCGTGCGCACGGCGGATTCGACCTCGGTACGAGCGCGTTCGCTCTTCGGGCGGAATTCCTTGGTAAGCAGTGCGGAAAAGTCGCTGCCTTCGGTCGTATCGACGAGGGCCTCGGCGGCCTGGGTCTGCGTGGTCGCCATCGGTCAGTCCTCCTTGGCGTCGTTAGTGGCCGGACGGTTCGCGGCAAGGGCCGCGAGCAACGCCGGATCCTGGATCGCCTGGGCGATCAGCCGCTCGGCACCGAGCTTGCCGTCGAGGTAGGTGCCCAGGTTGGCCAGCTGCATCCGCGCCTCGAGCAGCTTCGCCAGCGGTTCGACGTTGCGCGCGATGGCGGCCGGCGAGAAGTCGTCGAGATGGCTGAAGCGCATCTCGATGGCCAGGTTGCCTTCGCCGGTCAGCGTGTTGGGCACATCGAAGGAAACGGTCGGACGCGTCGACTCGAGACGGTCATTGAAGTTGTCGACGTCGATCTCCAGCGCCTTGCGCTCTTCCACCGGAGGCAGGTCGCCCGCGCTGGCACCCGACAGGTCGGTCATCACCCCCATGACGAAGGGAATGCTCACCTTCTTCTGGGCGCCATAAAGCTCGACGTCGTATTCGATCTGCACGCGCGGGGCGCGATTGCGCGCGATGAACTTCTGGCTGCTCGATTTGGCCATCGTGGTTTCCTACGGCTTCAATAGACGCAATGAATGAACATGACGGCTGTATTTCATGCCATCAATTGAAGGGTCATTGTCGGCCAGCCCCGGATTTCGCTGAAATCGTTGCTCGTTATGGGTGGCATAAGCACAGGTGATGGCGCCGCACGGAACTTTTTGCACGCCGTATGGGGCGTTGAGCCGCAAGTCCCTGCGCTTTTTCGGTGGATCGCCGGGTCGCGATTGCCGCGTCACATCCGGCCCGGCATCATGCCCGCCATGGCTTCCGTCTCGATCCTTCCCGAATCCGCGCCCACCTACGTCCCCTCGGGCGGCATGGTGGTCAACTGCGTCGCTTACCGCACCGATGGCCGCCGTATCGGCGACATCAGCATCGAAGCCATCAGCGATGTCCTCAAGGAACCGGACACCTTCGTCTGGGTCGGACTGCACGAACCCGATGAAACCCTGCTGCTGAAGTTGCAGGAGGAATTCAACCTGCACGACCTCGCCATCGAGGACGCGCAGCTGGCTCACCAGCGCACCAAGATCGAGACGTACGGCGACTCGCTCTTCATCGTCGCGCAGACCGCTCAGCTGGTCGGCGGCAACATCGCCTTTGGCGAAACGCAGATCTTCGTCGGGCAGAGGTACTTCGTGACGGTGCGCCACGGGGCGTCGCTGTCTTATGCACCGGCACGCCGCACGTGCGAGCAGTCGCCCGAGCTGCTGCGCATGGGCCCGAGCTACGCGCTGTATTCGGTGCTCGACTTCATCGTCGACAACTTCCTGCCGATCGTGCGCGACTTCCGGGAAGAGCTGCACGAGCTCGAAAACGACATCTTCGCCGAGACGTACAACCGGCAGACCATCAAGCGCCTGTACGACATGCAGCGCGAACTGATGACGCTGAGGCTGGCGGTCGTACCGTTGCAGGACATCGTGGCGCAGCTGGTGCGCCTGCATCCGCACCTGATTCACGACGACCTGCGGGCGTACTTCCGCGATATCTACGATCACGTGTTCCGTGTGAACGAGTCGATTTCGGCCATGCGGGAAATGCTCGGGGCCGCCATCAGCGTCAACCTGGCGCTGGTGACCTTCGGTCAGAACGAGGTGATGAAAAAGCTCGCCGGCTGGGCGGCCATGCTCGCCGCGCCGACGCTGATCACCAGCTGGTACGGCATGAACTTCACGCACATGCCGGAGCTCGATAAGCCCTGGGCGTACCCCGCTATCACCTGTCTGGTCGCGTGCATCGTCGGCGGCATCTTCATCGCGCTGAAACGGAACAAGTGGTTCTGACCACACGCATCACCCCCTTTCACCGACAGACCGTCCAGGGCATATCCGATCCAATGTCGCCCGTCCCAATGAAGGGACGCCCCCGACACGGATGCCATGCACCTCAAACCCAAACTCCTGGCCCTGGCCCTGCTTCCTTTGCCGGCCATGGCCGCCGACCTTCCCCCGGTCGATTTCCTCAAGGCCTATCTCGCGGAGCGCCACACGCCCGCTGAGGCCTACGATGCCGGCTTCAACGACGCTTACTGGAAAGAGCGCCTGCTCCGCCCGAGCCACCTGCCCTCACACGCTTATACCGAGCCGGCAGTCTTCGACGCCGCCCAGGTCGATCCCGCCTTCGCCGCCGCCGCGGCACGGCTCGATCGCCCAGGCCGACCTCTGTACTGGCAGCAGGCGTGGGAGATCATGCAATGGGATCTGGGCTTCACGAAGGCGCGCCCCGAGCACGTAGGCCTGCCCCACGCCTTCCCCGGCTACGGATCCGAACATTCGGCCCTGAGCGCGATCAAGGCGGGCGTCGAGTCGGACATTTTCAACCAGTCGCTCACGATCTTCGGCAGCGCACACAGCACCTTTGCCGCCAAGTACGCCGTGGCGGCGCAGATCCTGCGCGAACGCATCGCCGCGACACCGGTCGACCAGCAGGAGGTCCGCAACGTCGAGCCCGACGTGCTCGAACGCTTCATGGCCACCCCGGCTGGCGGCTCACTCGATGCCTATGACGCGCAGTATCTACGCGACGTCCTCGAGAGCGAAGTGAACCGACACACCGTCGCCCGGCCATCGTTTCGCGGCCTGCGCGAGATCGGTACGCCGTTCCGCATCGCGCGCGTCGCCGTCGCGTATCGTGACAATCAGTCGTATGTCGCGCCGCCCTGCACGGAGACCTTCCGCTATCGCGAAGGCGTCGCGAGCCTCGACCCCACGCAGGGCCCGGTGTGCTTCGTCGACGCGAGCGACCGCGCGGTCTACGCCTGGTACAACGAGGAATTTCGCCGGCAGGCCGGCCTGGTCCGCGAACGCCAGCCGGAGAAGTCGCCGCTGGCGAACGTGCTCGCCCTCCTCGTCCCGTTCGGTATCGTGCTGGACGTCCTTGCCGCCGCGGAATTCGTCGAGACCCTGGCCGCGGAAGATCTCGCCGCCTCCGGTGAGATCGAAGAGGAGGAAGCCCTCGCGCTCGAGGAGCGCTCGTCCGGACTTCTCTGCCGCCGCTTCTGAACCTTCCATCATGGATGACTTACGTATGACATCGTTTCGCTCATTTCGCGCGGCTGCCGCCGTCGCCTTACTTCTTACCTCGTCCATCACCGTCGCGGGAACGGTGAAGTACATCGAAGTGACATCCCCCGAGGCGATGCTCGCCGCGAAGGAAAATCTGGTCAGCACGTTCAAGTACCACCTTCGCGGTGCGCAGCGCTACGCGGCGGCACACGGGCCGGCGACGACCACGGAGCGCGCCTACACCGGGTTCCGCATGGAATGGGCCAAGGCCACCGCGGCGCAGGTGAAGTACAGGTGGATCGACAGCACGGGGCGCCCACGCACGACGCTTTATCACGGTCTGTCCGGGCGCGTGGCCGCGGCGGCCCTGCCGCGCGAGACGGGCGTACCGGTACCGAGCTTCGATATGCCGGACTGGGCCCAGTACTACTCCGATGTGAATCCGAACGTGTATGCGCGCATTCCCGACGGCGAGCACTCCATTCTCGAGGAGTCGATGGCGGGTGACTCGACCGCCCGTCTAGGGCGTGGGTATGACGCGGAGATGCGCGCGTTGCGCACGATCGAGCGCGATATTCTGGCGGGGAACATCCCACGGGGCGGGGTTATCGCGGCCTGGGTGTCACAGCCGCCATGTCAGGCTTGCCGGAAGGCGTTTCAGATTTTCTCGGATGCTTATCACGTGAATATCCATGTGATTCATCTGCCGGCGTATGAGCCGGGAGCGACCGGGGATGTGCGGTTGTTTCAGATGACGAAGAACCGGATGTTGCGGGACTTTCATCTGCGGGTGGAGAACGAGCGGGCGGGGAAGATTGCGGATAATTTTTGTCCGCGGATGTGACCTGCGGTTCTAACGGGCCGCCACACCCCGGTGCGGCGGCCCTGAAGCATCTCAGTCCGGATTTAGATCGCCTCCGCGCCGAAACCGTCCTCTTTGAATATCAGGGACGTCAGCGAGTCGGAGCGCTATTCGGAACCTGCGCTTGCTGTATGTCATGCTGCTGGCTTTGAGCCCGCGATGGTTGTTGCTGTTGCTCGAAAGATCGCATGGCTTCAGGCCATTGAAGTGATGCCTGCAGGATCGTCGTGTTCATCGCCTGTATTACAGGAACGCTCGTGCATTTATCGAAAAGCGCGTCCCGTGCTCCAGGCATCCATTCGACGCCCCACAGCCGACTGCAGTCGTCACTCAGCGCTATCTTGTCGACGCGAGCCAGGCCAGCGTCTCGCGCACTGACAATCAGCGACGCGGCCAGGTTGTCGCTTCGCTGGTCCGGCTCACGGCCGTAACCTCGATCCAGATCGTGGACCAATGCACGGGTGCGCAGGAAGCTCGCATTATCCGGGTGTGCCGAGTCATCCAGGCGACACACAGCACTCCGGGCATTGGCCTGCGACACGGCCTCGATCGCGTTGTTGCGAGCCTGTTCCTGATCCTTCAGAAGCAGTTGGGTCAGCGCTCCAGCATTCCCGCTGGCAGGAAGACCAACCGTCCGTTGAAAGCTCTGCACTGCCTCACGCGTCGATGGGCCATAGCTACCGTCGGCGACGACAGCCGCACCATCGCTTCGGTGGTAGCCAAGGTCGCGCAGCCTGGTCTGCAGTTCTGTAACACCTGGCCCGGATGCCCCCTGTGCCAGCGGAGCGGACGCATGCCAGTACGCGTTCATTTCAGCAGAGCTTGCTGGCATCCCGCTTTTGGCGAAATTCGCGAGGGCTAAGCGCTCCGTAGCAATTCGTGTTTCCAGACCCGGAAGGTTTTGGGCTGAACCACGAAAATCGGTGGCGACATGTCGAAGCTTCGATTCTTGTACCGCATCCACAATGTCCTGATCGGACAGTTTCGACGCGTCGTAACTTTCTCCAAAGCGCTCCTTCAGTCCGCGGTCGATTTTGCTCGCCGTCAGGCCGCGGTACTGAACCGCCGTACTCCAGACCATGTCTTGCACGGCGGCCCCGCGGACGTTCACATCAATACCTATGGAAAGGAGATCTCCCTTTCGCGGGTCATAGTGTGTGCGCTTGATGAAATCGTGCTGATCGCCGCCGAAACCGGGTTCGTCTGCCGCCACTCGTCCCCATGCAACGCCAAATTCGGGTGTTCCGGGCGTCAAACCCTTGAACCGATCTGCGTAACGCGATTGCGCCACATACTCTGCTGCCGTACCTGCCTTACTAGATAATTGGTACGTTCCATATGAAACTCCCCCGTGATCGCCGGCGCCACTTGACACGGTACCGGGCCCGGCACTTCCAGATTCGAAGATGGAGGAGGTATGGCCAAGCTGCCATGCTTTTTGGTCCGTCATTGCTATCTCCTTGTTGAATCGGCTCTGCTACTTCAAACGATTGATTAGCTCGTTAGCCCGTTTCGCCGTCTCCACGACCTCACATGTCGCCGAGACGATCAGGTCACCTTGCCCGGGCTCCTCGCCGCTGGAACATTGAGTCTTCTTCCCTGCAAGCCATTCTCGCTCTTCATCCCTGAGCGTCAGCCGCTGCTCCTCGTTGAGTGACGCGCGTAGCTTCTTGTACGCATCATTCAGCCGCCCATCCTGAAAGGCAAATTCGTTCGAACTGCATTCCAAAAGTAACGGAGTGGCAGCCATGCTGGCGTCGATACACTGTTGATACGAAGGGCGAAGCCGGAGCTCCGCATTCTGAGCAACGAGAGTGGGGTCGGGAGGCAGGGTCATCTGCGAACGAGCGCTATCCGACATAAACAGCATACCGAGCGCGACAGACGTCCAAACCCTGGTGCCCTGGTGCATATCCTGATTTCCTGGCGAATAGCGATAAGTAGACTAGCGCCCACACCGCGGGTTCGTGCCCGCTCTGTAAGTGTGTCGCACGGGCACGTCAATCTCAAGCGGAGCGACAGCTCCGTAAGATGGACCGAAGATGTCCGCCCACTGCCCTCCTCGCTCAGCGCACGTCCGGATATGTGCTTTCGTAGTGCACGAATCACCATGTGGATCGGCGCACCAATGGCTTACAGACCGAGTGACACACACTAGCAGTCCATGGCGCAGGCTGTTTCAAATCAGGGCGACAGCAGGCCGGTGATGCAGCGCTGGTATTCGTGCGCTCGGAGCGTCCGCATCGCTACACGCCGCACAGGATGACACAGAAAATACTCAGCGAACGTCAGGTGTGCAGGTCATTCAGCCGCATTTGCGATACCGACAGACCGTGCGGTGACCGATGGATTGCCGCTAACGGGGAGACGCCGCACTGAGACAAGCTCGAAGACGCGGTGATAAATCCTTTCAGCAGCCCGGTGGAGATGGGCCTGCATGATCGCGACGTCCCCCCAGATTTGAGTAGCGGCCCGGTTTCGAGTCCAATCCCCCACGAGAAGGAGATTGGATGTGAAGAAACGCTTTTCCGACGAACAGATCATCGGCTTCCTACGCGAGGTCGAGGCCGGCATGGCGGTCAAAGACCTGTGTCGCAAGCACGGCTTCAGTGAAGCCTCGTACTACCTGTGGCGAAGCAAGTTCGGCGGTATGAGCGTGCCGGAGGCCAAGCGACTGAAGGACCTGGAGACTGAGAACGGCCGGCTGAAGAAGCTGCTGGCCGAGCAGCTTCTGGAAAATGAGGTCATCAAGGATGCCCTGCGAAAAAAATGGTGAGCGCGCCGGACCGGCGCGAGCTGGTGCGCTATCTGGTCGGCCGGGAGCTGAGCGAGCGTCGTTCGCTGGCGATTGCCGACATGAGCGCAAGCGCCTACCGCTACGAGCCGCGCCCGGACCGTAACGTCGAACTCCGCCAGATGATCTTCGCGCTGGCGAATCGCCATAAACGCTATGGCGTGGGCATGATCTATTTGAAGCTTCGCCAGGCCGGACACGCAGTGAATTACAAGCGGGTCGAGCGCCTGTATCAGGAGGCCAGCCTCCAGGTGCGGCGGCGCAAGCGAAAGAAAGTCCCGCCGGCCGAAAGGCAGCCGCTGCTTCGCCCGGCGGCTGCGAACGAGGTTTGGTCGATTGATTTCGTGTTTGACCGCACCGCCGAGGGCCGCGTCATCAAATGTCTGACGATCGTCGACGACGCGACGCATGAGGCTGTCGCCATAGAAATCGAGCGAGCCATCTCGGGCATCGGCGTGACGCGCGTCATGGATCGCCTAGCCGTCACGCGCGGCCTACCCAGGGTAATTCGTAGCGATAACGGAAAGGAGTTCTGTGGCAAGGCGATGGTCGCCTGGGCTCACGACCGTGGCGTGCAATTGAGGCATATCGAGCCCGGCAAGCCGAACCAGAATGCCTACATCGAATCGTTCAACGGACGGCTACGCGATGAATGCCTCAACGAGCACTGGTTTCCCAGCCTTCTGCACGCCCGCACAGAAATCGAAAACTGGCGCCGTGAATACAACGAGGAGCGACCGAAAAAAGCACTGGGCGGGCTGACGCCCGCCGCCTATGCAAAACAGTTACAGTAATTCCGGACTCAAACCGGACCGCTACTGAAGGCGGGGGGACGTCGATCGGGCCGACGTGGCTTCAAAAGTCGCATCCCTCAGCGACTACTCGCCGTGGATGCCGTCGGGCGTACCGACCGAGAAGCTCGCCCAGCAGATTTCCGCAGGGGTGACGGCCTGCCCTGCGCGGATTGCCGATGGCGCCAACCCGGCTTGAGCGATTCACGCGGGGCGAAACAACCGCGATCGACGAACGGAAAAGCTCGGCATGCGGCTCTTCGCCGGCAAGAGCCAATGTTGCACGTGCCATAAACTGTCGGACGCACGCCTGACAGACGATCTGTTCCAATCGATCGGGCGTCAGCATGGACGATATCGCGCTCACCCTTCCCGCTCTCACCCAGGGTGTGCTTGATCATAGTCTCTCAGGGAATGCACTGGGCGATCGCGTTGCGACGCATGCAAACGAGGCGGAACTTGGGCATTTCGCGGTAAGCCATAAAGTGGCTGACCTGAAATCCTTTGCCATGCCGTCTCTTCGCGAGGTTCGCCTAACGACACCGCACATGCACGACGTAAGCGTCAGAACACTGGATGATGCCGTGGACCGGGAGGTCTATTCGCGCGCTCAATACGGGGTACCGAATCGAACTGACTGCGCGGGAGCGTGGGGATTTGAAGGCGTTTCTTCAGACGCTTTGAGGCGAGGAAAGTAATCCAAGTAACCAATGACCTCCGACGGTGCGACGGCCTTTCACCACCAGTCATCCCCAGCTCGACGCTCGCCCGTGATACATCAGATCCTGTCCCGCTCCCAGCACATCCGGACGTGTGCCTGAGCGGTGCACTGGATCCCCATGTGCATCAGCGCTCCGACGGCTTCCAGACCAAGCGCCATGCGCTGGCAGTCCACGGCATCGGCCTCGTGGATCAGGTCCGATAGCAAGCCGGTAAGGCCCCGTGCGTACTGTAGCCACTCGGTGGCCTCGTTCATGAGGTCATGCGCCGTCGCCTCCGGGTCGGCGTGATAGATGAGGCCGCTCCCGCTCCTGTGCGTGTTCGATTCCGACATCGCGATCTCCTTGATGGTCGCCGCTTTCCTTCAGGTGCGGCACGCCGTGCACAACACGACGTGCCGCGGATCAGACGGATTCGCGGATTCACCGGCTGCCCGAGACCGGGCACCGGATGGCGTGATTGACGAAGTGTGTCGCGGCGGCTGACGTTCCGAGCATCCACATGACTACGCGCCGGGTAGGACGGCAGAGAAAATACTCAGAAAACGGCAGGCGCCGCGGTTCTTCAACCGTGTCTGCGAGATCGGCAGACGGTCCGGTTACCGGTGGGGTTGCCGCCAGCGGGATTCGGCGGGCGAGCGTTTACCGTATGATCGTGGGTAGCCACAGATCGACTCCTTCGAAGTTATTTGTGGTCAGCGGGCCTTGGGTGTTGGCGCACCCTTGGCTCGCGCTTTTCACCGCTTGGAGCGATGGTTGCCTGCGAGGCTGGGATAGCGACGACGCAGGCAACGGGGAGACCGTAGCAAAACAACTTGCGGTTGTCTGTAGGGCGACCGGCCACCGCTGCATCCCACGAGATCCAATCACGGACAAGGGTAATCTCCCACAAAGAGACCGCCGATGCGCAAAAGCAAATTCACCACGAGAATGTTACGTCGATCAGCATCTCAATGATGGCTTCCCAGCATCGGGAGCAATACGACAAAACAGCAAAGCATCACCACATACTCCGCGGATCTTCATCAGGCAACGGAATATGCAGCACCGATACCGGCCAGCCCATCTTCCGAATGAAGATCGGGATATCCCTCTTGGCGGCTTCGGCGCCCAGGATCGCAAGCAGTTCTTCAATGCCTTCGTGCTCACTGGTAAGGTTCAACCGCGCGCACCGACCCCTGTTCTCGATATAAATCCCGTAATAGCGGATCACCCATCCCCTGGCGCTCACATCCCGGACCCGGACGCTAGTGATCTCCTCCCATCGCACAAAGCCAGTACGAATCCCGAGGCACGACCGCGCCACACCGTCGGCTGTCAGCACGAGGTCCCGGGTCATAAGCGTCGGCAAAATGCCGAAGGCCGCCACAGAACCGACGGCGATCGACAAGGTGCCAAGGATATGAATCCAGTCGTCAGCCGGCCGGATCTGCGATACAGCCACCGCGAGCGCCCCGACGAGCAGCACTATCCCACATGCCTGGAAGACACGCTTATCCGGCGTCGAAAAAATACGCTCATTGCCCCGGCCCCTCATACACCACCTCCTCGTCCATGAAAGAACGGCGACCCTAGGGCCGCCGCTCAATGATTACGCTTACTTCGCGCCAGCCCCGGGAGCCGTCCACTCCTTCAACCACGCATTCACCGTCTCATGCCACTGAACACTGTTCTGCGGCTTCACCACCCAATGGTTCTCATCCGGGAAGTGCAACAGCTTGCTCGGAATGCCACGACGCTGCAGTGCAGTGAACGCACCCAGTCCCTGCGTTTCCGGAATGCGGAAGTCCTTACCGCCGTGGATCACCAGCATCGGCACGCGCCAGTCCTTCACGTGATTGATCGGGTTGAAACGCTCGTAGTTCTCCGGATGGTCGAACTGCGTACCGCCGTTCTCTTTCTCTTCGAACCAGAGTTCTTCGGTGTCGTAGTACATGGCACGGGCGTCGAAGACGCCGTCGTGATCGACGAGGCACTTCCAGGGCTGGTTCCACACACCGGCGATCCAATACACCATGTATCCGCCGTAGCTCGCGCCCAGAGCGCAGGCACGATCGCCATCGAGAAAGCTGTACTTCGACAGCGCGGCACTCCAGCCGAGCTTCAGGTCTTCCAGCGGCTTGCCGCCCCAGTCGCCCGAGATCGCATCGGTGAAGGCCTGACCGTATCCGGTTGAACCGTGGAAGTTCACCGTCACCACCGCGAAGCCCTGCCCCGCATAGGTCTGGGCGTTCCAGCGATAGCTCCAGCTGTTGGTCATCGCGCCCTGCGGGCCGCCATGAATGATGAAGGCGACCGGATAGGTGTTACCTTTCTTGTAGCCGACCGGCTTGACCACGTAGCCCTGCACGCTGTCGTTGTTCGCACCCTTGAAGGTGAAGAACTCGAAGTCACCGGTCTGCGCGCCCTTGATGCGCTTGGCGTTGAAGTGCGATACCTGCTTGAGGCCCTTCCCCTTAAGGTCGGCGGTATACAGATCCGCCGGACGCTTGAGGTCGTCGCGCGTCAACAGGATCTTCTTCGTGCCCGCAGAGAAGCCACCCACCGCACCGTCGGTCACCAGGATGGTCGCCTTACCGGTCGCGACGTCCACAGCAAACAGCGGATGCTGGCCTTTGTCGTCGGTCGTGGTGTAAAGCGTCTTGCCGTCCGCCGAAATCTGCAGGCTGCTTGCCGAAGCGTCCCACGACGGATCGATCTCGCGCTTCGCGCCCGTGGCGATATCCAGCGCCCAGATACCGAAACGGTCGGCTTCCGAGCCCGGATCCTTCATGGCTGTATAGAAAAGCGTCTTTCCGTCCGGCGACACCAGCGGGTTAGCGTCCCACGCGAGGTTGTCCGTCGTCAGGTTGGTCGGCGCAGCCGAGCCATCGGCCGGAACGCTGTAGACGTCGAAGTTGGTCGACCATGGCTCGGTCGTGCCGGCGATGCGGGCATCGAAGTAGACGGTCTTGCCGTCGGGCGAGAAGGCGAACTCGTCCTCGCCACCGAACGGCTTGCTCGGCACGTCGCCGTCAATACCGCGGCTGAGCAACAAAGGCGGCGAGGGGGCCGACGCATCAGCGATATAAAGCTGATTGCGGCGACCATCGGCCCAGGTATCCCAGTGACGGACGAACAGCTTGCCGTAGACCGTGCCAGTGGACTTGTCCTTTTCCCGGCCAGCCAGGCGCTCCTTGGTACAGGCCAGGTCGGCGCAGTCGGTGAAGACCTCGTAGCTCAACAGCAGCTTCGTGCCATCGGGCGATAGCTTGAACGAGCCGACGTCCAGCGGACCGTCGGTCACGGCGTCACCGGCGCGGACGGTCAGCGCCAGACTCTTGGTGTTGTCCGCCTCAAAGCTACGGTGGAAAACCTGGGCCACGCCGTCTTTAGACGTCGTGTAATAGATGGACTGGCTATCCGGCGCCCAGCGGGGCGACGAGCCCTTATCCACCACCTTGACCGGCTGCGGCGGCTTATTGAGGTCCATCAGGTAGATGGAGGTCACCCCCTTGTTCGCTGCGTAGTCTGTTGCCCGCACGGTGAAGAGCGCATAGCGGCCGTCTGGCGAGAGCTGCGGATCACCTACCCGGTCCATCATGACGAGGTCGCGGATGGAGAACGGGTGCGTGGCGGCGCTGTCGGCGTCGGCGGCCAGAACGGGGCCGGACGCGAGGGCGAGGGCCAGCGCGGCGAGGATTGGTTTCATGGGGTTCCCTTGCCTTAACGTGTGGGCGAGGACGGTACGGCGGCGCCGCAGGCTATGCAAGCGTCGGGGTAGCCATCGCCACCACTTCCAACTTTCGCGTATCCTCGCCCGTTCAGGGCCTCGCCATCATGGGCGAGGAGAGGGAAGGAAGCGCAGTGACCCGTGCCATCGTCGATCCCGTCGCGGCCGTGACTGGCCGGTTACCGGTCCTACGCTCAGGCGTAGCAATTGCGCTCACTGCCGGCATCGTGTCGATCCTGGTGCGTTGGTATTTCGTCACCCACGCCTCTGGGGTTGGGAAATCGCGCTGGGAGCAGGTGGCACCTACCCGTAACTCACCCTTCATGGTCAATCCAATGATGAAGGCTATCGAAGCGGTAGCCTATATCTTCAATGATGTACTTACGCTACTCGCCCTCGCCGGCGTGATCATCGTCGTCAAGCAGCGCGCGCCATCGGCGCCCATGCTCACGTTCGCCGTCACGGTGTTGTGGGTAACCGCGGTGTATGGCGTGCTTCAATCGGACGCGCGTTACTCCATCCCGTTTCGGACGGCGGAAATCGCACTGGCGTGTCTAGCCGTGGGGACGGCTGGCGTATATCTGCGCAGACGGGCTCATGGGAACACGATGTCGCTCCCATGAATATCGAGATACCTTTCGCCCGCTACGTGCGGGGCCACCTTCACATGCGACAGGCTGGCGGCGCAGGATGCGTTACCCCGATGGCCACTCGCCTCCCCGGCCTCACAAGCGGCCTCAGGCCACGTCTGACCAGCACCCCCGCCTACGTCCTGGATAAAAAAACCGACCGCACCACGGAGATCGATTTGGTCCAGGGCTCTTGGCCGACTATCAATTGCCAGCCCGCAGTATGCCCTCAACCCTCCCATCAGCGCACAGACGATCAATGCTATCGCCAACGAGGTGCTGCCGCTTTTTCACGATCACATCGGAGGTCTGAAACTCATGTTCCACCGCATGAACGGCGCACCCGGCGCATGCATCGCCCGGTATCTCAAGCCGTGAATACAGCAACAAGCGATGCGCAATCTGTGACTCCATTCTGGTCTGCCGCGCTGATCGCCGGCGTCAGCGGATTACTGGCACTGATGCTCCGCTGCTACTTTGTGACGCACGCGCACGTATTGCAGCCCGTCGACGAAAGTTCGTTGCGTGGAGACGCCATTCAGTACTACCGGTACGCGTGGAATCTCCTGCATCGGCACGTGTTTTCCAGCACATCGTCAGTGAGCCTGATCGCCCGTCCCAACAGCTTCCGCGACCCCGGGTATCCCGCCCTCATGGCTGTCGTCATGGGATGCACCAGAAACTTTTCCGCTTTCTACACTGCGATGCTTCTCGTTCAAGCATCGCTCGGCGCCGCGACGGTTTCCATCATCGTTATGGCCGCCCGGGACTGGTTGCCAAGGTCAGCGCTGGTGATCGCCGCCGTATTGATCGCCGTATGGCCGCATAGTGTGTCGATCACGCTCTACCTTCTGTCCGAGACGTGGCTGGGCTTCCTCTGCGCGTGCGCCATGATGGCACTTTCATGGGCTTCGAAACGCCCGAGCACGGCCCGACTTACGGTAGCCGGTTTGCTCTTTGGCGTGGCTGCGCTGACTAACGCAGTGGTTATTCCTTTTGCTTCCCTGCTGGCTGCGTTCCTGTGGCTCCGCAAGACCCTTGGCACGCAAGCGGCCATGGCCTTGGCGCTGGCGTCCCTTGCCCTACCACTTTCCTGGGGAATGCGCTCGCTGACCCTGCCACCAGGCGATAGCGCGACCAGCCGCGCCATTACCAACTTCGTCCAGGGCTCGTGGCCCACGTATCACGTAGCTTTCAAACTCGCGATCATCGGCGACGCGGACAGCAAGGATCAGCTGCGAGGCATGCAATATGAGATGGACCTGTTGCGAAAGGATCCAGCGGCCGGCCTTTCGCTCATGCAACATCGTATGAGCCAATTGCCGTGGCCATACCTGCGCTGGTATCTGGGCAAGCCCCGGCTGCTGTGGGATTGGGATATACAGATCGGTCAGGGCGACATCTACGTCTATGAAACCGTTGACTCACCGTTCGCAAAGGGCGGCCCACTGGCCCCCCTCGAGACAGTGTGCTTTCTCCTCAATACCCTCATCATGTTGCTGGCCGCCGTCGGCGCCGCCGTGGCCCTGATCGGACAGCGAAGAAACGCGTTCGCCATCGCGTGTGCATGCCTCGCACTATTCGTCACACTTGTATATAGCGTGCTGCAGTCCGAGCCCCGCTATTCCATTCCTTTCAGGGGCATCGAGATGCTACTTGCTGCCGGCGGAGCAACATGGATTGTGAGCCGCTTCCGGAAGCGCGGGACAACCGACAACGTTAAAGAAGAGAATGCAGCTTGAACACGGCCGTAGATCCCAAAATGTCCACTTCGTTCCGGCTCGCTTTATGGATCGCCGCAATTGGAGCTCTGATAGCGCTTGCCCTGCGCGCGTACTACGTGCTGCACGCGCACGTACTTCAGCCGGTCGATCAGCCGCGCGTCTCAGGCGATGCGGTGGAGTACTACCGCTATGCGTGGAACATGGTGCACCACGGTGTTTTCGCGAGCAGCCGCCCCGGTAGCACTGAGGTAGTGGCGAATAGCTTCCGCGATCCGGGTTACCCCGCCCTCCTGGCGCTGGGCATGTTGATTTTTCCGGACTTCGAGCCCTGGTATGGCGCCATGCTGCTTACTCAGGCGACTCTCGGTGCGCTGACCGTCTTCCTCCTCGTGCTCACCGCGCGACGCTGGCTTCCGATGTGGGCACTCGCCATGGCGGCCGTTGCCATGGCAATCTGGCCACACTGCGTTACGATCCCGAGCTTCCTTCTCTCGGAGAACCTGTTCGCGCCTCTGTGCGCAGCCGCCGCGCTTGCAACAGCCGAGGCGGCACACCGCCGGACAACAGCCTCATGGTGCATCGCTGGGTTCTTCTGGAGTCTGGCCGCGTTGACTAACGCAGTCATGATCCCGGTGGCTGCCGTCATCGGCGTGATACTCGCGCTGCGCCGCATGGAAACCCGGCGATGCGTCCTTGCATTCGTCCTGGCGTCACTGGTGCTACCGGCAGCCTGGGGCGTGCGCTCGACGCTCATCCCTGCGTCCAGCACTTCGGGCAGCCGCATCGTCATGAATCTCGTGCAGGGGTCGTGGCCGTCATACCACGACGACTATCAACGGGCCGCGCAAGGTAGCGTCGACAGCATCATTGCACTCGCCGCCGAGGGCGTCGAAATGCAGGCCCTGAGCAAAAACCTCGGCGAAGGTATGCGCATGATCGGTCAGCGGATGGGCGAGGACCCCGGCAAGTACCTCCGCTGGTACCTTTCCAAGCCGGCGCTCCTGTGGAGCTGGGACATCCGGATAGGCCAGGGAGACATCTACGTTTACCCCACACGCGACTCACCGTTCAAGCCAGGGGGCCTCCTCGTTCCGCTGGAGATCCTCTGCTTCATTCTGAACCCTCTGATCGGGGTCCTGGCTTTGGCAGGGGCGGCATTTGCATGCCTCGCACGCCGCGCACGCGCAGACCTGATGGCTTTCGCTCTGGCACCTCTCTTCGCCACGGCGGTCTACACCGTCCTCCAGTCGGAACCCCGCTACTCCATCGCGCTGAGGGGCTTCGAGTTCTCGCTGGCGGCCTATGCGATCGCAGCCAGCACCCGCTGGGTCCGCGCGCGTACGCTGAAATAGCGACGGCTGTCACGAATCGGTTGCATCGCGGATCGGCGTCCCCTCACTGGTATGAAACGTGCTGGCCGCTGGCATTCACAGGGGAGTTCTGACGATGCGACACCGCCGCGTCTCTGCCGGCTTTACGTTGATCGAGCTGATGATCGTTGTCGCGATCATCGCGATTCTTTCGGCCATCGCCATTCCGCAATACCAGGCCTATACGATCAGGGTTCAGGCCTCGGAAGGCTTCACGATCGCCTCGGGTGCGAAGACAGCAATCTGGGAGTTCATGACCAATAGAGGCGACTTTCCGAAATCGAACGAATCTGCCGGCTTGCCTCGGTCCAGCTCAATGGCCGGGAAGTACGTCTCGGGACTTCTCGTCTCCAGTGGAGGGCTGGTGACGGTCAGCTACACGAACTCTGAGACTAACGATAAGTTAAAAAACAAGAACTTGCTACTTTCTCCCGTTGCCAATGGCGGAAGCATCTCCTGGGCGTGCAAGGGAACTATCGACGCCCAGTACCTGCCCACAGCCTGCCGCAAAACCTGACCTTGTGCGTCACCTTATGACCTTCTACGTCAGCCTAGTAGGTTGCTGCAATTCACTGAATACTCGAAATTTTCTTGTTGCTCCACAAGCGTGACACGTTGCACAATCCCGGCACCGGCAAATATGAGGAAATGCGCCGGTCGCGAACGCAATGGCATGTTCAATGCACGCTTTGCGGCGAGCTTCCTGGTCGTTCCTGACCAAAGCAAGTGAGGGAGCGCTCGAGCCCGGGTTACCGGGTGAGGTGCTAGGGCTCAGGGGGCGTCACTTTTTTCGGTTAGTCAACACAAACGAGGAATTTCCATGAAGAACGTCCAGAAGGGCTTCACGCTCATCGAATTGATGATCGTCGTCGCCATCATCGCGATCCTGGCTGCCATCGCCATCCCGCAGTACCAGAACTACCTGATCCGCACCCAGGTGTCGGAAGGCATGAACCTCGCTGATGGCGCCAAGACCGCCGTCTCCGAGTTCTACAACAACAAGGGCCACTTCCCGCTCTCCGGCGCTTCGGCTGGCCTGCCGGCCAAGTCGGCTTCGACCGGCGGTAAGTACGTTACAAGCACGCTCGTTGCGAGCGGCGTGATCACCGCTACGTTCTCGAACACCGGTGGCAAGGAAGCGAACGACAAGATCAATGGCAAGAACGTTTCGCTGTCGCCGGCCGACATGGGTGGCACGATCACCTGGAATTGCAAGTCGACCGCGAAGGGTGCCCAGAAGACCAACGTCGCAGAAGCCTACCTCCCGACCGCTTGCCGCGCGTCGTAAGTTGTAAGTCCCAAGCCGACAAAGTGTTACCTTAAGAAAGGGCCGTTATTACGGCCCTTTCTTTTTTGGATGACGACCTTGCTCTCTATGCGCCGACCGATCACGTTGCCTGCCGTTCTAGGCCTGCTCGCACTGATCGTTTGCTTTTTCGTCTATCAACCAGGGCTGTCGAGCGGCTTTTTCTTCGACGACGCCGCCAATCTGCCCACTCTGGGTGAATCCGGGAAGGTAGATAACGCCTCGGTACTACTCCGCTACGTGACGGCCGGTCGGGCCGATCCTACAGGGCGGCCCGTAGCACTGCTCAGCTTTCTCATCGACGCCGACGATTGGCCGGCACCCCCGGCGCCATTCAAGCGCACGAACCTGCTGATCCATCTTGCCTGCGGAGTGCTGCTCTACGGCCTGCTGACTCGCCTTGGCCTGCTCTATTGCTTGGCCGCTGCGCGCGCGCGATACGCCGCACTATTCGCTGCGACAGCATGGTTGCTTCATCCCCTCTTTGTATCGACGGTTCTCTACATCATCCAACGCGAAGCCATGTTGCCGGCGTTATTCGTACTGAGTGGCCTTCATCTTTGGCTAGCTGGCCGCCAACGTATGCTCGACCAACGGGGTCTCGCGCCGTTATTTCTCTGCGGCATGATGTTTTGCACCTTGCTTGCTTTTCTGTCCAAGCCGAATGGCATCCTGCTGCCGCTGCTGGCCCTTGTGATCGAAGCCACGCTTCCGAACTCAAGTGCGAGACCCGGAGCGAGTCGATACCGCCGCTGGCGCAACGTACTATTGCTACCAGCATCGATCCTGGTGATCGCAGGTCTCGCTTGGATCCTGATCGGATCCATCGGCAAGGGTCCCGCCAACGCACGCACGTTTACGTTGGTGCAGCGGGTGCTGACCGAACCGACGATCCTGATCGACTATATGAAATTGCTCTTTTTGTTCGACCCGAACTACGGCAGTCTTTTTCACGATCAATACCCCGCGGCCACCGATGCGTGGCATCCCTGGTACACGTTGCCAGCCCTTCTTGCCTGCCTGAGTGCATGCGCCGCCTCCTGGATTTATCGGCGCCACTGGCCTGCGCTCGCTGCCGCCATCCTGTTTTTCTTCGCAGGGCACCTGATCGAGTCCACCTCTCTAGCCCTCGAGCTTTATTTCGAGCACCGCAACTACCTGCCTTCCATGCTGCTGTTCTGGCCGATCGGCATCGCTCTCACGACAGATCGCTGGCGCGTCGCGTCGCTGACCGTGGCGGTCGCGCTGATCGCCGGCATGGGCACGTTGACGTGGGCGACCGCCGCACTCTGGGCCAAACCACTTCGGCAGGCGGAATTCTGGGCCAGTGAGGCACCGGAATCACCCCGCGCCCAGGCATTTGCCGCCGCGCTCGAAGCGGGTAACGGCCAGCTTGATCAGGCCCTGCGCCGCATCACTGCTGCTACAGAGCGCCACCCGCATGAGCCACAACTCGCGTTCACCTTGCTCGACCTGCATTGTCAGCAGGGACGGATAGGCGATGAAGACTGGGCCACCGTCGAGAATGCATTAAGGGGTATGACCCGCGACCCGGGCGCGCTACTCGCTCAATGGACGGAGCGAACCATGGAAAGCCTCCCCAGCCGTCGCTGCAGTGGAATTGACGAATCTCGCCTGTCCCGCTTGCTTGACGTGGTCGAAAGCAATCCGCAGGTCACCCGACTGCCCGGTAGAATGCAGGACGTCAGCCATCTGCGCGGGCTGCTTGCGCTTAGTAATGGAGATGCCGCCCAGGCCTTGTCGTGGTTCAATGATGCCCTGCGGCGCGACCCTGCCCCGGCTGTCGCACTCGAACAGGCGGCGCGACTGGGAATAAATGGCCACCCCACGCAAGGGCTGGCCCACCTCGCTTTTTTCGACACATTGGAGGTAACACCCGTGCGGCCAACCCAGGGTATGCGATGGCTGCATGCGCAGGTGCTCGAACTCCAGGGCTACTGGCCCAGGGAGTTCGCAGCGCTGCACTCGACGCTCGAAGCCGATGCGCGCCGGGAGAGCCCGTGACCGGCGCGTTGATGCGGCGCGCTGGATGGATCGTAATGCTCGCAGGACTGCTCGCGACGTTCGCCATCTACATGCAGGGGACCGGCGGCGGCTTTCTGTTTGACGACTATCCCAACATTGTCGACAACAAAGACGTCCAGCCGAAAGAACTTGGATGGGTACCCCTGGTACGTGCTGCGCTTGCCTCGCCCGCCAGCGAGTTCAAGCGTCCACTGGCCTCGCTCAGCTTTGCCGCCAACTACCTGTTGACCGGCAGCGACCCCGAGCCGATGAAGGTGACCAACATTGTCATTCATCTGCTTAATGGCATCGCATGCTTCTTCCTTACGCGCCTGCTGTTGACTGCCGTCACACCACCGTCCGGTATCCCGCGATGGCGCCCTGACATCGTTGCAGCGCTCGTCGCAACCGGGTGGATGCTGTTGCCCATCAACCTAACGTCGGTGCTTTACATCGTCCAGCGCATGGAGAGCTTGGCCAACCTGGCCGTCTTCGTGGGAATGATCGGTTACATCAAGGGCCGGCAGAGCATGCGGCCCGGCCAGTGGAGCGGCCTTATCCTCTCTGTCGCCTCCATCACGATCATCCCCCTCATTGGCATCTTGGCGAAAGAAACAGCGGTCCTCGTCCCCTTGTACGCCCTTTGTATCGAACTGACCGTCTTCCGCGGACAGACTATGGGGCACGACGGCGTCGCCCGGCGAGACCGGCGCATACGCGCCGCCTTCGTCGTCCTGCTCGGCATTCCTTTCGTCGTAGGTGGGGCGTGGCTGTCGGTGAAGCTGGCCAATCCACGAGCTTGGGCCAGTCGCGATTTCACGCTCTACACGCGTCTGTTAAGCGAGTGCCGGATCGTCATCGACTACATCGCCTGGACCGTGCTTCCTCGGGGCACTGACCTTTCGTTCTATCACGACGACTTTGAAATCTCGAGCGGGTGGCTGCACCCGGCAACGACGCTTGCGAGCGCTCTGGGGCTGCTGGCGATCGCAACCGCCTGCGTGTACTGGCGTCGACGGGCTCCGCTGGTGTCGCTTGGCCTCGCACTGTTCCTCGCTTGCCAGTTGCTAACGTCGACGGTCATTCCGCTCGAGCTGATTTATGAACATCGCAACTATTTTGCAAGCTACGGTCTGATGCTCTCCCTGGTGCCGCTCCTGGTCACGTCGAGGGTTGATGGCGGCATAGAAACGAGCGGGAGACCTGGCAACTTTGTAGTGCCGCGGCGCGTTTTGCTCTGCCTGTTGATGGTGTACTGGGCGACCCAGACCTGGATGACAGCAGACGCATGGAATACGCCCCTGGGCCTCGCACGCGAACTAGCGGCCCGAGGCCCTGACTCGCCTCGGGCGCAGTACGAACTCGGCAGGACTTACATCATCCTGTCGCGATACGACCGAGAATCACCTTTCGTAGCGCTCGCAACTCCACCGCTCGAACGTGCGATGGCATTGCCCAAGTCATCCGTTCTTCCCGAACAGGCGCTGATCTTCCTCAACTCCCGACTCAGTCTCCCGTTGAAAGGCGCGTGGTGGGACAGCATGACCGGCAAGCTTGCCGTCCGGCGGCCAAGCATCCAGGACGAGAGCGCTCTCGGCGCATTGGGGAGCTGCGCGACCAACGATCTTTGTAACCTGCCCCGTGACCGGATGATCGAGGCCTTCGGCGTGGCTCTGTCGCATCCAAATCCAACCGCGCGCCTCCAGGCCATGTACGCCGATTACGCGTGGTCGGAACTCGGCGATCAGGCACTGGCGACCCGCATGATCCAGGGGGCGGCTGACACGAACGCCGGCGAGCCTGCGTATCGCATCACGTTGATCCAGTTGCTCGCGGCACAAGGCCGTATCGACGACGCGGATGCGCAGCTGAGCCGTCTTCGCCGCATGAACATAGGGGGCACCCTGAATCACGAGATCGACCAGCTTACCGCCCGGCTGGCGGGTGCGCGTCGCCAGCCGAAATGAATATCCGCCTGACTGACTGGGCATCGCGCTGGGCCTCGGGAAAGATCGCACGTGGAACACTGGCCGCCACGCTATGGCAACTGGTCCGCGTCGGCAGTCAGGCCTTATGGACGATCGCACTTGCCCGATCATTGGGGCCGTACGGTTACGGCGGACTCGCCGGGGTGGCCGGACTGGCGACCGCCATCGGATCCCTGTCCGGAGTAGGCTTCGGCCTGCTGATGCTGCAAGACGCTTCACGCGACCCTTCGAGCTTCTCTACCGCATGGAAGCACGCCGTCTGGGCTATCTTTCTTAGCGGCAGCGTTTTCCTGGTCGCTTTTGCGTTTCTCGCCCCCTTACTTGTGAGCTTGTCTGGCCCTGGCTGGCAGTTCGCCGCGATCGGGCTGCCTGAACTGATCTGCTTCCCGCTGACGATCACTGCCAGCTACGCATTTCAGACGCGCGAGCGGATGGGTTTCGCCGGCGCCATGTACGCTCTGGTGCCAGCCAGCAACTTGCTTGCAGCAACGCTTTACTTTGCCTTCGGCCAGACACGGTCGCTTGAAGGTTACCTACCCTGGCACGCAGGCAGCTCGGTGATCGCGGCTTTGACCGGGTACGTCCTGGTGACATCATTGCTACGCCCCGGGAAGGCGCGCCTCTCCATGACACGTCGCGATGCGGGCGAGGCGCTCGGATTCTCGTTGATGCGGGTCGTGGACAACGGCCTCGGCTCGCTGGACAAGACGTTGGTCCTCCGGCTAGCTGGCGCCGAGGCGGCAGGCATTTATACGGCAGCATTCCGCCTGGTTGCCGTGCTCGCCCTGCCCGTCACGTCAATGGCCATGGCCGCCTTACCGCGGCTCTTCCGGCTCGGCGAACTGGCCGAACCCGAAGGGCAGGCTTTCATCAGGCGCCTCACGCTGTTTGCTCTGGGTGGAGGTGTCCTCGCCTTGCTCGGAGTCTTCGTCCTGTCACTAGCCCTTCCCCTCCTCCTCGGGCAGTCCTTCGCGTCCTCCGCCGCCTTCGCCCGGTGGCTGTGCTTGTTCCCTCTATTCTTCGGACTCAGCTCCCTGGGGTGCAACGTCCTCGTTGCTTCTCGCCTACGCCGTTCCCGGATTGCCGCTCAAGTGGCGGGACTAGTCACGCTGACCCTGGCCATGGCGGTCAGCATCCCGGCGTACGGGCTGGCAGGGGCCGCCGGGTCGCTTCTTGCGGCCCACGGCGTTATCGTGCTCACGGTTTGGTGGGTCGTACACCGTGGGAGGCGACACGCGACCGGCTGAGCCGTTTATGATGGGCACCCACGCAAAACGGGCACGTCATGGCACGCATATCGACCCCTCCGGGGCAGGACGGGAAACCGGGAATCCAACGCGAAAAGGTCGCTTCATTTTTTGAGGAGCGCGCGCGGCGCATACCCGAACTCGGTCCAGTGAAGGCGGTTATTTATCAGGACAAGCATCCAACGCTTGCCGAAGAGCGCGACGCCCGAGAGAAAGAGACGCTGCTGCCCGCACTGAAGCTGGACGGCACGCAGCGATTGCTCGATGCCGGCTGTGGAACCGGGCGCTGGTACGAAGCACTCCGGCCGCACCTTGCGTACTACCACGGCGTGGACGCCAGCGGCGGGCTGCTGGCCTATGCTCGCTCCGCCCTTGGGGAAGACGCTACGCATCGATTCACGGAAATTTCGGCCGACGAGCTCACGTTGAACAGCCTCGGAGAATCAACTCGTTTCGACCGAATTCTTTGCGCTGGATTACTAATCTACCTCAACGATGATGAAGTCCTGGAAACGCTACGTCGCTTCGCCGATGTATGCGCGCCGACCGCGCGGATCGTTCTGCGGGAGCCTGTTGCGATCGACAACCGACTCTCGTTGGTCGACCATTATTCCGACGATCTGGAAAGCAGCTATAACAGCATCTACCGTACCGATGCGGAGTGGGCGGACATGTTGAACTCGACGCTGATCATCGCAGGCTTCCACCTCACGGACGAGCGCGACCTTTTTTCGGCGGCAGCTCTGAATAACAGGGCAGAAACGCGGCAACGCGTCTATATCCTGGATCGCGCTCCATGAAGAGCGCTTATTGCTTCGATCTCGATGGCACACTGACCTCCATCGAAATTCTTCCCTGCATTGCTTCCGAACTCGGTGTCGCCGAAGAGATCGCCACACTCACACGCGTGACGATGTCCGGGTTGATTTCCTTCGAGGAGTCGATGCGCCTTCGCTGCCTGATCCTGGGACAGGTACCACTGAACCGCGTCCACGAGGTGGTGGAGGCCGTTCCGCTGGACTCTTCCCTGACCGCCTTCATCGCTTCGCGCCGCGACCACTGTTTCGTCGTCACTGGCAACCTCGATGTATGGATCGAACCGCTACTTCGCCGCCTTGGCTGCCGAAGCTACAGTTCCATCGCGTCGTTTGACGGCGGAAAATTGAAGGTCGACCACATCCTCGACAAGGGTGTCGCCATAGGCGAGATCCGCGCCCTTGGCTACGAGCGCATTCTTGCCGTGGGCGATGGCGCAAACGATGTACCCATGCTTCGTCGCGCCGACGCCGCTATAGCCTTCGGCGGCGTTCATAGCCCTGTGCCGGCCGCCATCAAGGAATCTCACTTTGTCGTTCACGACGGAAGCTCACTGTGCAAGCTATTGACTGCGCTGTAATTGCCGCCGCGGGCCTGGGTTCGCGCCTAGGCCTCGGCCTGCCCAAGTGCATGCTGGAGATTGATGGCCGTACGCTGCTAACGCGTCTGGTCAACGCCCTTCGGCCGCACGTCCCTCGAATACACGTTGTTGTTGGGTACCGTGAAGAGCTCATCATCGAGCACTGCGCACTCCACCATCGCGACGTAATCATCGTTCGTAACCCGGATTTTCGCACGACCAATACAGCACAGAGCATGCGTCTTGGCGCTATGGGCGCCCCCGGGAAGGTACTGTTCCTTGATGGCGACCTGTTGATTTCTGAGGCGTCCCTGGCTGGCTTTATTGCCCGGGCCAATGCGATTCCGATGCTGATCGGCGTCGCTCCCACCCGAAGCGAGCAGGCCGTCTGCGTGACTCTCGGCGCTGAAAATCAGGTCACCGGCTTCACGCGCAGCGAGCAGCATCCTTTCGAATGGGCGAACGTGGTCTCAGGCCCCGCCTCGGTGCTCGACGACGCCACCGGCTACGTCTTCGAGAACCTGGCTACGTTTCTGCCCTTACCTTCCTTCGAGTTGAACCTGCGCGAGGTCGACACGCCTGCCGACCTGGACGTCGCGTCGGCATTCGCAGCGAGCCTGGACGCGACGTGACCATCGTTGCGCCAGATCCCTCTGCCGCGACGCGGAGTGCGCGCACTCCCTGGCGCGTCCTCTTCCTCATGCAGCGGCCCGAGAGTTGGCTGAACGTCCACGGCATCTGGCGAGAAATGCGTCGCGATCCCCGTTTCGAGCCTGTGGTGTGGATCATTTCAAGCGCTGGCGACCATGCGGAACGGAAGGCACTGCGCGCGCGTTGTCTTGAGACGCTCGCGCAACATGGGATCGACAGCGTCCAAAACGATCGCGATGCAGACCCAGTTTTGCCGGTGAATGAGTTCGCCGCAGCCATTTTCAACGCACCTTACGATCGCGAACGTGCCGAGGCGTTTCATTTCGACCGCGTGGCAGCTTCCGTTGGCGCGACCATCTATGTACCGTACGGTCTGGTCATGGGTGCGGGCTGGAAGAACCAGCGATTCCAGTATGCTCAGGCCACGCAGATTGGGGCGGACATGATCGTCGCCCGGTCATCCTTCGAGCGCGACCTTTACGCCAGACATTGTCCCGCAGGTTCCCAGCATGTCGTAGTGACTGGGCTACCGCGACTCGACGAACTGTATGACCTGGAGACGTTTGAGGTTGACTCGACGTTGGAGGCACAGATCGATGGGCGTTTTGCCATTCTCTGGAATTCGCACTTCAGCTTCGGTATGCGGCAAGCGCGCGACGCCAACTATTCGACATTCGATACGATGGCACGCGCTTTTTTTGCGTTCGCGAAGGAGCGCCCTGACGTCGCACTGATCTGGAGGCCGCATCCAGCGCTCTTCCGCAGCCTCGTCGACGAGGGTATTTTTCGACCGGACGAACTCGACGCCTTCCGCGCCGAAGTCCTCGCCGCCGGTGTGATTCTCGACCAGCGTCCCGACCACAGGCATGCCTTCGCCGCATCGTCCATGCTCATGACGGATCTGGGCTCCTTTCTGGTCGAGTATCTAGCCACCGGGAGGCCCATTGTCTACCTGGAGAACCCGGAAGGCGAGGGGCTCAACGACGAGGGTAGAGCACTAATTCAGTACATCGATGTGGCGCGCACGCCTGAACATGCTTTGCACCTCGCTACAGCCTACGCCGCAGGCAACGACCCGAAGGCTCCGATGAGGGCTGTCGCACGGGATCGTTTCCTGCCCATGCTTGACGGACGAGCGTCACGACGTGTGGTCGATGCGATAGCGGCAAAACTTGCGCCCGATGGCGATTGCCGATCCGCAATCGGATCTTCCTCCTTGATCGACAGGATGACTGACCATCTGGACCGCATTGCCGCACAAAAGAGAAGCTGGTCCGGCGATCGAAAGGCGCTTTCGCGAGCACTCGACCATGTGTGGCGACACCTCGTCGAGGCGGTCAAACAGCGCCCCGGGTTGCTCCGCATTGTTCAGAAATTACGCAGCAAGAAGCACTGAGCATGCCTTCCGTTGCCGTTGTGATTCCGATGTTCCGGACCGGGCAAACCACGCTGGACGTCGTCCAGGCGGTCTTGCGTTGTCGACGTCCGGACGATGTCACGCTCAAGATCATCGTCGTGGACGACTATTCGTGTGATGGCAGTGCTGAGTGCATTGAACAAGCCCAGTTGTCCCACGTCTGCGTGGTCAGACAGCCCATCAACATGGGACGAAGCGCCGCGCGTAATCGTGGCGCATTTATAGCCACAGCCGACTACCTGTTGTTCATCGACAGCGACTGCGTACCCGCAGACGATAGATTCATACTTAGACACATCGCGACCATCCAGGCGGGAGCTACCGTTTCAATGGGCGAGGTGAGCGGGAACAACGATGGATTCTGGCACGCCTATCAAGCGTCCGCTCTGGCACGTCGCAAACGTGCGTCAGTCTCGTATGGAATCGCGATGCAGGGTTCCTCGCAGAACTTTGCCGTACGCCGCGATGCGTTTCTGGAAGCCTCGGGATTCGACGAGGGCTACAGCAACTACGGCTTCGAAGATCGGGACCTCTTTCTTCGTATCGAGGCGCATGGTCACTGCTTCGCATGGACCCCGGACGCCGTCGTTAGACATTGCGATACGCTCGACCTTCTACGCGTCTGTTCGAAAATGGCGGAGGCGGGTGGACCGCCAGCGGTCCGTTTTTTTCAGAGGCATCCAGGCCCCTATGATCAGCTAGGGTATGGAAAGCTTGATGGCCGTTACCGGCGATGGCTAAGGGCACTTGAGCCGCTTACCACCTGCATCGCTCGCTGGTTCGCACCGTGGCTTTCACGACACCTCGAGTCGGCGTGGATCCCGATCCGACTCAGGACGGTGGCTGTGCGCCTCACGGTGGCCGCAAGCTACCTTCACGGAACGGTCGCACCAGACGATCAGAACTTTTTCAAAACATAGATCAGCGTAGGAATAACCGGCCGCCAAGGCAGCAGCCACTTATCAGATATGCGTCGCAACAACCGATCGCCGCGACTTCCCGGACGTTCGATCTCGAAGGTCTGACGCAAAGCCGGGACACACACGTTCTCGAAGGCAAAACCGCCCTCTCCCAGCATCCGCTCCAACGCTTCCATCTCCAGCGGTACGCAGTCGTAGAATGTGCCACGCCCCGACAGACGCAGGTAAGGCGAGCGCAACGACACGGGTAACCAGCTGAGAAAAGCAAGTCGGTAGTGCGGCTCGACCAGCATCCAACGATTTGGCACAGCCAAGTAGCAAACACCATCGGGCCGGAGGACACGGCGAATCTCGCGGAGATGATCCATTTGCTCCGCGTACTCCCCTACGTGCTCAATCACGTGATTGCTAAGCACCACATCGAACGTGTCATCGGCGAACGGCAGCTGCGTGTCAGAAACCTTATGGAAGCGATATCCGTCGGTCACGCCACGGCTATCCGTCACGTCGACAGCATCGACTTCGATGTCCAGTTCGGCATTCGTAGCGAAATAGTGCGAGATGCCGCCCGAGCCACACCCGATCTCGAGCAGACGTCGGCGTCTCGCACTAGGGCCGAGCCCCAGGAGGCGCTCGATCTTGATGCCTTTCTGCCGACGCGACGCCAGGTCCGATACGACGTGTCCATGACGCTCAGACGTCATCGCTTCTTGCCCAGGATTGAAAACAACCGCCGGTGAAATATCGGCCATGCAAACCGTGCCGCGAATTCACGCAGCGGTGCAGGCGCCATCCGGCGATCCAGAACGTCGCTGACCCGGCGAGCAAATGCGTCGTAGTCGCCTGGATTTACAAGGTACCCCGTCAGCCCTTCCGAGACCGCGTCGGGGACACCTCCGATGCCAAAAGCGACGGTGGGAAGTCCATGCGCCGCGGCTTCGACTGCGACCATCCCGAAGCCCTCCACATCACCAGATACCTCACGAATGGGAAAGACATGGGCGTCGCTCGCCGCATAAGCAAGCGCGAGCTGATCATCGTCGAGCGCACCCAGATGCATCACCGCGTCACCAAGGCCCAGCACACCGGCTTCTTCGCGCAAACGCGACCAGGCACCCGTCGCCCGACCGGCCAGAGCGTCGGGCGCTTCGTCGCCGATGACAACAAGCACAGCATGCGGATGTCTACGTAAAATGTTCGGCATCGCACTGAGGACGAATTCCCGGAGACCCTTCCGTTCCGTCATGCGGCCTACGGAAAGCAGCACAGGTCGTCCGACAAGGTTATGACGCTCGCGGAACGCGCCAATCATGTCATCAGGCGGCGCCTCTACGGCGACTTCGACACCCGGGTGCACGATATCGATGCGATCCGCCGGCACGCCAGCTTGTCGGGCGAGACGCGCCGTATTGACGCTGTTGGCGATGCAGGCGTCGCACCGTCGGATGAAAGGCAGCCAGACCGATCGATAGACCGGATGCGGCACCACAATATCCAGGCCGTGGACGTAGGCAGCCACTCCAGCACGTGACAACCGGCCGACGATCCACGCGATGGGAACGGTCAGCCCACTACCTGCGAGCACCCAGGCCGGGCGGGTGTGGATAGCCGCACTCAGCGTGCGAAAAAACGCCACGAGCATGAAGGACGCCAGCGTGCCCCATCCGCACTCCCGGACGTCCATGGACGCTGGCAGCACTGCACGCGCGCCACGAGGCCCAATCACCACGACACGAAAGTGTTCCGCGAGGCCCTGAGCCATATGCAGGTTGAGCCGTTCCATACCGCCGCGTAGCGGCGGCAGGTTGCGACTTACCAGGATCAGCGTGCGGCGCTTGTCGTTCACGAGTCGGCGGGACGATACGTCAGTGCGGTGATCTGCTCGGAAACCAGGCCTATCAGAAACACGATCACCGCCGCACTCCACATCAACGTGCTTCCGTTCGTTAAGCGCCCGTGACTCAGGAAGGTGAAGCCGTAATTGACGCAGCCCAGAAGAAAGAATCCGGCGCTCACGGGCAGGAAAAGCTTCAGAGGCGAGTAAAGGGTTGCGATCTTGAAGATGATCAGGAGAAACCGGATGCCGTCTTTGAGCGGCTTGATGTGACTCTTGCCCACGCGGGTGTGAGCCTTGATCGGCTCGTATGCCACGCCGTACGCACTGCGGAAGAACGCCATCGTCGACGTCGTGGGATAGGAAAACCCGTTCGGCAGCAGATGAAGAAACTCGCGGAACCGCGATGCGCGCGCAGCCCGAAATCCCGAGGTCAGATCGGCTACCGCCTGCCCGGTCATACGGCTTGCCAGCCAATTGTAGAGCGTATTAGCAAGACCACGACCGACCCCTGCCTGACTCTCCCAGTCACGCGCCCCCACCACCATGTCGTAGCCCTGCTCGAGCCTTGCCACAAGTCTGGCGATATCCGCCGGATCATGCTGACCATCGCCGTCCATGAACACGAGGATCTCGCCTGTCGCCGCGCGGGCGCCGCGCTTGATCGCCGCGCCGTTGCCCATGGAATAGGGCGACGACACGCATTTGACCGCGTTCTCCGCACAGACGTCACGCGTCTCGTCGGATGAGCCGTCATCCATGATGAGAACTTCGGCATCGGGCTGCAAAGCGCGAAGTCGCGGTAGCAGATCCGCAAGTGCGGCTGCCTCATTCTTTGCTGGAATAATGATACTGATGCGGCTCACGAACTGCTCCCGATGCACATGATTTCTATAAGAAACCTGCTTGTATAAGAAACCCACTTATGACGAACGTCGCAACCACCCGTCATCCGAGATAGCGCGCGTGAGCGCGTGGGTAAATCGCACTTTGTCACGCTTATCCAGATGAGAGCCGTCTGGACATTGAAACGTCGTCAGTGCCGGCACATCGAGATAGTGAACGCCCTTCGCTCCTGTTTCCATCCTGAAGCGATCCCAGAAGTCGGCACGCGGATAGCGCTTGGCGTCGGCTTCCCAGACCAGCCCCGAACGAGGAAAAACCACGAAAACTACCTCACCGCCGCGTGCTTCGATACGACGCACCATCGTCGCGATCCTCGCCGCATTGTCCTTGAAATCAGGGAAATTTGCGCTGGCAAGCCCCCTGATTCGCAAGCTGAGGGCAGACTCGACGTCCCTGGGTGCCCCCCTCAGCGCCACATCGTCAAATCCTGCGTTACGAGCCGCTCGGTCGTAGTAGGTGTACGGCATACTCACCAGACTGTAGTCGGCGGAGCGTTCCCGCGAAGGTAGCGTCACGAGATACTGCGGTGTGGCGCGCGGCGAAAACGCGCGAGTCGTCAGCGCCACGAAGGGTCCAGCGCCATCCGCGTAGCTCCGCATGAATCGCTGCCTGAACGACGCGAGCGTCGCCTCTATCGCTAAGAAGTTAAACTTGACCGTAAGATTTCGTTCGCGCCGTGCTTCGCGGACAAAATCCTGTGCCTGGGCGTCGAACGCCGTATCTCCCAGCGCGCTGTCCTGATATTCGACGATGACTGCCCCTGTGACGCTATCGTCCGCCGCAATATCGGCGAGCACCGGGAGATATGAGTTTCCATCGATCCCCAACTGGACGGGTACACGTCCCGAGTCCTCGCCCAGTGCGGTGAGATCCAGATCGAGCAAGGCGCGCGATGCCCCGACCAGCACCAACGCACGATGGCCCAGCTCGCTGGCACGCTTCCGTTCTTGTGCCCAGCGTTGCGATGAGTCGACCACATTCGGCCGAAATCCCCGCCCCGCCAGGGCTGACTCGAGCATGAGAATGCCCGCGATCAAAAGGACTACCGACACCGCAAGCGGGCGCTGCCAGGCGCCTGCCGGAATGGCACGACTGCGTGTGTAAATGTCAGAACTGAAAATAGATGAACGCACGGTCGTCGCCTCCCGAAGCAAGGAATACGCCGACGAGGCAGAGGGTGATAAGGCTGGTGCGCACTGCCGGAGACCACGCAGCGGCGACCTCCTCGAGTGCGATGTCCCGCGTACGCCAATGCCAGGCCACTGTGCAAAGCATCAAAACGATCGCCATCCACTGATTCGCGACGGCGCCAGCGGGCTGACGAAGCCCATCGAGCAGTGCTACACACGTCCACAAGTCCGGCGCCCGGAAGGGGATCCATGCGAGACAGACCAGAGTAAACGTCAGTACCGTAAGCACGGCGTCTGCCGTTTTGCCCTCGAAGCACATTGGGAAGCGGGCCCGAAGAGAACGCTCAGCGACGAGATACGCGCCGTGTAGCGCACCCCACGTTACAAACATCCATGACGCACCGTGCCAAAGACCACCAAGCAGCATGGTCAGCATGAGGTTCCTGCGCGTGGCCAACTCACCGCCACGACTACCGCCAAGCGGTATGTAGAGATAATCGCGCAGCCAGGTGGAAAGTGAGATGTGCCAACGACGCCAGAAGTCCGAGAACCCCCGGGCCGCGTACGGCGCGCGAAAGTTGTCAGGAAACGCATAGCCGAAGCACAACGCCAGCCCGATGGCGCAAAGTGAATAGCCGCCGAAATCGAAATAGATCTGTCCCGCAAACCCAAGGATCCCGGCCAGCGCAGCCACCCCGTGATATGAGCCGGGTGCGTCGTAAACCGCGTCCGCAACAGGTGCCAGCAACGTGTCCGCCAGCACGCTTTTGAAGAACAGTCCGATCATGACAATGGTCAGGCCCCACCCGATCTGCTGGGCCGTCGCTTTTGGCGGATGGGCGATCTGGGGAAGGAGCGCCCGCGCACGGACGATCGGCCCCGCTACCAAGTGCGGAAAGAAGGCGACGAACAGCGCGTAGTCGGCCAAGGAGGTGTCCGCCTCGATCTCGCGGCGATAGACATCGATCGTGTAAGACAGCGACGCGAATGTATAAAACGAGATACCGACCGGCAGCACGATGTTCCAGGCAGGTGGCACGTAGGCCACCCCCACGGTCGCCAACAGCCCCTGGAAGTTATGCAGCGCAAAGTCGCCGTATTTGAAGAAGCCAAGCAGCGACAGATTCGCGATGAGACTAACGACCAACAGGGCACGCCGCTTTCCTGCACCGCGCTCACGCCAGATAAGCCGCGCCAGCAACCAGTCCAGCATGGTCGAGAACAGCAGAATCAGGAGATAGGGCGGGTTCCACGCGGCATAGAACGCATAGCTGGCCACCAGAAGGAGCAACTTTCGACCCGTGCCGACAGGGAGGCACTGGTGCAGCGAAAACACCACTGCGAAGAACACGAGGAAACTCAACGAATTGAACAGCACCAAGCGCCCCCGCAAACGTCCCGCCGTGCATTACGCACCCCTGTCTATCGCGGCGCCAAGCAGCGCGAGCGAGGCATCCTACCGGATTTGCTCTTCACACCGAAACCAACCGGCAGTTTCACGTTATGAGACGTGACCAAACCCACAATCTAGAGTAGATTCAGGCGCGTATCTCGGGGAAACGGGACCCAACATGGCTTCACAAATGCATTCGCCCATGCTGGCGGGTCTTACGGGCATGGCCCGGCGCCTCGTCACCGAGGGCGTCATGGCCGAGGCCGACGTTCGTAAGGCTGTCCAGGACGCCGCCGAAAAGCGCTCGTCCCTGTCCGCATGGCTGGTGGACCACAACCTGGTGGACAGCGCCAAGCTGTCCCAGGTGGCGTCGTCCGAGTTCGGTATGCCGCTGATGGACATAAGCGCGATGGTCCCGGGCAATATGCCCCTGGACCTCGTGACGGAAGCGCTCATCTCCAAGCACCAGGCGCTTCCGCTGTTCAAGCGCGGCAAGCGCCTGTTCGTCGGCATCGCCGATCCCATGCAGTCGCATGCGCTGGACGAAATCAAGTTCCACTCGAACCACATGGTCGAGCCGGTACTGGTCGACCGGGCGCAGCTGCGCCGGGTGATCGACAGTGCCCTGTCGGCGATGAACAACTCGGTGCCCGCCTTCGGTGAGGGCGACCTTGATGAGCTGGCGCTCGAGGGTGCCGACGACGACGGCGATGTCACCACTGGCATCGACGCCAACGCCAACGACGATGCCCCGATCGTCAAGTTCGTCAATAAGGTCCTGGTCGACGCGATCAAGCGCGGCGCCTCGGATATCCACTTCGAACCGTTCGAAACCGTCTACCGCGTACGCCTGCGCATGGACGGAATCCTGCGTGTGGTCGCCACGGCGCCGATCAAGCTGGGCAACCGCATCGCCTCGCGTCTCAAGGTCATGAGCGGCCTGGACATCGCCGAGCGCCGGGTGCCGCAGGATGGCCGCATCAAGCTCAATCTGACCAAGACCCGCGCCATCGACTTCCGCGTCAGCACGCTCCCGACCCTCTTCGGCGAGAAGATCGTGCTGCGTATCCTCGATGGTTCGTCCGCCAAGCTGGGCATCGACAAGCTCGGCTACGAAGAGGTCCAGAAGAATCTCTACCTCGACGCCATCGAAAAGCCCTACGGCATGGTCCTGGTGACCGGCCCGACGGGTTCCGGTAAGACGGTATCGCTCTATACGGCCCTGAACATCCTCAACACTGAGGGGCGCAACATCTCTACGGTGGAAGACCCGGTCGAAATCCGCGTCGAGGGCATCAATCAGGTCCAGCAGAACGTCAAGCGCGGCATGACCTTCGCGGCCGCTCTGCGCTCCTTCCTGCGCCAGGATCCGGACGTGATCATGGTCGGCGAAATCCGCGACCTGGAAACCGCAGAAATCGCGGTCAAGGCCGCGCAGACCGGTCACATGGTCCTGTCGACCCTGCATACGAACGACGCGCCGCAGACCATCGCGCGCCTGATGAACATGGGCATCGCCCCGTACAACATCATCTCGTCGGTCACCCTGATCATCGCCCAGCGCCTTGCCCGCCGGCTGCACGACTGCAAAAGGGAAATCAGCCTGCCACCGGCGGCACTGCTCGCCGAGGGTTTTACCCAGGAAGAAATCGATGCCGGCATCACCGTGTACGAGGCCGTCGGCTGCGACAGCTGTAACGAGGGCTACAAGGGCCGCGTAGGTATCTATCAGGTCATGCCGATGGTCGAGGACATCCAGAAGATCGTTCTGGAGGGCGGCAACGCCATGCAGATCGCCGAGGTGGCCAAAAAAGCCGGCATTAACGATCTGCGGGCATCAGCCTTGTTGAAGGTCCGCAACGGCGTCACCAGTCTGGCCGAGATTAACCGCGTCACCAAGGACTGACGTCTCGTCAGGGGACGAGACGTGTGAAGATGTGCGCTGGATGGCAGAAAGCCACCTGGCGTTGCGTTCACACTAGAATAAGAACAGGGGCCTGCCGCCAGGCGGCGGCCACCTGATGTATCAACCCGGGGGGAACACCGCGTCATGGCTATCGCCACCGCCAGCAAGAACATGCGCGCCGCAGGTGCCGCGCGCGCCGCTGTAAGCACACTCGTCATGTACGACTGGACCGCGCTCGACAAGCGCGGTAAGCGCATGAAGGGCGAGATGCAGGCGAAGAACGCCTCACTCGTGAAGGCGGAACTGCGTCGTCAGGGGATGAATCCGCAGACCGTGCGCGAGCGCTCCAAGCCTCTGTTTGGCTCTTCGGGCAAGAAGGTAAAGCCACAGGACGTCGCCATCTTCAGCCGCCAGATCGCCACGATGATGGCCTCGGGCGTGCCGATGGTCCAGGCCTTCGACATCATCGCCAACGGCCAGAAGAATGTCCGTTTCAAGAACATGCTGATCGACGTCAAGACGGATATCGAGGGAGGCGCCGCGTTGCACGAAGCGCTCGGCCGCTACCCGGTCCAGTTCGACGAACTCTATCGCAACCTCGTGCACGCCGGTGAGTCCGCGGGTGTGCTCGACACCGTGCTCGACACCGTGGCGACCTATAAGGAGCGGATGGAGGGCATCAAGAAGAAGATCAAGAAGGCCCTCTTCTATCCGATCATGGTGCTCGTGGTCGCTCTGGTCGTCTCCATGATCCTGCTGCTGTTCGTGGTGCCGGTGTTCCAGCAGACCTTTGCCGAAGCCAAGGCTGAACTGCCTGCGCCGACACAGTTTGTGGTGTCAGCATCGAAGTTCATGCAGTCGTACTGGTGGGCAATCATCATTGGCATTGTCGGCTCCATCTCGGGCCTCATCTTCGCCAAAAACCGCTCGGAAAAATTTGCCCATTTCCTGGACCGCTTGTCGCTGAAGATCCCTGTCATCGGCGACCTCCTCCACAAGTCGGCCATCGCTCGCTTCTCACGTACGCTCGGCGTCACGTTCCACGCGGGCGTACCCCTGGTCGAAGCCCTCGACGCCGTCGCCGGCGCCACCGGTAGCGTCGTTTACGGTGAGGCGGTCAAGCAGATGCGCGACGACATCGCCGTCGGTCATCAGCTCCAGCTCTCGATGCGCCAGGTCAACCTGTTCCCCAATATGGTGGTGCAGATGACCGCGATCGGCGAAGAATCCGGCTCGCTGGACTCGATGCTGTTCAAGGTGGCCGAGTTCTACGAGGAAGAGGTGAACACCGCGGTTGACACGCTGAGCAGCCTGCTCGAGCCCTTCATCATGGTCATTCTCGGCGTCCTCGTCGGCGGCATGGTCATCTCGCTCTACCTGCCCATCTTCAAGCTCGCCGGCACGGTCTGACCGAACACCCGCCGAGCCATGCACAATAGGAACCCTTCGCCCTCGCGGGCGGAGGGTTTTTTCTTGACCACGGATCTTCCATGCCCGACTTGCCCCTCGCTCTCTGGATCGGCCTCGCCGGTGTCTTCGGCCTGCTGTTCGGCAGCTTCCTCAACGTCGTGATCCTCCGCGTCCCTGCGCGCATGCAGGCGGAATGGCGCAAGCAGGCGCGTGAAGTCCTCGAACTGGACGCCATGGACGAGGCGCTGCCGCCCGGCGTGGTGAAAGAGTCGTCGCACTGCCCGAAGTGCAAGCACCCGCTGGCCGCCCGGGACAACATCCCGCTGTTCGGCTGGCTCATGCTGCGCGGCCGCTGCCGCTATTGCCACGAGCCGATCTCGATCCAGTACCCGCTGGTGGAACTGCTGGCGGGCTTGGCCAGCGCCGCGGTGGTCTGGCGTTTCGGGCCGACGCCGGGCGCCCTGGCCGGCCTGGTGCTGACGTATTTCCTGATCGCGCTGTCCGGCATCGATGCGCGCACGCAGCTGTTGCCGGACGAGCTCAACTACCCACTGCTGTGGATCGGTCTCGGCCTGTGTCTGATCCCCTCCTGGCAACCCCTGCCGATCGCCCCGACCTCCGCCATCCTCGCCGCCCTGCTCGGCTACCTCAGCCTCTGGAGCGTCTACTGGCTGTTCAAGCTGCTGACCGGGAAGGAAGGCATGGGTCACGGCGACTTCAAGCTGCTCGCTGCGCTGGGCGTCTGGATGGGCCCGGTCGCGCTGCTGCCGATCGTCATGCTGTCGTCGCTGATCGGCGCCATCGTCGGCGGCGCGCTCATTCTGTTTCGTCGCCACGGACGCGAGGTGCCGATTCCTTTCGGGCCCTATCTCGCCGCGGCGGGCTGGGTCTGGCTTCTGGTGGGCGATCGCCTGCTCGCCCTCTACATGCAGGTCAGCGGCATCCGATGAGCGGCATCGTCGTCGCCCTTACCGGCGGGATCGCATCGGGCAAGAGCGCGGTGGAGCGCCGCTTTGAAGCGCGTGGCGTGCACGCCTACGACGCGGATGCGGCGTCGCGCGCCGTGGTTGAGCCGGGATCCGAAACGCTTGCCGAGGTAGCGCGCGTGTTCGGGCCCGGGGCGCTGGACGACGAGGGCGGCCTGGACCGCGCGGCCATGCGCCGGCGCGTGTTCGACGATCCGTCGGCCCGGACGACACTGGAGGGCATCCTCCATCCGCGCATTCGTGACTGGTTGCGGGAGGCTGTCGCAGCCGATACGGGCGCCTACTGCATCCTGTCGATTCCGCTGCTCGTGGAGAACCACCGCCATTACGCGTGGGTCGACCGGGTGCTTGTAGTGGATGCGCCGGAGGCGGTGCGGATCGACCGGCTGGTACGCCGGGATGGCATCGACGAGGCGCTGGCCCGGAAGATGATCGCCGCGCAGGCGAGCCGGGAAGACCGGCTGGCGATCGCGGATGATGTGCTGGTCAACGATGGCGACGAAGCGAACCTGGATGCGCAGGTTGAGGTGCTCGACCGCCGCTACCGCAACCTGTCGTTGTAGGAGCGCGCCCCGCGCGCGAAACGACTTCGCGAAAGCTTGTCGCGCGCAGGCGCGCTCCTACACCATTGATGCGGCGGTCAGCCTCTCGCTGACGAACGACTCCGCCGGGGTGGGCCGGCCGATGTGATAGCCCTGGACCAGATCGCAGTCCATCTCGACGAGGCGACGCAGCGTGGCCTCGTCCTCGACGCCCTCGGCGATCGCTTCCAGCCCCAGGCGGTGGGCGACGTCGATCATCGCCTGTACCAGCAGTTCGGTGCGGCTGTCGCCGGTCATGGCATCGACGAAGCTGCGGTCGATCTTCAGCTCGGTCGCCGGGAAGTGACGCAGGTAGGCGAACGACGCGTACCCCGTGCCGAAGTCATCGATGGCGACGCGTACACCGCAGTCGCGCAGGCGACGCAGGACCCGCACGCTCATGTCCAGATCGGTGAGCAGCGCCGTCTCGGTAATTTCCACGATCACGGACTGGGGCGGCACGCCCCAGATATCGATGGCGCCCAGCACCTGTTCGGCGAAGCCCTGCTCGACGAACACACGCGGCGACAGGTTGATCGCCACGTCGAGCGCACAGCCACCCCGATGCAGGGCCGCCGCATGCCGCAGCGAGGCGTTGATGCTCCAGCGGGTCAGCGGCACGATGAGGTCGCTGCGCTCGGCAAAGGGGATGAAATCGCTGGGCGGGACGATGATGTTGGCGGCGGTGGTCCAGCGCGCCAGCGACTCCACGCGGTTCATTTCACCCGAGCGCAGATCGTGCAGCGGCTGGAAGGCGACCTGCAGGCGGTTGGCTTCGATGTCCTCGCGTAACTCGCCGTAGAGGATTTCTACCGGTGTCACGTCGGGCTTGTAGATGGCGAAGGCCTCGCCGATGCGCAGGGCTTCGTCGTGAGCGAGCTCCGCGCGGCGGTACAACCAGTCGGCGGTCACACCGTGCTCGGGATGGATGGCCACACCGACGACGGCGCGACCGTGCCAGGGACGCTCACCCTGCATCAGCGGGCCATCGAACGCGCCGACGATGCGGGTCGCCGCAAGCAACGCGTGCGTGCGGTTACGCACCATCGGAAGAACCACCACGAACGTGTCGTCTCCCGCCACGAAGACGGTGTCGACATGGCGCAAGGCATCGACGATGCGTTCGCGCGAGGCGAGCATGATGTCGCTACCGAAGTCATAACCGAAACGCAGTTGCGCCTCGCGCATACCTTGCAGACGCACGATCAGAACGGCGCACGGACCGGCATCCGGCGACGACCGGTCGAGAATCGACTGGACCGCCGGCAGGATGTAAGCCCGCTCGCTCATGCGACGAAGTACTCGCGCGGATCGATACCGTGCGAACCGGCTGGCAAGGTGCGGAGAATCTCACGGCGCACCAGATCCACCTGGCGCATGAGATCGACGATCAGGAAATCGTCGAGCGCGCTCTTGTCGGGCCGGGAGAGAATCGCGACGCGGGGCTGCAGGCGGCGCGACTGGTTCTGCACCATCACGATGGCCACCTCACCGGTGTTGAGTTCGACCAGCGTGCCCGTGGGATAGACCCCCAGGCAGGCCTGGAACTGTTCGACCAGCTCGCCCTGGAATTCGCGGTCGCGGCCGGCGTACAGCTCGCGTAAGGCGACGTGCTGTGACACGGCCGAACGGTACGGACGCGGCGTCGACATCGCGTGGTAGGTGTCGATGATCGCGGCCATACGCCCGGCGAGCGGAATGGCGGTGCCGGCCAGTCCCGAGGGATAGCCGGTACCGTCGTAACGTTCGTGGTGGGTGAGCACCATGTCGCGCACTTCGTTGTCGACGACCCCGGAGTGATCGAGGATGGCGACGCCTTCATTGACGTGCTGACGTGCGAGGCCCCATTCATCGTCGTTCAGCGGTCCGTCGCGACTAAGCAGTTCCTCAGGCAGCTGCGACTTGCCGACATCCATCAGCAGGCCGCCGGCGGCGAGACTGACAATGGCGTCGCTTTCGAAGCCCATGTGCCGCCCGAACGCCGCGGCGAGCGTGCTGCAGCCGATCGCGTGCTGATAGGTATAGCCATCGCGCCGCCGCAGGCTTTCGATCCAGAAGAACGCGTCACCGCTGCGCAGCACACTCTCGACCATGGGGCGCACCGCGTTCTCGACAGCCTGCGGCTCGACCGGCCGACCATGCCGCAAGTCGTCCACCATGCGCGTGGCGAACTCGGCGACGGTGTCGAACGCCTCTCTGGCGCGCGGCATCTCATCGTCGAACGAGGCCGTGTCGGTATACGCGTGTCGACTGACCAGACGCAGGCTCGCCGCAGCACGCGGTGCGGGGGTGGCAACGGCCTTCGGCGCGATGCGCTGCGGGGTGAACCGGCTGTCGGGGACGACCTGACGGTGCATGTCCACGAAGACGTATTTGCAGAAACGACTGAGCGACTCGATGTCCTCACGGGACTCGATGGGCAGGCCCTGCAACGGAAAGGGCGTGTCGGACCAGTCACAGTCCAGGCGACTGACATACATGCCGACCTCCAGGTCGGACACGAAGACACGTCGCTCCACTAAATCGTACGCCACGTTTCCCCTCGCTCCTTTAGCCACGCTGGCCGAATACGCGCACGACTCTAGCGTGTTGCGCGTGTCGATGGCTTATCGGCCCTGCATCCCGATTCTGTAGGTACAGAGTTGTGAAGGTGGCCTTCACGCAGTGTGAGGTTTTCCCGGGTACACCGGTCTGGTGTATCAGGTCATGTCGACCGGGAGAAACTCATGCCGCGCCTTTCCCTGATCCCCGCTCTGCTCCTCGCCCTCACCGCGTGCTCGGCCGCTTCGGCGCGCGACGAGGGTGTCCGCCTGCCCGCCCCCACCGTCGCTGCCGCACCGGCCGCTGGCGACGCCACCGCCGTGTTCGCCGGCGGGTGCTTCTGGGGCGTCGAGGGCGTGTTCCAGCATGTCCGCGGCGTGAAAAGCGTCCGCACCGGCTACTCGGGTGGTGACGCCGCCCACGCCAATTACGACGATGTCAGCGACGGCGATACCGGACACGCCGAATCGGTGAAGGTCGTTTACGATCCGGCACAGGTGTCGTACGGGCAGTTGCTGCAGGTGTTCTTCTCGGTGGCGCAGGATCCGACGCTGCTGAACCGGCAGGGGCCCGACTCCGGCACGCAGTACCGGTCGGCGATTTTCTATGCGACGCCGGAGCAGAAGAAGGTGGCGGAGGCGTATATCGCCCAGCTGACCGCGGCGCATGCGTTTTCGTCGAAGATCGTGACGGAGGTAACGCCTTTTAAGGGTTTCTACCTCGCGGAGGACGAGCACCAGGACTATATGCGTCTGAATCCGGACGCGATGTACATCGCGATCAACGATCGGCCGAAGGTGCTGGCCCTGCAGCGCATTTATCCGGAGCGGTACGTGGCCGGCTGGGCCAACGGCCGCTGAGAACCCGCAATCTCCTGTAGGAGCGCGCCCTGCGCGCGATAGCCGGGTCGCGCGCGTGGCCATATCCGGGTCGCGCAGGGCGATACCTGGGTCGCGCGCAGGCGCGCTCCTACATGGGTCAGATCATGGGCAGGTTCAGGCCCTGCTCCTTCGCGCAGGCCACGGCATCCTCGTAGCCCGCATCGGCGTGCCGCATTACGCCGGTGCCGGGATCGTTCCAGAGCACGCGGGCCAGCCGCTTGTCCGCCGCCTCGCTGCCGTCGGCCACGATCACCACGCCGCTGTGCTGGCTGTAACCCATGCCGACACCGCCGCCGTGGTGCAGGCTGACCCAGGTCGCCCCGCCCGCCACGTTGAGCATCGCGTTGAGCAACGGCCAGTCGCTGACAGCGTCGCTGCCGTCGCGCATGGCTTCGGTTTCCCGGTTCGGGCTGGCGACCGAGCCGGAATCGAGATGGTCGCGGCCAATCACGATGGGCGCCTTCAGTTCGCCGTTGCGCACCATCTCGTTGAAGGCGAGCGCCAGCCGGTGCCGCTGCCCCAGACCCACCCAGCAGATACGCGCCGGCAGGCCCTGGAAGCTGATCCGCTCGCGCGCCATGTCCAGCCAGCGGTGCAGATGCGGATCGTCGGGAATCAGCTCCTTCACCTTGGCGTCGGTCTTGTAGATGTCTTCCGGATCGCCTGACAGCGCGACCCAGCGGAACGGCCCGACGCCGCGACAGAACAGCGGTCGCACGAAGGCGGGCACGAAGCCCGGGAACGCGAACGCCTCGCTCAGCCCCTCGTCCTTGGCCATCTGGCGGATGTTGTTGCCGTAGTCGAAGGTGGGCACGCCCTGCCGATGGAAGGCGAGCATGGCCTCGACGTGACGGCGCATGGAGGCCTTGGCGGCATGGGCGGTGCCGGTCGGATCGGCCTTGCGGCGCTCGAACCATTCCTCGACGGTCCAACCGGACGGCAGGTAGCCGTTGACGGGGTCGTGGGCGCTGGTCTGGTCGGTGACGGCATCGGGACGGACGCCCCGGCGCACGAGCTCCGGCAACACGTCGGCCGCGTTGCCCAGCAACGCCACGGACACGGCGCGGCCTTCCTTCGCGTAGCGATCCAGCCGCGCGAGCGCGTCGTCCAGGTCGCTGGCCTGCTCGTCCACGTAGCGCGTCTTCAGGCGGAAATCGATGCGGCTCTGCTGGCATTCGATGGTCAGCGACGAGGCGCCGGCCAGCGAGGCGGCGAGCGGCTGCGCGCCGCCCATGCCGCCGAGGCCTGCCGTCAGAATCCAGCGACCGGCCAGCGATCCGCCGTAATGCTGACGCCCCATCTCGACGAACGTCTCGTAGGTACCCTGCACGATGCCCTGCGAGCCGATGTAGATCCATGAGCCGGCGGTCATCTGGCCGTACATCATGAGGCCATTGCGGTCGAGCTCGTTGAAGTGCTCCCAGTCGGCCCACGCCGGCACCAGATTGGAATTGGCAAGCAGCACGCGCGGCGCGTCGGGGTGCGACGGAAACACGCCGACCGGCTTACCGGACTGAATCAGCAGGGTTTCGTCGTCGCGAAGTTCGCGCAGGCTGCGCAGGATGGCGTCGAAGCATTCCCAGTTACGCGCGGCACGACCGATACCGCCGTAGACCACCAGTTCCGCCGGGTTTTCCGCCACCTCGGGATCGAGATTGTTCTGCAGCATGCGGAACGGCGCTTCCGTCAGCCAGCTGCGGCAGGTCAGTTCGGTGCCGCGCGGAGCGCGGACGGTACGGGTGGTGTCGATGCGCGTGACAGCCGTCATCGGGATGCTCCGGAGCTCGGGAATTCCGGATTATGGCCGCGCCGCGCCGCCACCCGCCAGCGGCGGCGCAGCAAAGGCGGCGATTACTGGCCGCTGGTGGACGGTGGCGACGGGGCGACGGCGCCGCGGTTGGAGGGCGTGGTCTCGTACTGGCGCGCGGCCGAATCCTGCTGCGCGCGGTTCAGTTGCTGCTGGCTGCGCTGTGCGTTGTCCAGCTGGTTGCGCATGGCCGGGTCGGTCGTATTGGTCCGCTGGATCGCCGTGTTGTTCTGCTGCAGCTGCTGGCGCACATTGCTCTGGTTCTGGGCGTTCTGCAGCTGCTGACGATCGACCTGACGCTGGAACTGCGCCGTCTGCGACGGCGTGGAGACTACCGCGCGGGGACGCGGTGTCGCAGCCGGAGCGGCCGCGGCGGGCCGGGCGGGCTTGGCGGGTGGGGTTTGCGCGGCCGCAAGCGCGGGCACGGCGACGAACAGCACCGACAGCAAGATGTTGCGTGATGAATTGGTCATGAGAGTCCGCCATGATGGTGGGTATTGATTAGCTCAGAGCCTACGTTTTCCGTCATGAACGTCACGTTTTCCCGCCTCGCCGCGATCTTCACACTGATCGCCACGCTGGCCGTCACCGCTTGCGCCACGCGTCCGGTTACCGCTCCCGCCCATCCCCCCGTTCTGCTGGTCTCGATCGACGCCTTCCGCCCCGACTATCTGGACCGGGGACTGACCCCGAACCTAATCGCCATGGCGAAGGACGGCGCCCATGCGCCTTACATGCTGCCGTCGTTTCCGTCCCTGACCTTCCCCAACCACTACACGCTGGTGACGGGACGCGTGCCGGACCACCACGGCATCGTCAACAACACGATGAGCGATCCGGCGCTGGGCAGCTTCAGCCTGGCCAACCGCGCGGCGACGAGCGACGGCCGCTGGTGGGCCGATGCCGAACCGATCTGGGTGACGGCGCAGAAACAGGGTCTGCATACGGCGACGATGTTCTGGCCGGGTACCGAGGCCGCGATTCACGGCGTGCGCCCGGACCACTGGATCCCGTTCGACGATTCGCTCACCTCACGCGCCCGCGTCGACAAGCTGCTCTCATGGATCGACGAGGCGGGTCCGAAGCCGGTGTTCGACACGCTGTACTTCGACGCGGTGGATCACGCGGGGCATGAGTTCGGCCCCGATTCGCCCGAGGTGAACGCCGCACTGCGCGAAGTGGATGATGCGCTCGGCTACCTGATCGCCCAGCTGCGCCAGCACGGGCTCTACGACCGGATGAACCTGATCGTGCTGTCAGACCACGGCATGGCCGACGTGCCAAGGGGCAACATCGTCTTCGCCGACCAGGAGACCGACCTCGACGCGCTCGACGCGGTGTCGTTCGGTGTCATGGCCACCTTCAACCCGAAGCCGGATCGTGACTCGTCCGCCGCCGTGGCGCGGCTGCTCGGTCCGCACGAGCACATGCATTGCTATCGGAAGGAAGACCTGCCGCCGCGCCTGAACTACGGCACCCACCGCCGCGTACCGGCGCTGCTGTGCCTCGCCGACACCGGCTGGGCGATCACCAGCCACGAGCAGCTGGCGAAGCGGAACGGGCCGATGTCGCGCGGCGAGCACGGTTACGACAATCTCGACCCGACCATGCGCGCGCTGTTCGTCGCCCGCGGTCCGTCGATCGGCCATGGCGTCACCATCGCGCCGTTCCCTAACGTCGACGTCTACCCGCTGCTCGCCCACCTGATCGGCATCGAACCGCTGCCGAACGACGGGCACCTGAAGGATGTCGAGGGCGTGCTGGCGACACCGGCTCACTGAACAGCGGGCGGGGCGGCAATCCCGTAGAATCGGGCCATGCGCCAGATCTATACCTCCCCCCGCCCCGAAAACATCGACCGGATCGTCGCGTTGCTCGCCGAGCACGCGATCGAGACGACCGTCACCAACCGTTCGACCTGGAATCGCCCGACCTACCAGCGCTTCAGCTATTCGCAGCGCCAGTCCGACCGCGATACCTGGCCGCAGGTGTGGGTAAAGAGCGCCGACGATTTTCCGCAGGCCCGCGCCTTGCTGAAGGACATCGGCATCGAACCGGTCGTGCGTTTCCAGGAGGAACTCCAACTGCACCGCACGCCGGACCGCCGTCCGGTCGCGCAGCGCACCGCGTCCCGCGTGCGCCTGATGGTGCTGACCATCGTCGCCGGGGTGATGCTGGTGGTGTTCCTCAAGGCCACCCAGGTCCTCTGAGTGGACGACATCGTGGCGCCGCGCCCCGCCCATCTCCTGCTGCGCGAGGAAACCCGCGAAGCGCACGAGGACACCGAAGCCTCGGGCGGCATGCGCCGGCTGATGGACGGTGAGCTGGACGCGGCGGGGTATGAGGCGTTGCTGCGTGCGCAGCTGGCGTTGTTCGAGGGGTGGGAGGCGGATCGTGCCGGGTGGCTGGCTGACGTCGTACCTCAGGCGGGTTGGAGCTATGTGTCGCGGGCGTCGTTGCTGCGGGGCGATCTGGCTGTCGCGAGCGGGGCTCGCTCCTACACGAGCCGCCCCGTCGAAGGCCACGAAACCCCTGTAGGAGCGAGCCCCGCTCGCGACGCTCCTGCCTCTGCCCCTGTAGGAGCCAGCCCTTCCGGCGATTCGACCCGCGACTCCGCGACCTGCTGGGGCGAACTCTACGTCATCGAAGGCTCCGCCCTCGGCGGCCGCCTGATCGTCCGCCGCCTGCGCGAGCTCTACCCGGACCGCGACCACCGCTTCTACGCCATCGGCGAGGAAGCCCCCTCGGCCTGGCGCCGTTTCCAGCACATCCTCGACACCCAGCTGCATGACGACGCCTCGCGTCGCGCCGCCATTGACGGTGCGCGACGCATGTTCGCCCGCTTTCGACAGACCCTGATGGAGCCTGCCGCGCATGTCTGACCTGCCCGACCTCAACGCCTGCGACCGCGAGCCGATCCACATCCCCGGCTCGATCCAGCCCCATGGGGTATTGATCGTGGCCGACGCGGCGACGCGGACGATCCTGCAGATCAGCGAAAACGCGGCCGACGTGCTGGGTGTCGACCTCGACGCCGTGCTGGACGCGCCGCTCCACGAAGTGATCGGCCTCCCCGACGACCTGTTCATCGACGATGAGCGGCCGGCGCACAGCTCCTGGGTCCCTGTGGTGTTCCCGCACGACGTGGACAAGTCGGGCTGGTATGCCACCGTGCATGCCTATGACACGCGCTGGATGATCGAGATCGAGCCGCGCGAAGACTATTTCGACGACGATCCGCTCCGCGTCGCCTACGACCTCACGCACAAGCTGGAAATCGACGGCAACGTCCAGCGCGCGGCGACGCGTGTCGCGCGCACCATCCGTGGCCTGCTCGGCTACGACCGCGTCATGGTCTACCGCTTCGATCACGACTGGCACGGCGAAGTCGTCGCGGAGTCGCGCAAGGACGAGCTGGAGCCCTATCTGGGCCTGCACTATCCCGCCACCGACATTCCGGTGCAGGCGCGCGCGCTGTACCTGCGCAACCGGGTCCGCCAGATCAGCGACTGCAAGTACATCCCGTCGCGCATTCTCCCGCCCTACGATCCGCAGACGTCCGAAGCCACCGACCTCAGCGATGTCTCACTGCGCAGCGTGTCGCCGGTGCATCTGGAATACCTCGGCAACATGGGCGTCACCGCCACACTGGTTGCCTCGATCATCGCGAACGGCCGCCTCTGGGGCCTGATCGCCTGCCATCACTACAGTCCGTTCTTCTGCGACCACCGCATGCGTCAGGTGGCCGATTCCGTCGCGCGCGCGTTCGCCACGCGCGTCGCCGCGATCGAGGAGATGGATAAGATCGAGGTCGAGAGCACCCTGCTCACGGTCCGCGAAAAGCTGATCACCGCGTTCAACGAAAGCGATCGTATCGATCCCGAACTGCTGGCCACGCTCGCACCGGAATTGCTCGAGGTGGTCGACGCCGATGGCGTGGCGATCTTCGCCGGCAACCGCGTCATCCGCCATGGCCATCTGCCCGACGAAGCCGCGCTACTGCGAATCCGCGATGTCGTCGGCACGTCGGATACGCCGATGATGGCCGACAGCATCACCGGCGTGCTCAATACCGACGAGGTCGGCAGGCACTATCCCGAGCTGGCCGGACCCGAATTCGCCGGTCTCGCGGCGGGCGTGATCTTCATGCCGCTGCAGGCCGACTCGCATAACGCGGTGGTCTGGACGCGCGCGGAGCAGGTGCGCAACGTACGCTGGGCAGGCAACCCCTCACTGGCCAAGCTCGAGGTCATCCCCGGCGCGCGCCTGTCGCCCCGGCAGAGTTTTTCGTCGTGGCAGGAAACGGTGCGCGGTCGCTCGCGGCCGTGGTCGCGCCAGCACCTCGACTCCGCCCGCGGCCTGCGCGTGCTGATCGAGATGATGGAGCGCAAGCATTACCAGCAGAGCTTCGCGCTGATGCGCGCGTCGCTCTCCCGCCTGCCCGACGCCATCGTCATCACCGACGCGAGCCATGCCGACTGGCGCCAGTGCCAGATCGTCTTCGTCAACGACGCCTTCGTCCGCGCCACCGGGCATCGCGTCGAGAGCCTGGCGGGCCTGCATATCGGCAGCATTCTGGTGGGCGATGACGCCATGTTCGCCCGTCGCGCGGGTACGCTGGACGCCGCCGAAGCCGCGCGCATCGATGTCGCCCTGCGCAAGGCCGACGGCGGCGTGCTGCAGGGCCGCCTGGAACTCGAACCGGTCACCGATGCCACCGGCACCATCACGCACTGGATGTCCGTCCACCACCGGGCGTAATAAGATCGGTCCATGACCGATCGAGTCCGCCTGTTTCAGACATTGCCGCATTCCTGCGGTTATTTCGCCGAGCGGACGGCGCAGAACCTGGTGGTCGATCCCGGCGCGCCGCATCTGGACAAGCTCTACGGGCCCGCGCTGGCCAAGGGCTTTCGCCGTGCCGGCGGGCACCTTTACCTGCCGCAGTGCGCCGCCTGCCAGGCCTGCGTGCCCTGCCGCATCGACGCCGATCGGTTCACGCCGGACCGCACCCAGCGCCGTTGCGCCGCGCGTAACGCCGATATCAGCGTGACCGAGACGCTGCCGGGCTTCACCAGCGAACGCCACGAACTCTACGAGCGCTATCTTCGCGCGCGACACCCTGGCGGCGGCATGGACGCGGCGGATGCGGAGGATTTCCAGCGCTTTCTCGCCGCGCCCTGGAGCCCGACCGTGTTTCTGGAAATGCGCCAGGGCGAACGTCTGCTCGGCGTCGCGGTGACCGACATCGCGCTGGCCGGTGTCTCGGCCGTCTATACGTTTTTCGATCCGGATGAATCGGCGCGAAGCCTGGGCACCTTCGGCATCCTGCAGCAGGTTGCGCTCGCAAAGCGCCGCGGCATTCCGTACGTGTACCTCGGGTTCTGGATCGCCGGGCATCCCAAGATGGATTACAAGCGGCGCTTCCATCCGCTGGAAATCCGCAAGCATGGGCGCTGGATCGAGACGCCCTGAGCGGCGATCATGCGGGTATGACATCCCTGCCCCTGATCCGCACGGCGTGCCTCGTCTTCGTCTTCGTCTTCGCCTTCGCATCGTCGGCATCGGGCGCTTCCCCGGCGAGCGCCTCGCCTTCGTTCGAACTGGTCGCGCTCGGCGTCGAAGGCGGCATCCGCACCGACAACCTCTCGGCGTACCTGCTCAAGGCCATCGGTGACGACAGGTACCTCGGCCTCGACGCCGGAACGCTGGTCTCGGGTATCCAGGTCGCCCTGGCGCACGGCGCGCTGCCGGACGCCCATGGCAGCGATCTCGCGGCGGCCGGCAGCGTGTTGCGCAACGGCATCGCGGGCTATTTCATCAGCCACGCGCATCTGGACCATATCGCCGGCCTCGTCATCGCATCGCCCGACGATCGCGGCAGCAAGCCGCTGTACGGGCTCGCCTCGACCACCCAACGCCTCAGCGCCGATTACTTCAACTGGGACGCCTGGCCCAACCTGGCCAACACCGGCAAGGCGCCCGCCATCGGCCGGTATACGCTCACCGCCGAACCGCCCGGTCGCTGGTTCGAGGTCGCCGGTACCTCGATGCAGGCGGCCATCTATCCGCTGTGGCACGACAGCGCCGTGTCGTCGATGATCCTGCTGCGCCACGGGGACGCGTATTACGCGTATTTCGGCGATACCGGCCCGGACGCGCTTTCGAAAGGGCAGCATCGGCTTGCCGACATCTGGCAGGTGCTGGCGCCACTGGTGCGCGCCCATCGGCTGAAGGGCCTGCAGATCGAGGTATCGTCGCCCGGCGATGTACCCGACGCACAGCTGTTCGGACACATGACGCCCGCATGGCTTCACCGTGAGCTGGCGGCCCTGGCCACGCAGGCTGGTGACCCCCTTGCCCTGCACGGGCTTCCCGTCATCATCGACCACATCAAGCCCAGCCTGGAACCGGGGCGCGACCCGCGCGCCCTGATCGCCCGCGAGCTGTCCGAAGGCGACACCACCGGTGTCCGTTATGTCGTTATCGGCCAGGGCGACCGGGTAAAGCTTTGACGCAGGCTGCCGATCTGTGAAAAGCCCCGCGTTGGCTCCCGGCTCCACGAGCGACGACAATCGGGGTCTGTCCCGCACCGGAACCACCATGGGCCCGCGCCGCATCGTCTGCCTCACCGAGGAACCCACCGAAACGCTTTACCGTCTCGGTGAGCAGGACCGTATTGTCGGGATCAGCGGTTTTACCGTGCGCCCGCCGGAAGCGCGCCGCGACAAACCGAAGGTCAGCGCCTTCACCAGCGCGAAGGTCGACCGGATCCTGGCGCTGAAACCCGACCTCGCCATCGGCTTTTCCGATATTCAGGCGGACATCGCCCAGGCGCTGATCAAGGCCGGCGTCGAGGTCTGGATTTCCAACCACCGCAGCGTGGAAGGCATCCTCGATTACATCCGCCGCCTCGGCGCGCTCGTCGGTGCGGCCACCCGCGCGAACGCGCTCGCCGATGAGCTCGAGCGCGGCCTCGACGCCACGCGGGAAGCCTCCGCGCGTCTGGCGCGACGGCCACGGGTGTATTTCGAGGAGTGGGACGAGCCTTACATTTCGGGCATTCGCTGGGTCTCCGAACTGGTGACGCTGGCCGGTGGGGACGACGTGCTTCCGCATCGCGCCACCCAGCCGCTGGCGAAGGACCGGATCATCGGCGACGCGCAGGAGATCGTCTCGACGGCGCCCGAGATCATCATCGGCTCGTGGTGCGGCAAGCGCTTCCGCCCCGAGCACGTCGCCGCACGCGCGGGGTGGGAGGACGTCCCGGCAATCCGCGACGGCGAACTCCACGAGGTGAAATCGCCGCTGATCCTGCAGCCGGGTCCGGCGGCACTGACCGACGGCCTGGCCGAGCTGCGCCGGATCATTCACGGCTGGAGCGCCCGGCATGTCTGACACGCGCACGCCAGACTGGTATGACCACGGCGCGCCGGGTCCGGCCCCGCGGACGTGTCGGGAGGGCCTGTGCCGCAGCGTATGAAACGCGCGACGGGCAGCACCGCCCAGTGGTGCGGCGGCGTCCTCGTCGGCACGGCGGCCGCGCAGCTGCTGTCGGCCGCGCTGTGGAGTCAGCAGGGCGGCACGCACATCGTCTGGTTCCCGGGCGCCGTGCTGCTCGGCGCCCTGCTCGTCTCGCCGCCGTGTCGCTGGCCGTGGCTGACGGCATCCGCGCTGGCCGGTCTGATCGGCGCCTGCGTCGGCCTGTTCCGCCTGCCCGTGCTCGATACCTGCATGGTCCTGGTCGCGGCCATGGCCCTCGTCCCTCCCGCGGCATGGCTGCTGCTGCAGGTGCGGGGCGACGCGCCGCTGCTGCAGGACTTCGGCAAGCTGACGGCCTTCGGCGCGATCGCCATCGTCGCCCTGCCGGCCGGGTCGGCGACGCTGATCGGACTGGTCGCCCCGTACACCGTCTTCCCCGGCGTCATCCTCAGCGACTGGCTCAACCTCGCGCTGGCCCATTCGCTGGGCTACGTGTTGTACGTGCCGGCCTGGATCAGCGTGCGCAGTTCCGACGCCGCCATCCGTCACTCGGGCCCGCTGTCAGTGGTCTTCCTGCTGGGAATGGCCGCGTCCATCGCCCTGCTTGGCGCGGTCTGGTACGCGTTCGGCGACCGGCCCGGTCTGCTGCCGCTCTTGTGCCTTGCCCCGGCACCGATCCTCACGGCCGCCTGCCTGCGTGCCCAGATGGCCGGCAGCGCGGCGGCGATGTTCGTCATCGTCGTGATGGCCGCCCATCTGAGCGTCGACCGGCACGGCCCCTTCGTCTCGAGCAGCCTGCAGAGCACGACCCTCGGCGTGCAGCTGTGGACGCTCGGCGCCACGTTCTGCGCCCTGGTCGTCAGCGCCATCGTGGAACAACGCCACGCCAGCCAGCGTGCCCTGGACCTCGCGCGGATCGACATGCGCGAGCTGGCCGGCCACCTGATCGCCACCCAGGAGCAGGAGCGCGCGCGCCTGGCGCGCGACATTCATGACGATATCAATCAACGGCTTGCCGCGACATCCATCGGCCTGAGTGCCCTGCGGCGCCGCCTTCCGCCACCCGCCTCGACCGACGTGGACACCCTGCAGAACCAGGTCATCGAGCTGTCGGAGGACCTCCGGCTGATGTCGCACCAGCTTCATCCGGGCTGGCTGAGCCATGCCGGACTGCGCGAAGCGCTGCAGGCGTTGTGCGCCTCGCCGCGGCACGCCAGCGAACCCGATGTAAGCTTGTCGGTACCGCCTGAGGTTGCCGCGTTACCCGGCGAGGTCGCTCTGTGTTTCTATCGGGTCGCCCAGGAAGCCTTACGAAATGCCCTGCGTCATGCCGAGGCCTCCCGCGTCGACATCGCGGTGGCGGTTTCGGACAGACAGGCGGTATTGAGGATCGCGGACGACGGCCAGGGATTCGACCCGGACGAACTTCGGTTTCACCGCTCCGGCATCGGTCTCATCAGCATGAGTGAAAGGGCGAAGCTGCTGGGTGGCAGCTTCGACCTCCGCAGTGCACCAGGTAAAGGAGTCGAACTATGCATACGCATACCGTTGCATCACCCTTGAATCACGATGGACCACCGCGCATCGTCTTCGCGGACGACCATCGCATGGTCGCCCAGGGTATCGAGCGCCTGCTGGAGGACACCTACGACCTGGTCGCCCTGGTCGAGGACGGTGGCACGCTGATGGAAGCGATCGCCCGCGAGGCGCCCGACCTCGTGCTGTCCGACGTGAACATGCCACGCGGCAACGGGCTTGAAGTGCTCAAGGCGCTGCGCGCACGCGGCGACAATACGCCCTTCGTCTTCCTCACCATGCATGCCGAACCGGCGCTCGCCGCGATGGCGATGAAGGCCGGCGCCAACGGCTATGTGCTGAAGATGGCCGCGGGCGAAGAACTGCTGCTGGCACTGCGCGAAGTGCTCGCGGGAAGCACGTATGTCACGCCGTCGCTCGGCGTCCATTCCACCAGCCGGCCACCGAACGAGTTGCGCGAGCTCACGCCCAAACAGCGCGAGGTGCTGCGTCTGGTCGGAACCGGCCTGCGCTCGCGGCAGATCGCCGAACAGCTGGGCCTGTCGGCACGAACGGTCGAGGCGCACAAATACATGATCATGCAGATCCTCGGCGTACACAGCACGGTGGAACTCGTGCGTCGCGCCGAAGACCTGGGTTTGCTGCTGTAACTCAGGGGTACAACATGCGCGTGGACCACCGCGAATCGTCTTGGTCGTGCACGATGCGCTCGTGTAGACGGAAGGTGGCGCCGTACCAGAATTCCACGCGGTCGGGCTTCATCAGGTAGCCACCCCAGTGCGGCGGGCGCGGAACGTCACGCCCGGCAAACTCCTGCTCGAAATGCGCGACGCGCTCCTCGAAGGTCTGGCGGTCCGGAAGCGTCTGGCTCTGCTTCGACGCCCATGCACCGATCTGGCTGCCACGCGGACGGCTGGCAAAATAAGCGTCCGATTCCGCGTCGTCGAGCCGTTGCACGCGGCCTTCGAAACGCACCTGCACACCCTCGCGGATCTGTTTCCAGTGAAAGCACAGCGCGACCTGCGGATGCTCGGCGATCTCCCGGCCCTTCGCGCTTTCGCGGTTGGTGTGAAAACGCAGGCCGTGCTCATCGATGCCCTTGAGCAGCACGATGCGCGAGTGTACCCGGCCACTGGCGTCGGACGTGGCGAGATTCATCGCCGTCGGCTCGCGGTCGCCGCTGGCTTTCGCCTCGTCGAGCAGGCCGCGGAAGGTATCGAGAATGTCGGGAGTCAGCATAGTGACCGGATGCTAGCACGCCCGGTCGAGGCGTCCCCGGACGTTTCGTCGCGCCCACCCGACCCGCGGGAGCGCGCCCGCGCGGGAGCCAGCGCCGTCGGCGATACGCCTCTCAGATCAACGCCGCATATCCATCCCGCGCATCCCTCCAGCGACACCGGAACCCCGCGTCCCGCAACAACGCATTCGACAAGCGCTTGTTCCCCACGCCCACCGGCCCCGGCCCCTCGCCCGGCAACGCCACGCCGAGCAATCCCGCCAGATGGTCATACAACACATCGATCGGCAGCGGCGTGTCATCCACCCCCACGTACACCGGCGCGGGATCTTCCAGCGAAAGCACCAGCGCCAGCGCCGCCGCGGCATCATCGACATGGATACGATTCGCGTAGATCCCGAGCCCTCTCGGCACCACGACCTTCCCCTCACGTAGCCGGTCGAGCAACTGCGTCCTCCCCGGTCCGTATAAGCCCGCCAGACGCACGCTGACGCCACCGATACCGCGCGACGCGAGCCACCGCTCCGCCTCGAGCAATACGCGCCCATTGAATCCCGGCGGCGCGGGCACGGTCGTTTCATCGACCCAGTCGCCGCCCTGCTCACCGTAGACCGCCGTCGACGAGACGAACACGGTTCGACGCGGCGGCACAGGCAACGCATCGACCAGATGACGCAGACCGTCGGGGAAGATGGCGCGGTAAGCCTCTTCGTCCCGCGCGCCGGGCGTGGGCGCGTAGACCACGGCATCGGCGTGAGGAAGGGCCTTCAGGGTGTCGGGGCGCGTGAGATCGCCACGCAGCCAGCGGATGCCGTCGCCGTCCCGCCGTTCGCTCCGGCGCAGGGCGAAGACGCGATGCCCCGCCTCGACGAGACGCCGGGCGACGCGCGTGCCGACGTCACCCGCGCCCGCGACGAGCACGGTTTCGTACCTCTGGGGATGGCTTGTTGCTAGCATGGATGCGATGAATCCCTCGCCCAACCTGTTTCTGGTCGGCCCCACGGGCGCCGGCAAGACCACGATCGGACAACGCCTCGCGGCGCATTATGGCCTGCCGTTCGTCGATCTCGACGTGGAGATCGAAGCCCGCCTCGGCGTGACGATTGCCAGCCTCTTCGAGAGCGAAGGTGAGGCGGCGTTTCGCGCGCTGGAATCCGCGCATCTGGACGAGTTTAGTCGCGCCGACGGCATCGTGCTCGCGACGGGCGCGGGCGCCGTGCTCGACGAAGGCAATCGCGTGACGCTGGCGGAGCGCGGCACCGTGCTGCTGTTGTCAGTCAACGTCGACGAACAGTTCGACCGTCTGCGGCACGACCGGGCACGGCCGATGATCGCGGGCACCGACCGGCGGGGCAAACTCGAAGCGCTGGCCGAACATCGCAACCACCTCTACGAAGAGATCGCCGACCTGATCTTCCACGGTCGCCACGAACACGTGGACGCCGCGGTGCCCCGCGCCGTCGCCCTCCTCGACCGCCACTGGAAACGCCCCTGATGGACATCGCAACCGTCGACGTCGACCTTGCCGGTCGCAGCTACCCCGTCTGGATCGGTCCCGGCCTGCTGGCCGACAACGCACGCTGGCGCACGGCGATCCGCGGCCGCCACGTGCTGGTGGTCAGCAATACGACCGTCGCGCCGCTCTATCTCGACGCGCTGGCCCAGGGGCTGGATGGTCTGCGCTGGTCGTCGTACCTGCTCGAGGACGGCGAGACGCACAAGACCTTCGCCAACGTCGGCAAGGTGCTCGAAGCGCTCGGTGAACTCGGCGCCACACGCGACGCCTGCGTGATCGCGCTGGGTGGCGGCGTCGTCGGCGATCTTGCCGGTTTCGCCGCCGCCTGCTGGATGCGCGGCATCGACTTCGTGCAGATCCCGACCACCCTGCTGGCGATGGTCGACTCGTCGGTTGGTGGCAAGACGGGCGTGAACCTGCCCGCGGGCAAGAACCTGGCCGGGGCCTTCCACCAGCCGCGCGCCGTGGTGGCCGATACCTATGTGCTCGATACGTTACCGCAGCGCGAGTTTCGCGCAGGGCTGGCCGAGATCGTCAAAGGCGCGGCCATCGGCGATCCGGACTTCTTTGCCTGGCTGGAAGATCACGCCGATGCGCTGAGCGGGCGCGAAACCGGCCCCCTTATCGAGGCGATCGCCCGCAAGTGCCGCTACAAGGCGGGTGTGGTGGCGCGGGACGAAACCGAGCAAGGCGAGCGCGCGTTGCTCAATCTCGGCCACACCTTCGGGCACGCGCTGGAAACCGCGGGCAATTACAGCGAGATCCTGCACGGCGAAGGCGTCGCCATCGGCATGGTGCTGGCGGCGAAACTCTCCGAACGGCTGGGCATGGCCCCGGCGACGGATACGCAGCGTCTGGTCACCCTGCTGCGGCGACTGGACCTGCCCACGGAACCCTCGGGCAAGCATGCCGCCAGCCGGCTACTGGAACTGATGCGGCTGGACAAGAAGAACACGGCCGGAACGCTGCGACTGATCCTCTGGCGAGGTATCGGCCGGGCGGAGATCGTCGCCGGGGTGGCCGAGGACGACGTTCTCGGCGTGCTCATTTGACGCACAGGGTGCGCCCTTCCGGGGGAGCGCCTACAATGATCGGCCCTGCGCCAGCCCGGATCGCTCGATGCGGATCTACATGCAAACCATGCCCGAAGCGGGGACCGAAGCACCCCGCTACGTTCAGATCACGCTCGAACAGGACCTGTTCGGCGGCTGGACCCTGTACCGCGAAAGCGGCGTGCAGGGCGGCAAGGCCTCGCTCAAGCGCGAGGTACACATCGAACGCGACAGCGCGCTGGCGGCATTCGAAAAAGCGCGCGACGCGCAACTGAAGAAAGGCTTCAAAGTGATGTTCAGCCAAGGTCAGGAGTCGGCGCATGGCCGCTGACGTCCTGCGTAACGACCGTTTTCTCCGCGCGCTTCGTCGCGAACCCGTCGACACCACCCCCATCTGGGTCATGCGCCAGGCCGGCCGTTACCTGCCGGAATACCGCGCCACCCGCGCGCGGGCTGGCAGCTTCATGGGCCTGGCGACGAATCCCGAATTCGCCTGCGAAGTCACGTTGCAGCCGCTCGAGCGTTTCGAGCTGGATGCCGCGATCCTGTTTTCGGACATCCTGACCATCCCCGATGCGATGGGCCTCGGCCTGTCGTTCGAAGCGGGCGAGGGCCCGCGCTTCGCACGCCCCGTCCGCGACGCCGCCGCGATCGACAAGCTGGTCGTGCCCGATATGGATGGCGAGCTGCGCTACGTCATGGACGCGGTGCGCCTCATCCGCAAGGAGCTCGACGGACGGGTGCCGCTGATCGGCTTCTCCGGCAGTCCGTGGACGCTCGCCTGCTACATGGTCGAGGGTCAGGGCTCGAAGGACTTCGCGCAGGTCAAGGCGCTGGCCTGGAACGATCCCGCGCTGGCCCACCGCTTGCTCGACACCATCGCGCGTTCGGTCGCGGCCTACCTGATCGCTCAGGCGCACGCCGGTGCGCAGGCCCTCATGATTTTCGATACCTGGGGCGGCCTGCTCGGTCCCGCGCCGTTCCGCGAGTTCTCGCTGCGCTACATGGCCCGGGTCGTGGACGCGCTCAAGGCCGACCCGGTCAGCCGCGACCTGCCGGTCATCCTGTTTTCGAAAGGCGCGCACGGTCAGCTCGAAGCGCTGGCCGATACCGGCTGCGATGGCCTGGGTGTGGACTGGACCATCGACATCGGCGAGGCGCGCCGTCGTGTGGGCGACCGGGTCGCCCTGCAGGGCAATCTCGACCCCGCCGTCCTGCGCGCGTCACCCGAGATCGTGGCGCGTGAGGCCCGCGCGGTGCTGGATTCGTTCGGCAACCATCCAGGCCACGTGTTCAACCTCGGCCACGGCATCACCCCGGAAGTGAATCCGGAGAACGTAAAGGTTCTCGTCGATACCGTGCACGCCCACGGCCGGGCGATCCGGGGGGCCTAAGGCCCCCTCTACCCCCGTAGGAGCGCGCCCCGCGCGCGATGCTTCTGACCGCGAACCTGTTCGCGCAAGAGCATATCGCGCGCAGGGCGCGCTCCTACGGGGTCTGATCTCAGAACCGGTTCGGTCCCGCGATGTGGCATTTGTTGAGCTCGGTCTTCGCCGACGCGGCGCCGGCCTGATCGTTCGCCTGCAGGCGCATCTCGACCACCGTCTGCCAGTTACGTGCGCAGAGGCTGCCGGACTTCGGACCCATCTCGAACGACTGTTTGGCCAGCTGCTCCGCGCGGGGGAAATCCTGCATGCGCACGGCGATTTCCGCGCGGTCCTGGATCAGCTCGGGCGCGTCCGGTGCGCGCTTCAGCGCCTGCGCGAGCTTGGCGTCGGCATCGGGATAGTTGCCCGCGCGCTCGTCGGCCGAGGCGGCCTGCTGCAGGCCCTGGACGCCCGGATCGCGCAGCGGCGCGACTTCGATCGCCGACTTTTCACGCTCACCCGCGGCGCGGATCTGCGCCACGATGTCGTAAGACGGCTTGCTGGGGCGGGTGGCTTGCGGCGGCGCCGGCTGGCTGCAGGCGGCGACGAGGGTGACGGCGGCAATGGCGCAGAAGCGAAAGCAATGCATGGGTCAATCCGTAGGATTACTGGGAACGGGCGGCGCGGGCTGGGCAGCTCCGTCACCGCCGCCGAACATACCCTTGAATCGCTGCCAGAAACAGCCCTCTTCCGCTTCCGGCACGTAACCGGACACGAACGGGAACTGACGCGCGCCTTCGCACGACGGGTCCGTGCGCTTACCCGTCTGCGGATTCACATAGGCCATTTCCAGGCCCTCGCCCGGCGCCGCTGACAGCGGACGCGTCGGCAGCTTGCGGAACAGCTCCTGCCAGACCTTCATGCTGCCGGTAGCGCCGTAGAGGCCGGTGGGCTTGTTGTCGTCACGGCCCATCCAGATCACCGCGAGACGGTCGCCCGTGAAGCCGGCGAACCAGGCATCGCGCTGGCTGTCGCTGGTGCCGGTCTTGCCCGCCGCGTGCAGGTACGCGAGGTTCGAATTGCCGATGGCCGCGGCCGTGCCGCCGTTGACCACCTGCTGCATGGCCCATGTCGTGAGGCGCGCGGCGGTCTGGTACTCGCCTTCGCCCTCCTTCACTTCGTAGCGCTTGATCGCCTGGCCCTTGCTGTCCATGACGCCGCGCACGGCCACCAGCGGCAAGGCGTGCCCGTCGGCGGCGATGTACTCGTACAGCTGCGCCACCTGCAGCGGCGAGATGTCGATGGCGCCGAGCAGGAGCGACGGACTGGGATTGACGCCCTCGAGCCCGAACGACTCGAGAAAGCCCTTCACCCGGCCGACGCCGACCTGCATGCCGAGGTTGACCGTCGCCAGGTTCCACGAATGGACCAGCGCGTCCAGCATCGGTACCTGGCCGTGGACCTCGCGGTCATCGTTCTGCGGCGTCCATGGGGTACCGTCGGGCTGACGCATGTTGATCGGCGAGTCGTCGACGATCGACGCCAGCGACCATTTGGACGGCTGCGCCAGCGCGACGAGATACACCAGCGGCTTGACCAGCGAACCGATCGAGCGACGGGCATCGAGCGCACGGTTGAAACCCTGCTCGCCCGGATCGCGCGAACCGACCACGGCCAGCACGCTGCCGTTGGTGGTATCGGTCACCACAGCGGCGGCTTGCGCGGCGGCGCCCCGCTTGCCGAGGCTCTTCATGGTCGTGACGATGGCCTGCTCGGTATAGAGCTGCGCCGTCGGATCCAGCGTGGTGAAGATGCTCAGGCTGCCGTCGCGCAGCGCGGCTTCGTCGAAGTCCGCCGTGATCTGCGACCGCACCAGTTGCATGAAGGCCGGGAAGCGGTTGTGCGGCAGCTGTGCGTTGGGCGCGATGCCCAGCGGCGCGGCCTGCGCCGCCCTGGTCTGCGCGTCGTCGAGCAGGCCGGTGTCGTGGAACTGCTGCAGGACGAGGTTGCGACGCGACAGGGCACGGTCCGGATAACGACGCGGATCGTAATAGCTGGGGCCCTTGACCAGGCCGATCAGCAAGGCGATCTCCTGAGGACGCAAGTCTTCAAGACGGCGGCCGAAGAAGAACTCGCCGCCGGCGGCGAAACCGTGCACCGCCTGATTACCCTGCTGGCCCAGGAAGACCTCGTTGACGTAGGCCTCGAGGATGCGTCCCTTCGGATAATGCGCTTCCATCAGCAACGAGAGAATGGCCTCGTTGACCTTGCGCAGCATGTTCTGATCGCGGTCGAGGAACAGGTTGCGCACCAGCTGCTGAGTCAGCGTGGAGCCGCCCTGCACGGTGTGACCGGCGCGGATGTTGGCGACCGACGCGCGCGCGATGGCCGAGAAATCCAGACCGATGTGATTCTTGAAGTCGCGATCCTCGACCGCCTGCAGGCCCTGCACGAGCAGCGGCGGCACGTTCTCCAGACGCACGATGCGACGCTCTTCCTGCTGCGCGCCATACAACGTCGCGATACGTGCGGGATCCAGATGGATCGACTTGATCGGCTTGTCATTGGTGTCGTCCACCACCGAGGCGACCTGACCATTGGCCAGGACGACACGGATGCGGTGCGGCAGCTCGCCGCCATCCGGACCGAAGTAGCCATGCGAAGCGATGATGAAGCGCGAGCCGTTCTTCGAGTAGCTGCCCTGGACCTTGCCGGCTCCTTCGGTGGTGTAGCCGGCAAAGGTCAGTTCCAGCTCGAGGGCCGCCGGCGTCAGCGCCCTGCCCGGCTCCAGTGGCAGCGGCCGCGCATAGACGCGGGTGGGGACCGCGAACACGAGGTCGTTGAAGCGCTCCTGCAGGCGCGCATTGAGAATCAGCGTGTAGGGCAAGAGGAAGCCGAACAGCAGTCCCATCACCAGCCAGAAGGGAATACGCAGCCACGGCCAGGCCGTGCGCAGGAGGGAGCCAAGACGATTCAGGAAAGCCAACGCGGGAAAGTCCTGCGAGAGAGGTCGGGGACCGATGATAGGGGCAGCTCACCGGCGCCCATCTGAACGGATGCGGGCAAAGTGAGGGCGATGCGGATCAGCGGACCGGCTGCCAGGTCCCGGGCTGCGGCCGGAAAGGCCGCGGATGCACACCGAGGATGGCCTCCAGGTCCGTATTGTCGGCAATCAGGTCGGTATCGAGCCGGTTCACTGGTCCGCGCATGAGCGGCGACACGGATGCGGCAAGTTCGAGCACCAGACGAGGGACCGGGAGCGGCACGACGAAACCGCCAGTGCTCCGCTGCGTCCGCCGGAACATGTCCGCGGCCGTAAGCCGTTCGCCGCCGCCCATGGACAGGGTCCGGCCACGCGCCGCCGGTGTCCGCAGAGCGGCGACGACGGCCGCGGCGATATCGTCCGCGTGCACCGGCTGGCGCTGCCCCCGACCTGCCGGCAGCGGAAAGATATGGCGCCGGCGGGCGGATGCCACGATCGGCGTCAGACTCTTGTCCATGCCGGCCCCGTAAATAAGCGTCGGCCGGAAGACGGTCCAGGGCATGCCGCGCGATGCGCAGGTCGCGATCAGCATCGTCTCCGCATCGCGCAGGCGGCGCGAGACTTCCCGCTCTTCGGGCACCTGCGATTCGCGCTTGGTTTCGGCGCTCATCGACGACGTGGCGACGATGTGGGGAATGCCCGGCAACCGCACCTCGGCAAGCCACTTTGCCAGCAGATCGATGGGCCCCAGCGAGACGACGGCCTGCAGCGGCGGCAGCTCCGGCATGCCGTCCGGAAGATGACCGGACCGCCAGCGAGAGTCGTTGCCCGGCGGGCGCCGGCTGACCGCCATCCACGCATATCCCTCCGCCTCGAGTCGCGGAAGTAGGAAGTGCCCGATCTGGCCGGACGCGCCCATCACCAATACCGTCATCGTGCTCAGCGCCCTGTCGCGATGCGCTCATAGGCGCTTTGCAGTCGCGGATCGTCCGGCACGTAACGTCGTGCGTGGTCGAGTGACTGGAAGGCGCCCTGGCGATCGCCGCTGGACGCGCGCTGCAGCGCGTTATCGATGAGGGCGCTGCCCAGGCGATGACGCGTCTCGCCCTGGGAAGCATCGCCCGGCGCCAGGTCCGACAGGGTGCCGTACAGATCTTCGGCGCGCTTTACGTTGCCAGCGGCGACGGCCTGCTGCATCTGCTTCTCGACCTGTGCAGGCAAGCCCTGCAGGCCCGCGCGAGCGGTCGGGTCGTTGCCGTCGATCGCCAGGGCGTTTCGGTAGAGGTCGTAGGCGCTGTCGCCCGGGGGATCCATGATGTCGCCGCGCGACGCCGCGGCCTGTGCACGACGAACCAGATCGGCGACCTTGGCTTTCTGCTCCGGACTGACCGCGAGCGAGGCTTCCGGTGCGTTGTCGTCACCTGCCTGCGCGCCCGCCACGGGCGGGACACCAGCGGCCGCATGCCCGTCGCCACCACCCAGTCGTGCGCGTGCGGCGGCGAGTTCGGCGGATTTCGGGGCGAGCTTCGTCGCCTGATCGAGCAGCTTCGCCGCCTGGGCGTCGTCATTGCTGTCGAGGGCGGCATTGGCTTGCACGATCAGCGCCTGCGCCACCTGGCCGAGCCCGGCCTTCGCGCCCGCGTTGTCGGGGTCCGCGGCGAGCGCGGCGTTGAAGCGCGCCAGCGCGGTGTCGTCGCCGTCACCGGTGAAGCGCCCCGCGCGCATCGCATCGTTGCCCTGCTGGATGAGCGTGGCGATCGCCTGGTCGTCCTGCTTGCGCGTTTCCGCCAGCGAGGCACGCAGCGACGGAAGGTCGCTGTAGCCGGGCACGAGGATGGCGATACGATCGACCAGCGCATTGGCCCTGGGGCGATCGTTGTCGGAAATCGCCTGCCTTGCCTGCGCCGCCAGCGCGTCGCCCACACGATCGAGACCGCGTGCCGCCACCGTATTGTTGCGGTCGGCGTCGAGCACCCGGCGGTAAAGCGCCCCCGCACCGTCGTCACCGTCGAACTTGCCGGCGGCGAACGCCGCCTGCGCACGGTCGATCAGTGATTCGGTGTGGCCCTGCGGATTACGCGCCTGCGACAGCTGCTGGGTGAGGCGTTCGACGTCGCTGCCACCCCCGAGCAGTTCGCGGGCGACGTTGAGCGCGGCTTCGGCTTCGTCAAGGTTGCCCGCGCTGAGGGCCGCGTCGGCGCGAGCCACTTCCGCCATGCCGACGCGGCGCAGGCCGTCGCGCGCCTGGTCGCTGTCGGGCTGCTGGTCACGCGCCTTCTCGAACAGTTCGCGGGCGCTGTCACCCGCCGTGCCATCGAGCTTGCCGGCCGCGAGGGCCTGATTGGCCTGACCGAGGAGATCGTTGAGCTCCGTCGCCGGCATCAGATTGCGCAGCCGGTCCTGCTGCAACCACAGGCCGGTGACGCCACCGATGAGCAAGAGGACCAGCACCGGAATGAGCCAGCCGCGTTTGCGCTCGCGCCGTGGCGGCGGTGGCGTGGGTCCGCCCGCACGCCGACGCGGCTCGTCGACGACGATGTGAGGCAGGCCGTCGTCCACCGGCGCGGCCGGACGGTCGAGGTCATCCAGCCGGCCGAGCGTCGGCTCGGTGCGACCGCGATGGTCGTGATCGTGGTTGTCTTTGCGTCCGCTCATGGGCGTGGGTCTTCCCTAGGAGCGGAGCAGCTTAACATTCAGGCGTGAACGGCCGTTGTAGGCCGCGCACGTCAGATTTCGACGCGGATCCGGCTGGCCGCGCGCTTGGCCTTGTCGAGCGCCTCGTCGACCGTCGCGGCGCGGGCCAGCGTCACGGCCATGCGGCGACGGCCGCGCACTTCGGGCTTTCCGAAGATACGCAGCATGGTGCCGGTCTCGGCCAGGGCTTCCGCCACGCCATGGTAAGTGGGCGAGTGCCCCTCCCCTTCCACCAGCACCGCGCAGGAGGCGGCGGGCGAAAAGGCGTGAATCTCCGGCACAGGCAGACCAAGGATGGCGCGCGCATGGAGGGCGAACTCCGACAGATCCTGCGAGATCAGGGTGACCAGGCCGGTATCGTGCGGCCGCGGGCTGACTTCGGAGAAGATCACTTCGTCGCCACGGACGAAGAACTCCACCCCGAACACCCCCCAGCCACCGAGCGCGGCCGTGATCGCGTCGGCCTGGCGTTCGGCGGACGCCCGCGCGGTATCGCTCATTGGCTGCGGCTGCCACGACTCGCGATAGTCGCCGTCTTCCTGGCGATGGCCGATGGGCGCGCAGAACGACACGCCGTCCCGGTGGCGTACCGTCAGCAGGGTGATCTCGTAATCGAAGTCGATGAAGCCCTCGACGATGACCCGGCCCCGGCCGGCACGGCCGCCGGCCTGGGCGTAATCCCACGCCGCCTGCGCATCGGCGGGCGTGCGCAGCACGCTCTGACCCTTGCCCGACGAGCTCATCACCGGCTTGGTGACGCACGGCGTACCGAGCACCTTCACCGCGTCGACGAACTCCTCGTAGGTGTCGCAGAACCGGTAGGGCGAGGTCGGCAGGCCGAGCTCCTCGGCGGCGAGGCGACGGATGCCCTCCCGATCCATCGTCAGCCAGGCGGCCTTCGCGGTTGGGACGACCCTGAGGCCCTCCTTTTCCATCTCGATCAGCGTCGGCGTGTGGATGGCCTCGATCTCGGGCACCACCAGATGCGGCTTCTCTTCCTCGATCAGCGCGCGCAGGGCCTTGCCGTCCAGCATGTCGATGACGTGGCTGCGGTGGGCCACCTGCATCGCCGGCGCATTGGCGTAGCGGTCCACGGCGATCACCTCGACAGCGAAGCGCTGCAACTCGATGGCGACTTCCTTGCCCAGTTCGCCGGAGCCCAGCAGGAGCACCTTGAGGGCGGTATGGGAGTGCGGCGTGCCGAAGGTTTTCATGCGGGGGAGGTCCAGGAAAGCGTGATCGCACATTCTAGGTGGCGCGCCACGGGGGTGCCAGCGGGCCTTACATGAAGGTTTGCATCATTGACACGACAGCTAATCGTGCTTTCATGCGATCTGGCCTTACAACGTGGATGTATGCCCATGCGTCGTCAGATCGTCGCGCTCGCGCTCCTGTCGAGCCTCGCCACCGCCCATGCACAAGATTCGAAGACCTGGATGAGCGTGATGCTCGACGGGCGCAAGGTCGGCAAGCTGGTCACGGAACGCTCGGTCACCGGCGACATCGTGACCACCCGCCAGGCCATCGATCTGCGCGTCACGCGTGGCAGCACGCCACTGGTCACCCATAACGAAGCGGTCGCGACGGAGAGCCTCGACGGCAAGCCCCTGGCGTTCCACGCCAGCAAGACCGGCTCATCGCAGGAGAACGCCGTCGACGGCCAGCCGCGCCCCGACGGAACGTTTCAGGTGACCACGCGCGTCGGCGACGATGCGCACGTCAGCCTGCTGGCGTGGACGCCCGGCGCGGTGCTCAGTGAAGGACAGCGGCTCGCCATCGTCGCCGGCGGCTTCAAGGCGGGCAGCCACTACCCGCTGAAGACCTTCGACGCCATGAAGCAGGAGGTCGCGACGCTGGACGTCGAGGTGATCGGCGACGAGATGATCGACCTGCCCGGCGGCACGGAACGTCTCCATCATCTGCGCCAGCGGCTGGCCGGCGGCAGTGGCGCACAGTCGCTGGACATGTGGGTGAACGACCGCGGTGAAGTGCGTCGCGGCATCTCGCCACTGCTCGGTTTTCGTATGGAAGTCGCCGCGTGCGACGAAACCTGCGCGACGGCGCCCGACCAGGACATCGACGTGCTCCGCTCGGCCATGCTGCAGTCGCCACGGATCATTCCGAACGGGTCGCAGGGCCAGGCGATGACGTATCGCTTTCACCTGCGCGACGATCTGCCGGCACCGTTCGTCAACACGGACGAGCAGCAGGTGAAAAAGCTGTCGAACGGCGATTACGAGATCACCGTCGGCCATCCGCAGAGGCATGACGACGAACCCGGCCCGACGCCTGAAGACACGGCGTCCAACCCCTGGGTGCAGTCGGACGCACCCGAGGTGATCGCGCTGGCGAAGGAGGCCGTCGGCAACGCATCCAGCGATCTGAACCGGATGCGCCGCCTGCGCAGTTTCCTGACCAGTTATATCGACCAGACCGGTCTGGAAGTCGGCTATGCCTCCGCGCTGGAAACTATCCAGACGCGCCGTGGCGACTGCACGGAACACGCCGTGCTGCTGGCGGCCATGGCGCGATCGCAAGGCATTCCGACGCGCATCGTCACCGGCCTCGTCTATGCACAGCGATTCGCGGGCGCATCGCGGGTTTTCGTCCCGCACACCTGGGTGCAGGCGTGGATCAACGGGCGCTGGGAAAGCTTCGATTCCGCGCAGTCGCGCTTCGACGCCACCCATATCGCTCTCGGCGTCGGCAGCGGCGATCCCTGGCGCTTCTTCGCGTCGATGGCATCGCTGGGACGCATGCAGGTCGCCGACGTCAAGATCTCCGGATCGATGCCCGATTTCATGCAGGGTCCGGCGCCGTCGCAGCAGCCCGCGACCCCATCGTTCAACCCGGTGGGCCCTGTCGGCCAGACGGGCGGCCGTCGCTGATCCGGGCATGCCCCCCGACCCACGGGGGGCTTGACTGTGACGGCAAAAGTGCTGTGATGGAGCCGTCCCCGCCCATCCGGACGTACGCACATGAGACGGTATCCAGTCGTTCTCGCCGTACTGCTGTGTCTCCTGCCCGCGTGTGCGCTGGCGACGGAGACCTGGATGACCGTGTTGCTCGACGGGCGCAAGGTCGGCAAGGTCCGCATCGAGCGTGACGTCGTCGGCGACCGGGTGACTACCTCGCAGAGCCTGGATTTCCGCCTCACCCGCGTGAAGACGCCGCTTGCGATGCATACCGATGTTCGCTCGGTCGAGACCATCGCCGGTGCTCCCCTCGCGTTCTACGCGCGTAGCAAGATGTCCGCGCAGGAGAACACCGTCGAGGGCACCGTGCGCGACGACGGGGCCTTTCAGGTATCCAACACGGTGGGCGGCCAGTCGAAGGTAAACCTGCTGATCTGGCCATCCGGGGCGGCGCTGATCGAAGGCCAGCGACTGACCATGGCCACTCATGGTTTCAAGCCGGGCACGACGTACCGTATGCGCAGCTTCGATGCGGTGAAGCAGCAGGTCGCGACCGTCGACATGGAGGTGATCGGCGACGAGATGGTCGACATGCCGCTGGGGCGCGAATCGCTGCACCACCTTCGGCAGACCCTGGCCTCGGGCAAGAACAACCCGTCGGTCGATCTGTGGGTCGACGACCAGGGCTTCGTCCGTCGCGGCATCGCACCGTTGCTCGGCTTCCGCATGGAAATGACGGCATGCGATGAGGCCTGTGCCAATGCACCCGACCAGGACGTCGACCTGCTGCGCGCGGCGATGATCGGCGCACCCCGCCCCATGACCGCCAACCTTCGATTCGCACCGGTCCGATATACGATCCTCGTGCGCGGCGGCTACACCAGTCCGTTTGTGCAAACCGACGAGCAACGCGTCACCCCGGTCGGCGACGGGCTCTACCAGCTGGACATCGGGTTTTCCCAGTCGCACAGCGGTGAGCCCGGCCCGCTTCCGGAGGACACGGCGCCCAATCCCTGGGTGCAATCCGACTCGCCTGAAGTACTCAGCATGGCGCGATCGATCGTGGGCGACGCGGCGACCGATATTCAACGCATGCGACGCCTGCGCTCCTACCTCTCGGACTACATCACGGAGAAAGGGCTGGACGTCGGTTACGCCTCGGCGCTGGAGACGATCCAGACCCGGCGTGGCGATTGCACGGAACACGCGGTGTTGCTTACCGCCCTCGCCCGCTCGCTGGGCATTCCCACACGCGTGGTCACCGGCGTCGTCTACGTCGAGCGATTTGGCGGCGTGAACCGGGTCTTCATCCCGCATGCCTGGGCACAGGCGTGGATTAAAAACCGCTGGGTGAGTTTCGACTCCGCGCAACGCCGCTTCGACGCCACGCATATCGCACTGGGCGTGGGTGACGGCGAACCGTGGCGCTTCTTCTCGTCGATGTCGGTCCTGGGCAGGGTCCGCATCGAGCGCGCCATCCCGGCATCGTCGCTGATGGACATGCCGGCACCGAGCATGGGTGACATGGGCGGCGGAGCTGGCAAAGGCGGGTGATGGAGACGCTCTTGCAGGGAGCCGGCCCTGCTGGCGATCCTACGGCGCCCGCCGCAAGGACAGCCCGACCGCGATCCACGCAACGATAAACGCCACCCCGCCGAACGGCGTAATCGCCCCCGTCCACCGTGGCGCACCCAGTGCCAGCGCGTAGAGGCTCCCCGAAAACAGCACGATGCCCACCGCGAACAGCGCGACGGCGACCGATCGCGCCCGTCCCGGCGCCAGCCCGACCACCGCGACGAACATCGCCAGCGCATGCCAGAAGTGATACTGCACCGCGGTGTGCCACACCTGCAGCCCGGCATCGTCAACCACGCCACGCAGGGCGTGCGCACCGAAAGCACCCAGTCCCACGGCCGAAGCACCGGCCACGCCGACGAGGAGAGCATGGGTACCACTGACAGGTTGTCGCATTCGGTTCGTTCCGGATAAGGGCGTGCCTGGGAACCGGCACGGGTGTCGTATCCTGCGCAGGATATCCCGCGGAGTGTCGCATGAAGCCGTTCCTTGCCCGCCGGGTCCTGCTGACCCTGCTCGCCCTCGTCTCACTGGCCGCGCTGAGCGCCTGCCAGCACGAGCCTCAGCCCGAGTGGCGACTGAACGATGTGTCGGGCCACCTTCCCGACCTGGACTTCAGGCTGACCGACGACAACGGCAAGGCGGTGACCGGTGCCGACTACCGTGGCAAGGTGACGCTCATGTACTTCGGCTACACCCACTGCCCGGACGTCTGCCCGCTGACCCTGACGCAGCTGCACGTCGTGCTCGGCCGCCTCGGGCCTGCCGCCGACAAGGTCCGCATCCTTTTCGTCAGCGTGGATCCGGCGCGCGACACCCCGCAGATCATGCACGACTACGTCAACGCCTTCGACAAGCACGCCGTGGGCCTGGTCGGTTCCGATGCCGATGTGGAAGCGCTGGCCAAGCGCTATCGCTCCGCATTCACCCGTGAGCCCGACAAGGGCGACGGCGCTTATGATGTCAGCCACAGTTCGGCCATCTACTTCTTCGATGCCCAGGGCAAGGCACGCCTGCTTGCCACACCGTCGGCATCACAGGACGACATGGTCCACGACCTGACCCTGCTCACCTCGCTGGAACCCCACGCATGATGCTTCGCTCGCTCGCCGCCGCTCTGCTCGTTTTCGCCACGACGGCGCATGCCGCCGATACCGCGCCTGTCGTCGATGCCAGCGCCGCATGGATCCGCGTCCTCCCCGGCAGCCTGCCCGCCGGCGCGTACGTGACGTTCGAGAACCGGTCGACGACCGCACTGAAGATCGTCGGTGCGGAGAGCGCCGACTACGCCGAAGCCATGATCCACCGCAGCAGTACCGAAGGTGGCATGGGGCGCATGGAAATGGTGGACAGCGTGCCCCTGCCCGCGAATGGCAAAGTCGAGTTCAACCCGGGCGGCTATCACGTGATGCTGGAGAAGCCGAAGCATCCGGTGAAGGCGGGCGATACGCTGACCATCACCTTCGATTTGTCCGACGGGAAGAAGCTGCCGGTGAGCTTCGTGGCACGGCCGGCGAACGCCACGGGCCCGAAGGACTGAGGCGCGCTCCTACCGGACGAGGAAATCGACGGGCGCATCGTGCGCCCCGATGTCCTCGCGATACATCTCGTCCACCCGCGCGTGTTCCGGCCCGTCACGCAGCCAGACCTCGAGCTGGTCGATCGCCGCGGCATCACCGTACGCGACCACCTCGACGCTGCCATCCGGCAGATTGCGCGCATGGCCGGTAAGCTTCAGCGCCACGGCCCGCTCGCGCGCCGAAGCGCGGTAGAACACGCCCTGCACCTTGCCTCTCACGATGAAGCGTGCGGCTTTCATCTCATGACCCCCTGGCGATGGCCTCGCTCAGTTTCTCGCCCGTCACCGGGCCGACGAAGTGCTGGGCGACGTGGCCGTCCGGCGCGATCAGGTACGTGGTGGGCAAACCCTTGGGCGGGTCGAAGTCCTTCGGCGGTGCCGTGACGTCGAGCTGAGCGATCGGGTAGACCACCGGGTGCTTGTCGACGAAGGCCTTGATCTCCTTCGCGTCGGTGTCCTCGAAGGCGAGACCGATCGCCACGACGTCCTTGCGGCTCTTCACGAACGCGGAAATGTCGGGCATCTCCTTGATACACGGCACGCACCAGGTGGCCCAGTAATTCACGATCACCCACTTGCCGTGCTGAGCGGAAAGATCGAACGGCTTGCCCTCCAGCGTGGTGACCTTGAGCTCGGGTTTGGCGGCGGTGGCCGCCATCGCGGGCGTGGCGAGTGCCAGGGCGACGACGGCGAGTGTGCGCAGGATCATGCGGGGGAATCCTCGATGGAAACGGGTGCGGGTGTCGGAGGGAACAGCTGGTCGAGTCGCGCACCGAGCGTGGCGTCGAGCGCCGCCGCCAGGTTGTCCAGCAACACCAGCAGGTCGGGCGGAAGGTAGATGCCCATGCGCTCGACCTGCTCGCGCGGACGCAACGGCAGACGGTACTGCGTGCAACGGTACACGCGCAGGAGTTCGGTCGTGTCGAGGCTGCGACTGAGCAACCAGCCACCGGCCTCGCCACGCTGAATCATGTCGGCGCGCTGCAGGTCTTCGAAATAGCAGGCGATCGCGCTGGATGGAAGATACGGCTCGCGCAGGCGGATGATGGCCGGATCGACGCTGTCACCGCGACGCTGCGCCTCGACGAAATGCTGCAGCACGACGAGCAGACCGATGAACTCCGCGCCTTCCGGCAAGGCTTCGGTCGGTACGACGTACTCGAAAGCGGAAATCGACGCGGCGATGGAGGCGCCGAGGATCACGATGATCCACGACAGGTAGATCCACAGCAGAAAGATCGGGATCGCGGCGAGCGCGCCGTAGATCTCTTCGTAGTTGGGCGAGTTGCGGATGAACTGGGTGAAACCCCAGCGCGCGAACTCGAACAGGATCGCCCCCAGCAGCGCACCGATGGCCGCATGCCGCCACGAGATGCGGCGGTTGGGCACCATCGTGTACATCAGCACCAGCGTCACGAAGGTGATGACGAAGGGCAGCAGGCTGATCAGCCGGAACTGCGAGGCGATCTGATCGGCCGCCGCGTGCAGCAGCGGAAACGCGGTGATATAGGACGACAGGGCCAGACCGCCGACGACGAGGATCGGCCCGAGGGTGAGGGCCGCCCAGTAAAGCAGCAGCCGCGAGGTCCAGCCGCGCGGCTTGCGCACACGCCAGATCCGGTTGAGACGATCCTCAATGCTGATCATCATCGAGACCGCGCTGAACAGCATGACCAGGATGGAGATGCCGGTCAGCTGGCTGGCCTTGTCGGCGAAGGCCAGCATGTACTCCTGGATCTTCATGCCGGTGGCCGGCACGAAGTTCTGGAATGCGTAGTTGGCCAGGGAGCCGCGCCACTCCGCGAACACGGGGAAGGCCGAAAGGATGGCGAAGATCGCAACGGTCAGCGGCACCAGCGAGACCAGCGTCGTGTAAGACAGTGCGCCCGCGGTCTCGAAGCATTTGTCGTCGACGAAACGCAGCCAGGTGAAGCGGGTGAAGCTCAGGGCGCGGTCGCGGTCGAAGCGCAGCGGCATGGTGGTCCTTGAATCCTGGTCCCGGTGGTTTGGGAACGTAAACAGTTCTGCGAGACTAGTGCCTTCGCAAAGGCACTCATCCATGTCCCACGACGTTCTCGTACTCTACTACAGCCGCACTGGCCACACGGCCCAGCTCGCCCGACTCGTTGCCCGCGGCATCGAGGAAGTCCCCGGCATGCGCGCTCGGTTGCGCCAGGTACCTCCCGTGGCCCCGGTGACCGAAACCGCCATGCCGCCGGAACCCGAGGAAGGCGCGCCGTACGTCAGCCGGACGGACCTGGTCGAGTGCGTCGGTCTGGCCATGGGCAGCCCGACCCGCTTCGGCAACATGGCGGCCCCGCTCAAGCATTTCCTCGACACGACGGGCGCCGAATGGGCATCCGGCGCGTTGGCCGGTAAGCCCGCCGCGCTGTTCACCTCGACCAGCACCATGCACGGCGGGCAGGAATCGACCCTGCTGACCATGGCCCTGCCCCTGCTCCACCACGGCATGGTGATCGTCGGCCTGCCCTACACGGAGCCGGCGTTGTCCAGCACGACCACCGGTGGCACGCCGTACGGCGCCAGCCACGTCGCCGGCTCCCGTGGCGACAACGCGATCAGCGAGCACGAACGCGACCTTGCCCGCGCGCTGGGCAAGCGTCTGGCCGACATCGCGCGGCGGCTCGGCACCCCGGCATGAACGAAACGCCACAGGGCACGGGCGGCTCAGCCGGGCATCGCACGGCGCGCATGGGCGGGATGAACGGCCTCAGCGCCAGCCAGAAGACCGGACTGACCGCCTGGGCGGCACTGATCGTCATTCAGCTGCTCTGGTACTCGCTGTACCCGCCGGTCTCGATACCGACGTGGGTGGCCTTCGCGATCACCGTTCCGCCGCTGCTGCTCCCGCTGATGTCCCTGCCCCGCGTCACCCGCGCGCTGCTCTGGGTGGGCATCCTGGCGCTGTTCTACTTCTGCCACGGCGTGGCGGAAACCTGGAGCTCCGCGAACGATCGCTGGCTCGGCATCCTAGAAATCGTCGTGACACTGCTGCTGATCGGCACCCTCGGCGCAGGCGTGCGCCGTCGCCGGTAAGGTCCAACCGGGCGTCATGCTGCTCCGCGTATCGACGCGGGCGTCCGCAGGATGCAGGCTTGGCTATCCGATCGACACGCCAAGGACGTCACGATGGCATTCGTGCAGCACGCGCCGCAGCTGGCGCACCCGTTTCAGCATGATCGCGTGCTCCAGGCATGGCTCGCGCAACGGCTTCCCGCGGAGCGCGCCGCGGCCGTGCGCCCGGACCTCGATGCCCTCGGCGACTACGCCGTCATGGCCTGGGAACGGCGTAACCGCACCCCGCGCACCGAACCGGTGCTCACCTCGTGGGATGCGTGGGGTAACCGCGTCGACCGGATCGCCCTGACGCCGGCGTGGGAAGAAGGCCCGGCCATCACCACACGCCACGCGGTGCTCGCTTCAGGTCACGAAGCCTCGCCCTGGGCGCGCGTCGAGGAGTTCTTCCGGGTTTACATCTACCACGTGTCGAGCGAGTTCTATTGCTGCCCGCTGGCGATGACCGACGGCGCCGCCACGGCGATCCGCGCCTCCGGCAACGCGGCGCTGATCGAGCGGGCACTGCCGCACTTCCTCAGCCGCGACCCGGCCTCGTTCTGGCTCTCCGGCCAGTGGATGACCGAGACGCCCGGCGGCTCGGACGTCGGCCGTACCGAGACGGTCGCCCGGCAGGACGCGAACGGTCAGTGGCGGCTTTACGGCCGCAAGTGGTTCAGCTCCGCCGTCGTCGGCGAGGCCGCGCTCGCCCTTGCGCGCCCCGAAGGCGCTGGGCAGGGCACCGCCGCGCTGGGGCTCTTCTACGTGGAAACGAAGGACGACCACGGTGCGTGGCGTGAGATCACCATCGACCGGCTCAAGAAGAAACTCGGCACCCATGAACTGCCCACCGCCGAGATCCATCTGAACGGTCTGCCGGCCATCCCGGTCGGCCCCGTCGACCACGGTGTGCGCCAGATCGCACCCATGCTCAACGTCACCCGTACCTGGAACGCCGTCTGCGCGGTCGCGAGCATGGCCCGCGCGATCTCCCTGGCGCGAGACTACGCGACACGCCGATACGCTTTCGGCGCGCGTCTCATCGACCACCCGTTGCACGCGCGCACGCTGGCCGACATGCAGGCCGAATACGAGGCCGCCTTCGCCCTGACCTTCCACGTGGCCGAATTGCTCGGGCACGTCGAGCACGGCCAGGCCGGCCCCCTGGACGCTCCCCTGCTCCGGCTGCTGACGCCGCTGGCCAAACTCTGGACGGCCAAGGTGTCCATCCGCGTCGTCTCCGAAGCGCTCGAGTGTTTCGGCGGCGCGGGCTACATCGAAGACACCGGCCTGCCGCAGCTCCTGCGCGACGCGCAGGTCTACGCGATCTGGGAAGGCACCACCAACGTGCTGTCGCTAGACATGCTGCGCGCGCTGGGCAGCGTCGGCGTCGCCCCGATCCGCGGCGCGGTCGCCGCGCTGGCCGACGAAGGGAGCCCCGAACGGCGCGCCATCGACAGGACGCTCGATGCGACCGAAGCCCTTCTGGGCGACGTGGCGGCCGACCGGGCGTCACTCGAGGCGTCGGCGCGAGGCATCGCCTTCACCCTCGCGCGCTGCATGGCGGCGGCCCTGCTCGCCCGTGCCGCACGGGCAGGCGATTCGGCCGGCGACGCCCGCCCGGCAGCCGCTCTCCGCCGGTTCGTCGCCCGCGGCCTCGATCGTCTGGCTCTTCCCGACAACGAGGGCGACAGCCTGCTCGCCGGCAGCATGTAAGATAGGCGCCCGTTTCACCCGGCTTCCCAGGTCAACCATGCAGCAGCTCACCATCGTCACCACCGGCGGCACGATCGACAAGGTCTACTTCGACGACAAGTCGGATTACCAGATCGGCTCCCCGCAAATCGGCGACATCCTGACCCAGCTCGGCGTCGCGTTCCGCTTCGACGTGATTCCGATCCTGCGCAAGGACAGCCTGCACGTGACGGACGAAGACCGTGCGCTCATGCGCAGCACCATCGAGGCCCAGCCCCATCGTCATGTGCTGGTGACCCACGGCACCGACACCATGGTGGAAACCGCGCGTGTACTCGCCGGCATCCCCAACAAGGTGATCGTGCTGACCGGCGCTCTGAACCCGGCTCGTTTTCAGGGGTCGGACGCCGTGTTCAATATCGGCTGCGCGGTCGGCGCGGTACAGACGCTGGCCGATGGCGTGTACATCGCCATGAACGGCCGCGTGTGGAATCCGGAAAGCGTCCGCAAGAACCGCGACGCGAACCGCTTCGAAGCCATCTGATTCGAAGCGATCCGATACGCCGGCCTGAACGCGCCGGTCAGGGCTTGCCACGATCTTCGACGACGGCGTCCACCGTGGCGCCCGCATCCATCAGGCCCGCACCACAGCCTTTCGGGCAGGGACCGGGTAAAGGCCGCGCATTGTCGACGAGCTGACGCGTGATGGCTTCCACACCGATCGCCGGATCCGCCGATCGCATCAGCGCCACCAGCGCGGAAACCTGGGGCGCTGCCATGGATGTGCCCGCGTAGTACTTGAGAAGAGGCCTGCCCTCACTGCCGCGCTTGCCGCCATCGACGGTCGACAGGATGTCGTCGGCACCGAACGTCGTAAGCGAGCCACCCGGCGCAGCCAGGGTGACGCCGTCGCCGTGGTTCGAGTACCAGGCCATCGATCCGTCGCGTGCCAGCGCATTCACGCTCACGACGCCCGCGCAATTGGATGGAGAGACCGCGGAGGCACGGATGCCGTCGTTACCTGCCGCCGCTACGACGGCGACACCACGCGAGCGCGCCTGTCCGATGGCCGTCGCCAGCGCCGTCCCGCAGGCACCGGGCGTCCTCAGGCTCAGGTTGATGACGTCGGCGCGGCGGGCGATCGCGGGAACACCCGGCAGTTCACCACCGCTCGCCCAGACGATCGCGTCCGCCACATCCGAGAGACGGCCCCCGCACTTGCCCATCACCCGCACGGGGATCACCTTCGCCTCGGGCGCGACGCCCAGCATCCCGCGACCATCGGGTGACCTCGCCGCCACGAGTCCGGCGACATGCGTGCCATGCCACGATGATTCGGACGCCGTTGACGAACCACACTCACCCGCGTCGCTCCAGTCGCCTTCGTCCGCGGGATTCGCATCGCGCCCGTCACCATCGCGTGCCGCGGCGGCATCGCTGACGAAGTCGTAGCCCGGCAAAAGCTGACCGACGAGTTGCGGATGCGGTGCGATGCCGGTGTCGAGTACGGCCACCACGGATCCGGCGCCTTTCGTGTAACGCCAGGCCACCTCCGCGTCGATGCCGACACGAGGATCGTGCATGTACCACTGGCGATGCCATAACGTCGTAAGGCGGCCTGCGGGCGTGACGATGCGGTCTTCTTCGATATCGATGACACCCGGCATCAATGCGAGTACGGCCGGATCCAGGCCGTGCACGTCGAAAACCTCGCCGCCCGCCGCAAGGGTGCGCACATGCACGGGCTGGGCGATGCGCGTGGAACGCGCGTGCGATACACGTGGATGCCTTGCGGCTGCCGCACTCACCCTGTCGCTGAAGTGCACGATGTATCGATCGGCGGGCATCTCGCCAGCCATGGCGACAGGTACGGGCACGCAGGCCGCGGCGACGAGTAAAGCTAAACGGGGATACGTCATCGATCGCATCTCGGACACCCTGGGAAAACGCGGCGACGCCGCAGTCGCTACAACGTAGGCCGATCCGTTCCCGGCCAGTACGCGCCGACGCTCATCAAGGCATGTAGGCGAAATGGGGATGCACGTTAAAGGGTTTGCGAGCAGCGAAGTGTGCAGACAGGCATCCTCTCGACGCGGGCACAAAAAAGGGCCCGGACGTTTCCGTCCGGGCCCCGACGCAGCAAGCGAGAGGGGGCGCTTACGGCGTCCAGGTTGCCTTGAGCGAGACGCCCGAGAACGTCGAGTAACCGCGGACCTTCACGTAATACGTGCCCGCCTGGGTGGTGGCGAAGGTGCAGGTTTCGTTGTTGCCCGAAACGTACGGACGGCAGTTGTAGCTGGAGGTGGTCGGTGCGGAACCGAACTTGACGTAGAGATCCGCATCACCGGTACCACCGCTGGTCACGATGCTGAGGTTCTTCGCGCCAGCCGCCACCACGACGGTGTAGCTGAGTTCGGTACCCGAGCTGCCGGCAAGGCCGGTCTTGGCCACACCGTTCTGCAGCGCCGTGCCACCGGTACCGCCACCGCCGCCGGTCGAGCAGCTGACGCCCACGCCGGTGAAGGCGGTGGCGACATCCGTCGCGGAGTAGCCGAGATCGGTCGCCGCGCTGGCGACACCGCAGGCACCGGAGTTGAACGTGGAGCTGGCGGTCCAGTACAGGGCATTGGCGCGGGCGAACACCTTGAACGCCTTCACCGTGTCCCAGCCACTGGTCTTGGCCAGCAGGCAGAACGCCTTGTTATAGACACCCGACGAGTAATGCACGTCGAGGCCGCTGTAGTAATCGGACGCATTGTCGATCGAGCCACCGTCCTGCGACGGCGTGCACATGTAGCGCAACGCGTTACCGATACCGGCGCTGGTCTTGACGATGTCGGCACCGACGAGGAAGTCGTTGCTGCCGCGGTCGTAGTATTCGGCCGCTTCACCGGCGATGTCCGAGTAGGCCTCGTTCATGCCGCCCGACTGTCCGCTATAGGCCAGGTTGGAGTGCTGTTCGGTGTAGCCATGGCTGATCTCGTGCGAGGTCACGTCCAGGGCGACCAGCGGGTAGAACGTGCTGGCACCGTCGCCGAAGGTCATCGAGCTGCCGTCCCAGAACGCGTTCTCGTAGGAGCTGCCGTAGTGCACCTTCATGATCAGAACCTGGTTCAGCGGCGCCGCGCCGGTGTACGAGGTGTACATGTCGTGCACCACGCCACCGAAGTGGTGGGCATCGTTGATCGGGCCGTACGCGCCGTTGACCGCGTCGCCACTCGATCCGGCGCTACAGGTGAAGCTCCACAGCGTGCCGGTTCCCGACGTCGCCTTCTTCATGTTGTACGACTTCACGTAGGCGTTCTGCGCCGTGCAGGTCGTGCCGGATTGCGTAACGCGCAGCGCGGGCTTGCCGCCGGCGCCCCAGGTGTACTGTCCGGTTTTCTGATTGCCGCCCGGACCGGTCGCATCGATCTCGGCGTAGGTCAGGCCTTCCCACTGCTCGATGATCTCGCCGGTGTTGGCGTCGATCAGGGCGGTCGGGCGGGTCGGATGGTCACCGCCGGAGAAGAACGAGGTGAGATAGACCAGACGCGCGGGAGCGCCGTCGCCCGGATAGATGTACAGATCCGCCTTGACGTTCTCCGGTTTGACGGTGGCGACGCCGGCCAGCGACGGCGCCTGCTTGCTGAGCAAGGCGACGGCGCGCGTGCCGTCCAGCCTGGGGGTGACCGAGGCGATATCGACCTGCAGGTCGGACGTGACCGCACCATTGGCGACCAGCGCATTCCCCTGCGTGTCCTGCTCGACGGCGATGCTGCGGCCATAGACCGGCACGCCCTTGAAGGTCTGCTGCATGCGGACGGTCTGCGTGCCCTTTACCGTGGGCAGCGAGGCTTGTGCGACGAATCCGTTGTCGGCGGAAAGTCCCAGTTTTGTCGCCAGCTGGTTGGCCGGTACGGCACCCAGGCTCTGCGCACGCAGTGCCTGTTCGGTAGCCGCCGATGCGACCGAGGTGGCGGCGATCCCGAGGGATGCGACCAGGAGTTTCAAGCGAACATGAGTTGCCATTAACGTTCCTCCTCCAGGAATGGGCCGCACTCCGCCATGGCGGACCGTGAGGACCACACTCCGAACGATTTGAATTCGCGCCGCGGCGCGATGCCCGTTTTATGTCGCGACGACCGGTCCCCCAACCGGAAGTCCTCACCAACCTAGCGCAAGAATTCGCGACCGACTACCTAGGGATTTCCCTAGGGCGGCAAAAAACGCGATGCTACGCACGAATTGCGAACACGAACTTGCGGAGGGGGCGACGCATGGCGCGATTACCGGATCTGGACCTTGACCTGCGTCGACTGACGCCGACGGTGCGCGCGGCGTTCCGTCTCACGTCGGAGCGGCACACGCTGGATCATCTGCTGAGAGAGGTCGGCATCGAGGGTGCCGTCACGTGGCAAAAGGGCGAAAGCATCGCCTCGACGGCGTTGCAGCGGCGGACCAACGGCTGGTGCTTCGAGCTGCCGCCGCAACGCACCTACATGCTGGATGACGCGCTGACGCAGCTGTTGCACGCGCTTGCGCCGCATCGCGACCAGATCGTCGCGCTGTCCAGAGCACTCGAACTCGACGCACACGTCGCGCTCGACACCGACATCTACGAAGACCGTGTGCCGACCGGCTACCTGTCACCCGCCAACGTCAAAGCCATCGCGACATACGGTGCGTCGCTCGGCACGGAAATTCATCTCGCCGAGCCGAACGGCTGAGGACGGCGTCGCCGGGATCAGAGCATCCCGGTTTCGAGCTTCGCCGCATCGGACATCATGGAGTGATTCCAGGGCGGGTCGAATACGAGGTCGACATCGGCCTCGACGATCGTGGGAATGAGCTCGACCTTGGTGCGGACATCGTCGACGAGGATGTCGCCCATGCCGCAGCCCGGCGCGGTCAGCGTCATCTTCACGTAAACGCGGCGCGAGCCCTCTTCGGTGGATTCGAGGCTGACGTCATAGACCAGACCCAGTTCCACCACGTTGATGGGGATCTCGGGATCGAAGCAGGTGCGCAGCTGCTGCCAGACCAGCTTCTCCACGTCGTCGTCCGTCGCGCCGTCCTCGAGTTCGATCGGGCGCGGCGGCTCCTTGCCCAGCGCGTCGGCGTCGTCGCCGGCGATGCGGAACAGGTTGCCTTCCACGTAAACGGTGAAACTGCCGCCGAGGGCCTGGGTGATGTAGCCGATCTGCCCGGCGGGAAGCGTCACCGTCTCACCCTGCGGCACCATGACTGCCTGGCAGTCACGTTCGAGGGTGAAGGGCTCGCTGCTGAGGCTGAAACCGCTCATTGCTGTCCTGTAAAGGCCGCGCCGCGGCCGCAAAGTCGTCGATTATGCGCCTGCCCGCGAGGCGGGGGTAGGCACCTACCGGCTTAACGTCGGGGCGCACGCGTCGGGGCACAAGAGCGCCCGGCCCCTTGCCCCGCTATGATGGCCCCCTTTTTGCCGCACCCGGGATCCCATGCGCGACCTGACCGAAATCCATGCCGGCTGAGCGCACAGGCCTTCCCGGTTTCCTCTTCGGTGCACTCTGCGCGGCCATGTTCGGCCTCGCCGCGGGCGCCGTCTGGATGCTCCCCTCGATGATGTTCGGCCGCGCCCTACCGGCCCTCGTGCTGCCGGTGGGCTGGGCGCTGGGTCTCGTCGTGCGCCGCTGGCTGCGCTTCCGCGGTCCTGTCGGCGCCGTCCTGGCCGGCGCGGCAACCCTGCTGGCGGCCCTGTACACGGCGTGCCTGGTGGTCGCCGCCACGATCTCCGGGATGATGGGCATCGGCTTCGGCCAGGCCATCGCCGACGCCGGACCGGCCATGCTGCTGGACCTCGCCCGTCTCGCGCAGCGCCCGGTCGACCTGTCGCTCTACCTGACCGGAGCCCTGATCGCGGCCCTTACCGCTTGGCCGCTGGGACGGCGGAAGCCGCGCGGCGACTGACTTTCATAAGCGGTAAATCCCCCTACGGGAAAGATATTGCGGGGAAGTAACAGTCAACCGGCGGTCGATGACCGCGTTTACCGGAGTGAACCTGGCGATATGGAGCACGAGGATGCGAAACACGACGATGCGGAGAAAGCCGTGAACGGCTCCCTCGCACTCGACAGCGCATCGCTCGAGGATCTGCGCGAGGTCCCGGCGAACATGGACGCCTTCCTGGCGGGTATCGAGCGACGCGCCTGGCGCATGGCAGAAATCCACCTGGGCAACAAGGACGACGCCATGGATGCCGTCCAGGACGCCATGCTGCGACTCGTCAACCATTACGCGGGTAAGCCCGCCGGTGAGTGGACGCCGCTGTTCTGGGGCATCCTGCGCCGACGCATCGTCGATCTGCAGCGGCGCCGCAAGGTCCGGTCCATCGTCGTCAGCTGGATGGGCGGCGGTCGCGACGACGAAGGCGACGAACTCCCGATGTGGGAGCCGGCGGACGACGCGCCGGATCCCTCGGCCCGGTTGCAGGACACGCAGGCCTACGGCGACATCGTGACGGCCGTGCGCAAGCTGCCCCGGCGTCAGCGCGAAGCGTTCACGCTGCGCATCATGGAAGGCCTGGATGTGGCCGAGACGGCCGCCGCGATGGGCTGCTCGGACGGCAGCGTGAAAACCCACCTTTCGCGCGCGATGCATGCGCTGCGCGATCAACTGGAGGCTTGGCGATGAGCCAGCACGATCGAGAACTCGAACGTCGCGCCCGGGACCTGTACCTGCGGGCCAGCCGCGACGTGGATCCGGCCACCGCGGGCCGCCTGCGCGCGGCGCGGCGCACCGCGCTCGCCCGTCCGCAACCGTCCATGACGCGACGCCTGCTACTCCCCGCAGGTGCCTTCGCCGTGGTCGCTCTCGCTTCGCTGATGATCTGGCAGCCGCGGGTATCCCCCTCGGACATGCCGGTGGCCACCCAGCAGTCCGCCGAGGCGGAGCCCAGCGATCTGCCGCCCGATGCCGACAGCGCGGACCCCGCGCTGTACAAGGACATGCAGTTCTACAGCTGGCTCGCCTACAACGACGCGCCCTCGTCCCCGTCCCGCAAGTGAGCCCCATGCGCCGCCTTCCGCTCGTCCTCGCCCTGTTCATGGCCTTCGCGGCGCCGCTGACGGCGAGCGCGCAGGATCGCCCCCCACCGCCGCCCGGCGGTGAGATGCCGCTGCCGCCGCCCCGTCCGTGGAGCGCGCTGTCGGCCGACGAAAAGGACATCCTCGCGCCGCTGGCGCATGACTGGGACACGTTCCCGCCGCAGCGCCAGTCGCGGATGCTCGAGAAAGCCCAGCGCTGGCGCGGGCTGCCGCCGGATCGCCGTGCGGAAATCCGCGACCGCATCGAACGCTGGCAGCACATGACGCCGGAGGAGCGCGCCGAGGCACGCCGGAACCAGCAGAAGTTCCAGGACCTCTCCCCTGATCAGCGCGCCCGCCTGCACGACGCCTTCGAGCGTTTCAGGAGCCTCACGCCCGACCAGCGGCATGCGCTGATCGAAAAGTGGCGCAACATGACACCCGATCAGCGCCGCGACGCGGTGGACCACGCGGGCCCGAACGACATCGTGCCCCCGCCCCACGGCGGTCCGGGCGGCCCCGACGGCCCGGGCGATCGCCGGCCGCCTCCCCCTCCGGGGGAGTGAGCTAAACTGGGGCAATGACCGAAAACGACCTGGCTTTCCTCAACGACCGCCGTTCGGTGCCTTCGCGCCAGCTCGGCGAACCCGCCCCCGATGACGCCACGCTGCGCCGCCTCCTCGAGGCCGCGATCCGTGTGCCCGACCACGGAAAACTCGAACCCTTCCGCATCCGCGTGCTGCGCGGCGAGGCCAAACTGGCCTTCGGCCGCAAGCTGGCTAAGCTGGCGGTCGAAGCCAATCCGGGCCTGTCCGAATCCAAGCGCGAGAAAGAACAGCGCCGCTACGAATTCGCCCCGCTGGTCCTGGTCGTTTCGGCGAAGATCGACACCGACAGCAAGGTCCCCGAGCTGGAGCAGGACCTTACCGCCGGCTGCGTCGCCTATAACATCCTGCTCGGCGCGCAGGCGCTCGGCTACGGAGCGCAGTGGCTCAGCGGCTGGGCCGCCTACGACCGTGAGGTTGCGAAGCTGCTCGACATGAAGAAAAGCGAACACATCGTCGGCTTCATCCACATCGGCACGGCCGCCATCGACGCGCCGGAGCGCGATCGTCCGTCGTACGACGACATCGTGAGCGTGTGGTCGCCGTGAGCGACGACTCCCTCGTCCACCTGGTCGACGGCAGCCTGTATGTGTTCCGGGCATGGCACTCCATGCCCGACGAATTTCACGACCACGAAGGCGAGCCGGTCAACGCCGTGCACGGCTTCACGCGATTCCTCTGCGAGCTGCTCGAGCGCAGCCGTGCGGAGCACATCGCGGTGGCGTTCGATGCGTCGCTCACCACCTCGTTCCGCAACACGATCTATCCGGCGTACAAGGCCAACCGCGACCTGCCACCGCCCCATCTGGTCCGTCAGTTCGGGCTGTGCCGCGAGATCTCCGCGGCCCTTGGCCTCACCGTGCTCAACGATCACCAGTACGAGGCCGACGACCTGATCGGCAGCGCGCTGTGGGGCCTGCGCTCGCATGGCTTCCGCGGCGTCATCGTTTCCGCCGACAAGGACTTCGGTCAGTTGCTCGGCGAGCACGACGAGCAATGGGACTTTGCGAAGAACGTGCGCTGGGGGCCTTCCGGCGTCTTCGACAAGCTCGGCGTGCATCCACACCAGGTCGCAGACTATCTGGCGCTGTGCGGTGACGCGGTCGACAACATCCCCGGCGTGCCTGGCATCGGCGCGAAGACCGCGGCGGCCCTGCTTGCCCACTTCGGCAGCCTGGACAACCTGCTCGATCGCATCGACGAGGTGCCGTACCTGCGCATCCGCGGCGCCGCGGCCTGTGCGGCTCGTCTGCGTGAACATGCGGAACAGGCGCTGCTGTGCCGTCGCCTTACCCGCATCGCGCTGGATATCGCCGTCGCCGAGACCGCCGATGCCCTGAGCCGCCGTCAGGGCGAAGCCGCCACGATCGACGAATTGTGCGAGCGCCTGCGCTTCGGACCGCTGACCCGGTCACGCCTGCGCGCCTTGATGTAATACGTCACCCAGTCGATATACCCTTGGTCGGATATTCCCTATATCCCTCCAAGGAACCCGCCATGCAGACCAGTCCGCTGCCCCATGCCTCGCCGATCCCCGATGACGCCAGTGCGCCGGAAGAGGTCCTGCACAAGGCGAAGTGGCTGACCCTGAAGAAGCGCGGCCGCTGGGAATACGCCGAACGCAACAATCCGGGTGGCGCGGTGATCATTCTCGCGGTGACGCCCGACGACAAGGTCGTCTTCGTCGAGCAGTACCGCGTGTCGATCCTGAAGAACACCATCGAGATGCCCGCCGGCCTCGTCGGCGATCTTGCCGGTGCCGAGGACGAGGACGTACTGCTGGCCGCTCGCCGCGAACTGGAAGAAGAAACCGGCTACGCCTGCGGCAGCATCGAGTTCGTGCATGAGGGCCCGTCGTCGGCCGGCATGAGCACGGAGATGATCGCCTTTGCACGCGCCTGGGACCTGTCCAGGGTGGGCAAGGGCGGCGGTGACGAGACGGAAAACATCATCGTTCACGAAGTGCCACGTGCCGAAGCCGGCAAGTGGCTGTTCGACCGTGCGAAGGAAGGTTTCTCCATCGACGCGAAGCTGTTCGCGGGGCTCTGGTTCATCGAGCATCCCGAAGCGCACATGCGCTGACAGCGACCGGCAAACCCACTCCGGCCGGGTGGCCGGAGTGGGTGACGATCAATTCGCCGCGGTCGGCTGGACGCTGACGTGCACGTTCTGGATCGACACCGAGCCGCCTTCCATCCACATCTCATGGCCTCCCGGCGTCGAGAGCCGCTCCTCCGACTGGATGTCGACATACAGGAAGTTGGGATCGAACCCGACGTTCTGGCCCGGCACGGTGAAGCGGAACGTGCCGACGGCATCGCCGCCGAACGTGGCCTTTTTCTCGCCAAGCTCCAGTCGGTGACGCCCCTGATCGTCACCCAGCCAGAAATTCACTCGCAGCTTGCCGAGCGCGCCGCCCTGGACCTGCGTGAGACCTGCGTTGAACTGAACGGTGTAACTGACGTCGCCGCCGTAATACGTCGTACCGAGGGGCGTAAACCCACGGACCGTCATGGTCGGAGCGCGCCACGCCGGGCCTACGCCTCCGTCGATCTGCTCGCCAGGGTGGCCGAACGATTGCCACATCGAGGTCCGATCGAATAAGCCGTGGTCGGTCTTCAGTCGGCAGGCTGCCTGTGCCATGGCATCGATCGAGCCGCTGCAACCGGGGAGATTTTCCAGTGACGGAGCCGCCAGCGCGTGACCGGTGAAGAGCAGGGTCGCGATCGCCGCCGTGGCGACCCACCGACGGTGAGAAGGGTGCTTGCGCATGACTTACATTCCTTTGTGAGTGATGAGGGGTAGTACGGACACTGGCGCCAGGGCGAGGGAGGGGGATAGCTCAGGCGCCAGCCGACGGGATTGTCGGCCGATTGCCCAGGAAACTGTGGCCTACTGACAGGCCTGACGGCATAGGCCGCAGCAACCTCGCGGCGACCGCCTACACGGACCCGCTATATCACGTGCCGAGGCCGCCAGATGGCTGCCCGGCGGACAAATCCGTCCTGTCAATTCTTGTCCCCGCCCCCTTCCCGGCGTAGCCTTCCCTCTGCTCTGCCCGGCGCCGCCCATGTCCGTTCGTTTCGCCCATCTCCACCTGCACAGCGAGTACTCGCTGGTCGACTCGACCATCCGCATCAAGCAGCTGGTCGCCGCCTGCGCACGGGCGGGTATGCCCGCCGTCGCGCTGACGGACGAGAACAACATGTTCGGGCTGGTAAAGTTCTACAAGCAGTGCACGGCGGCGGGTATCAAGCCGATCGGTGGTTGCGACATCTGGGTCTCAAGCCCCGATGATCCGCGCCCCTGGCGTCTCACGCTGATCTGCCAGGATCGCGACGGCTACCTCAATCTCTCCCGGCTGGTTTCACGCGCCTGGCGCGAAGGCCAGGGTACCGGCCGCGCGCTCGTCGATGCCGCCTGGATGCATCCGGAGAGCGTACGCGGCCTGATCGCCATCGCCGGTCGCGAGAGTGAAGTCGCGCGCGTCGCGCTGACGGCGGGTCTTCCCGCCGCGACCCTGCGCCTCAGCTTCCTGCAGCGCCTGTTCCCCGACCGTCTTTACCTCGAACTGACCCGCACGGGCCGTGAGAACGAAGAAAACTGGGTGCGCGCCGCCATGGCGCTGGCAGGCGATCACGAACTGCCCGTGATCGCGAGCAACGACGTGCGCTTCCTGCTGCGCGAAGACTTCGATTCGCACGAGGCCCGCACCTGCATCAACCAGGGCCGCGTCCTCGCGGATCCGAAGCGCCCGAAGGATTACAGCGAAGAGCAGTACTTCAAGTCGCCCGAGGACATGGAGGCGTTGTTCGCCGACATTCCCGAGGCGCTGGAAAACACGGTCGAACTGGTCAAGCGCTGCAATCTCGTGCTCGAGTTCGGCACGTATTACCTGCCCAACTTCCCGGTCCCCGAAGGCCACACGCTCGACACCTTCATCCGCGATCTCGCGCAGAAGGGACTCGAAGAACGCCTCAGCCAGCATCCCATCGCCGCCGGCAAGACGCTGGAGGATTACCAGGCGCGCCTGGATCGCGAAGTCGACGTCATCATCCGGATGGGATTTCCCGGCTACTTCCTGATCGTTGCGGACTTCATCGGCTGGGCGAAGGACAACGGTATTCCGGTGGGCCCGGGCCGAGGCTCGGGTGCGGGCTCGCTCGTGGCGTGGGTGCTGAAGATCACCGACCTGGATCCGCTGCAGTTCGAGTTGCTTTTCGAGCGCTTCCTCAACCCCGAACGCGTGTCGATGCCCGACTTCGACATCGACTTCTGCATGGATCGCCGCGACGAGGTGATCGACTACGTGGCGCGCAAGTACGGTCGCGATCACGTCAGTCAGATCATCACCTACGGCTCGATGGCGGCGAAGGCCGTGCTGCGCGACTCCGGTCGCGTGCTCGGCATGGGCTACGGTCAGGTCGACCGTCTCGCCAAACTCATTCCCAACCGTCCGCTCGACCTCACCCTCGGCGACGCGCTCGGCCGTACGGAAAAAGCCAGGAAAGAACCCGATCGCGTCGTCAAGGAATTCTGCGACGTCTACGATCAGGAAGAAGAGCCGCGCCAGCTGATCGATCTGGCGCTCAGCCTCGAAGGTCTCACCCGCAACGCCGGCAAGCACGCGGGTGGCGTGGTGATCGCGCCCACACCGCTGACCGACTTCGCCCCGCTGTACTGCGAAGCCAGCGGCGAAGGCGTCGTCACGCAGTACGACAAGGACGACGTCGAGGCGGTCGGCCTGGTGAAGTTCGACTTCCTCGGCCTGCGCACGCTCACGATCATCGACTGGGCGGTCAAGGCGATCAACAGGCGCCGGGCGAAGGAAGGCACGGACGCGCTGGTGATCGAATCGCTGCCGCTGGACGATCCCAAGGTCTACGACCTGCTGAAGAAAGCGCAGACCGTCGCCGTCTTCCAGCTCGAGTCGCGCGGCATGCAGGGCATGCTGAAAGAGGCCCAGGCCGACCGTTTCGAAGACATCATCGCGCTGGTGGCGCTGTACCGTCCCGGCCCGATGGATCTGATCCCGAGCTTCTGCGCGCGTAAGCATGGGCGCGAAGCGGTGGAATACCCGGATCCGCGCGTCGAACCCATCCTGAAAGAGACCTACGGCATCATGGTCTATCAGGAGCAGGTGATGCAGATGGCGCAGATCGTGGGCGGTTACACGCTCGGCGGCGCCGATCTGCTGCGCCGTGCGATGGGTAAGAAAAAAGCCGAGGAAATGGTCAAGCACCGCGCGACCTTCCGCGAAGGCGCCGCCAGGGACGGGATCGTGGGCGACAAGGCCGACGCGATCTTCGACCTGATGGAGAAGTTCGCCGGCTACGGCTTCAATAAGTCGCACGCCGCCGCTTATGCGCTGGTGTCGTATCAGACCGCCTGGCTGAAGGCGCACTACCCCGCCGAGTTCATGGCCGCGACGATTTCGTCGGACATGGACAACACCGAGAAGGCCGTCACCTTCCTCGAAGAAACGCGGGCGATCGGCATCAAGGTGCTGCCGCCCGACGTCAACGCGTCGGACTGGATGTTCGAAGCGGTGGAACCGCGCGTGGTGCGTTACGGCCTTGGCGCGATCAAGGGCGTCGGCCAGGGTATCTGCGAGGAAATCGTCGCCGAACGCAAGGCGAAGGGGCCGTTCCGCGGACTGGTCGACTTCTGCCAGCGCGTCGGCTCGAGCAAGCTCAACAAGCGCACCATGGAAGCGCTGGTCCAGTCCGGCGCGCTCGACGCGCTCGGCGAGAACCGCGCCACCCTGGTCAAGCACATTCCCGAAGCGATGCGCGCCGCCGACCAGGAAGCGAAGAACCGCGCTTCGGGACAGGTCGACATCTTCGGCAACGCGTTCGGTGAGGCGGAAGCCCCCAGCATCATCGAACTCTCCGGTTCGGTACCGGAGTGGCCGCTCGAACAGCTGCTGCAGGGCGAGCACGACACGCTCGGCCATTACCTGTCCGGTCACCCCACCGACCCGTGGAAGGCCGAACTGGCGCAGCTGGGCAGCTGTCCCATCGGCGAGATTCCGCAGCGCTACCAGCCGCCCAAACCGCGCCGTAACGACGACGACGAAAACACCAACCGCTTCCGTCGCGGCCCGGATACGCCGTGGACCGTGGCCGGCATGGTGGTGGGCATGCGCAAGCGTGGCGAGAGCGATGCGTTCGTCCAGATCGAGGACGCGACCGGCATGCTCGAGACGAGCTTTTTTCGTGACGTGTTCACCGACGCCGCCCCCCTGCTCACGCGCGGAAGCATGATCGTGGTCGAAGGGGGCCTGCGTATCGACGACTTCGCCGGCGGCTATCAGCTGCGTGCCCGCAAGGCCTACGCGCTGTCCGATGCCATGGAGCACTTCGGCCGCCTGCTCACGCTGAAACTCAACGGCGTCGGTCCGGACTTCCCGCAGCACCTGCGTCAGGCCCTGATGGGTTATCGTGGGGGACGTACCCCGCTGATGCTGGCCGGCTACCGCAACGCGGAAGGCCAGGCCAGCCTGGAGCTGGGCGATCAGTGGCGCGTGCGCGCCCTCCCCGACCTCGTGCGCACCTTGCGGACGATCCCCGGTGTTCTGGGGACCGAGCTGCGCATGGTACGGCCGGCCGACTGAGCGCCGGCCGCTCCTGCCGGCCGGGCGATACGCCGCCTATTCGGACGCCGACAGCTGGACGGGAATCTGGCCGGGGTAGGAACGGACAACGACGACATCGTCCGCCTTGATCGCACCGACGCCGTCGACTTTCTGGATCCTCACGCCGATATGCCGGACATGCGAGCCTGCCGGGACGAGGACGCTGTCGATAAGTTCGCCCGAGGGCCAGCCCCCCGAGTTCAACTCGCCCTTGATGGCCTGTGTCTTATGCGCCGCGTTCCACTTCTTGTCGCCGTCGTCGAACGCGGTGGCTATGAGGACCGTGGCACCGCCCTGCTCGGCACCGACATGCGCGTGGACGGTGTAGACGAAATCGTCGGCGTCGGCGGGCGGGAGGGCGACCCACTGGGTCACACTGTCTTCCGGCTCCGCCAGGCGCACCGTCCGATAACGGTTATTCGCCGTGTCGTAGAGCGCCAGCGACGCGTTGTACCTGTCGGCGCCAGGTCCTTCGAAGACCCAGGGCGCCAGGTGATCGGCCATCGCGTGGCGCTTCGTGTTGAACCCGAACCACTGGTACTCGCCATGCCAGAAGGCGTCGTTTACGCCTTCAAAGTTACCGTTTGGCACGGTGAGCCGGCAGATCTGGCCTTCCGCGGCGATGTCGCACTCGGGCATGCGATGGATCGCGTAGGGGCCGGGGATCTCGGCGAACGCCACGTTCGCCCCGGAGACGCTGGCGACCAGGCCGACCATCAGAAGCGAGAAGCGGCGGCGTTTTGCGATACGGTGAATTGCACCGGGCATGATGATTCCTTTCGTCAGAAGAGGTGATCCTCCCGTCGACGCGAAGGTCGAGGCAGGGCCGCGGGCAGCCGTGCCCGCCAGCGCATTGAAGCAAAGATCACACGTCCCGGGGGACCGCCTCACAGCGGCGCCAGTCGTACCTACATGAATTTCGGGCAATTCTTACCTCCCGGGCCGACCGTACCCTCGCGCACACGTCCCAGGGCGCCACTGGGTATAATCAGCGGTCTTGTCCGGATGCTTCGTATTCATGAATCCCAACTTCCTCGATTTCGAACAACCCATTGCCGAGCTGGAAGCGAAGATCGAAGAGCTTCGTCATGCCAGCAGTGGGCAGGCTTTCAACATCGACGAGGAAGTGGGCCGTCTGCGTGAAAAGCTGAAGATCAAGACCAACGAGATCTTCCGCAATCTCACCCCGTGGCAGATCAGCCAGGTATCGCGCCACCCGGCACGTCCGTACACCCTCGATTACATCCAGGCGATGTGCGAGGAATTCCACGAGCTCAAGGGCGACCGCATGTTCGCGGACGACCAGGCCATCGTGGGCGGCCTCGCCCGTATCAATGGCCGCTCGGTCATGGTGGTCGGTCACCAGAAGGGCCGCGACACCAAGTCCAAGGTGAAGCGCAACTTCGGCATGCCGCGCCCCGAGGGCTATCGCAAGGCGCTGCGGCTGTTCAAGATGGCCGAGCAGTTCAGGATCCCGGTCTTCACCTTCATCGATACGGCCGGCGCGTGGCCGGGCATCAATGCGGAAGAACGCGGTCAGTCCGAAGCCATCGCCCGCAATCTGCTGGAGATGGCCGAGCTGCGTGTGCCGATCATCTGCACCGTGACGGGCGAAGGCGGTTCCGGCGGCGCGCTGGCCATTGGCGTAGGCGACCGCACGCTGATGCTGCAGTACTCGACGTACTCGGTCATCACGCCCGAAGGTTGCGCGTCCATTCTCTGGAAGAGCGCCGACAAGGCGAAGGATGCCGCCGAGGTCATGGGCCTCACCGCGCCGCGACTGCTCGAGAACGGCCTGATCGACAAGATCGTCCGCGAGCCCCTGGGCGGTGCGCATCGCAGCCCGCAGTCGATGGCGGTTCGTCTCAAGGCCGTGCTGCTCAACGAGCTGGATGCCCTCGAAGCGCAGCCCGTCGAAGCCCTGCTCGAAAACCGCTATAAGCGCCTGCGCGGCTACGGCGCCTTCACCGAGGGCTGATCGTCCCGGCATTGCGGTTACCATCGGCGCATCTCCCCAGCGGACATGCGCCATGGCCGACGTCCTCGTCAAACTCGCCGTCCTGATCGACGCCGACAACGCCCGCCCCGCCATCGTCGACGGCCTGCTCGCCGAAGTGGCGAAGTACGGCACCGCGCACGTGAAGCGCATCTACGGCGACTGGACCGGCCCCAACCTCAACGGATGGAAGGCCGCCCTGCTCGATCACTCGATCCAGCCGATCCAGCAGTTCGCCTATACGTCCGGCAAGAACGCGACGGACTCCGCGATGATCATCGACGCGATGGACCTGCTGTACTCCGAACGCTTCGATGGCTTCTGCATCGTTTCCAGCGACAGTGACTTCACGCGGCTGGCGTCGCGCATTCGCGAGGCGGGGCTCATCGTTTACGGCTTCGGCGAACTGAAGACGCCCAAACCGTTCGTCTCCGCGTGCGACAAGTTCATCTACACCGAGGTGCTGGTGGGCGCCAGCGAAAACGAGGGCGATGAAGCGCCCGCACCGAAGTCCGCCAGCGAACTGCGCGGCGATACCAAGCTTGTCAATCGCCTGCGCAACGCGGTGGAAGCCGCCTCCGATGAAAATGGCTGGGCCGCGCTCGGCGGCATCGGCAGCATCCTCAGCAAGCGCTCACCCGACTTCGATTCACGCAATTACGGCTACGCCAAACTGAGCGGCCTGATCAACGGCATCGGCCTGTTCGACGTGGACGAGCGTCAGTTCGGCAATGCCAAACACCTTTACGTGCGCATGCGAAGCAAGGGCAAATGAGCCGTTCCCTGACCGATCACGTGGCGAGCGCTCTCAGTGACGCTCCCAGGGCTGCGCTCGTCGTCGCGTTCAGTGGCGGGCCGGACTCGAGCGCCCTCCTGCACGCCCTGGCGACCCATTCGCCACGCCCGCCGTTGCGTGCGTTGCATGTGGACCACGGGTTGCATGCCGAAAGCGGCGCGTGGGCTTCGCACTGCCGACGCTTCTGCGACGGTCTGGAAATACCTCTCGAGGTATCCCGTGTCTCCGTGGATCTCAGTCGCGGCGAAGGGGTCGAATCCGCCGCGCGACGTGCGCGGCACGCCGCCTTCGCTGCATCGCTGCGTCCCGGCGAGCGCATGGTGCTGGCACATCATCGGGACGACCAGGTCGAGACCGTGCTGCTGAAACTTCTGCGTGGCGCGGGGCCCGACGGCCTGGGCGGCATGCGTCCGCTGCGTCCGTCAGGCGCGGGGATGCTCTGGCGGCCACTCCTCGACCTGCCGCGCGACGCGCTGCTCGAGCATGTCGCCACGCATGCCCTGTCGACGATTCACGACCCGTCCAACGACGACCCGTCGATCGCCCGTGGCTACCTGCGCGGCAGCGTGCTTCCCGTGCTTCTCGAACGTTGGCCTCAGGCTGGCACCAGCATCGCGCACAGCGCGCGGCTATGCATGGAAGCGGCCGACAGCCTGCGCGATGCGTGGATGGATGCACTGGAAACCGTGCGCCGCCCCGAGGGAACGCTGGATGCCGAAGGCTGGCTCGCGCTTCAGCCGGCGTGGCGGACGCCACTGCTCGAGCACTGGCTGCACACGCAGGGCCTGTCCGCCCCCACGACCGGACAGCGACTGCAACTGGAACGTCAGGCCCGCGAAGGTGGCGCCGAAAAGCTTCCGCTGGTCGGCTGGCTGGATACCGAGGTGCGTGTCTGGCGCGGCCGCCTGTGGGCCATGCGACGACTGCCCTCGTTCGATACCGAATGGTCGGCCATATGGTCGGGTGAGCCGCTGGCGCTGCCCGGTGGGGGCACGCTCACCCTGGGCTCCGCGCGACTACGGGAGCCGCTACAGGTGCGCTATCGCTCCGGCGGCGAAACCTTGCGTCCCGAGGGGGACCGGCACACCCGCGAACTGCGTGACATGTTCCAGCAGGGCGCGGTGCCGCCGTGGCGCCGTCCGCGCATGCCGCTGCTGTGGTCCGGCAAGGAACTGGTCGCCGTCGGATCCCGCTGGATGAGCGAACGCGGCCGACGGCTGTTCCAGGAAGCGGGTGGGGTCCTCACGTGGGATGAGGACGCCTGATTCGCCGCGCGATTGATCAAAAAGCCTATGTGAGCTAGTTTTGCGGCCATGCCGAAGTCGTCCGCCCCTGTCGCCGCCACTCCCTCGATCGCCGAATTCGAGCATTCGCTCGACGAACTCGAGCAACTCGTCACACGGATGGAAGGCGGCGAACTCAGTCTCGACGAGTCCCTCAAGTCCTTCGAGCGCGGCATCGGCCTCTATCGCCACTGCCAGACGGCGCTGGAGCAGGCCGAACTGCGCGTGCGACTCCTGCTCGATCCCGAAGCCCCCGAAACCGCCGAAGCCTTTGACTCCCGCACCGACTGACCTGCCCGCGCCGCTCAAGGCGCTGGTCGGCCGTGCAGACGACGCGCTCGCGCGCGCGCTGCCCGCCGAAGACCTCGCCCCCACCGAACTCCATCGCGCCATGCGCTACGCGGTGCTGGGCGGTGGCAAGCGTCTGCGCCCCCTGCTCGTCTACGCGGCGGGCCATGCCCTCGGTTGCGACGGCGGGATCCTCGACGCGCCCGCGAGTGCCGTGGAAATCATCCACGCGTATTCGCTCGTGCACGACGACCTGCCGGCCATGGACGACGACGACCTGCGCCGCGGTCGCCCGACCTGCCACATCGTTTTTGGCGAGGCCATGGCGATCCTCGCCGGGGATGCGCTGCAGGCGCTGGCGTTCGAGATTCTGGCCACGCCTTTCGGCGCCGATGACGACGCCATGGCACGGATCGCCATGCTGCGCACCCTCGGTGCGGCCTGCGGTGCCGAAGGTATGGCCGGCGGCCAGGCCTTCGATCTTTCGGCGGTGGGTACCCGGCTGTCGCTCGATGAGCTCGAGCGCATGCACGCCTACAAGACCGGCGCCCTGATCCGCGCCTCGGTTCGCCTCGGCGCTCTCGCGGCCGGGTGCCGTGATGACGCCTTGCTGCAACGACTGGACCGTTACGGCCATGCCGTCGGACTGGCGTTTCAGGTCCGCGACGACATCCTCGATATCGAGGGCGAATCCGCCGTCATCGGCAAGACCGCCGGCAAGGACGCGGCAGCCGACAAGCCGACGTTCCCGTCGATCATCGGCCTCGATGCCTCGAAGGCGCACCTGACCGCCCTGGTCGACGATGCTCTCGACGCCATCGCCCCGCTCGGTCCTCGTGCCGAATGGCTGGCGGACCTCGCCCGCTATTCCGCCAATCGCGGCCACTAACCGCCCACGGCGCGAGGCAACGCGACGGTGAGGGCCAGCCCTGCCGCCAAACGAAAAAAACCCGCCTGAGCGGGTTTTTTTTCTTTCCGTCACAACGGTTCGAATCAGCTCACCAGCCGCAGGGCGAACGGATACCGATACGTTCCCGTCTGACTCACCTTTATCGCGGCGAGGATGCAGAAGACGATGTTGACGATCCACAGAACCAGATGCAGGAAGGCACCGATGAGGATCACCGTGAGGATCCAGCAGATCACGTAACCGATAAGCACGGTCAGCTGAAAGTTCAGCGCTTCCTTGGCCTCGGTCACCAGGTAGCCCTTGTCCGCCTTGTCCTTGTTGATCAGCCAGACGACGAGCGGCACGATGACGCTGAGGATCAGCCCGGACAGATGCGTGAGCATCGCCAGGTTCTTGTCGTCGTTGGTGTGCGCGGAGGCGGGCGGCACCGGTTCGTACGGCGGGGCGCCATACGGGGGCGGCGACGGCGGCGGAGGTGCAGGCGGCGGCGGTGTCGGCGGGATGTGGTCGGATGGCGTACTCATGGCGCTGCTCCGTAAGATGTCGCGCCCACTGTCGGAGAGCGCCGTGAGCCTGTCAAGCAGACTTCCGGCAGGGGCGGGCCGTCCGTCAGGACGGCCCGGACCCGGTCATTCGCCGGCGATGGTCATCTTCTCGATGAGCCAGGACCCGGTCAGCACGTGCGAGCGACGATCAACGTCGGCACCGACCGCCGCCAGGCCGGCGTACATGTCGCGCAGGTTCGCCGCGATGGTGATCTCTTCGACCGGGTAGGCGATTTCGCCGTTTTCTACCCAGAAACCCGACGCGCCGCGGGAATAATCACCCGTCACGATCGACACACCCTGCCCCATCACCTCGGTGACGAGCAGGCCGGTACCGAGCTGGCGCAGCATGCCGGCGAGGTCGTCGTCACCCGTCTTCACGACCAGGTTGTGCACGCCACCGGCGTTGCCGGTGGACTGCAGACCCAGCTTGCGTGCCGAGTAGCTGCCGAGGATGTAACGCTGCAACACGCCATCCACGACCAGCGGCGACTCGACCGTGGCGACGCCTTCGGCATCGAAAACGGACGAGCCCAGACCGCGAGGAATGAGCGGTTTCTCATCGAGCCGGAACCACGACGGCAGGATCTGCTTACCCGCGTGGTCGACGAGAAAGCTCGACCGGCGGTACAGCGATCCGCCGCTGATCGCGCCGAGCAGGTGTCCGAGCAGGCCGCGGGCGACTTCCGGTGCGAACAGCACCGGCGACTGGCGTGTACCGAGGCGACGCGCATTCAGGCGCGACAGCGTGCGCTCGGCGGCCTTGCGACCGATCTCGGCGGGGTCCATGAAGTCCTGCGCGCGGCGGCCACTGTCGTACCAGTAGTCGCGCTGCATGGCGTCGTCCTCGCCCGCAATAAGCGCGACGGACAGCGAATGGCGCGTGCCTCGCTCGCGGCCGAGAAAGCCGTGCGAGTTGGCATACACCGACAGGCTCCGGCCCGTGTTGACACTGGAACCGTCGGAATTGGTGATGCCCGCCACCTCGCGACCGCCGTCCTCAATGGCCTGGCCCAGCGCGATGGCCTGATCCACGTCGAGGTCCCATGGGTGCCAGAGGTCGAGGTCGGGGAAGCTCGTGGCCATACGGTCGGCGTCGGCCAGACCGGCCGCCGGGTCTTCCTCGGTGAACCGGGCGATGGCGCACGCCTGCTCGATCGTGGCCTGAATCGAGTCCGGATTGAGGTCCGCCGTACTCGCGGAGCCCTTGCGCTGGCCGAAGTACACGGTCAGCGAGAAGCCGCGGTCACGGGTGTGCTCGACGGTCTCGACCTCGCCCAGACGGACGTTGACGCTGAGTCCCGTGTCGATGCTGGCGGAGACCTCCGCCTGGCTGGCGCCGGCCGCGCGGGCCCGGCGGATGGTGTCCTCGGCGAGGGTGGCGAGGCGGTCGAGGTCCTGCTGGCTGCTGTCGGCGGTGGAAACGAGGCTCACTTAGGGCTTCCCGGAGGGCTGGGTTAGAATGACGGGCCGCACGCGGCCAACCCATCGGATATGGGGCCGCGTGACCCGATCAAAAGCAACGCAGCGCACCGTCCATGGTGCCATGGAACCGTTATGAGCATCCGTGTCGGCTACTACCGCCACTTCAAGGGCATGCCCTATCGCGTGCTGGGCACCGCCCGGCACAGCGAGACGATGGAAGAACTCGTCGTCTATCAGGCCCTCTATGGCGAACACGGCCTCTGGGTACGCCCGGCCAGCATGTTCGCCGAGACCGTCCAGCACGACGGCAACACCGTACCGCGCTTCGCCTTCGAGCGTGACGCCACCGATCCGCTCGCCATTCAGGAGACCCAGGCATGAGGCCGCATGACGACCGTCCGCGCACGGACGAGGAAGAAGAAGACTTCGGCCCCAGCCGCAGCGAACTGCGCCGCAACGCGCTCGATATGCTGAAGCTCGCCGGCCAGCTGATGGACCTGCCGCCCAGCCGCATCCCCAAGCTGAAGCTGCCCGACGACATCGTCGACGAGATCGGCCGCACCCGGAAGATCACGGCGCACATCGCCCGCAAGCGTCAGCTCGCCTACCTGGCCAAGCAGATGCGCCGCCACGGCGACGCCGCCTTCGTCGACGCCCGTGCCGCGCTGGGTGAAGACCGTGATCGCCAGCGTCAGGAAGCCGCGCACATGCATCGCCTGGAGGCCGCACGCGAAAAGCTGCTGACCGGTGGTGACGAGGCGCTCGGCGAGCTGTTCGACAAGTATCCGGATCTCGATCGCCAGCACGTGCGATCGATCGTGCGTCAGGCACGCGTCGAGCGCGACGTGAACAAGCCACTGCATGCGTTCCGCGAGATTTATCGGTTGTTGAAAGAGCTCGAAGCTTCGCAGGCGGACGACGCTGCGGAATGAAGATGAGCCCGGCCGATGCCGGGCTTTTTCTTTGAGGTGTTCGTGTATTGGTTTCATGCATGACGGCATGGACCGCGCCCTGACTTCAGGACAATTCCGAAAAATGCGGCTGATTTCGGGGGCTGCGGTAATCCCGTGTCGCGAGCAGGCTCGCTCCTACAACCGCGGTAGCGGGTGCGCGGTGGCGGGCGGGTGGTCGCGGGCGGGCGGTGGCAGGCGGACGGCAGCGGGTGAGCAAGCGGTCGCTTTCAGCTCGGTATACCTCACCGACCGGAGGTGACGTCGGTTGCCGTTCCTGGAGCGCTTCCGCACGAAGGCGAAGGCCGTAGGAGGACTTAGCGACAGGAATGGCAGACGGCGGCGCCCTCCCTCAGTGCGAACGCTTCGAAGCGAACCGCGATGGCGAAGCCGAGCCGCCGAAAGGAAGACAAACAAAAAGGGCGACGGATCACTCCGCCGCCCTTTTTCCTTTTCACGTACTCACTTACCAACCAATCCCCAGATCCAGATGCTCCGGTTGGGTCTCGATCAGCGTCGAGCTCTGATCCGACACATCGTCATACGCAAAACCGTACGCCTTGCCGTTCACCCCATGCAGGTGCCAGAAGTGCGCGTAGAAGTTCGCCGGCGACTGCAGGTAGAACGCACCGGCGTCCTTCCACTCGCTGTTGTCTTCCATCACGTGACGGTTGAACGCCGCACAGATCTGCGCCTCGAGCTGGCCTTCCACGCCCCACGGATCGTTCGATCGCGCCAGCGTGCCCTTACCTTCGAGCACATCCTGCGTGGTCGGCTTCCGCACGTTGAAGAGCATGCCCTGCGGCTCGTCCGGCTCGTGCGTGTCCGCCCAGTTCGTGTGTCTGAACACCAGCACGCCATCGACCACGGAACCTTCGAACTGCTTGGCACCGATGCTCATCTGCAGCACGTTGGACTGGTAGTACGTCCACGACTGGTCGATGTAATCGTCGAAGTAATGTTCCTGCGGCTTGCCCACATCGAACGCCGCCTTGCCCGGGGCCAGGATCCGGATCGGATCGGCATCGGCGATCTGGAACTCCACCGGCACCTCCTGGTTGTACTCGGCGAAGATCTGCGCACGTGTCTGCGTGATACCCGAGTTCACGTGACGGGTCTTGTTACCGCCATACACATCGAGCGACAGCGGGATGGAGAACTGATCCACCTGCGTCGTGTTGATGAAGATGGCATCGTCGTTCCAGGTGAACTCGTACCAGTCGTAGTACACGTCGATGTTCGGGTCCGTCGCGTTGAGCGGGTTGGGACCGGCAAAACCGATGGTGTTATCGGCCGCCTTGAGCACCTTGATGTACATCGGCTCGCCGACCGAGACGAAGATACGCCCCGAACTCAGCTTCGGCAGCTTGAGCAGTTTCGACTGCGCGAGCGTGAAGAAGTAGTTCGGATAGTTCTGTCCGTTCTTGGTCAGGTGACCCGTAGCATCGTTGTCCTCCACGGCGAGCGGCACAGTCGTGCCGTCCGGCTTCACCCATGAGAACACGTTGGTGGTCGGGTCGCGGCCGATGACGGCGACGAACACCTTGTCGTCGGGCCACTTGCCGTTGGTCGCGTTGCGCAGCTGCGTGCCGATGAAGCCCGGGTACACGTCGTAGTCGAAGCCCGTCGACGGATCGTTCGTGCCGGTGCCCGGATTGGACGGATCGGTCGGCGTCGTGCCTGCATCCGCACCGTATACCTCGAACTCCCACAGCGAGTAACCGTACTGCGTGGAACGCGTCTGGCCGTGCATACGCACATATCGGGCCGAGACGGCCGGGAAGGTCAGCGTTTCGACCCCACCCGTGCTGCCGGCCTTCGCGTACGCGGTGCTCCAGGACTGGCCATCCATCGACACCTCGATCAGGTACTTGATGGCATGCGCGTTTTCCCAGTTCAGTACCACCTTGTTCACCGACTTCACCGAGCCGAGGTCGACGCGGATCCATTGGTCGTCCGTGAAGCCCGAGGACCAGCGCGTACCGGCGTCACCGTCGTTGACGTTGGCTGCCTTGAATGCCACGGCGTTCTCGGTATCCGATGCCAGCACCGGTCGATTCAGTGCCAGGTTGCCATTGGCCGGTGCCGGGTCCTGCGAGGCGGCCGGCTGCTGCACCGTCAGCGTCGCCGCGCTGCTGGTGACGCTGCGGCCCGACGCATCGGTGACGACCACATCGTAGCTACCCGCGTCCGCGGTCGTCGCGGTGAAGCCGAAGGTCGCCGACGTCGCACCGGCCACCGACGCGGCGTTACGTCGCCACTGATAGCTGACCGCGCTACTCGCCTTGACGCTGACGCCGAAGCTCGCCGCTTGCCCCGCCGTCACGCTCTGCGACTGCGGCTGGGTGATGAACGACGGCGGAGGCGCGGCGGCATACACCTCGAACTCGAACATCGAGACACCGTAGCCGGTGTTGCGCTTCAGGCTGTTCATGCGCACGTACTGCGCCGTCTGCACCGGGAACGTTTGCGTGTCGACGCCACCCTTCCCCACGACCGGACCCACGATGGTGTTCCACGACTTGCCGTCGCTGGAAACATCGATGGTGTACTGCGCCGACGACGCGTTCTCCCAACGCATGATCACGTGGTCGAAGCTCTTCACCGACCCCAGGTTGACCACCAGGTCGACCGGATCCACCTGCTGCACCGAACCCCAGCGCGTATCGAAGTCCCCATCGATCGCGGCGGACGGACTCAGGTCCGGACGTTCGGTACCGAGGGACGACGACGCGGATGCGCCGGCGGAAGCGAGCGCGATGTTCACTCCCCCCTTGCCGTCACCCGGCTTACCCGGGCTGGCCGGATTGCCACCGCCGTTGTCGTTGCCGCCACCCGGCTGCGTCACCGGACCGGCCCATGCCGGCGGATCGAAGCCATCCGTCGAATTATCGACCGTCAGCACGACGTTGTTGCTTGCCGCGGTGATGCCCTGCGCGCTGACGACATTGACGCGATACACCGTGCCGTTCTGCGCGGCCGTGAGGGCACGCGTGGCATAGGTACCGTCGGCCGTGCTCGAGACGAACGTGAGCACGTCCTGGTCGTTGGCGTCCCTGGTCACCGTGTACCAGTCGTAGCTGAGCGGACCCACGCCCGTCGCCGTCACGGCGAAGTGCGCGGAACGACCGACACCGGCCTTCTGGGCGCCCGGCTGAGCAGTGATGTTCGGCGCGACCACCTTCGTGCCCTTGACGCAGAGCACATGGCCCGGATTGTTCTCGGCCACTTCACGACGGATATCGCCCAGCGAACTCACCTGGAAGGCGAACGTCGCATCGGTCGGGTCCTTGCCATCCGTCCACGTATTCCATGCGCCCGGGAACGCGGCGCTGGAGTAGTGCTGGCCGCTGATGGCCAGCGCTTCGTCGACGGTCGGCAGACGCATGCCGTCCTGCGCGCAGGTCTGGATCGCGATGGACTGCGTGAACTGCGCACCCTGGTCGGCGAAGCCTCGCTGCACGCGATCCCACTGCAGGCCACTGAGGTTGTCCGTTACCAGCGTCGAGCCCGTCGCGGACGTGTAGCGATCCGTGATGGCGCAGCAACCGGGCGAGTTGTACACCTCGAACTCATACAGCGAGTAACCGTAGTCCGTGGCACGCTTGACGCCCTGCATGCGGACATAGCGACCCTTCACCGGGTGGTCGAAGGTGAAGTCCTCGGTGCCACCGTTGCTCGTATCGGTGTGATACGCGTCCTGGAAGCCGCCGTCGGGGCTGTCGGAGTACTGGATCTTGTACTCACTGGCGTGGGCGTTTTCCCACTTCAGCACGACGCGGTTGAAGGTCCGTGACGAGCCGAGGTCGACCGTAATGTTCGCGTTGTCGTCGCCGACCTTCGAACCCCAGCGGGTGGTCTCGTCGCCATCCACCGCCTGCCATGCGGCGGTGCCATTGACGTTCTCCACTTCCGTGGACGAGGTCGCCTTCTCCCGGGCGAGATTGGCACCCGGCGGCGCCAGCGTGAGCTTCGCCGAGGCGGTCGCGACAACGCCGGTGATGTTGGTCACCGACACGGTATACGTGCCGACATCGCTCTGCTGCACGGAGGGCAACGTGAGCGTGGGCAGATCGTCGCCCACCGCGACGCCACCGACCGACCATTTGTAGTGGAACGGCGAGGTGCCCGCTACGAGCGTGGACGCGTCGAACGTCGCCGGCTGACCCGGGTTGGCACGCACATCGGCCAGCGCACCGGTAAACACCGGCGGACGCGCGGCATTCACGGTGAGGTGAGCGGGCACCGACGACGCATTGCTGCCGAAGTTCCTGATGACGACAGCGTAGTTCACGTTGTTGTCGGCCACGGTCAGGCTCGGCGTGACATAGCTCGGGCCATTCGCACCCGGGATCTCCGCCGCGCCTTTCATCCACTGGTAGCTGAGCGTGGGCGAACCCGACGCGACCACCTGAAAGTGCGCCTGCTGGCCCTCGTCGACGTTCTGCGCGATAGGCTGCGTCGTGATGGTCACCGGGCTGAAGGCAAACACCTTGAGCAGCGCGGGGGCCGACTCCTGATCCGGGCCCTGTCCGTGCACGACCACCGTATAGCTGCTGCCGTCATCCGCACGCGTCGACGCCGGTGTCACATAGCTCGCGCTGGTGGCGCCCGCGATGGCGACGCCGTTCTTCTTCCAGGTGAACGTGAGCGGCGGCGTGCCGGACGCGGTCACGGAGAAGTGACCCACATCGCCCTCGGTCACGTCCTGCCCGATGGGCTGCGCGATGATCGACGGCGGACCCGAAGCATTCGGAGCCGCGGGAACGTCGACGATGTTGAACGTCGCCGTGCCTGCCGTGAGTCCGGCCGCCGTGGCGGTGACCGTGACCTGGCCGGCGGTGAACTTCGAACGCAGCGCGATCTTCTGCAGGCCACCTTCGAACTGCAGCTCCGGCGAACCCGGTGAGTGATAGCTGTGAATCGGCTCGGGGATGCCGCCATTGTTGTCCGGCACTTCACCGGCGCTGTAATCCACGTACTGCTGCGTACCGCCCTGATAGGTCACGATGGACGCGCCGCCGGTGACTTCGAAGGTCACCTTCTGCGCCGCCGTCGGTACGACGACGCCGTTCTTGTCGACGACCTTCGCCACGATGAACGCGGCGTCGGAGCCGTTGGCGGTGACCTGGAAGCGCGAGCCATCGGGCTTGACCACGTTCGGCACGACGTCGAGCTCGATGTGATCGGCGCTGCCCGCCGTGGTCAGCGTATCTTGCACGGACTGGCCGTTGGCATCGGTGCGCACGTTGCCCAGTGCGTCGAGGCACTGCGCGGTCGCCGTACCCGACTGCCACGTGAGGTTCCAGTGCACCTGACCGGGCAGCTTCGTGGTGGCCTGCGCCTTGTCGGCACCGACCATCTTGCCGGTCTCTTCGTCGACCGGGCCGTTTTCGAGCGCGTAAGACGCTTCGTCGATGGTATCCCAGGTATTGGGCACCTGATCGCTGCCCTGCGGCACGCCGTTCACCAGCAGGCGCACCTTCGGGCAGTTACTGAATGCATTCACCTGGATATTGCCGGGGCGATTCCAGTGATTGGCCAGCTTGACCACCGGCCGCAGTTCGTACGGTACCCACACCGATTCGTAGATGTAGTACAGCATGCGCGGAAAGCGGTTCGCATCGGTCATCGATGCGTTGTTGCCGCGCACGTTGTGGCGGAAGGCCTTGATCGGCTTGCCATCGGCGTGCGTCGCGATACTGCCGTCCGGGTTGCGCTGGTAGGTCCAGTGCGTCGCGTCCTCGAGACCTTCGACCATCTCGATGACTTCGCCCGGCGTATCCGACATGTACCACTGCGCCATGCCGAACGTACCGACCTTGCGCGCCTGCGAATACGGCACGAGGTAGTTGAGCGCGAAGGCCAGCTCGTAGTCGTACGAATGACGCAGCGTACCCGGACCCCAGTATTCCGCGCCCCAGGCCGGTTTGTTCGGGAATTCGTTCGAATGCAGGTAGGTTTCGCAACCGGCCTTCGAGCAGCTGAGGATGTCGCCATTGGCGGCATCGGGCGTGCGGTCCGCCGCGGCGCGCGGTGCGATGCTGTCCCACGTGCGTGCCAGCGCGCGAAGTTCCACCGCGAACGGTGTCGACATCACGCCATTGTCGTGCTCCCACGCGAGGATCGACGGGTGGCTGCGATCGCGGATCACGATGTCACGATGGACCTCGCGCTTGATCGTCCACATGTCGTTACACGCCCGGTCGCCGGTCGCGCAGGGCGTGGCGAAGCCGTTCTCGCCGTCGCCGCTGGGCTGCACGATGAATACGCCCAGCGCATCCGCCGCCTCGACGAATTCGGGACTGGACGGCGAGTGACCCGGGCGCCACAGGTTGCCGCCACCGGCGGCCAGCTGCTGCAGATCGCGCCACTGCTGTTCTTCCGGCACGGACGAGCCGAGCGCGGGGTAGTCGTAGCGGCCGGAGCCGCCCCACATGTATTGCTTCTTGCCGTTGATGTACGGGAAGTCCTTGTCCCAGGTGATCACGCGAATGCCGAGCGTGCTCTGCTTCGCATCGACCACGACGCCGTCGATACTCACCGTGTGCAGCACCTTGTACAGGTACGGCTTGCCGTCCAGGCTGTTGTTCGGAAACCACAGGTGCGGGTTGCTCACCTGCAATGTTTCGTCGAAAACGGGCGTCTGGTCGCTGGGCACGTAGTTGGCCGGCAGCGACTTCTGCTGCTGGTCCGACGTCACGACGTTGCCGTCGGCGTCGACGATCTGGGTCGTCAGCGTGACCGTCTTCGCGGCGGCGGTTTCGTTCGCGACGTTGGTCTGCACGCGTACGACGGCCGAGGTGTGGTCGGCACTCAGGCTCTGCGTACCGACGTAGGTACCCCAGGTGTTCTGACCCGCGTAGACGTTTTCCGGGATGTGCACGAAGTTGGTGACGTGCAGCTTTACCGGGCGGAACAGGCCCGCTTCGGCCTGGCCGAAACGGAAGGAACCGGAGAAACCCGGGTCCTCGAAGAAACCGCCGCCGCTGCGGCTGACCTTGACGGCCAGCACGTCGGTGCCGTCGAATTTGAGGAAAGGCGTCAGGTCGACGATGTGCGGCACGAAGCCGATGACGTGGGTCGCCTGCGCGTCCTTCTGGCCTGGCTGGTTGAGCACGCCGGTGCCGGGAACGAAATGGCCGTTGATGTAGACACGGTCACCCGTGTGCGCACCTTCGAACTCGACCATGACCTTCTTGCCGGCGAACTTCGCCGAGTCGTCGAGCCTGACGCGATACCAGCTGGTCTCGCCGTCCAGGCTGCCCTGGCCACCGCCGGACTCCTGGTTGATGAAGGTGGTGAAGTCGTTGGCCGCGTGCGGGATGCCGACGGTCAGCCACGCGCTGTCGTTGTAGTTGACCAGGGCGCCGTCGTCGCCGTTGGGCAGCGGCGCGTAGGTCACCGGATCATTGGGGTTGGTGATGGCCTGCTTGGTGTATTTCCAGGGCCGGGCACCGAGATTGATGTCCTGCCGGTCCGAGGGCGCGAGCGTGACGGCTTGCGCCGTCGCGGTCACGCCTAGGAGCGCGATGACGAGCAAGGCGGACAGCCTCGCCAGCCTCGGCGTACCGTGGGGTGATGTGGGTTGTCGCTTCATGGACGAGGGGTCCCCTGTATGTGCCACGTGTGAGGTGAGCCGCGTGATCGACAGCACATTCCCAGGCGCGCACGAACGCCTGCGCCAGCGCATGTCGCGCCGGCGGTCTTCGTTCGTTTCGCGGTGAGTGGAGGCGGACCCGCCTTGCCCCGGGCTTTAGCCATCCATACGCTGTCAGCGCGGATCTTCCGCTTGCTGAATGTCACTCACAATACTAGAGGGTGCTCGAAGCACGACTTTTCGCAGAGTGAGTTCGCATTCCGTGACGGGCGTCCGGTTTGCCCGGCAGAGGATAGCTTCGATCAAGACCGGAACGCATGTTGCATGCGTTCCTTGGTGACATACCTCTTGCGAGGTATGTCACGAAAACGTTCCACGTCAACGTATTGGCGGTCAGGCCGCGGTGCCGCCGACGGTCATGCCATCGACACGCAACGTCGGCTGGCCAACACCGACGGGCACGCTCTGCCCGTCCTTGCCGCACACGCCCACGCCTTCGTCGAGCGCGAGGTCGTTGCCGATCATCGAGACGCGCGTGAGCACCTCGGGGCCGGAGCCCACCAGGGTGGCACCCTTGACCGGACGCGTGACCTTGCCGTCTTCGATGAGGTAGGCCTCGCTCGCCGAGAAGACGAACTTGCCGTTGGTGATGTCGACCTGACCGCCGCCGAAGTTCACGGCGTAGAGGCCACGCTTGACCGACCGGATGATCTCCTCCGGCTCACGGTTACCGGCGAGCATGTAGGTGTTGGTCATGCGCGGCATCGGCAGCTGCGCGAAGGACTCGCGACGACCGTTACCGGTGGACCTGACACCCATCAGCCGCGCGTTGAGCTTGTCCTGCATGTAACCCTTGAGGATGCCGTTCTCGATCAGCGTGGTGCATTCGGTCGGCGTGCCTTCGTCGTCGATGCTCAGCGAGCCACGGCGACCCGGCAGCGTGCCGTCATCGACGATGGTCACTCCGTCGGCCGCGACACGCTGGCCGATGCGACCGGTGAAGGCGGAACTGCCCTTGCGGTTGAAGTCACCTTCGAGACCATGGCCGATGGCCTCGTGGAGCAGCACGCCCGGCCAGCCCGGGCCAAGCACGACGGTCATGTTGCCGGCCGGCGCATCCACCGCTTCGAGATTGACCAGCGCCTGGCGCACCGCTTCCTCGGCGAAGGCGTGGGCGCGACCGTTCTCGATCAGTTCGCCATAGCCATAACGACCGCCGCCACCGGAATGACCCTGCTCGCGGCGGCCGTTCTGCTCGGCGATGACCTGGACGTTGAGACGCACGAGCGGACGTACGTCGGCGGCCAGCGTGCCGTCCGAGCCGGCGATGAGGATCGTGTCGAGCGTGGCCGCCAGGCTGACGATGACCTGCCTGACGCGCGGATCGCGCGAACGCGCATAGGCATCCACCTCGCGCAGGAGCGCGATCTTGGCTTCGTTGGGCAGGCTCTCGACCGGGTCGATGGCCGGATACAGCCCGCGCCCGGTAGCGATGGCCAGCGGTTTGCCGGCACCCGCGCCGCCCTGCGCGATCGCGCGCGCGGCACGGGAGGCTTCGAGCAGCTGCGGAAGCACGATTTCGTCCGAGTAGGAGAAACCCGTCTTCTCACCGGAGATGGCGCGCACGCCCACACCCTGCTCGATCGAGTGGCTGCCATCCTTGACGATGCCTTCCTCCAGCACCCACGACTCGCTGCGGGAGTGCTGGAAATACAGATCCGCCGCGTCGATCGACGGCCCCATCAGCTGGGAAAAGACGCGATCGAGGTCGGTGGAAGCCAGGCCGCCGGGGGTGAGCAGGCGCCGTTCGGCAAGGGAAATCAGGGAGTCCATCAGGTTCGCCGGTAGAGATGGGGAACCCCACAGGTGGGGTCGGATGGGGTCAGCTTAAACCCTGGTCCCTCCTGCGTCACCGGCGGCGGACGGCCCAGGCATCCCCCAGGCCGGCCGGGTGCTAGGATTCGTCCAAACTCACCGGAACGGAGCCTCCATGAGCAGGGGAAAGAAGCGGGCCATCGCCCGTCGTGTCGCGACGGCGCCTGTCCGTCGTGCGGAAGCGGTCGTCGAGGAAACACGCGACCTGTTGAACAAAAGCGGTCACCTCGACCCCCGCAAGGCCATGGTCAGCACGGCGATCGCGCTGTCGCTCGGCTTCCTCTGCCTGTTGGCCGTCATTGCCTTTCATTTCCCCGAGTACCTGACCACGCCCGATCTGCGGCACAAGTATTCGGTGGATGTCCTGCGTCAGGCACTGCTGGGTGCGCTGCTGATCGCCGGCGGCCTGTCGCTGGCGAACGTCATCCTCGGCCGCCGCCGCAACCTCAATATCGCCGCCTTCGCCATGGTGCTCGCCGCCGTCGCGCTCGGCGGCTCGCGCGTTCCGGTAGGCGCATTCCCCGACCACACGCCCTACATCGGCCTCGACTGGTTCATCCTCGACCTGCTCGGCTCGACGGTGTTGTTCGTCGTGATCGAAAAACTGTTTCCGCTTTACCGTGGCCAGTCGGTGTTTCGCTTCGAGTGGCAGACCGACATGAAGCACTTCGCCGTGAATCACTTTGCGGTGGGCCTCGCGCTGCTCGTGGTGAACTTCCTGATCCACCACGCGTTCACCTGGCTGGTGAACAGCGACTTCCAGCGCATGGTCGCGAGCATCCATTTCGTGCCACAGCTGTTGTTGTGCATTCTCGTCGCCGACCTGGCGCAGTATGCAACGCACCGTGCGTATCACGAGGTGCCTTTCCTCTGGCGCTTCCATTCCGTACACCACAGTGTGAAGACGATGGACTGGCTGGCGGGTTCACGCCAGCACATGCTGGAACTGCTGTTCACCCGCGTCTGCGTGCTGGCTCCGCTTTACGTGCTGGGCTTCAGCGAAGCGGTAACCAACGCGTACATTCTGGTGGTCGGCTTCCAGGCGGTGTTCAACCACGCCAACGTGCATCTGCCGTGGGGTCCCTTGAAGTACGTCCTCGTGACACCTGATTTCCATCACTGGCATCACGCGTCGGACGACGAAGCGATCGACAAGAACTATGCGGCGCATTACGCCTTCATCGACTATGCGTTCGGTACCGCCGTCAAGTCGACGAAGCAGTTTCCGGAGAAATACGGCGTGGTGGGTGACTACATGCCGGATGGGTTCGTGAGGCAGCAGCTGTTTCCGTTCAGCAAAACGAAGACCTGAAGCGCGTCCGGATCCGGCATGCTTTTCGCGCGCAGGGCGCGCTCCTACAACGGCCTGGTGGCCGTGGAGGGCTCGCCCTTCTCGATCGGGGTGAACACGGGTTTATCCCAGCTGCCCGTGACGTGGTATCGCTTGCGCGCCGCCTGGTTCAGACCGCGGCCCAGGATGCCCTGAACGGCGAGACCCGCCGCGGCGCCGACGGGACCGCCGGCCAGCGCACCGACGACCGGCAGGCTGTTGCCGAGGTGCGGCACCACCAGCACCTCCTGATCGTAATCACGAGCCTTCAGGCCCGCCCGGCCGGTGATGGTGATCTCCGCGGCGGGGCCGCGAATCTTGAGGTTGCTGGTGCTCGCGTCACTGTTGGCGAAGCGGAAGTCGCCGGTGATCGAATCGAACGCGAAACCCTTGCCGAGCACGTCACCGAAGTCCAGCGCCATGCGACGCGGCAGATCGGTAACGGATACCAGGCCGAACAGACGACCGACGCCGGGCTGCACTTCGAGGATCCGGCCCTTGGCCACGTCGACCTTCAGCGTGCCGTCCATGTTCGCCAGCGCAAGCGCTGAAGGGCCACCCGGCCACGTCGCATCCAAACGTGCCGACGTGCGCCCGCCCTGCAGAATGCCTGCGAAACCGAGCGCGTCGAACATGCGCGCCACGTCCTCGGAGGCGAAATCCATCGCCAGATGCGTCCTGCTGCGTTTTTCGTCACCGTTCCAGTCACCCGACGCGGTGATCTGTACGTTCTTCGACTGCGCACGCAGCTGGTCGATGTGCATGCCTTCGTCCGTCGGCCAGGTTTCCAGCCGGGCTTCGCCGAGCTTCGCCTTACCCAGACGCATATCGCTGACCTGCAGATGCATCGGTGGCAGGCTGGACGGAGCGACACCCGCCTCGTTCGCATCGGCCGGCTTCCTGGCGGCAGCGGCATTGTCTTTGGCTTCTTCGGCCCTGGCCGCCGTGGAGGCGACCGTAGCGGCCGCACCCGCGGCGGCCTTGCCCTTCTTCGCGGCGTCCGCGGCATCGTCGGCCGATGGCCACCAGATGCGATCCATCCGTGCCGTGATGCCACGGCGCCGCATTTCTTCATTAGGTACGGTCATCTGGCCGGCGAGGGCCTCACTCTCGACTTTGAGCGCCAGCGCCTGCGGACCGGGATTGGCGACGATATGCATGTCGGCGAAATGCTGGCCGAAAACCTCGGCGTCGTCGGTCACCAGGTCGAGCGAACTCAGTCCCGGCCCTGTCCCGCCCGTCGACAGGCCCACGACGTACTGCACCCATCCGGATACGTCGAGCTTCGCGGCATGTCCACCGATGAGGTAACCCTGTGCAGGCAGGTCGGCGGGCACGCTGGTGCCGAGATTGAAGGCGGCGGCGATGGGAACCTTGTCGGTGGGCAGACGCAGGCGCCCGCGCACGACATCGCCGATGGCGACATCGAGACGCGCACCGTCGACCGGCAGACCGACGCGCACCGATAGCGGCTGAGGCACGCTGGCGGCTTTCTTCACCGGCGTCGGCATCAGCAGCTCGACGCCGCGCAGGTCGGAGTCGACCGTCAGGGTCTGCGCGGTGGCATCCCCCTGCCCTGTCTTGCTGAGGTCGAAACCGACCCGGAACGTGCCGCGGCCCCTGGCGATGTCCGCCAGCCACTTGAGGTTTTCGTACTGGCCTACCAGTTCGTCCATCGTGAACGCGCCCGTGACCGTCGCGTCGACGATCTTCCCCGGATCACCGGTGCCGCCCGCGATGGCGAGGTCCAGATTCGCGGGCTGGCCGCGGAACAGCGTCTTCAGACCCTGCGCCGTGAACCCCTTACCGTCGAAGCTCATGGGGCCGGTAATCTTATCCAGGCGCAACTTCCACGCGTCGGCGACGAGATCCGCATCCTTGATGGTCGCCTTGCCGTCGAGGGTAAAGTCCTTCGTGTCCTTCAGCGGCAACAGCAGGTTGAATCCGAATTCACCGGTGCCACCGAGCTTCATCTTGTCCAGCGTTTCGCGGCTGCTGGTGCCGACCGGGCTGTTCTTCACGAAATCGAGGTAGCTGCCACCTGTCCCGGCGCCGCTCAGCTTCAGATCGAGCACGCCCTCACCGAAGTCGGCGATCACCGCCGATGCCGCGCTGATGGCATTGCCGAGCGAATGGCCTTCCGTAGCGTCGATAGACATGCCGTTGTCGACAAAGCTCGCGACCGCGGAAATGCCTTCGGCACGTGGCCAGCCCGTGCCGTAGTCGAGCACGGTGTCGTCGATGACGGCGCGACCTTCGAATCGCCCCTCGTGATTCCTGAACGGAAACTCGCGCAGGTTGCCGCGAATGAGGGCCGAGCCGCTTTCGATACGCCCGGAAACGATCGCGCGGTTGAGCCAGTTCTGCGAGCCTTCCGACATCGAGTGAATCGGCCAGAACAGCTTCGCCGCGGCCACGTCGCCTTCGCCCAGCGCGACGTACATATCCATGAAAGGCCCCGTGTCGGCGGCGGGCAGAACGAATTCCCCCCGCGCCTGACCGCCGAAGCCTTCGCCGCGAAAATCGAGCGGATCGAGACCGATGTGCCAGTCGCCCTCGTCCTTGTACACGGCGATGTCGCCGCCCAGTGACTTCATGACGAAGGGCTTGCGGAAGATGCCGGTGGCGTCGATCGTCGTCGTCTGCGTCGGCAGGCTGAGCGACATCGCCTCGGCGTCGCCAAGCACTTCGCCCTTGAGCGATGCGATGCCGGGCAGCGTACCGCTCGCGTCGATGCCCAGTCCGGAGAAGCCGGCGCGGACGAATTCGATACCGTCGATGGAATTCCAGTCGGCACGCAGGTCGTCGAAGCGACCGCGCGGGTGCCCTTCGCCAAGCCATCGGGCGAGCGAAGGAGACATCTGCGGAAGGATGCCCGCCCACGGCAGCAGCGGCGCGAGGTCGACACGGCGCCCCGCCAGGGTGCCATCCGTCCGGTCGCCGACCGTGTTCAGCAGCAGCGCGAGATCGCCACCGTCACGCCCCGCCCAGTCCACGCGCTGACCGTTGGCCGTGCGATGCAGGCTGACGATACCGTGCAGGCCTGCCGTGGTTACCGTTCGCGCGGGGCCACGTACCGCGAGACCATCGAGATCGATACGCGACGTCATGCGCACGACCCTGGCGTCGCGCCAGTCCAGCCATGTCTCGATATTTCCTTTGCCGCCGGCGAGTGCGTAGCCACCGGCCTCGAAGTCGCCGGTGAGCGCGGCAAAATCCACGTCCGCACCCTTCACGTACACCCGGCCATGCGAACCGTCGGCGGCGAACCGCCCCGCGGCCGTGAGCACCGTGCTGACGTTTTCACGGCGCAGGGTGCCGCCGATGCGCAACGCGTTGTCCTCAAGACTGACACGCAGCTGATCGGCGATCAGCCCGTAGTGTCGTTTCGTGGTCTCGTCGTTGATGTCGAGGCGCAGGTTGCTGAGCCACAGGTCCGCTGAAAGGTTGTCCAGCGAGACTTTCTGCGTGCCGCCGCCGGTGGCGAAACCGTCGATGCTCCAGCGACCGTCTGGCGCACGGCGCAGCCCCAGTCGCAGATCGCGGAGCCGCAGGTTGATCAGATGACGCGACGGAAGGATGAAGGCACCGAAATCGAGTTTGACCGCCGCCTGGGGCAGACGCAGCGGCTCACCGCCGTCGGTGGGCGACACCGTCACATCGCGCATCACGAACAACGGCCCGGAAGGTCGCCAGAATCCTTCCAGGGACGCGAAGTGAACCGGCCTGTGCAAGGCGTCGCTCAGCATCGCCGCGACACGATCGGGATACCGCGCCGCCAGCGGCAGCAGCAGCTGGCCAAGCGCCATGATCAGCGCGAGCACGACCAGCACGCTCGCGACCAGACCCAGAAGGAAGAACCGCAGGCGTCTCAGGCGATGGCGCCAGCCGGCACTCACCGGCCGACGTTCCGGCGACGATCGCCGGGCTTAAAGAAGAACGACATCGAACTGTTCCTGCGAATAGTGTTCTTCCGCCTGGAAGCGGATGCTCTTGGCGATGAATTCCTCGAGCTCGGCCACCGCCGCCGATTCTTCTTCGAGAATGCGGCCGACGACTTTCGGGCTGGCCATGACGAGCAGCTTCTGCGCATTGAACTGGCGCACGGCGCGGGTGATCTCGCGGAAAATCTCGTAGATCACGGTCTCGGCCGTCTTCAGCGTACCGCGGCCGCTGCATGCGGGGCATGGTTCGCACAGCTGCCGCTCCAGGCTTTCCGTGGTGCGCTTGCGGGTCATCTCGACCAGACCCAGCGCCGACATCGGATAGACCGTGGTCTTGGCGTGGTCTTTGACCAGGCCCTTTTCGAGCATGCGCAGCACCTGTCGCTTGTGCTCGTCGTCGATCATGTCGATGAAGTCGATGATGATGATGCCGCCGAGATTGCGCAGGCGCAGCTGGCGCGAGGCCGCCTGCGCCGCCTCGAGATTGGTGCGGTACACCGTTTCCTCGAGGTTGCGGCTGCCGAGGTAGCCGCCCGTATTGACGTCGATGGTGGTCATCGCTTCGGTCTGGTCGACGATCAGGTAACCGCCGGATTTCAGCGGGACTTCCTTGCGCAGCGCGCGCTGGATCTCGTCCTCCACGCCGTAGAGATCGAAGATGGGACGCTCGCCCGCGTAGTGCTCGATGCGGTCGGACAGCACCGGCATGAACTTGGCCACGAATTTGACGGTTTTCTCGTAGGTTTCGCGTGAATCGACGCGTACCTTCTCGATGCCGTCGTTGAGCGAATCGCGCAGTGAACGCAGCGGCAGCGAGAGTTCCTCGTAGACGCGCTCGCCGACCTTCGCCTTCTGAATGTTCTCCTGCACGACGCGCCAGACCTTGCTGAGGTAGGTCACGTCGAACGCCAGCGATTCTTCCGACTGGCCTTCCGCATTCGTCCGCACGATGTAACCGAGGTGGTTCTCGCCGATCAGCGGAAGGATGATGTCCTTCAGCCGCTGGCGCTCGGCTTCTTCCTCGATGCGCACGGACACGCCCAGCGTGCGTGAATGGGGCAGCAGTACCAGGTAACGCGACGGGATGGAGAGATGCGTGGACAGCCGCGCGCCCTTGCTGCCGATCGGATCCTTGACCACCTGAACGACGATTTCCTGGCCTTCGTGCACCAGTTCGCTGATCGGCGGCACCGGACCGTGTCCGTTGGGCTTGCCTTCGGTGGCATCGGTCGGCGGCAGCGACGGCCGGACGATGTCGGAAGCATGCAGGAACGCCGCGCGCTCCAGTCCGATCTCGACGAACACCGCCTGCATGCCGGGCATGACGCGCTGCACCCGGCCCTTGTAGACGTTGCCCACATAGCCGCGCTTGGTCGCACGTTCGACGTGGACTTCCTGCAACATGCCGTTTTCGACAACGGCCACGCGCGTCTCACGCGGCGTGACATTAATCAGGATTTCCTCGCTCACCGCGCGCCCTTTTCCTTGAGTCATCGTGCTTTATAGCCCGCGCGTCCCGCGCCTGTCACGGTCCGCGAAGCAGTCGGGACGTTTCGAACAAAGGCAAGCCCATGACGCCCGTGTAGCTTCCGGAAAGATGTTCCACGAAAGCGGCGGCACGTCCCTGGATGGCATACGCGCCGGCTTTGCCGAAGCACTCGCCCGTATCGATGTAGGACGCGATATCGGCCTCCGGGAGCGCCGCGAAGCGCACCGTCGATACCGACACCACCCGACGCTCGCCGACAGCCTCTACGAGCCACACGGCGGACACCACACGGTGCTCGATACCCGAAAGCCGCCTCAGCATGTCGGCCGCGTCGGCCGCATCGCGGGGCTTGCCGAAGACGTCGTCACCGAGCACCACCTCGGTGTCGGCGCCCAGGACACGGGCGCCCGCCTCCGCGGCCACCCGCGCGAAACCGGCACGGGCCTTGTCCAGCGCGACGCGGGAGACGTAATCGTCGGGCGATTCGCCGGACTGACGGATTTCTTCGACATCGACGTCGAGGGTGCGGTGGGATTCGCCGATCTGCGCGAGAAGTTCCCGACGGCGCGGGGATTGCGAAGCCAGGTACAGCACGGCGGTTCCTTCAGGCCCGGTGGTAAGGGTGACCGGCCACGAGCGTGGTCGCGCGGTAGAGCTGCTCCGCGAGCACGAGGCGGACGAGCATGTGCGGCAGCGTCAGCGGGCCAAGCGACCAGCGCTGGTCGGCCCGTGCCAGCACATCGGGCGCGTGGCCGTCGGGACCGCCGATCAGGAAGGCCAGATCGCGACCGCCCATGCGCCATTGTTCGAGCTGCCGGGCGAGGTCTTCGCTGGACCACGTCCTGCCCCGGCCATCGAGTGCGACGACGTGGATGTCGCGCGGCAGTGCCGCGAGGATCGCCGCGCCTTCGTCGAGTGTGGCACGCACGTCATCGCGGCCCTTGCCACGCGTGCCGGGTTTGATCTCGGTCAGATCGAGGGGCAGCTCGTGGGAGAGCCGCTTGCGGTATTCGGCGAAGCCCTCCGCCACCCAGGCCGGCATGCGCTCGCCGACGGCGATGAGGCGGGCCCGCACGACGGACTCAGGCGTGGTGCGAGGCTTCGTAGCCGTCGTCGCCGACGGTCCACAGGCGCTCGAGGCCGTAGAACTCGCGGATACGCGGCATCATGACGTGGACGATGATGTCGCCCAGGTCGACGAGGACCCACTCGGCCTCGGTCTGGCCTTCGACGCCCAGCGGCATGACGCCCGCTTCCTTGGCGAACTTGATGACTTCGTCGGCGATCGACTTGACGTGACGGGCCGAGGTGCCCGACGCGATGAACAGGATGTCGGCGATGGAGGTCTTGCCACGGACGTCGATTTCGCGGACGTCCTTGGCCTTGAGGTCTTCCAGGGCCGCGACCACGCGCTGGCGGAGGTGCTCGTTGCTGACGGTGGACTTGGCCTTACGGGATGCGGACGAACTCAAGATGCGAAAACCTCGTACGGCGGAATGCCGGCGCTGGGGCGGAGTATACCTCCGCCGGGCACGGGGCGCGTCAAATGCCTTGGCAGCTAAAGCGGCGCCGGCGGGGCCCAGCTGGCGGGCGATCAGCGCCCGAGGGCACGGTAAGGTGCCAGCAACGCGTCTTCGGCAAAACACTCCGACGGCATCAGAAAGCGCGGTTCGTTCCCGCCCGCGAACGACTCCCGGATCGCCGTCGCGGCGATATCCAGCGGCGTGATGGCGATATCGAGCACCCGTCCCGCGGGCCCATGCGGCCGTGGAGCGCGGCGATCGGCGATAAACGCCGAGAGTTCGGCCGACGGCTCATGCGTGACGCCCGGCCGGTTGAGCACCCCGACATGCGCCAGCGTGAACAACTCGCGCCAGAGGTGCCACGACGCCAGACCGGCGAAGGCGTCGGCGCCGACAAGCAACACCAGCGGACGATCCGGGCCGATCTCCGCGCGCAGCGACGCCAGGGTGTCCACGCTGTACGAGGGGCCGTCCCGGTCGAGTTCGCGGGTGTCGATGCGCAGCCTGTCCTGACCGGAAAGGGCCGCGCGCAACAGCGCCACGCGGCCGGCCGCATCGGCCACCGGCGACGGACGGTGCGGCGGCGTACGGGCCGGCACGAGACGAACCTCGGCATCCAGGGCCTCGGCGGCTTCCCAGGCGGCACGCAGGTGACCGTTATGGATCGGGTCGAACGTGCCGCCGAGAATGGCGAGCGGTCGCGCCTCGCTCATGCGAACGCCACCGCGGCGCGCGGCTCGGCGATGGCCGCGATGAGCCGCTCGGCCTCGAGCCAGGGATTGCCCTGCTCGCGACCCTTGGCCATGCGGTCGATCCGCGCGGCACGGGCAAGGCAGGCCATCCAGTGCTCGCGCGGCGCACGACGCAGCGCCTTGCGGAACAGTTGTTCGCGCGCGGGCCACAGGCGCTCGACCTTGGCCTGCGCCGCGAAATCGCGGGCATTGGCCAGACGCAGCGCCAGCTGCAGCTGATTGACGATCCAGCCCATAAGGGCGATCAGCTCGTCGCCCTCGGCATGCAGGCCGGCGAGAATGCGCAGTGCGCGCCCTCCCTCGCCCGCGAACGCCGAATCCGTGAGCTTGAAGGCATCGAAACGAGCGCTGTCCGCGACCAGGCTTTCCAGCGCGGCGGCGTCGAGACGCTGATCGCCGGCGAGGACGACCAGCTTGTCGATCTCCTGGGCGGCGGCGAGCAGATTTCCCTCGACACGCTCGGCAAGCAGCGCGACGGCGTCAGGACTGGCCTTGACCCCTCGCGAGGCAAGACGATGGCCCACCCATTGCACCCATTCGTTCGGCCGGGGCGCATTGAAGACCACCTGGATGCCCGCCTGGTCCACGTTTTTTGTCCAGACCGCCTCGTGCTTGGTGCTCCACTCGGTAGCCGTGATGAGCAGGGTCGTATCCGGCGGCGGATGGCCCGCGAATTCGCTGATCGCCGCACTGCCGTCCTTGCCCGCGCGGCCGCCGGCCAGACGCAGGTCGAGCAGACGCTGCGTAGCGAACAGGGACAGACCCGCGGACGAGCGGGCCAGATCGTCCCAGTCGAAGCGGCTGTCCGCTTCCAGCACTTCGCGCTCGCTGTAGCCCAGCCTGCGCGCCATCGCGCGCACGGCATCGGCCGCCTCGAGGACGAGAAGCTCTTCGCCGGCGAGCAGGTAGACCGGGGCCATCCGGTCGCCTGCAAGATGTTTCTGCCACTGGGCCGGGTTGAACGGCACGTCGCTACCCGGTCAGTTCGACGATGCGGGCGCGGCCGGCGCACCCGCGGCGGCCGCCGCCGGATGCACGGTGGCCGCTTCGAGCCGGAACAGGATGGCCTGGACCATGTCGCCGATCAGGCTGCGCTGCAGTTCTTCGGTCTGGCTGGCGGTGCCGATCGTATTGGTGGCGTCGTAGCTGAATTCACGGGACATATCGACACCCTGCGGCGCGATGATCACCGTGCCGTCGCCCGCCTTCGCATTGAAGTCGACGTGGTAACGGACGGCGTATTCCGTGACACGCGCGGTGCCGCTGACGGTGAGCGAATCCGTGCGGAAGTTGTTCGACGTGACGGCCAGCTCGGCGGCGTCGACCGCCGCGTGGTCGACCACGGTGACGTCGGCGTTCGACAGGGCGCGGGACAGTTCGCGCTCGAGTCGGCCGCCACCGGCCACCGTCAGGTGGATCTTCTGCATGCCGGGCGGCAGCGCCGCGGACTGTCGCAGGTGGAAACCGCAGGCACTGAGCGGTCCCACGATGGCGACAAGGGCGGCGACACGAAGCAAGCGAAGCGGGTTCGGGCTCATGATTATCCTGCGACGATGTTGACGATCTTGCCGGGCACGACGATCACCTTGCGCACGGTCTGCCCTTCCAGCAACCGCGCCACGGCGGGCTCGGCGCGGGCCATGGCCTCGGCCTCATCCTTCGAGGCCGAAGCCGGCACCTCGATGGTAGCGCGAAGTTTGCCGTTGACCTGCACCGCGTAGGTCAGGGAGTCGCGGACCAGAGCGGCCGGGTCGACGGCGGGCCAGCCCGCGTCCTCGACCAGGGTCTCGCCGTGACCCAGCACCTGCCACAGCGCATGCGACAGATGCGGGGTGAACGGGTTGATCAGCTGGACGATGGCCGTGAAGGCCTCCTGGCGAAGCGCGCGACCGGCGACACTGGCATCGTCGAACTTGCTCAGGGCGTTCAGCAGCTCCATCAGCGCGGCGATCGCCGTGTTGAAGGACTGGCGACGGGCGATGTCGTCGGTGACTTTCTGGATCGTTTCGTGCAGCTGACGACGGACGGTCTTGCGCACCGACTCGCCGGCCGGGTTATCGCCCTGATCGCCAGCGGCGGCCTCGGCGTGAGCCGAGACGTCCCGCCACAGGCGGCGCAGGAAGCGCGCCATACCTTCCACGCCCGCCTCGTTCCACTCCAGCGACTGGTCCGGCGGCGCGGCGAACATCGAGAACAGACGCACCGTATCGGCGCCGTACTTCTCCACCATCGACTGCGGATCGACACCGTTGTTCTTCGACTTGGCCATCTTCTCGATGCCGCCGATCTCCACGGGCTCGCCATCGGTGCGCAGGATCGCGCCCACGATGCGCGCGCGCTCGTCGCGCTGCACGTCCACGTCCGCCGGGTTGAACCAGGTCAGGCGACCGTCGTCCGCCTTGCGGAAGTAGGTTTCGGCGATGACCATGCCCTGGCAGAGCAGGTTGGTGGCCGGCTCGTCGCTGTTCACCAGGCCCTCGTCACGCATGAGCTTGTGGTAGAAGCGGAAATACAGCAGATGCAGGATCGCGTGCTCGATGCCGCCGATGTACTGGTCGACCGGCATCCAGTAATTGACGCGTTCGTCGACCATGGCGTCGGCACCCGGGCTGGTGTATCGCGCCGGATACCAGCTGGATTCCATGAAGGTATCGAACGTATCCGTCTCGCGCTCGGCCGGACCGCCGCAGTTCGGGCAGGTGGTCTTGCGCCATTCCGGGTCCGCCTTGATCGGCGACTGCACGCCGGAGAACGCGACGTCCTCGGGCAGCACCACGGGCAACTGATCCTCGGGGACCGGCACAGCGTCGCAGTTCGGGCAGTAGATCACCGGAATCGGGCAACCCCAGTAGCGCTGGCGGCTGACGCCCCAGTCGCGGATGCGCCAGTTGACCCGGCGCTCGCCACGACCCGCGGCAGCCAGCTTCGCCGAGATGGCTTCGAACGCTTCCCTGAATTCCAGGCCGTCGAACTCGCCCGAGTTGATCAGCGTGCCGTAATCCGTATAGGCGCCGGCCGTCTGGATGTTGGTTTCGAAGGTCTTGATCGTCTCAACCGCGGCCGCGGACTGGTAAGCGTCCGACGAACCGCCGTCCAGCGCGTTCTGCACGGTGTCGGTGCCGTCGGCGGCGAGGTCGCGCCTGAGCTCGGCGACGGCGTCGACGACGCCACGATCCACGACGACCATCTTGATCGGCAGCGAATACTTCTGGGCGAACTCCCAGTCGCGCTCGTCGTGACCGGGCACGGCCATCACCGCGCCGGTGCCGTAGCCCATCAGAACGAAGTTGGCGACCCACACGGGCACCTTCTCGCCCGTGAGCGGATGCGTGGCATCGATGCCCGTGTAGTAGCCGCGCTTTTCCTGTGTTTCCAGCTCGGCCTCGGACACGCCGCCGGCCTTGCAGCTTTCGATGAATTCGGCGAGGCCGGGATTGCCCTCGGCGGCGCGCGTGGCGATCGCGTGCTCGGCGGCGACCGCCAGGTACGAGACGCCCATGAGGGTATCCGGACGCGTGGTGAACACCGTCAGCGGCTCAGCCTGACCGTCGACGTCGAAGGTGATTTCCAGGCCTTCGGAGCGACCCAGCCAGTTGCGCTGCATCGTCTTGACCGCGTCGGGCCAGCCCGGCAGCGTGTCCAGGCCGTCCAGCAGCTCCTGGGCGTAAGCGGTGATCTTCAGGAACCACTGGGGGATCTCCCGTTTCTCGACCACGGCGCCCGAGCGCCAGCCCTTGCCGTCGATGACCTGCTCGTTAGCAAGCACGGTCTGGTCGACCGGGTCCCAGTTGACGACACTGTTCTTGCGATACACCAGGCCTTTCTTCATCAGCCGGGTGAACATCTGCTGTTCCCAGCGGTAGTACTCCGGACGGCAGGTGGTGACCTCGCGGGTCCAGTCGTACGCGAAGCCCATGCGCTTGAGCTGCTCGCGCATGTGATCGATGTTCTTGTACGTCCACTTCGCCGGCGCGGTGTTGTTCTTGATCGCGGCGTTTTCAGCGGGCAGACCGAAAGCATCCCAGCCCATGGGCTGGAGCACGTTCTTGCCCTGCTGGCGCTGGAAACGGCTGATCACGTCGCCGATCGTGTAATTGCGGACATGGCCCATGTGCAGCGCGCCGGAGGGGTACGGCAGCATCGAGAGGCAGTAGAACTTCGGCTTGCCGGCGTCTTCGACGACTTCGAAGGCACGCGTTTCATTCCAGAAGTGCTGGGCGGCGGTCTCGACGGCGGCCGGCGTATAACCGCCCTGCTCGCGCGTGCCCTGGTCTTGGGTGTCCTGCATGGTGTTCGGTACCGGTCGGATGCTCAGGTGGCCGCACGAAAAAGCGCGGCGCTCAATCGCGGGAGACTAGCTTACGGGGGGTGTTCAAGGCAAAAGCGCTTCCGCGGTGAGGCAATGGGGTGTTCAAGGCGAAGCGCCTGGTGCGTCGGGACTGAGGCAAGGGGGCGTGGGCCGCCATTCCTGTCGCTAGGTCCTCCTACGGCCTTCGCCTTCGTGCGGAAGCGCTCCAGGAACGGCAGCCCACGCCCCCCTCCCCGCGCAACGGCAGGTTGTTAGGCGAGCAAGGCACGACGGGTGCCTCGCCTGGCCTCGACGAGCACGGCTCCGGCCTGAGTTTGTCGCAATCCCAGAGCGCATGAGGGCCCTGCGCCCGTCAGCTTTTCGACACGAAACGACACCGGTCGGAGGGTGCCGCCGGGTGTCGTTCTCGGAGCGCTTCCGCACGTAGGCGAAGGCCGGAGGAGGACTTAGCGACGAGAATGGCACCCGGCGGCGCCCATGCCTCGACGCGCTGTGCGTCAAGCCCGACGGCGCAGCCGAGGCTAACCGCCCCCCGTTACTGGCAAGCCCCCGCCTGCCCCGCCGCCACGGCCCTGACGGCCGCCGCGACCTGGTCGGCGGCCTTGGCCAGCGCGCGCTGGTGAGCGTCGACCAGGCTGTCGTAGGTGCTGCCGGCCGGCTCGCTGACGCGGGAAGCGCAGGTGCTGGCGGCATCGGCGGCGCGGACCGACCAGCTGGCCTCGAGGGTGGCATTGCCGCCAACCTCCGAATCGAAACGACGGACATCGAACTGCACGCGGACGACCTTGCTGTCCTTGGCGCGCGGCAGCCCGTGGACATCATGGGTACCGAGGCGCGTCGACAGGTCGGCCGCGAGGGCACCGCGGATTTCGTCGCCCAGTGGCGACGCCCAGCGTTCGCCGTCGAGCACGGCGATGCCGCTGGCACCCTGACGGAGCACCAGGGCCGGCTGGTCGACCTGCGGCGGGACGGCCACCGCCTGTACGTCGATGACGAACGGTGCGGCGGCGGACGCCAGCGCCGCGGACGGCGGGATCAGCGTATGGAAATGCGTGGGCGCCGAAGAGCACGCGGCTAGCGTGCCCAGCAGGGTGACGGCGGTGGCGAGGCGGAATGTGCGGATCATGGCTGTACGTCCTTGCCCTGCTTCGGAGTCGACGGGAGGATGACCTTCGGCGGCGCATCGGCACCGCGTCCGCGCAGCAGCGCTTCCGGGTGACGGCCGAGGTAGTCGGTGAGGGCGCCCACGGAACGTACCGTGCGCTGCAACTCCTCGAGCGTATTGGCGATGTTCTGCTGCAGCGGCGAGTCTTCGGACAGCGCGTCGTTGGCCGTGCCGACCGTCTTGTTCACACCCTGCAGGGTCTTCTTCGCCTCGGGCAACAGCTCGCCGTTGACCTGCTTCAGCGTGCCGTGCAGCTCCTGCAGGCTGCCGTCGAGATTCTTGCCGATCGAGTCGAACGGGATCTTCTCGACCTTGTCGACGATGCTGGATATCTGCTCCTGCAGGTGATCGAAATCGCCCGCCATCGTGGGTACTTCGAGCGGCTTGGTGCTTTCGTTGAACGCGACCTTCGGCGCCTTCTTGTCGAAGTCGATCGCGATATAGAGCTGGCCGGTGAGCAGGTTGCCGGTGCGTGCCTGCGCACGCAGCCCGTGGTCGACCATGCCGTGCAGGATGCGCGGCATCTGCTGCTCCTCGTTGCCGCCCACCGCCGCGCGGAGTTTCTCGTCGGCCTTGCCGAGGCGCTGCGGGTATACCAGGGCACCCACGACCACCGGGAAGGTCTTGTTGACCGGGTCGTAGTCGAGATTGACCGACACCACGCGGCCGACCTTCACCCCGAGGAATTCCACCGGCGCATCCGGTGCGAGGCCACGCAGGGAGTGCTGGAAGGTCATCCGGATGTAGAGCGGCTTGCCGTCGGGCGGTGCCAGCGCGGTCTGCTGGTCGTTGAAGAGGGTGAACTCGGCCATTTCGTCGGCCGGCGTCTCGTCGTGCGGACCCGGTGCGGACTGGAAAGCCACGCCGCCCGCGATCACCGTGGCGATCGACTGCGTGTTGAGCTTGAGCCCGTCGGCGCCCAGCGACACGTCGACACCGCTGGCGTTCCAGAAACGGGCATCCTTGCTGACGAAGCGATCGTTGGGACCGTCGATGAACAACTGCAGGGAGACGCCCTTACCGTCCTTGTCGAGCTCATAGGAAAAGATGCGGCCGACCTGGATGCGGCGGTAATAGACAGGTGAACCGATATCCAGCGAGCCCAGATCCGAGGAATGAAGCACGAAGCGACGGCCTGGCGCGCCGTGGGTCACGGCGGGCGGCGTTTCGAGGCCGGTGAAATCGGCCTGGTCTTCCTCTGAGTCGCCCGCGTCGGCGCCGATGAACGCGCCGGAAAGCAGCGTGTCGATGCCCGACACGCCGCTGGCCCCGATACGCGGACGCACGACCCAGTAGCGGGTGCCCTTGGTCGCGAAGGCCTTCGCATCCTTCTCGAGGTCGATTACGACCGAGATATGCGTGCGGTCCTTCGACAGGCGCATCGTGGTGACCTTACCGATCACCACGTTCTTGTACTTGACCTGTGTCTTGCCCGCTTCGATGCCTTCGGCGGTCAGAAAGGTCACGGTGATCTGCGGGCCGGCGGACAGCGCGTGGCTGACCAGCAGCGAGATACCGACCAGGGCGGCCACGATCGGCACCAGCCAGATGAGCGAGAAGCCCAGCTTGGACTTGCGCACCTCCGGCTGCGGAAGTTCGTCGGGAGACGGCGCGTTTCCCTCGTGGGTGTCGCTCATTGCGATTTCCTTTTGTCCCAGATCAACCTGGGATCGAAACTCATGGCCGCCAGCATCGTCAGCACGACGACGATGCCGAAATACACCACGCCGGGCAGGGGTTCGACGCGGCTCAGTATCTTGAAATGCACCAGCGCGGACAGGATCGCGACGACGAAGACGTCGAGCATCGACCAGTACCCGATCAGCTCGACGAAGCGATACAGCTTCGACCGCTGGCGGGCCACCATGTCGCTCGATCGCTGAACCGAGACGAGCAGGTAGCCCATGATGATGAACTTGAGCATGGGGACGATGATGCTCGCCGTGAAGACGATGACCGCCAGGCCCGGCGACCCGGCCCGCCACAGCTCGATGATGCCACTGAGGATGGTGTTGTCGTCCTTCGAGGACAGGCTCTGCGTGCGCATGATCGGGAAGATGTTGGCCGGGATGTAGAACATCGCGGCGGCCAGCAGCAGGGCCCATGACCGGGAGACGCTGGCGTGTTTACGACCGTGCAACGGGCTGCCGCAACGAGGGCAATGGGCGTGCTTGTCGTCGGTATAGGCGGTGACCAGTCGACAGACGTGGCAGGACATGATGCCCATGTCCACGGCCCGGGGTGGCGCGTTCATGCGTTGGCGTCCTTCGTGACATCCCACAGGTGGCGCGGATCGTGGGTGGAGAAGACCGTGATCAGCAGCGTAAGGAAGCCAAACGCCCAGATACCCGGCCCCGTGACCACGTCGAAATAGGTGTGCGCCTTGACCACGGCGACCAGTGTGCCGAGCATGAAGACCTCGATCATGCTCCAGGGCTTGACCCGGACCAGCGACGACATGGCCCGGGAGAACCCCGGCGCCCGCCGACCGTCGCGGGCGAAGAACAGCACCCAGCCGAAGATCATGATCTGGGCCAGCGGGAAGAAGAACAGGGTCAGCGCCGTCAGCACCGCGACGATCTGCGCCCCGTCCTGCCACATGGCGATCACCGCGCCCCATAAGGTGGTCGCGGCGGTCATCCCCGAAAGACCCAGGGTAACGATCGGTGACACGTTGGCGATGACGAAAACGATAAGGGAGGCGACGATCAGGGCGAACTGGCCATCCACGCTCAGCCACTGATGGCGATCGAGCACGGCCCCGCAGACGACGCAGTCGGAAACCTGTCCACGGGCCAGCGGACGCTTCCGGTAAACGGAGTCGCAATGCTCGCAGATGATGAGGTCCTGACCCTTACGCATGCCAACCCGGCGGTTCCGGGCCGGCTGGCCCACCGGCGTATGATCGCAAATCCGCGTAAACGGCGCATGACGAGCGCCCTAGGTCTGATCCTAAAAGCGCGTGCGACCTTGATATGCTCCCGCCCTTCCCCGATCTTGGGGGCATCGACATACCGTCCCAGGAGTTAGCCCGTGAGCAGTGCCCCGACCCGCAGTGAACACGTCTTCGACGCGACCACCGCCGGTTTCGAGACCGACGTCATCCAGGCCTCGCTCGAAACGCCGATCCTCGTGGACCTCTGGGCCGAATGGTGCGGCCCCTGCAAGTCGCTGGGCCCGATCCTCGAAAAGCTGGCGGGCGAGTTCAACGGCGCTTTCCGCCTGGCCAAGATCGACGTGGACGCCGAGCAGCAGCTGGCCGCCATGTTCGGCGTGCGCAGCATCCCCACGGTGATCCTCATCAGCGGCGGGCAGGTCGTCGACGGTTTCGCCGGCGCGCTGCCGGAAGGCCAGATTCGCGAATTCCTGACCAAGCACGGCGTCCAGCCGGCGGAAGCCGCCAATGACGACGTCGCCGCGGACGTGGCCCCGCCGGAAACCGCCGAGGACGCGATCAACCGCCTGCAGCAGGCGATCGCCGCCGAGCCCGACCGCGCGGAGCTGAAGCTCGATCTCGCGCTGGCCCTGATGCGGGCCGGTCAGGTGCAGCCGGCACAGGCGGAGCTCGATGCCCTGCCCGCCAACCTCGCCACCGATGCCCGGGCCGTCCGCCTGCGCAGCCAGCTCGAGCTGGCTCGTGCGCTCGAGGGCGCCCCGCCGCTCGAGGCCCTGCGCGAGCGCGTGCAGACCGACGACAACGACTGGGAAGCCCGCGACCTGCTCGGCGTGCGTCTGCTGATCGAAGGCGATAGTGCCGCCGGCCTCGACCAGTTCCTCGACATCCTCAAGCGCCAGCGCGACTGGCAGGACGGCCAGGCGAAGAAGCGCCTGCTCGCCGCCTTCGCCACCCTCGACGACGCGGCGCTGGTCAGCGTCTACCGGCGGAAGATGGCGTCGCTGGTCTTCTGATCGACACCCGCGCGGCATTCGCCGCGCACGCCAATTGCGCTTCGATGGCCGCCTTGTCGATCACCGACCAGACCTCGACGATTCGGCCGGCCTCGAATCGATAGAAGACGTTTTCGTTGAAAGCGATCCGCCGACCATCGACCGCGACGCCCATGAACCGGCCCGCGGGCGTCACGTCGAAGCGCAAACGGCAGGCGATATGCGGTGGCTCCGCCATCACGAACGCGATGTCGAACCGCAGGTCGGGGATGTCGCGAACGTCGCGCTCGAGCATCGCCCGGTAGCCCGGCAGGCCGACGCACTCGCCGTTGTAGCGCACGTCGTCATGCACGTGTCGACCGAGTTCGGGCCATGCACGCCGATTGAGGCAGTCGATGTACGCGCGATAGAGGTCGCGAAGCGTGTCGGATTCACTCATGAGCACGATGCCGATGGGAATATCGACCGAGCGTAGCTCAGCGCCGCTTGCGGCGCACGTACAGTTGCTTGCGGACCGTAGCGACCAGCTCGCCCGACGCGGTGCGGATGTCGGTGTCGAACCAGCGCAGGTGCTTCTCACCGTCGGCGGTCATCTCGCGGATCTCATCGAGCAGCGCGTCGTCGACACGGAACTCCGCGAAGACATCTTCCCGACCGGGCGCGACGAAGCGGATTTCGCCAGCCTGGTCCCAGACGATGTATTCGCTGCCGAGCGACTTGAGCACCATGATCATCCAGAACGGATCGGTCATCGAGAACAGGTTGCCGCCAAAGTGTGTGCGCACGTAATTGCGGTTGTACCAGGCAAGCCTGAGCTTCACCCTGACGTAGCGGTAGTCGTCCATCTTCACCACGCGGATGCCGGCGAACAGGAAGGGCGGCCAGGCATTGAAGATGCGGCGCAGGGTCGATGCTTTCATGGCGCCATGCTAGCCGCGGCTGAGCGGTGGGCGAAGTACCCCGTTTAAAACAGGTATGACCTTTGGCACAGGTCGCTCCGGAACGCGGCCCCGACTATCGGGCGACAACGATCTCGTCCGCCAAGGGGAACCCAGAGCCATGCGCCTGCCGCTTCGTCGTGCCACCCTCGCCGCCGCCGTCTTGTCGGCGATGGCTATCTCCGCCGCCGCATCCGCAGCCCCGGCCGTTTCGCCACCCATTCCCGCCGCCGTGGACAAACCTTACGCCGGCAATCTCACGCTCAACGTCGACCTGTCCGACGCCGCGAAGAACATCTTCCGGGTGAAGGAAACCATCCCGGTGACCGCCGGACACGTGGTGCTGCACTACCCGAAGTGGATCCCGGGCGTGCACGGCCCTTCGGGCCCGTTGTCCAACGTCGCTGGCATCCAGGTCACCGCCAACGGCAAGAAGATCCCGTGGCGTCGCGACCTGCAGGAAATGTATGCCTTCCACGTCGACGTACCCGAAGGCACCGACAAGCTCGAGCTTTCGTTCGTTTATCTCGCCCCGGCGACGCCGAACTACGTGCCGCTCTCCTTCAATGAAGTGTCGTTCTATCCGGCCGGCTACTACGCCAGCCAGATCAAGGTCGATCCGAGCGTGACCCTGCCTGCCGGCTGGAAGTACGCATCCGCACTGGAGACCGCGTCTCAGAGCGGCAACACGGTCAGTTTCAAGACCGTGAGCTACGAGAACCTGGTCGACTCGCCGGTCATGAGCGGCAAGTACTTCAACCGGATCGACCTCGCTCCGGGCCAGGAAACGCAGGTGCACCTCGACATCACCGGCGATACCGCCGCGGGCGTCAAGGCCACCGACAAGCAGATCGAAGTACAGCGTAACCTCATCGTGCAGGCCAACAAACTGTTCGGTGCGCACCACTACGGTCATTACGACTTCCTGCTGGTGACCTCGGATCACACAGGCCATTTCGGGCTCGAGCACCACCAGTCCAGCGACGATCGCCTTTTCGCCAGCTTCCTCACCGATGCCGACGTCAACGTGGCCGCGGGCACCCTGCTTCCGCACGAGTACATCCATTCGTGGAACGGCAAGTTCCGTCGTCCGGCGGACCTGTGGACGCCGACCTTCGCCGAGCCCATGCAGGACGACCTGCTCTGGGTCTACGAAGGGCTGACCGACTACTGGGCCGGCGTGCTGACCGCCCGCTCGGGCATCTGGACCACCGACCAGTGGCGTGACTCGCTGGCGGGTATCGCCGCCGACATGTCCGCACGCACGGGCCGTTCGTGGCGCTCGCTGCAGGACACGGCCGACGGCATCCCGCTGTCCTCGCGTGGCGGCAGCCCGGGCTGGGGCAATCTGCGTCGCAGCTCGGACTACTATCCGGAAGGCCAGCTGCTCTGGCTGGACGTCGATACGAAGATGCGCGACCTGTCTGGCGGCAAGCACACGCTGGACGAATTCGCGAAGGCCTTCTACGGCATGGACAACGGCAGCTACACGCCGAAAACCTATACGTTCGAGGACGTCGTCTCGACACTCAACGGCATCCAGCCGTTCGACTGGGCGAGCTTCCTGCGCCAGCGCCTCGATTACACGGGCGACACCCTGCCCGAGCACGGCATCGAGGGCGGTGGCTGGAAACTCGTCTACGACGACAAGCCGACCGCGTTCGCGAAGACGGCGGAAAAGATCCGTAAGTCGGTCAACCTCGCATACTCACTCGGCATCGTGGTTAACGACAAAGGCTCGGTTACCGACGCGCAGTGGGACGGTGTAGCCGCGAAGGCCGGTCTCGTGCCGGGCGTGCAGCTGGTCGCGATCAACGGCAAGGATTACTCGGCGCAGGTCCTGAAAGACGCCGTGACCGCGGCGAAGGGTACGAGCACGCCGATCGAGTTCCTGATCAAGAGCACCGACGACTACGCCACGATCAAGGTCGATTACCACGAGGGGCTGAAGTATCCGCATCTCGTGCGTGGTGAGGGCAAGGACCTGATCGGCGCGATCGCTACGCCCAAGAAGTAACGAGGCGCGCGGGGAGACATAGGGTCGGAGCGAATGGCGGCGTATGTTCCGCCATTCGCTCTGGCTTTTTTTTTGCGCCGCTGGTGGCGTTTTTGAGGGCTCGGCTGTCGCCTTCGCGTTTGGCTTTGTCGCGGCGTGTGGTGTCGCGTTGGAGAGCCGGCGGGTGCCACCCTCGCGTCCACGCCTGCGGCGACCCCTCAAGGAAGGGCCGCTCCGCGGCCGTCTTTCAATGGCCTTCGGCCGGGTCGGGCTCCGACTGGGGGTTTTCGAGTCGGCTGTCCCTGCCTCCCCGAAAACGGCCGGTCATCCATGACCGGCCCCGCTGTCGCGGCCTCTTCCAGTCGGAGCCCTCGCCTGCGGCTACCGGACGCGAGGGTGGCACCCGCCGGCTCTTTGGGGGACTAAGGCAGCGTGGGGTCGAGCGGCGGTGCGCTTCGTGGCTGGGACCGCTCGCCTGCCTGTTTCGGATGGCCTCGTTCGCCTTAGCCGGGGTGAGGGTTCGCGAACAGAGTTCGCTCCTACCGCACGGCGACCGCAATAGTGGGATACATGGCGACCTGTAGGAGCGCGCCCTGCGCGCGAAAAGCCAACGAAGCGAAGAAGCCACACCCCGCTCGACCACCAACCCACCTCGGTACACCAAAGAGACGGCGGGGGTGACCCTCGAGGCCGGTAGCCG
>Ga0182005_1000034_pt1 | contig 180998 bp, 152 predicted proteins | sample Sormic07211103_1_FD_123021 | JGI IMG/M metagenome (GOLD analysis project Ga0182005, IMG submission 123021) | Rhizosphere microbial communities from Sorghum bicolor, Mead, Nebraska, USA - 072115-103_1 MetaG | ecosystem: Host-associated > Plants > Roots > Rhizosphere | place: USA: Nebraska... | reverse complement strand
GCGTCGGCTGGGCCGCGGTTGCTTTTGTCGTCGCTCATCGTGCTCTCCGATGTTCGAAAGGGACGGGCGCCGTGGCGCCCGTCCTTGGGATCACGCGGCTTTCTCAGCCTTGGTCTGCGTCGAGAGGCGCTCCGACAGCATGGTCAGCTTCTCGTCTGCCGCCTTCTCTTCGGCCAGAGTTTCTAGCAGGAGCGGCACAGCCTTCGTGTAGCCGAGCTGTTTGGCCAGCGCGGCCAGCGTGCCGTAAGAGGCGATCTCATAGTGTTCGACCTTGTTACCGCCGCCGATCAGTGCGGCGTCGCGAAGCGGGCCTTCCTCAACCCCGTCGATGACCTCCTTGCCTTCTTCGACCAGCCCTTCCATGGCGGCACACTTGATGCGTTTGAGGCGAATGCCGAGCAGTTCGACGATCTGGTCGATGCGTTCGACCTGACCCTGGGTCTCTTCCAGGTGCGACTCGAACGCCTCTTTTAGCTCCGGGGCGGTGGACGCCCGAGCGAGGCGAGGTAGCGCTTTCGTCAGTTGCTTCTCGGCACTGTAGATGTCGGACAGTTCGTGGATGAACAGTTCTTCGATGGTTTTGATGGACATGGGTCGCTCCTATCGCGGGTGAGCCCCAACCGTAAGCCGTAATTTGTCACGAATAGTTGGATTCACAGTGAAGAAATCAGCAACGACCGAGGCGAACGAGTGGCAGCGGTTTTCATTCGGCCGCACTTCGCCACGCCCCCCTTGTCGCAGGGGCCCCAGGTGGATGGCCACAATAAGTCGAGCCGCGGAAGTCAACGCGCTCGTGCGAAGCCCGAGGTTCTGGATAACCTCGGCGCTGATTCCGGAGACCGACCGGTAGGCAGCCGGAGCACAGCATGTCACCAATCATGTTGACCACTCGCTGTCCTGGCGCCATGGCTTATCGCCCAAGCCCACAGCGACCTCCGACCCAGCCTCTGCGAGGCTCGCCCAACTCCCATTCTGACGAGGCGCCCTGCGCGCTCGTAGCCTTTAGGCCCACAGTCTCGAAGCAAGCGAGTCATTCACCGAGATATGCTTGCTCGATGGACGCCAAGGCCAAGACCGAAGAGTTGATCCTCAGTGTCGCCGCGCTGGTGCGCGACGCTGCCCACATGGGCGACGCTGCACTTGCCGGCGACTTCGATGAGGCCCGGTTCCGTGCGCAGCTGATCGCGGCCAAGGCAGATGTCGGCGGCCATATCGACCTTGCCTTGGCAGCCGCCCACTTGGTCATGGTTCTGGGTGCCCCAGGCTCGCTACCGGGGGACGGCTACGGCGCGGGCATCCTCCGGGTCGCGCACGAACTCGACCGCATTGGGTTCACCCCGCTCTAGCGGAAGCGACCTCGTGAAGGACCGCCAGCTGGGAAGGGTAATCGCGTGATAGCCAACGGACTAGCGAGGGGTCTTCCAACAGCGCGGACACGACCCCACGCAAGACGATGCCTTCCAGGACCGCGAGACCTTCGCCCCGACCATTCGTCGGCAGCCTGGCCGATCTTCCCAGGGCCACCCGGTGGATGCCATGACGCGCCAGCAGGGGAATCGCAGCAGGGTCCGCCACTAAGACCTCCAGCGCCCAATGGGACGCGTTGAACCGCGCTTCGGCCTCGTGTGCGGCCGCGAGCAATGCCGCAGCTTGCTGGCGCCGGATGTATTCGCGTTCGGAACGGGTCACCCACATACCTGGGCCTCCATGCGGGATAGCCGGGCCAGATCGCCTAGGATGGCCAACGACGGATAGGTGCAGCTGTCCACGATGGGGCCATTGTTCCGGTAGAACCCTCGGGGCCAAGTATCGAAGAGCGCACGCGGCAGGACTAGGTAGTCCCGTAGGCCAACCTCGCCGCACGCCCCACGGGCAAAGACGACGATGTCGGTCCGCTCCGATGGCCGATGGTTGAACCACTGGGGCTCGCGGTGGGAATGGATGTGACAGCCGTTGAGCACCGAGAAGGACACCGACCAGGCGCCGTCGACCGTCAAGCACCAGCCTTCCCGCCGAACCACGGAGCCTTGCTCCACCAGCCAGTCCTGGGTAAAGCCCGTCAGGGTCTGCCGCCACCGCGTGACCCACGAGCGGACCTCGGCATACCGGGGATTGCGCACCGGCGTGAAGCCTACCAAGCGATAGAGCGCGGTCAGGCCACCGAACCGGCGCGCCATGTTCTGACTCGCCAGCAACCCTGGCTCGGCGTCAATCAGAGGACCGGTGAGGCGCCCTTTCCGCGCATACAGCCGCCGTGTGCCTTCCAGGAGTTCGTCATCGCTGACCCCTTTCAGGCTTATTGCCAGTTGCTCTTGAGCACGGGCGAAGACTTCCGGGTCAATGATGGGCCGGTAGGCGCCCGCCTTGCGCACCCATTCGCCCCGGGGGTTGGGCTGAAGCGGGCTGCCGAGTTTCTTGCTGTTTCGTCCGTAGACGGCATCCCCCGCATATTTTTCGCTCTGCAGGATGAAACGGACGCGACCGTAGGTCCACGCACGCTGGCCCGGCCGGAGCCAGCCACGGTCGTTCAACTGTCGGGCGATTTCGCCACACAGTTGCCCAGCCAGACACTGGTCGAAGATCCACCGAACAATCCGGACCTCTTCTTTCGGACCGGGCACCAACACGATGCGATCGGTCGTGCAGCTCTTCACCTCCCCCGAGGCCAGCACGGTTCGGGGCTCACCCCGCGCATTTAGGAGCTGCCGCCGAAGGCCGTAACCAGGCTGGGCGCCTTGCCGATAGCCGAGGCTCGCCAAATGCCTATGCCCGGCCGAGGTCTTGCCCGAGAGCTCCCGGCTGTATTCAGCGGCCATCGCCCGTTTCAGTCCCTTCATGATCATCGCGAACGGGCTGCCATCGTTCTCGAACAACTCTGCGACATAGCAAACGCGGACGCCGGCTCGCCAGCACAAAAACTCATAGAAAGCGGCCTCGTCGACATTCTGAAACCGCCCCCAGCGGCTGACGTCAAGGACAAGGATGGCCTCGTAGCCTGGGTGCCCGCGCTGAATGTCTTCCATCAAGCCCAGCAGGCCCGGCCGATGTTCGATATCGAGCCCGCTACGGCCGTCGTCGCGATAAATGCGAACGACGACCATGTCGCGCTGTTTGGCATAGGCGGCGATCGCGCGGCTCTGGTTGAGGATCGAATACTGCTGCATGTCCGTGGACATGCGCATGTAGGCGGCCACCGGGGTCGGACCGCTGCCCCTTTCGGCTGAAGGATCGAAAGTCGCCATGGCGCCACCTATCCGGGGCTTAGGACAACTTCACACTAGACGCCTGCGCCTGAATGCAATGTTTCATGACATACGTAAGAAGCGCGACGATGAAATAGGAGCGACGGCAGAAATCCATCGATCCCCGCAGATAACCAGTGCTATTCGGTCAGGTTACGTGCGGTCAAAACCCTGCAGGACGCGCACAGAAAATAGACCAGTTGCACGAACGCATTGCCAAAAAAGGGATGCTCAGGGTCTCCTGACTCGTCTGAAACTGAGGCAAATACGGGCATGTCCCCGCCGCATAGGGGACAAGTCGCCTCCGCATCGAAAGGGTTCAGTAAATATGGCTCACCGCCAAACTGGTGGGAGGGCCGGGAGGCAACCCAAAGAGATGAATCCACATCAACGCGCTCATCGCGAAGCGCCATCGCGTTCAGTGTCGACCGCTGCGCCGCCTCACCTGGTGTCATATCACGAGCGTCGAAGCGCTGCTCCCTAAATATGATCGGATAGCCACGATAGGGGAAGTCATCCACATCGACGGCTCCCTTTCCATACGCGAGAAGCTTCAAGTGGCTCTCAAGCACTTGATATGAGAAGTCGTCAAGATGAATGGCGCATTTCCACCCATAAACGAGCGGTAGAGGGCCTTTCCACTTCGCTTCGCGAACGCACCGAACATTCGCCTCAAGCAAAACATGCTGAGTAAGCGGTAGCCCATTGTTGGGCGAAATGGCGCCCGCGAATGCGCAGGCGCCACCCAGCTGAATTACGCCTTGAGCGCAACGGCGTCCCGGGACGACGCCGTGCGATGTAGCAAAATCAATCTGTTTGGTCACGGAATGAACATTTCCATTATCAAAGGATCTTCCACCTTGACCGGCGCCGTCTCCGGGACCACCGTCGGCGGAGGTGCAGGCTCGGCAGCGGCGGGCGGCTCGTTAATGGGAGCAGTTTCGTCAGGCGTAGTCAGCTCTTCGCCCGATTGGATCTGTGCGTTGAACCGTGCCACTTCCGGGTGGCTCCTTAAAAAATCCATGAATCCCTCAGCTGTCTCTTTGGACATGTTCTCGACGTCGGCTTTCGTGGACTTACAGAACTTATCCCATGCGCGCTGCGCGATTCGATTGTATGCAGCGTGCTGTTTTGACCAACCGTGCCGGTTAGCCGGATTAACGACCGCGTCCCTAAATAAGGTTCTCGCATCGTTTGAGAGGTTCTTTACACCCTTCCAGATGGATTGCGGAAACTCATGATGGCCAGGGGGAGCCAAGCCGAGCGGGTCATACAAGTCCAGAGGATCTTGAAAGCCATAGGCGTAGGTGGACGGACCGCCATCCAAGCCAGCAGGATCGCTTTCCAAATATCGCCCTGACGCAGGATCGTAATACCTGTAGTTATTGTAAACCAGATGGCTTTCGTCGTCCGCATACTGGCCGGGGAATCTTAGCGAGAGGTGGTAAGCAAGCGACTGTGGCTCAACTTCCCCGAACGGATTCGACTGAGCAGCCCAGGTCCAAGTCGTCGATCCTGCTGCGTTCGCCGTTGCCCGCGGAGTATCCAATGCATCGGCGTGGATATAGGTGACCACCCCATTATCGATCACACCGACTGGTATGGTGTCCATCCAGATGTAATCGCGAGGCGAGGCGCCATACTCGCCCAGCAACTGGCGGCCGGTCGAATAGGTAAATCGCGTCTGTGCTGTTCCAACCGTTTTGCTAACCCGCTGCTCCAACCAGTTGTAGCCATACGTGGCGATGGTCGTGCCGCTCTGTTGGAGAACAGTCAGTTGGCCGCGGTCGTTGTAACCGTAACCCCATGCGATACCAGCGCTAGCACTTCCAGTGGTGGAACCGTTAGCGTCGTAAGTTCGAGACGCCGTCCCAATGCTGGTCAGCCAGTGAGTGCCGTTCTTATATCCATAAGTTCCCGTCGCCGTTCCTGGCGCGGCCTTCGTGAGACGATCGCCGGTGCGGTTGTAGGTATACGCTTCAATGGCATTGCCGGTCGCGTCCTTGACTGAAACCAAGCGATAGAGGGGATCGTAAGTATAGGTTTCACTTGCAGGCGATGCCCCTGACGCATCACCCAGTCCTACGATTTCGCCTGCCGCGTCCCGAGCGAAGTGGAGATTCAATGCCGCACTAACAACGTCCGTTACTTGGTAGTTGGCATCGTAGGTCCGTGCGATGGTCTGACCATTTCCTAAGGTATAGCTAGCCAGTGGACCGAATGGCAAATAAGTGGCCGATGTCACCACAGTGGCCGAGACACCCTGACCTGGGGTGACTTTAACGGTCGTGATCTCACCAAGCGCATCTCGGCCATATTCAGCTACCACGCCACTTGGGCTAGCAACCGCCGCGAGACGCCCGGCTTTGGTATAGACGTAGTCAGTCGTATCAGTGTTTGTTCCTTGGGTCTGCCGCTGTTCGATGACACGACCTTGGTTGTCGTAGCAATAAACGGTTGTGACAGCAGACTCGACGATGCGAGTAAGACGACCAACAGGGAAAGAGGCGGAACATCCCGTAACGGTGTTGGTTTCGTCATAGTGATAAGCGATGTTCAGCTTCGAATCCGTAAAACTCGCCGAAGTCTTTCGATTCAAATCGTCAAACGCCTGGGTGACAACCACGCCTTTGGCATCGGTCTGGGTCAACGGATTGCCGACTGCGTCAAAGGTTGCCGATAGCGATCCAGCGTCGGGACTTACCTGACCGGTTGCGTCGTGCAGACCGTCAAACGCGTAAGTAGTGACCAGTCCATCGCGATCGGTGATGGTCCTCAGTTGATCCAACGCATCAAAGACAAAAGCGGTCGTTGTCGACTTGGTCGCGGTATCGGCGCCATTCGCGTTAGCCACGCTTGTCACCAGACGATCGAGTGCGTCGTAACTATCCTGCCTCAAACGGCCCAGCGCATCTTTCGCGGCAACAAGATTTCCGTTCGCATCAAAACTACCAGTGGCAGTAGCATCGAATACGATATGTCCTAAACCGTCGGTCACGCTCACCAACTGACCCAAGTTATTGAACTTTCTACTCAACACTCGACGAGACGCACCTGCTGCGTCGAAAATTTCCTCCTTAACGCGATTACCCGACGCATCCAAAGTGAAGTGGATGTGGTTCTTCGCACCGTCAGTTACGTCCGTCAGCCTGTGAGCATCATCATATGCATAGGCGATGGTGACGCCATCGGCATCGCTCACCGTATTAAGTGCCCCAACGGCATCATAGGTAAATGTCGTGGTGGCATCACCTGACGACGCGGACCCATTTAAGTTGGTTCGAATCGTGCGACTGGCCAGCCAGCCCCGCGAGGTATAGCTCACATCCGTAATGACCCCATTGGCATCCTTTTGCCGAACCGGTCGCCCATGGCGATCGTAGGTCAGCACCGTCGTGACATGCCCTGCGGCATCCGTCATCTGCGCCAAGTCGCCCGCACGATGACAGGCCCCGCCCGTGGTGTCGCAGCCACTTTCATCGGTCGTCAGGTAGTAGGACCGGCTGCTCGTATCCGTGATGTCCGTGCGCGGACCGTCAGTTGTCAGTAGCAAACCCACTCGCGGGCATTGCGTGCTATCCACAGCATCACAATAAATATGCCGGGTCTGCCGGATACCCTTCGGCGCGTGCGCTTGGCTCCCGCAGGCGTAAGTAACAGTGACTGCCGGATCTACGGCACATTCAGCCGTGACCTGACCGCGCGTGTTGTAGGTCCACGTATTCTTTGATACTACGATGCCCTTGGCGTTCGCCGTCGCCTCCGTGAGTGGCTGTCGATGAACAACATCCCAAGTGGTGCTGGTCGTTCGCTGTGCATCGGTGCCAGACGCCTGGACCTCGTGAGTTAGCAGGCCGTTGGCATCATATGCAGTGGTAGTGACGACGCCCTTATAATCTGTTTGGCTAGCCGGGTAGCCATTTGCGTCATAGGTGATCGCCTTCGCGGTCTGGTTGCATTGATTACCGCAGAACTTGCTCGTGCCGCTGGGCTTGAGCGCTTCGGCGCCGTCGTCAGCAAAGCCTAGCGTGATAACCAGTCCCAACGGCGTGGTCAGGTCCGCAGGAATACCGCCATTCTGATAGTAGCTCGCGTAGTCCAGCGAAATCTTATCGGCGCCGCCCGCAAATTGGTTAGTTAACGCGCGATTGGAGCTGTTAAAAGTCGTCGTTTCATAACGAACACCTTTCTCATCGATGATGCCCGTCAGCTCACTTGGGTAGGTGGTCGGCGACGCCGCATAAGAAGCCTCGGCATACATGTATTGACGACTGGTCCCATCAGGGAAAGTAACCTTGGCCAGGTTACCGCTGTCAGCGTAGGTATAGGAAACGGCTTGCGATGCCGGATCAATGGCTTGGGACAAACGCGACTTGGCGTCATAGTGAAGGTTGAGAACACGACCTTGAGGATCGGTGACAGCGATGAGTAGCCCTGAGGTTGGTGCTACAGACGTTGGAGTGCTCGCGTCACTATAGGTTAGCGCGGTGACCCACCCATTATCATCGGTAACGCTCATAAGCCGACCATTCGCATCGTAGGCCTCGGTTTCATTGGCGGTGGCGACGCGAAGGGAGTAACCGCTGCGCACTCCCGTGACAGAGTCGGTCAAGACGCTCAAGGTATCCGCAGTATCCGTGTCCGCTTTCCAAACTCCCTTGGCGCTCGTGAAGCGAATGAGTGAGCCATCAGGGCGGCGCGCATAGAGGAGACCGCCGTCGCTGGCACTTCCCGGCATCAAGTCAAGGGTTCGGTCGAATGAGTGCCGCCACTTTGGTCCCATGGTGCTCGCAGCCACGTAGCTTGACGAGTTGTAGAAGCGCCGAAAGGTCAACCAAGGTGACGTGCGGACATCCGTGTCCTGCCGGTATTCGTTACCGTTTGCCGCATTGATAGGGTCGCCTTCCAGTGATGTTCCGCGGTCCGTCGCCACCTTAGTCGTCCCATTCCCGCTGCTTCCGGCTGGCCCAAGTGAGTCTTGCGAGCTGCCGTCACCGGGGCATCCCGTGCGGCAGCCTCCTGCGTTTTTCGGCTGAAATCCGGATCCGGTAACATCACTGGCCCAGATGTATCCAAGCCATTCGCTGCTACTGGTGCCATCGTCATTGACGTAACTGATGGAGACCGTGGCGGCCGTGCCGGTATTCCCGTAGACCGTTGAGAAGGTATGAGGTTTGCATGTCAGGTAGGTGCTGCATGCCGCCTCATAGTGGGAGGTCAACGAGTTGACCGCGGCATCGACCGAAAGAAATCCTCCCTCGGTGCCGTATGCGGTGTTGTAGTCGTAGGGGGGACCGTAGACGTAGTCAGCATGTGCCGACAAACTCGATGCCACAAGAACGAGCGCGACCGCTGCGTGTCGCCACCCACCCCGATTTGGAGCGACAGCTTTTGACCAAAACATATTCACGTCCCTTTGTGAAAAATTTTCTGAAGGATAGGGATAGTGTTCTGTAGGCGTTGCCTGATATTGGTGTCAGACTTGCCTTACAGGATCGCAATCTCTTGCGCCATCGCCTCTGACTCCCGCTACTTCAACGACTTAAAGCGGGCACGGCCTTGTCGGTCCGCAGGTGATTCGCAAGATGCTGTTTTCATGACGCCGAAACTGTGATGCAGGTCGCGGACGTGGTGCGGCCGGATGCTTCAAACACCGCCCAATAAGTAGTGAGCGATTAAGCGATCAACGCCGAGCAAGGTCGGCATCGGGACAGCGGGAACATCCCGTTGCCCGATGGGGACCCCACGCTAGCGAAGTCAAGCCGGCTGGCATCAACGCGCCGCCTAATCGGCCCCTGGGCGGGTTTGGTTGCCGTTTCCTCCAGCGGCGGCGTCTTCAGCCGATACATCCAAAGTCTCGCTGTTGCCGTATCTGTGGTTATGCCTACACAAATCGCCCGCCACGCCAACCTCGCCCGGATCCTCCATTGGCTGGAAGCCCGGCAAGTGGTTGGCTGGTCCGAGCAGGCCCTTTACCTGGGCAACGCCACCACCGCTCACCGCCTGGAAGTCATGGCGACGGGCTCGGAAATCGGTGTGCTGTTCGCCCGTCATCTGGAGGTTGTCCTTCACCTGCCGCGGGGCTGGATGGATGACCTGCACGCCGACCCCGCCGGCCTTCCCTCCTTGGGCAGGCCATCTTTCAGCGCACTCCAGGGGGAGTTCGATGTCGCGCCTGCTTATCGTGAGCTACCGCCCGGCGCCGGGGAACACCCCGGCAGTGATCGAGTTACTGCGCGCCCAGTATCGTCGGGCGCTGGACCTCGGCGCGCAGATCCTCAGTGATCCCTTGCTCGCGCGCAGCGCGGCGGGCGAACTGACCTACATCGTGACCTTCGCAGAAGCCGAGCATGTGGATCGTTGCTGGGAGGATCCTGACTTTCAGGACCTCGATGCCCGGCTGGCCCAGCTCGCCGACATGATCCCGCTGCGATCGCTGGGCGAAGCGAGCGCGAGCTATGCGGACTTGGAGGCGTTGGGGCCGGCGGCCTCACCGGCAGGCAGTGCGACCCGATTGCCTAACCCGTTATAGCGCTACATCCTGGCAAAGCCCCGGCCGTTGACCTCATCGCTTACCGGATGGAAAAGTGGCCAGCTTAGGGACTACGGAACTCGCAGAGCACGGCATCGAAGTCATGCTTCGATGCGGTCACATGACGAAGCGCCCAATCAGGCAACAACAGGTTGGTCACCACCGCCAGGCGGTCATCGAGCAGCAGTGCCTGTGAGCTCTCCTCATAGAAGCCAAGACCACCACGGTGAACGCGAATGGACAACTCAAGGTCGGTGATCCCCGCTAGCTCCGGATGACCGACGAAGCCCCCTGCTGGGTTCTTGACGAGCTTACTAAGCCATTCAAGATCTCGCTCGATGCGATGGCGAGCCAGGGTGGCATTGAAGGAAACGCCCGCGGACATAACGCCTCCGCCTGGACCCCAATAGCTCACTCCGTTGTAGACATACGCGTGGTTCGTCCCGCGATCTCGTAGGGTGGCAATCTGATCATGGGTAAGGTTCTGTGCGGGCTCATCCGTGGGTGCCGAACTCGGAATGCGGCAGGACTCAAACGCGTGTGGCCACGACCGGAGGGCCGTTTCCAACAACGCTGGGTCGGCAAACCCTTTACGGTCCGGATGTCGAATCACATCAATCAGAGCCACCTCAGTCGGCGTGACCATACAAAACGCCAGCCAATCAGCGGGCGCTGAGAAATAGTTACCCGCAGGAATCGGCTTATCCGTCAGATGAAAATGAAGGATGCCCCAGTGAGAGAAAAGGAAATCGGTTCGACTTTCAAACGCCTCGCGGCTCGTATCGTTCTTGCTCTTCAAGCCCCGTCCCTGATACGGATTGAGGTCATGCCCGAGCTGGATTTTCTGGCGAAAGTTTGAAAGCGCACGCGTGGCATCAGCTGGGATCTTCTTCGGGAAACGATCCGATTCGATCACCTCCCGAGGATGAGGCTCGACATATCGCATCCGGAAATCCATCCAGCGACTGACGGGGGAACTGAGCGTGGAAACCTCACGGTTGAAACGAAGACCAAAAGAGGCCACGAGCGCCGTTGCGATCTCATCGATGTTCGCTCGGAACCTGAGTAGCAAAGGACTGTCCGCCACTATCGGATCCCTCTGGTGGGCGTCAGCGCGCCTGCGCTCGACGTGGAAGCCGACATTCGCTTCGACGGGTTTCCAACCTATTCCAAGGGGGCTGAACTCCCGCGGGCATCCCCTGCTCGGCCATCGCTTGGTTCTCAGTCATCTGCTAACCCTTTTTCACTAACTCACCCGCTGGACGCGGAAGCACCTGGAGCCGACGCTCCAGCTCCTCGACAAACGCGGGCCAGTCGGCTCCGTAGACGGCAACCAGCCGCCGACATACCAGCAGATCCACACCTCGCTGCCCAAGCTCGATTTCGGAAATGGTGGTCTGGCTGGTGCCCATCCGCTCCGCAACCTGGTCCTGACGAAGCCCTGTGGCCAGCCGAAGTTCGCGCAGGAGGAAACAAAGCACCTGCTGCTCGTGTTTGTGAACCGATGTCAGTTTGGGAACGTGTTTTGGCATGCGGACCTCTACGGACCCCGCACGCTAAGCCCAGCGTGTGTTTACCCTATTTTCAGGCATACACCCGTTTTTCGGGTGTAACCTCTGTGACGCGCCGCTGATGGCGCTCTTCAGGAACAGGGACCATGTTGGATTGGACAATCGGTGGCAGAAGCCGCCCGCTGGCTTGCACCTTGGTTTTGGCCATCGGCGGGGCGTGGGGGCCTTCTGCCCACGCCGCGACGCTTTACCTGACCGTTATTAATGACGACGCCGTCCCGGCCACCTCCGTTGAGGCCGCGCCGACGGGAACCAACGACTACCGCACATTGGACACGGCCGGATCGCTCCAGGGCGGCCGGGCAGGCCAAGTTACGGTCGCCTTCCCGGATGGCCAGTGCGTGTTCGACCTGCGCGTGACCTACCCCGATCGCCAGCCGCTGATCGTCACCCAGTGGAATGTCTGCCGCCAGCCGGTGCTTTACCTCGGCAAAGCCCGCCGCGCAGCCCTGCGTCAGGCCGGTCACTGAGCCAGACCTTCACTTATCCGAGGACTCTCCTATGTCGAACCGTTCCATGTGGCGGGCTGTCCGCCTGCGCGCCATCGGCCTGCTCGTGCTCGCGATCACGGCGGGCAATGCCAGCGCCTCCTCTCTCAGTTACGGGTCCGGCGGCCTGCCCAATCTCTCGGCCTACCCGGTCGGTTCCACGAGCTTCGACGCCATGGCGGCAGCCCTGGGCACGCCGATCAGCTTGGACACCGGCGGAGCCAACCAGGTCACCAGTGCCCTCTGGTGGTTGCCCGCCCAAGGCTACGCCGCCCCTACCTCCACGACTGCCACGCAGCGCGCCACACAGGCAGCGAGCTCGCGATTCTTTTCGCGGTTGAAGAGCCAGGCCGTTGGCACGGTGGCGGGCCTGGTCCCCGGGGTCGGTGGTGTTGTCGCCGGCCAAGCGGCGAACGCCGTGGCCGCCTCGGCCATCCCTGGTGCTGCGGCTGGCGAAACGGTGCCGGGCTGGTGGTGCCGGGCGGTGTATGGCGCGCCGAGCTACCGGCTCACTTCGGTGTCGTGCTCCCCGCACACCTACACCCCGATGCACTGATCCCTTGAACCGCTGGAGCGTGCTTTATGTCCTATAAAAGTGTGGCCCTCATGACCTGGCTGGTTGTCGCCTTGCTCCTGATCGGTGTGGGAACCCCGGCCATGGTGGCGGCCATCATGTCCGCGGTCCCGGCGCTGGTGGCAGGCGCTGCCTTCCGAGTCCGCAAGGTCTCCAAGCCTTCGGCTCCCCGCGGAACCGAACCGCTGACGGTGACGGAACAAGCGGACGGTTGGACCGTCGTTGACGCCCGCCCAGCGCCGCTCCCCGGGAATGTCACTACTGTGCCGATCCTGGTTGGATTTATGAGCGCGTTCGGCGTGGTTGCCATGAGCAGGCCGGTTCACAGCCTCACAGGTTTATTGGTCCAGGGGGCCGTGACTTGGTCCGTGGTTGGAGGTCTGCTCCTGGTGTGGCTTCGGGCCATCAACAACAGCAAACGCAACGTGCAGGACGCGCCGTTTGCCGTGCGTTCGGAGGCGGTGCGCCTCCCCAACGGCGGCGAGGTGCCGGCGGGTCGCATCTACGCGCTGACCCTGCGCAATGGCCTGGACGGCCACCTCTCGGTCATGGTCACGAACTCGACCATCGGTCGGCTGGGCAGCCTGGGCGCGGCGCGGCACGAAGCCCGGCTGGCAGCGATCGCATATCGGATCGACCTGGACCACGATGGCCGGTCCACGACGCTAGCCGGAGGGCTGACGGAGACCCAGGCAAGGGCTGCAGCGGCGGAGGTGCTGGGACGGGTGAGTTCACTGGGTTAGAAGCCCGAGGATGAATACTTGGCAAGTTGCCGATCAACCCATGCGTCACCGTAGTATGTCCATCATCGAAACTGACGCCTTTCATAACGGTCGGTGACACCAACATTGAAAGGTGAAACAAGTATTCGCTGGGGTTTAGCGGGGCTCCTTGGCGTCATGGCGGAGCAACTGCGCGCAGAGACGGATAAGGCGTTCGCATAGCGATGGCGCGGATGCCGATGCAGCGTGCGACTCAAGAAGCGGAAGGGGGATGCCGATATGCTCTTGGACCTGTATTGAGATCGACGAACATGGATGCCGTAGCTCCCTCGCCCCAACCCGCCATCGGCGGCCCAGTGCTGACCCCCGACGTTTTGGCACCGCTCATCCGCTTCCCCAAGATAACCGGCCCACTTTGGGTCCGTGGGGTCGCCAGAGATGTTCGATCATGGACGAAAGGACCCGTGCATCGGTGCTATGGCAAGCTCCAGCACGGCGACGTTTCGCTGCCGTTCTGCCTGACCAGCCGCCCGTTTCCCACGGAAGGCCAAGAAGTGCTCCTTTCAGGAGTCTTGGGGGTCAATAAGAACCTTGCGGTGGAGCTCCAAGGCGAGGTTGCTGGCGCTTGGCAGTCGACGGCAATCAAGTTAGAGATCGAGATGCCATCCCGGACTCGACCGGTTGTGCTTCTATCGCAGTTCATCGCCCAGAACGCCTTGGGCGCCTTAGGTTTTCTTACAACGAAGACGGGATGGGATGACATCTGCGGTGCGGCCCAACTGCCCGAGATTCGCCATTGTCCTCAAAAGCAGGCCAGCTTCGTCAATGAGACCGACTTCCTGGGCGGCGTGGAACAGCTCCTAGCGCAGGGCGTCGCCGGCATCGTCGTCGCCCGGGGCGGCGGTGAGAAGCTCGGCGTAATCGGGGACTCCGAAGTCGTAACCCGAGCACTGATCGAGACGGGCGTGCCGTTCTACACCGCGCTGGGCCACGCCACCGATCTTGGTCTGCTGGACAAGCATGCCGACCAAAGCTTTCTCACGCCGACCGACCTGGCGCACCGCCTGTGCGCGCACGTGGAAGCTGAGCGAGCGGCGGGCGATGATCGAGAGGCGGCTAAGAACGCCGAACGGAAACGAATCGAAGCGTTGGCCATTGTGGGAGCGCAGGACCAAACCATCCATGAGCTCAAAAAGGATCTCGGTGAACTCAAAGTCCGAATCGCTCAGTTTGAGGCCGGTGCTTTAGAGCATGCCAAGGTGCGTAGGTGGCTGCTTGCTGCGTTGTTTGTCATTGCATTGGTAGCAGCAGTTGCCGTGATCCATTGATTGCGAATCCCAAGGGCTATAGCAGGAAAAACCTAGTCGTCCGGCCCTGTTCTCACGCCGAGAACTTGCGCGTCTTATCTGCAGAATGCGCACAATCCTCTTTATCTCAAAAGGAATTTTGTATGTCGACGGATAGTTCAGATAAAAATCTCTATTCCGAACCAGATACGGTTCGGTTCATTCCCGAGCAAGTTGCCGATGCCGATCAGTTTCAACACCAACCGATCGCTGAGGTCATCGCGCGCGCCCTCGTTAAGCACCCGCATCTTCGAACAATTGGCTTGCTGGGACCCTGGGGCAGCGGCAAGTCGACGACCGTCAACTTCGTGCGAAGCGAGGTCGAAACACTAACGCACGAACCCTGCTTGGTGTTCACCTACGACGCATGGCTTTACCAGAGCGATGCCCCGCGACCGGCGTTCATAGATGCCCTCTTCGAGTTCCTCGTCAAACACGAGCGACTGAAACGTGCCGATTGGAACGATCATGTCGCGATGCTTACGGGTCACCTTCAAGTGACCTATTCCTCAGAACGACCCTTCACGAGCGCGACCAGCCGCGTCATGCTCGTAGCGGCACTAGGTGCCCCCTTGGCGCTCATCCTGTCCGACCGCCATGCGCTAATCACGGGCGGCTGGGCGTTTTGGACGGAGGGCCGGCTGGCCATTGCCGCGGTCGCCCTGACCGTGCTGCCAGCGATCGTCTGGGTTCTTAGTGCTGTCGGCAAGCTGTTGCAACGACTGTGGAAGCGTGTCTTCACGACGCCCACGCCCACCACCAATCAAAACGAGGCCATTGGGCAAGGCGGTCGGGCTGCGGGACGCACCGTGACGCTCGATGCCCGCTTTGCACCGACCCCGACCAATGAATCGTGGGAGTGGATCCTTTCGCGCAAACCGCAGGCCGCCGAGCAGCGCAAGGTCGGCAAAGCGACCCCAAGCACAGCCGATTTCCAAAGCGCGTTCCAATCTATGGTCAAGGCCGCCCTTAAAGCCAAGCCCGGGAGGTTGGTCATTGCGGTGGATAACCTGGATCGCCTGCCCGTTAACGAGGCCGTCGCGCTCTGGGCGGTCATTCGCAGTTTTTTCTTGGGCGGCAGCTCTGATCTCGACCATGCCCTAAACCGGCTGACCATCCTGCTGCCAATGGATGCCGACTACGTTGCCCAAATCCAAGGCTCCGCCGCAAACGGATCACCGGACCGCGCCGACTCGGCGCAAGGTCTGATGGAAAAGACGTTCGACCTCACCCTTCGCCTTCCACGCCCCGCGTTCATCGACTGGCAGGGATACTTTCGAAAGCAACTGGCCTTTGCTTTCTATCGTGAGCCCGATGATGCCGACATTCGGAACGTCGGCACGGTGCTCAACGACGCGTGGCGCCCAAAAGGTGACACGATCACCCCCCGCATGGTCAACGCCATGGTCAACCGCATCGTCGCCATGTGGTTGCGGTGGGAGTCCAGCCGCATCGATCTACTGGTCGTGGCGTCCTATGCCATTCGTCAGAATGACATCGACGGCAACCTGTTCGGCTACCTCAGCCTGCCTAACATTCTATCCTCCATCGCTCCCGACACGTGGCAGCAATGGTTTGCCGCCATGCACTACGGCATACCACCCGACGATGCCATCGGCCTTCTTTTGAATGGGCGGATCGCTGACGCGATTAGCGAGCACGACGAGGACGACTTCAAGATCCTTTCCGGCTACAGCGCCTTCCCGGAGTTGCTCCGCGCTCTTGTGGACGGTTATGGGCCGAGCAGCGAAGACACACAAATCCTCAAGACCGCGGACCTTCTCGCCAAGGCACCGTTGCGCGGCCTCATCGAACAAAAGCACATGGACACCATGCTGGCGCGCACGTTTCTTCACGCAAAAGAAACGGGGCATTTCACGGAGGAACACGTCGGAGGCATCAAAGCCCTACTGGCGGCGCGTGTGGCCGGCGTCGCCCCCAGCGATCTGATCAACCGATTCGTCCAGAGTGCGGCAGAAGCCATCACCAACGGATACCCCTCGCCACGCGTGCTGACACATTTTTTTGACGTGGTCGAACCCGCCCAGGACGTGTCGGGCAAGCAGCTTCCGCTGGTTGTCTCTGCCAAATCAACGGTGTTTTTCGAGGTCGCCGAAATCGCATGGGATTTTCCCAAGTGGTTGACCCTGCTTCACACCGACGACGATCCGCTCATCATGGCCGCGCTCGCCAAAAGGCTCGATCAGCCCGTGGGCGGCGCCGATGCGCTCATCAACGTCTTCCACTCAGCGGTCAAAGCTCCATGGATGCCTGTGGTAGACGTGTTGACTGAAGGTCTATACGGCCGCAAAGCGGTCCCCGCGGCGACCATTGGGCTGGGTTTGGGAATGCTTCGGAAGACCGAGTCGTCCGTAGCTCGGCTCCTTGGCGAAGGCGCCGTCTCGCAAGTCCGTTCGGCAATCGGGGCCGCCGTCAACGCCGAGGACTTTCTGGCGATCGGCCGACTGGTGACCTTAGCCTTACTCCATGACGATGCTTCGGTGCCTGCATACAGTTGGCCAAATGTGCCGACCATCGACAGTGTGATCGACGAAGTGGTTTATTGCCTGCCCAGGTTTGGAACCAAGGCGGAGGCCAGCATTGCGCGACTAAATGACGTGGCACTGCGCGTTCCGCAGCTGACTGGGCTACTCGCTCATGTCTTTGCCGCTGTAGGACGTGGTGAGGGTGCTAAGGAACTAGACGTGCTAGTGCCCCACCTGGCCTCCTACTTCCAGCATGCGAAACGGGACGACCTTTTGGCCCTGATTAACGCCATGCTCGTATCGCCAACGTTCTGGGCCGCGCTCGATGCGTGGTCTAGCGACGACGCCTGGATGGTGCTGGGGATCATCCACGACGAACGATTGGTGCCCAGTGAGGACGCGCAAGTTGCAACGGCTCATCGACTGCGCACGGTCACCAGCCACCGGTGGGGCGAGTTGATCTATCAGGGTGGCTCGGCATATGACGCCCTGATCGGACGCACAGCCGATGGAATCGACCTTCCTGAGTTGGTCAGCGCGTTGGGCACGCTGATCTCCCAGTTTCCACAGCGTCAGGATTTACTGGGCCGGTGGAGCATGGCGGCTCGGCGGCTCATGCCCGCTGATCAGGCTGAGGTCTTCGGGCGCTTGGCCGCTACGCTGCTTCAGCCGGATTACTCGGGTGTCGCCGGCATGGCGGTGATCTACGCGCCCGAACTGTCGCAGTCGGCGGCATTTCAAAGCCAGCCAGATGTCGCTTTGAGGCATGTTTTGCCCGGTCTGCTCACCAGCAGCGCCGCCCCAGATGACATCGCCAATGCCGCCCGCCACTTGATTCCCATCGTTCAACGAGCTTCTTTGGAAACTCGGGCCAAGCTACGAGAAGAACTGCGGTCGAGCGCGTCTGTGCCGCATTTGCAAAACGTGTCAACGATCATCGCGTTGCTCTGGGAAGAAGCTATTTCCGCGCCCAGTTAGTCAAGGCTAGAATTTTTTTGCCGGATCCGTTGTCGGGCTGCGCCAGCAGCTCAAGCGTGATATGCCGCGGCAATAAACAATAACCATGGTCGCGGCGAAAGCGTCGGCGACAGGCTGCATTCAAGTCGGATAACGTCTCGTCCGACGAATGATCACTGCGCTTATTCGGCAAATGATGGCAGAACGTCATCATCGTCCCGTGCTATTCGGCAATTCCGAATAATTCCTCAGGTCGAAAAACCGAGGCGACTCGGCAACTTATCGACGCGTCCGTCGACGACCGTCCTCTGCGCTCGGGTTTGACGCATGTGGTTGACGACTCGACGCTTTCCGCTATCTGTGATGCTCCCTGCCGCCCCGCGGCGTCCCCTAGGAGCATCCCCATGTAGCCGATCCAACCCGGCGGACACAAAGAAACGGGCCAGGCGCGCTCACGCCTGACCCGTTGATCGCAGAGATTTGACAACCCGCTGCGAGACCAACCTAGGGCCGCCATCCCTCTCTGTCAAGAGCCCCCTTTGCGGGGGCACGGGCATCTCTTGCCCACCCTTTTGACTGCGTCGCACGGACTGCGACGCCCACGCACAGGATTGCCTATGGCCCGCTCGATGACCAAACAGCGCGAAGCGCTGAAACTCATGCTCACCACCCACCTGACCAGCCGAGAGATTCAGGCTGCAACCGGCTTGTCCAAGAGTGCGGTCTGCCGCTACCGGCGCGCTGCGCAGTTCAAACAACTGACCTGGGCCACCGTCGAACGCTGGCCTGCGGATCGCATTGATGCCGTTCTCAACAAGCGGCCGGGCGGCGGCAAGGTGCTGCCTGCGATCGACTACGCCAAGCTGTGCGATGAGCTAACGGCCAAACGGATGCCGTTGATGGTCTGGTATGTGGACTACCAGCGACAGGCGTATCCCCGCCACCGATCGTATTCGAGCATCGCCAAAGGGCTCCGCGCCTTTCGGAAGACGATGCCGACGTTTATGCACATGCAGCACAACCCCGGCGAACGGATGTCCGTCGACTTCTCGGGCCATGTGCCGCACTACCTCGATCCGAAGACCGGGAAAAAGGTGAAGGTGGTGATCTTCGTCGGCAGCTGCGATGCCAGTTCCTACTTCTTCGTCAAGGCCATCCATGCGCAATCGATTCCGGAGTTCCTGCGCGCGCATGCCGACATGCTGGCGTTCTTCGGCGGCGCCCCCGCAGTATTTGTCCCCGACAATGCCAAGTGCGCCGTCGTGCGACCCGGGACCGACCTCGAACTTCAACGGTGCTACGAGGACCTGGCCAAGCACTACGGCGTGACGATCCTGCCGGCCCGGCCGCACCATCCCAAGGACAAGGCCGTGGTCGAGGCGAGCGTCAAGATCTTCAAAAATCAGATGCTGACCCGGCTGCGGAGTTTCACCTTCTACTCCATCGACGAAATCAACGAGCGGATCGCGGTGCTGTTGGAGGACGCGAACAACCAGCCGATGTCCAACGGCATGCCCTCCCGCCGGCAGCGTTTCGAAGCGATCGATCAACCCGCACTCCGGCCCCTACCGCCCGACCGCTACGTCCATGCGGACATCGTTCCGAAAATCCGGGTGGACGGCGGCTACCACGTCCTGGTGAGGAAGCACCGGTATTCCGTGCCCCATCGCTTGACCGGTCAGCATGTGTCCGCCCGCCTCACCCATGAGGTGGTCGAACTCTTTCACGACGGCAAGAAAGTGGCCCATCACGCACGCAGCCACGCGATGGGCGGACTGACCACCGACCCGACTCACATGCCGGACGCCCACCGCGCTCAAGCCGATCGCAACCCGGAAGGCCTGAAGGCCTGGGCCAAGGCCGCAGGGCCACACATTGCCCGCTTCGTCCAGGCTCAATTCGATCAGGAACGGTCCTTCCTGGGCTTGCGTCCGGCGGACCGCGTCAAAACGCTGGTGGGCAAATACGGTGCGGCTCTCGTAGACCGGGCGCTGTCCGACTGTCCCGATCTGAAAACCGCGAACGTTACCGATCTCCAAAGGAAACTCGCTGTCATGGCCAAGGAAGGTGCCACGACGCCCGCACGCCGCTCTAGCAACGCGCGCGGGTCCCGCACCTTCACGAGCCCGGAGTTTCCCCATGCGCGACCTGTGTCATGACCTACGTTCCCTCAACCTCCCGGGGATGGCTGCCGCCTGGGACGTATGGCAAGCCGATCCCGATCGTGCGGACCGGCCAACGTCCGAGGCGCTCGCCTATTTGATCGATGGGCAGAGTCAGGCCCGCTGCCAGACCCGATCCGATACCTTTTTCCGTCGAGCCGGGTTGGCCACGCATTACAGTGCGCACACCTTTCGCGCCAATCTGGCCACCGGATTGAGCCCGCAACGGATGGACCACCTGCGCGGACTCACCTGGATCAAGCGCGGCCAATCGGTGGTCATCACCGGCCCGACCGGTGCTGGCAAAACCCACTTGGCTGCCGGGCTGGGCCACGAAGCCACGGTCAACGGCATCCGCACCATGTTCGTGCGCACCTCGGCGATGCTGGAACGCTGTCTGGATCCCGATGTGCAGACGGTGGCGCGCCGCCGCTACCAGAAGCAGTTGGCGTGTGCCCCCTTGCTGATCATGGACGACTTCGCCACGGAATACGCCACCACCGAGAAGACATATCTGCTGCGTCGTCTGCTCGATGACCGCGCGCGCCGGGGGCTGCCGGTGGTGGTCGCTTCGATCAACCCCATCGCCGAGTGGGACGGCTACTTCGAAGACGAGGCGGCCCGGGAGGGCATCTATTCCCGACTCGTCGATGTCGGCTGTCATCGGGTGGAACTGAAGCGCAGCACGCCGCCAAAGGCCGCCCACGGTTCCCGGCGTCGATCACAGCCACATGGCACGCGTAGTGCCAGGACGGAGACGAACGCGGCCGCTACCTAGTCGCTGCCGCACCTCGCCATGCCCAATCGCGGCCGAGCGCTGGTCGCCGCTACCAAGAGCCTAGGGAGCGGGACTCTCCCCCCGTTTCACTTCGCTCATGGGCACTACCACCGCGTGACCGTCCGCGAACAGCGCGCAATAGGCGGGCCCGCATTCCATCAAGCGGTAGCGGTGCTCTTCGCCACCCTCCGAAAGCCGCACGACCGCACGCTCGGCGAACGTCGTTGCGGCGGCGCCGGCAGCGACACGCTCTCCGGCTAGCTGAAATGGCCGAACGGAGAGAACCAGTAACAAGCCCAAGGCCAGAATAACGAGGTAGGCAAGCAGCGCCCCAACGATGACGCGCCGCGCACGGTCCACCGAATGCCAGACCGCTTCGGTGGGAAATAGCCAACGAAGCACGCGGAGGAGCCCTCGTCCGAACGCGCTGACTGGTCGGCTCAGCCACGATGGGGCGGACTGGCGTGAGGCATGTGTCCGCATGAAGCTGACGAACGTCCGCCACACGGCCAGAACGAACGCGAAGGCCAGCAGCGCCAATGTCGGTCTAAGAATGCCCAGCACCATGTGGCCCGTCCAGAATCCAGACGTGGCCTTGGTGAACAGCCCAAACACGTTGGCCCAGGCTGCCACCGCATAGGTCGCCCGAGCTGAGAGGTCGTCGGGAAAGAGCGACGGCTCCAGGTGGAAATGACCAAGATAACTCAGCCGGTAAATACGCCCCGTTAGAAAGAAGACGCTCGCGAGGAAGGCCGCCGCGATCGGCCATACGGCTGACGCGGGCAGAATGGAAGTCCAAGCCCGCCATCCCTTCCGACGCACTCGGCGCTGATCCCTGCGTTCCATGGTATCCACGATGGCGATCCCCTCATAGGCAAATGTTGACCGGCTCCCGTTGGACGGGAGGCTGGGGCAATTTAGGAGGAACAGCGGCGACGACTCAAGCGAGGATCGCCAGCGCCCAAGATGACGGGATGCTTTTCTACTCAAGGTGGACAGGCCCCAGCGGGCCCAGGGTCGCACGCACCGAACCGCGCGGCCCCTGATTTAAAGGCTTGGGATGCCTTCCTTGTCCGCGTTCGGTGAGCGTTCCTGTCCGAGTCCCTAGGGAACCAACATCATTATAGGGAGCCTCGTGACACGGCGAGTTGCATCGTGTTCAACGTCCAATCAATCACTTACATGCGACTGTCCGCGCTGATTGAGAACGACCGTCCATTTTGAGGAGAATAAACATCTGTATTGGACACCGTTATGCGGACAGCAGTCCTCCTTCCGATGGACATCATCGGAAGATGTGGTGGACGAAGACGGCCGACTTCCCGGCTTCCGGTGCCATGACACACCGAGTCGCTTGGTTGGGCGTGTGGCGAATTAAACCCACCCACCGCACGACAGCTGCCTATCACGGGTAGCAGCAGCCCGTAGCGGGCCGAGCGGACGCTCCCCTATCATCGGCGCCCCTTCCCTCTGAATATTGCGATGAGCTTGGACGACGACCTGCCACCCTATGACTGGCACAGCGAACGGGCCATCCAGCGCTTGCCGAGCGTAGAGACCCAGCTGATCGCCTGGATCGATGCCATCGCGAGGGGAGAGACTGGTCGATGCATCACACTCAAACGTAGCGGCTTTCGGCTTTACATTCGGCGCACCTCGCACCGCATCGAGGGCGCAGATGTCATGATGCTCGATATTGCGAACGTTACGATCCCGGAGAAATTGCGCGGTCGCGGTTGGTTCACTGCATTCCGTGCTCTGGCCGAGCGGGTTCACCCATGGCAGGCTACCTATTACGAGTCCGTGCTCAACCCGCGGCTGCGTAAGCACTTCGAGCGTGCTGGACTCGTGCCCGATGGTGAGCGCAGTTTCTATACGCAGTTGCTACCGAAATCCACTTGATATTCGCGGATCCAATCAGGCACCCGGCATTAGCCGAGTGCGTGCGTCTTGCGGAACGGTTACCACACGTCTCCGATTACTTGTTGTGGACCGCGTATACGGCTAGCTGCCACTGGATGGCACCAAGCGATGCCGGGTGCTGTGGATGACTCTGGGGCGGCAGTGTGTGTCCTTCCGCGATGCCTATTTCATGACCGCAGGCGCGGCACTTGTAGATACCGGCATAGGGAGCGGGAGATCCCGGAGCTAGAAACTTGTCGAACTCTGCGCTTGTTGACGTTGATACGAACTTTGGATTCTTATAGCTAGCCATGAGTTTCCCCTGTCCTTACAAAAGGATCGATTGAGTTACAAGCAGATCGCTCCCGGTTCGGAGGCGACAGCTCCGATTAGGTCAAATTATGTGTGTCGGTGACAAGCGAGAAATCATCTTCCTTACGGTGTAGGAAGCGACCTACGAAAAATCGGCAAACTCGCTGACACAGCACTCTCATTCGGACCAATATGTCGAGGGCAAGAACCGAATTTCCGAATGTAATTGAGCGGCCTGCGGCAAGGACATTTTGGTAAATGCCGAAATATGCCCATCGCGCTCAGCCATGGCAGTGCGACACAGATGACCAACCGGAACATCATGAATATCGAGCTTAGTTCGACGTTCTACGTAATCGTGCGCGTTGATGATCAGGAGATCGTGGCGTCTGCCACGGATCTTGATCAAGCCGAAGCCGAGCGCCTAGCTGCTGAGAAGGAGTCCGGCGAGGACCACCAGGTTCTTCTCGCCACCCAAGAGCTGGCCGAGAGCTTCACGGACTGGGCGTGGCAAACCACGACGATCGTGAGGGATGGAACCGAGATCGAAATGGCAATCATTGACCGGTAATAGCTGCCGGGGTCGAATGCATCGGATCTCAAGACCTTCGAGTTGAAAGGCCTAAACGAAAGGCCTGTCTAAGGCGTGTTTCCGCCCAAAAGGAAATCCACATGACGCTACCAACGAAGACCTGGGAAGAACGGTTAGCCGAACAGGCATTGCTGGATAACAGCAAGGACGGACGTCCGAGCCTGACGGCCGAATACATGTATGTCATCGCCGACGATGCCGACCCCGTCTACATCGAGCCCGATGCGATTGCGGGCCTGGGATGGACGACCCGACTCCCGGCGCCCTTTGCGTTGTTGATCGACACCGGTGGCGGGGATTTCGATATCTCCATGGGCTGTGTTCAACAGTGGCCAGCTCTCGGAATCGAGGCTATGGAATACCCTGAGGTGCGCGCCTTGCACTTGAAGGGATCGGTTTGGAAGGATGACGAAAAGGGGTGGTGGCATATCTCATTCCGATACATGTGGTGGGACACAAATTTTCTGGGCTGAGGTGATGTCGCGACGCCTGGATGGGTGAAGACGTCTGAACCCCTTGACCCCATGCTCTTCGCCCAGAATATGGATCGCCGCTTATTGGCCCGCCACGCTGGCGGCAGCCGGGGATGTCATGCCGCGCCGGATGTCCCGGATGGCCTCTGACAAGACTACAGAAAGGTTGGTATCGTCAGGTAATCGACGAGCATTGCTCGTTCACGGAGGAACCCATGGACCACCACATCGAAGACGCACATGCACGTCGAGAGCTCCATCATCACGATGAACGGCTTCGATCCTTGGAAGGACAGCTCAGCGAAATTCAAGCTGAGTGGAGGGACCATACCCAAAGGCGGGCCAAGGAGGAGCGAGAGCACCGAAAGGGTGCAAATCTCGCGGTTCTGACTGTGCTGGTCCTCTTCTCGCTGTCGGTGACCACGGCATTGGTCTACCGAACATCTTTCCGGGATGAAGGCACGAGCGCTGAGTTTGTGACCTACGCGTTACCCGCGCTTGCGGCGCTGATCGCGGGACTCACCGCCTTCCTGAAAGATCAAGAAATCCGATGGTTCTGGACATCGGCCAGCCTCGTGCTTGCCGGTGTCGTGGTCTTTATTCGAGAGGCCGGGGTCACGGCGCAGCTGCTCTGGGACCTCGTCATTGCGTATGGGACGACCACTGTGATCTGCGTTCCTCTGGCCATCGGTCTCCACGCATGGCGAAAAAAGAAACGACCGCGGCTGAGATACATCTTGCTCGCTTTAGTCTTCTCGCTCCTCGGCGCGGCAGGTGTGGCCGAAGCGGTCGCCTACCACGACCGACCCACCAAACCATTCGTCGACGTTGTGACCTGGGCCGGTCTCAACGAACACGGGGGCCCAGCCAAGATCAAGTGCATCCGCTTTTCGGTGGACTCCGTTCATCAAACCGAACTTTTAAAGTGTCCGCGCGAATAGAGCGAACGCCAACGCAGCGAGAGCTACGCCGAGAACAAGATAGCTGGCGGCTTCGGCCAAGGGGTCCTTTGCATGTCGCACAGCGGTGGCCTCACGGAAGGAATCGCATGCACACTAGGACGTCCTCTCAGGCTGTCAATATCTGAGGGAGCAACCACTCAGCATCCCCTCGTTAGCCGTCGGACTCGGCGCTCGTCGGTTCGAAGGCTTATCGCCGCCGGCGCCACGCCAAAGGCCCTGCCCTCCCCATGGAGCCGAAGCGCCAATGCCGCAACCAACTGCCTGACCGTCTCCCGCGGCCGCAGGCGCACCGCCCCGTGACGGTCGAGCTCCCGCCCCAGCAGGTCTGCGACCTGAATCCCGATCGGCATGGCTACCGGAACCCCTTCCAGATCCACGAGCAGGTGGATTGCACGGCCGGCGCGGCTGCTGCCTTCTACCCGAATAGCTCGGCCGACGGGGCACCACCGCCGGAGCAGGCGCTCGGCCAGCTCTGGGTTGGGACACAGCGTCACAGGCGGGGCCGGCGCCGCGCCGGCTCGGGCGTCCGCTCGACCGACGGGTGGATGGTCGGAGTCGGAGAGGATGGAGAAGGCTCCTCCGGCGCGGTCGGAAGCGCCTGATCAATCCAGACCAACTGGGCCTCCGTGGCGACCTGGCGGAGCACGCCGACGGCACCGGGGTCCAAGCCGTTGAGGCCGAGCAAGCCCTGCTCCAACCGGACTCCGGATTTCTCGCGCAGCCGCTCCAGATGACGCAGGCGGCGCAGGCTCGCTTCCTCCTGAGCCTCACCCCGGCGGCGTGCCCGCTGGGCCTCCTTGAGCCACCGGCGCTCTTGCGTGGCTTGGCGTTCGAGCAGCACCAGCGACCGCGGGCGCGGAGCCTTCATCAACGCCCGAAAGCGGACTCGCCAAGCGTGGCTCTGAATCCATGTCTCGACCGCGTCCTGGGCCTCGGCATGCCGCGGAGTCAGATCATCCACATCCCGCTGGGCCTGCCAGTGCGCCAAGGTTGTCCGGCGCTGGGCTTCCCGCGCCACCTCTAGGCGGGGCACCAAACCCGCAAGCACCGCCAGCACGCGCTGAAGCCGGCGGACCACCAAAAGCAGTTTCACGAAGGCTGCCCGGGTGGTCGGTGCGGGGGCAGGCAACGCCGCTGCGAAGCGGTCGACCAGCGGCGCATTCTGGCCCAGCTGCCGCCCCCTTGCTTGCGCCTCGGCAACCTCGTCTTGGGATAGCGCCGACGGTAAGGTCTCTCGCCGTCGGTCACTCAGCGCCTTTCGGCGCTGCGCCTCCAACATGGGCGCGTGGAGGGCCTCGGCCACAGCGCTCGGTAGGCGGATCTGTCGAATGTCGTCACCCTTGTCGGTGAAGACCCCTTGCCGCTCCAGCGCCGTGGCGGCCTGGCCCATTTTGGGCTCGCGCCGCTTCTGGACACCCAGGCGGGCGTAGGACCGGTGATCCCGGTCGGCGGGCAACCCCGCCTCCCGCAGGTGGTCGTTGGCGATCTCCGCCCAGCGCTGGTTGAGCAGTTCGACGATCGGTCCGGAAGCCCGCTTGTTCGCCAAGTCGGACAACTTTGGTCCCCATCCCAGTTCTGTGACCGGTTCACCTTCCCCGGTCCAGCACTGCAGCTTTCGCGTGGGGAAATACAAATGGGCGTGGAATCCCCTCTTTTCATCGGGTTTGAGTTCGCCGACAGCATCGCGCTCGTTGTCGCGGTGAAGTCCCATCGAGACCGCCGTGCCCAAAAAGTTGGCAACGAACTGCGCGACATCTATCGCGAGATCGCCCGCCTGCTGATCCGTCAGGCCATGGGGAATCGGCACGCGGAAATCTCGGGCCACTTGGGCATCTTTGCGTTTTTCAATGGCTTCGACGGAGTTCCAAAGTTGATGGGGATTGGTGGCCCATCCCGGAGCGCCTGGAGGCGCCACCGTGGCGGTGCGCACGATTTCGTCGCCAACTTCGCGGCGGGAGTAGTCATGGATGATCTGGGTGCGCTCATCGACGAGGCGGATGCCCAGGCGGTAGGCCGCACCGGCGACCGCTGAGTGGCCATGGCCGCGAGTGTGCGTAGAAAGATGGGGGCGAGCGTGAATCGGCATGCTTCTTCCTTGAAGCGATCGACACCTTGAGCGAGATGTCGATCGGTTAACCGTGGGTCACAGCGGGTTGTCATGTAAGACCGACGTCCTGCCGATCCCTCGCCCCCACGCCGCTAATCAAGCGGAATAAAATCCTGTGTCAAGGGGGTATGAGACGATTATTTTTCAACGTGGACACCACTGTGTCGGCGCAAGACCTTTCGATTCACTTCAGGTAGCGGTTCGCCAAGATCGCTCGGCACCGCCACGCCATGGCTTTACCCGCGATGACGCCCAGACCGATGAGCAGTAGAAAGGTCACAACAAAAATCCCTTTGCCACCCCATTGGCTCAGCGGAACCTGATTGGCCACCTTCCATGCGCCCGGCCCAACGTCGTGAAGCACGAGCGTTCCCCCGCCAGCCCACAAGGCACTCGTCAGGAGAAGCCCTAGAACCAGCCACGACGGAAGGTCTTCCAAGTTCTTCTTGGGACGATCAGGGCGGGCGACCTTTGCACGGGCCTGGTTGCGAAAGGAGGCCGCGCGTTTGACCGTGGTGGATCGATGTTTCCGGCGCATGAGAAACTCCGGTGGTTGAGGGAGCATCCAGCATTACATGCCCTTCCCTGCGGCAAAATCGGCCAGCGTCTGCGAAAGCACCGCCCACCGGAGCCGATCATTCCGGTCGTCTCCGGACGTTGCTTTACATGCCGGCGTCGCCGACATGCGCACTTGATCGACGCGGTGTGTTGGGACAACACATAAGACGCGCGCTCGATTTTGCTTTGTCGGTTGAAGTCGCCACTCCATCGTGATCAATGGGCGGCTGGTCATCGCGCCAGCCTATATTGGCTTTTTTCGCTGGCATGCGGAGTTCCGCAGCGCCCATTCTATTGATAGCGTGGAAACCACCGACCACATCCACGACATTGCTTCCCGTTGGCCTGAGACCAACGCGCCCAGCTTCATCTACCGCCTGGGGCCACCAATGGTGCCACCCATGCCCATGAAACTCGGCAACATCCACCCCAGCATGCGGAGCTGGATTTCCCTCGACCTACTGATCAGTGGGGCCGCCACCGACTAAGCGCACGCCATCCAGTTGATGAAGCAGCGTTATGCTACCCGGGGAGATTGACCCTACCCGTGCGACTTCCGAACGCAGGAAGTTCATCAAAGCGGATTTACAGGGCCGCGAAAGCCGCATCGCATTGCCGGACATTCAACGATATGGCCAGTTTGCTTGATCAGTTCAAAGAAGCCACACACGAACTTCTAACCAGTCTGTCGGCATGGGCGAGCGATCCCTACGCCGTCGATTTTCGCTACATCGGCCACCTCAATGAGTTGGGCGACATGGAGCTGTTAACGGGCGAGTTGGTGCTTTATCCATTCCCCGTGACCGGCGCGTCATCCTTTCAGGTCAAGGCCGACAGCCTCGTTGCTGGCCAATATATCCAGAACGATCTGACGCCTGAAGTGATCATCGGCATGGTGAGTTTGGCCATCCGTGGGGAGGTTGTCGTTGATGACCTGACCTTTTCCCTGCGCAGACACGCCATGCTCTCGGCGAAGCGCGATCGGGCAAATCAAGAGTGGGAAATCCGACCCACCGTGGTGATCTCAGGGAATCAACCCACTTCCCTACCTGAAGCCGCCGCACTTTCGTCCATAGACCAGAGCCTCCGGATGGGCGAGATTCCCTTTGACGGTCTGGATGAGTTGATTCGTTGGTTGGCGGTCCGGGATCCTCGCGAAAATAGAACACGAGGCGGCCTGCGAGTTGTCCTGAACGCCCCTTGCTATGTCGCGTTCGCTGAATCGGGCTTCGCGGATGACATCTTCACCATAACCATCGATGCGCATCCTGGAACGCGGACAGACATGGTCGGCGTGGCTGTAGTCGGACATCCAGGCCAAACACAAGCATCGCGCCACCAAGTAGGGTCACGGATCGAGTGGGAACTTATCGATGAAGGACGACTCAGGCGGGGAAAGGCAACGGTCAAGCTACCGCTTGCGGAACGCGCTTTAGTGGTCCTAAGCGTGGGCAACGCTTGCGTTCAGCGCCAATGGTTTCCACATCCCGCCAAGTCTCAAAACGAACGACTACTGGCCATGCGGACTTTCGACCGCGATCTCAAACAGGTGCGCTTTAACCTCCTCGAAGGCACACAACCGGAAAAGTTCGAACTTGCAGTGGCTGCGCTGGCGTTCCTCCGTGGGTTCGCACCCGCCGTTCAACTCGAAACAGATTCCCCGGACATCGTGCTGACCACACCTGGCGGCCAGATGGTCCTGATCGAATGCACGCTCCAGTCCAAGGATGTTCACAACAAAGTGGGAAAACTGGTGGACCGGCGCCACGCCCTTTTGGACACCCTCTCGACCTCAAGGTCAGTCCGGCCGATTCTCGCGGTGCTGGTGACCAGACAGCACCGGCAACAGGTCGCAATGACGGATGATGAGTTCCGATACCGAAAGATCGCGCTGGTGACGCGTGAGCAGCTTGAGGAATACATCCAGTTCGCCGGAAATGCCACCGACCCAGATGCTACGGTGGCTCAAGCCTTGGCTGCCCTCACGAAACCAGATAGTTGAGGAATGACGGTGCGAGGCACGAAGCGCCAATAGTCGTGCCTGGCTCATTCAACCGATCCCGCACCAATGACGCTCTGCCGCTGACGCTAAGACATTCGGGCCGTTTTCGCGCACGCTTGGCGATAACGCTGAGGTCGCGTTGAGCGTAGCCTTGCCCGAAGGCAGGTGAATTGAAGGCGCCCCTGCGGCGCGTCAGACTACCGATCATATAGGTTCTTAGCCATGCAGCCCCCTAACGCCGACCGCTGCGACGAGCGCGCCGCCGCCCTCCTCCTCTACAGCGAGCTCATCGAAGAATCCCAAGCACTCGGCGCTGCCCTCCTCGATCGGGACGGGGGCGAGGCTCGTTTTCGAACGGCACTCATCGCCGGACGGGCTCGCAGCCAGGAGCTTTCGGGCGTGGCGAACCTGGCGGATGACTTGGGACGGCGCCTGGAAGATGCCAAGACTAGGCCCGGCATCGGGGTGGGGGCGTCCTACGACCGCCTCTCGCGAGCCCTTGGGCTGCTACTCGACGACGCCTGACTGCCCTGCTCAATGGTTGGCGTGAGCGCCCGCCGATCCGGAAGCGGCGGCTCAAGAAAGCGCGACCGGATGCATTGTCGCAAGCGGCAGGAACCTGCCGGGCACCAGGTTGACAGGTCGCGAGGCTCCGCTAGGTTGAGCCGAACCCGACACCGGAAGCCCCAATGAAACACCGTCCGCACCAAACGAGCTCGCAAGAAACGACCATGAAGGAGCTGTGGCTGGCCAGCTTCACCAGCTTGCTCTCGCGCCTCACCCCCGAAGAGGCAGCGAACGAAGCCGATCGCGCACTAGCCATCTGCAACGAGCGGTGGGTCGAGCCCGACTGGGTGGAAACTTGGCAATACAAGCACAACTATCCCGTCGGCAGTCAGTTCAACCCGCCACTCGGCGATATCCGCGAGCCGGGCTCAAGGACAAGTGAGTCGTAACGTTACCTGGTAGGGGGACGAAAAGAGGGCTCGCTCCCGGCAGGCTTCGTCGTCAGCGGAGTGGGCTCTGGCGGCAATGGCTTTGGCAAGTCTACTGCCTGCCGGAATATCTTCGCGACGGCCTTCCCAGGGATTTTCCAGAGCGGATGGTCGTCGTCTACGACCGCGAGTTTGAGGGCAGCCACGCTCTTGTCGGATCGTTCTTTGTAATCCCTAAATGCTGAAAGCGCAGCGTCCTTCTTTAAGTAAAAGTCGAAGATCTCACTGCCCTCGATCGCATAGATTGTTACCGCCTTGACATACTCTTTGCCTGACTTTCGCCACACGATGCGTTCGAACACGCCAAGGCTGGCACCACCGACGAGAACCTCGCCCGCAGCCACATAATCTCCCTCGCAGAGGAAGCCCTCAGGCAGACCTTCCGTAGCGTCCATTGCTCCACCTTTTGATAGAAAAACTGCCGCAAGTTTCAGCCATGCCAGCGCTAGAGTAAACATAGAGAGTCGCACGCAGCAGTCAGACGAGGACCACCGAAGGAAGTCAACGCATGTGGCGCTATTGGATGCTAGTCTTCCAGGGTATCGTTTCAGGTATCGAAATCTGCCTCCGTGCGTCGAAGGGATCCTAATTAGGATCAATGGGTTAGCGGACACCCCGAGTGGGTTCCCGCCACCTCCACCAATATGGCTCATCCCCCCGGTATATCGGGGGAAATGGCCTGCCTCGGCTGATTCCTTCGGGTATCACGCGGGGTATCACGTGCCAAAGCCTTTGTTGCTGCACCGACCAAGCGGACTTCATGTCCGCTTTTTCGTGCCTGCGTTTTTGCAGCCCTCTCTCGGGCGCCGGTACATCGTGCTCAGCCTGAAGGGCCAGCGTGCAGACGCCGCCCGCCTCCGGGCCGCCCAAATCGGTTATGTTCTGGGTCAGGCCTATGAACGGATGCGGGGGGCAGCTGTGGCGGACCACAAGAATCTCCTGGAAACAGCACTCGCTGCTGCGCGGGGTCCCCATGTCGACCTGATCATCGAATTGCCCGGTGGGGTTCGCATCACCACCGACGGCACCGAGAGGGAAAACCTGGAGGCCCGCGCCCTGGCCCTGGAGCTCGAATCGCTCCGCCTCGCGTCAGCCACGCCGCCGGTCACCGCCCCATCCCCTGCCCCCGAGCCAAACCCCGACACCTTGCTGTCATCCCGTATCGAGATGTTCCTTGAGGAGATGGCCGGCAAGAACCGCTCGGACAAGAACCTGATGGACACGGGCCACACCCTGCGCCTGTTTCTCGCACTCGGGGGTGACAAGCCCGTCCAGAGTGTCGTGGCCGACGACATCGGCCGGTTCATGAGTGCTATGCGGGTCTGGCCGGCGAATGCGTCGAAAAAGCCCGCCTACAAGGGCTTGAGCCCCACCGAGATTGTCGCAAAGGCGAAGCGGGAGGGCTCTTTGGGCCTTGCCCCGCGCACACGGGAAAAGCACCTCGACCGCCTCCGGCTGTTTTTTGGCACCTGGCTGGAGCGCGGGCTTGGCACATCAAATCCCTGCAACGGCTTCAATGTCACGAACAAGGCGCAGGATGAGGCGCGCAGCCGCGAGCCTTTCTCCAGCGCCGACCTGCAGAAAATCTTTGCTCCAGAGCGCATCCTCAACACGCAGCCCCACAAGTACTGGATGCCCATCCTCGGGCTCTACACCGGCGCGAGGCTCAACGAACTCGCCCAGCTCCATCTCGAAGACATTGAGGAAATCGCCGGAATCTGGGGCATCCATGTCCGGCAAAAGACGAAGAACAAGGCGTCAAGGCGGTTCATCCCTCTGCACCCGGAGCTCATCCGGCTGGGCTTTCTCTCGTACGTCGGAGATGTTCGCGCGGCCCGTTTTGAACACCTTTTTCCGGGTCTGACGTGGGGGGTCAACGGGCCTGGCGATGCCGTTGGCGACTGGTTCAACCGCACCTACCTGCGGAAAACCTGCGGTATTGACGACACGACCAAAGTGTTTCACTCCTTCCGCCATACCTTCGCCACGGTCGCAGAGCGCGCCGGTGTACCGGACGGGCGCATTGCGCAGCTGACGGGCCATAGCACAGGTGGCACCGTCCTTCGCAACCACTACATCAAGGTCGCCGAACTGCCCCGCAGACTCGAAGACATCAGCAAGGTGACTTTTTCCGAGGTACGGCTCATACCGCGAAAGCCTGGCTTTTTTGAACCGTACCTGCGCCGGCAGCGGGCACTCGACAACCGCGCGCGAAGGGCCGAGGAAGCGGAACAGAAATGAGCGGTGGGCCGTTGCGCACAGTCCAAGGGGGGTGTTCGGCGCGTCTGACCGCAGTGTGTGCCCCATCGGCGCGGGCTTGGCTGTTAGGCCAGCATCACTGTTTTAATGAACTCAGCTATGGATTGGGCGGGGCACACCCGTCCGACCTTTATCGAGCTGGATGCTCAGCGCGATGGGTACTTTCATCGCAGGTCCGCCCGCTTGAACGAGTCAATCCGCTTTCACGGTGCTCGGCGCAGCGGATGAACCCGTCCCAGTCGTTCCGACCTCGTCCCAATCTCAGTTGGCACGCCGGCATCCAGATTGCTGCTGCATAACGGCCGGGGTCTCAGGCAGGCGCCGTGACCTTCAGCAAGGTCACCAGGGCGTCGGGATGGGCGCGGGCCATCCAGCCCAGCACCTCGACCCGGGCGAGGAGGGGCTGCATGGTGGCGCGCGCCACCATCAGCGTCAGGATGGCGTCCGCTTGGTGCGTGTGCATCATGGGGGCTAGGGACGCCGGCAACGCTTCAAGCAAGCCCTGGTGACCGTGGGCGAGTTGTCGGAACTGCGGGTCTTCCTGCAATTCGAGCAGGGCGCGGGACGCATCGGCACAGAGGTCCCAAGCGAGCGCTGCTGCGGCATCGAGCTCTGCTGCCGTTGCCGCCTCACGTTTGGCCCGCTCACTCTCCCGCATGTACATGGTTGCCTCCCCGCCTTGAGATGCGCGCGAGGTCAATGACGGGCGAGAGTGAGGGGTAGGTGTAAAAGCGGACGGCGGCAGATGCGCGGCGGGTGACCCACGCGGGCCATGTGTGGGCCATCGCCCGGGGAAGCAGCAGATAGTCATGCGGGAAAGTGCCCTCCTTCTCCATTCGTGCAGCGACAAGAAGGTCCACCGAGCGCCGCCATGGGCGGGCCTCCCACCGGACGGCGCCGTGATAGTGACCGGCTTGCAGGAGCCTCACGCCAAGCGTCCAGACGCCATCAATTCGCAACACCCACCCGTCGCGCTCGACCACCGAGCCCTCCTCTTCCAAGGCATAAATGAGGAAGTGGAGAATGCTCACCCGCCACGGCCGCGAGCGCTCCCGGAGGTCACCATAGGTGAGACTCCGGTCCTGCTCGTACCCGATTTGACGATAGGCCGCCCGCAGGCTGCCAAACCGCAGCAGATATGCCTGAGCGGTGGGCGTCTGAGAAAACGTGTTGAGCCGACGGCTGGTGATTTTCCCGTCGTGTTCCCAGAGCACGCGCATCGCATCGAGCATCTGCTCGTTGGTCATCTTTTCGTTGCGCTCCTCCCGGGCGCGTCGTGCGGCCTCAAACAGCTTCGGTGACACGAGAGCCGGAAACGCGTTTGCGACCCGCACCTCGCGCTCCGGTGTATGGGTCCCTTTCCGGCGGCCGATGGCCTGCGTTGTCCTCGCAAAGACCGAGGTACCGATGTAGCGTTCGTCATTGAGCATTTGCCGCACACCGCTCGAGCTCCAGCGGCAACCCCTCGCATTGAGCACCCCGCGCGCATTGAGCTTTCTCATGATGGCGTTGCACTCCATGCCCGCTGCCGACTGGCGAAACATCCACCGGACGACCCGCACTTCTTCCATGGGTCCCAGCACGACCTTGATATGGTCGGTTGTCAGCGACTTTTGCTGGCCGGGCTCCAGGATGCCCTTGGGGTCGCCCTTTGCATCGACCAACATGCGGCGGAGGCCGTAGCCCGGCGGGCCACCCATATGGAAGCCCGCCTCCACCAGACGGCGTTGCCCGGCGTAGACCTTTTCCGACAGTTCCCGCGAATACTCCGCAGCCATGGAGCGCTTGAGTCCTTTCAGGATTGACGACAAGGGTGAATTGTCGGACTCGAAGGTCTCCCCCACATAAACCAGCCGCACGCCATTCCGCAGGCAGAGATACTCGTAGAAGGCGGCTTCGTCGGCGTTCTGGAATCGTCCCCATCGACTGACGTCGAGGACCAATACAGCCTCGAAACCTGGCCGACCATGCTGGATGTCTTCAATGAGCCGTTGGAGTGCAATGCGGCCTTTTAAGTGCAGACCGCTTCGGCCCTCGTCGCAGTAGGTGCGAACAATGGTCATCGAGTGCGCGGCCGCGTATGCGGCGATGGCAGCCGCCTGGTTGACCGGCGAGTACTCCTGTCGCTCGGTCGACATGCGAAGGTATTGGGCGACACGGACGGGTGCGGGGTACACGGGAGCGCTGACCATTGATTCGGCCCTCATGGTTCCCTGCTCGCTCAACCTACGCCGACTGCAGGGTCGGGGCAACGGGCGGCGCGTTCCGCGTGCCACACTTGTGAACAACCTCTGGCCAGCCTCGTTCAAAAAGGGTCGATATACTCCCGATATGGAATCCCGGAAGAACCCCATCCTCGACGTTGCCGTCCTCGTCCGTGAGGCGGCTGCGATGGGTGACGCCGCGTTGGCAAAAGACATGGACGAAGCACGCTTCCGGGCGCAGCTAATCGCAGCCAAGGCAGACTTGGCGGGCTATGTCGACCTCGCCATTGCCGCCGCCCAATTGGTTGTAGTTTTCGGGCCAATGGGGACGACACCGGGCCCGGGTTACGGGGCCGGAATCTTGCGCATCGCAGATGAGCTCGATGCGTTGGGCTTCAAACCGCTTTGAGCGCACAAGCCGGTTCTAGCGCCCGAGACGTTGCCAAGTTCAGCTCTTATCAACGGTAGAGCCGTTGTTCCCGTAAACGTTTCGACGAAATCACCGCGTTACGCACATCGCTGAGGAAAGTAGGCAGCCCGCGTCAAGGACGCGGGTGAGAAACAATAGTCGTCTTCCCGAATAAGTCGGCCCGAAAACTGAGCCTTGCGCCCTTCGGGTATCCAATCTCCAGCCGCTCGGGTCCCGACCAAGCCATCTCGACGCGGATGGCCGCCGCATTAGGTTCTGACGGATCCTCAAAAACAAGGATTTCGACGGGCTTTCCCTCTCCGTCGGCACGCGAGATGTCTACCGTTGTAAAGACGGCAGCCGTGCCCGGACCACTGTACTGGGTGGTCTTAGCCACAGCCACATTGACGCCGTCAGGTGACGGAGCGCTTGCTTGCCAGACCACGGCTGAGTCGTCGCTGCACCCAGAACTCATACCGACGAGCATGATTGCGAAGACCAATGCCGCGTTTCGACTCTTTGCCCAAGCCTGAGGCTGCTGGGATACTACTGAACGGTGCATAGATTTCCCATTCTCTGATCGTTGAATCCTCGGGTGATGTTATCGACATTTGCCTGCGGAATGTGCGGATAGTCCTTGCTCATACGCGTATCAGAAGGGTATTTCGAACGCGCTTTCCCGTAGTCATCGGCTGAACTTAAAACCTGGGGAAGATCCCATCCTGCCGCTCCGAGATAGACCCCGTAGACGTAATTTGCATACGACGGCAGGCCGCCGTAGCGCACTTGTGCATCAAGAGGACCACCGCGCTTGAACTGATATAGGGTAATGAGATTGTAGGCCGTCCCACCGGCGTTTCCGACTGATCCGGAATAGGGGTTGGGTGCGTAGGTGGCATCATGGACCAACCGACCGCGCCGCTCATATTCCTGAGGTGGAGGCGCGGAGCCCGATGTATCACAGGTGTCTCCCGGGCACAGGCCCAGCGGGTCCGCGTTCAATAGAGGATTCGAGTCGACGTAGCCAAACGTACTGGTATCTGCGGCAAGCCCGAGCGGATCACTTTGCAGATACCGACCCGTCGCTGCGTCAAACGTCCGGTTGAGGTTGTACTTCATCCCCGCCTCAGGGTCGGCGTATTGGCCGGGTAGGCGCAGGTTCAACACGTAGCCGGTGGTCGAGTTCGCGCGGTTCTCGCCAAAAGGGTTGAGCGAATATGGAAAGTTCCAGATGACAGCGCCTGTTGCGGACGAGACCGCGCGCGGCGTGCCAAGGCCATCGGCTGTCACAAAACCCACCGACGTCGTCGAGCCGGTGTCGACCACGGCCAGTGGAAGATCCCCGACGGACACGTAGTCGCGCCTAGTAGTACCAGAGGCCTCGGAGACCAGGCCGCTCGCCTCATCATAGACAAACCGGGTGGTCACCTTGCTCGCCGTTTTAGATATGCGCTCGGCTGCGCTGTTGTAAACGTACGAGCCGACTGTGGTGCCGCCAAGCTGGACAACCGTCATGCGGCCCCGACCGTTATAGCCATACCCCCAAGCACTGCCTGCGGCCGCATTTCCCGTCGTGCTGCCATTGGCGTCATATGTGCGGGTCGCCGTCCCCATGCCGGTGAGCCAGTGGGTGCCCGCCTTGTACTTGTAGGTGCCCGTGTAGGCGCCGGGCGCCGTCTTCGACAGACGGTCGCCGGTCTGGTTGTAGGTGTAGGTTTCAATCGCCTTGCCGGTCGGGTCCTTGACCGAGGTCAGGCGATACATGGGGTCATAGCCGTACGTGGCGCCGGCCCCGCCGGTCTCGGTGACCCCCGTGATATTGCCCATGGCGTCGAGCACGAAGTGCAGCTCGAGCGCCGGGGAGACGATATCCGTGACGCGGTAGTTCTTGTCATAGGTCCGGGCTACGGTCTGGCCGTTGCCGAGGGTGTACGACTGAATAGGGCCGAACGGCAGCCAGACGATGCCGGAGGCAACGACCTGCATCGCGCCAGAGGCCGGCGTAACCGTCACGCTGGTTACCTGCCCAAGGCTGTTTCGCGTATAGGCTACCACCGCCCCACCGGGGCGTGTTTCCGCCTGAATCCGGTTGGCCGGGGTGTTGGCATAGTGAACCGCATCGGTCACGGTGCCCATGGTCTGGCGCTTGTCGGTGACATTCCCCCGCGCGTCGTAGCAGTAGCTCGTGGTGACCCCGTTTTCAACAATCCGGGTCAAGTGACCAATGGCAGACGACGACGCGCACCCGGTGACCGTGTTCGACTCGTCATAGAAATAGCCGATGTTGAGCGTCGCATCCGTGTAGGAGGCCGATACGACACGGTTCAAGGCATCGTAGCCATACGTGGTGACCACGCCTTTGGCATCGGTTTTCGTGAGTCTGTTGCCGGCGGCGTCTACGGTAAACAGAGTCGTGCCTGTGTCGGGACTATGGACACCCGTTAGGTCACCCAGCCCGTTGTGGTCATAGACCGTGTTGAGCGCCGACGGATCGCTGATGCCAGCCACATTGTCACTGGCGTCATACGCGGTCACCGTCTGGGCATTCTTGCTGCCGGCGTTGGTTCCGTTGTAGTCCTCAATGCTGCTGACGAGCCGGCCAAGGCCGTCATAGCCCCGCTTCTTCTGGGTGCCGCTGGCATCCCTCGAGTGGATGGGATGGCCTTCTGCGTCGTAGCCATCCGTGGTGTCAAATGACAGCACGGTGCGGTTCAAGGCATCGGTCACCGTGAGAAGCTGGCTTAGACTGTTGAATGCGCGAGACACCGCCCGGACCACGGTGCCAGATGCGTTGAAGGTCTCGTCCTTAAGACGGTTGCCGGCGGCATCGAGCGTGTAGTGGACGCGGTTGCCCACTCCATCGGTCACGTCCGTCAGACGGCTTGCATCATCGAAGGTATAGGAAAGCGTGACTCCATCGGCGTCCTTCGTTTGCGTGACATTACCAATGGCGTCATAGGCCAGCGTGGTCACGGCTTTGGCGCCGTTGGCGTCCTGCGTCGTCGTCTGCAACCATCCCTCGGGGGTGTATGTCATAAGGGTCACGATGCCGTTTGCATCCGTCACTTTGCCCGGGTTGCCGTAGGAATCGTACGTGTCGTAGGTCGTCACGTGCCCCAGTGCGTCTGTAACCGTTGCCAGGCGACCTTGCGCGTCGTAGGTGAACTTGGTGATGTCAGAGACATCCGTCCGTGGGCCATCGACGGTCGCAACCAGCCCTTTCGTGTTGTAGGTGACAGTTGACACGCGGTCGGCAGTCGCAGCCTGGCTCGTGGCGGCGAACAGGGCCAGAGCCAGCGGGGTCCAGCGAAATCCCTTCTTCATCGTTATCATTCCTTGGCCGAATGGATTTTGGTCGACAGCAGGCGGCCCTGCGCGTCATAGGTATAGGTCGTGACGCGGTCGGGGGTTGTCACGGCCGCAGGCCGGAAGCTGGTCCCGTCCCAGTTGGTGGTGGTTGTCCGCTCCTCGGCCGTTCCCTTCGCCTCGACGCGGGTCGTCTCGCGGCCTCGGGAGTCGTAGGTGAAGGCGGTCTTGTTGCCCACCGCGTCGGTGCGGCTATCGAGCTGCGCGTTAGCCGTATAGGTAAACGTTGAATTCGAAGCTGGACAGCCAGCAACCGGCTCGCCTTCGATTGCCGTGATGCGCTTGGCGCCCTGGACGATGTCAAAGCGGTACACCACCGGATGCCCGAGCGAACTCGTCACCGTCGTTGAACCATCTGCGTTGTAGACGAACGCGTAGGCGCCCTTTCCACCAGCCATGGCCGATGATTTGGCACGATGGTTCGTGTCATATGCCCAAGTGCTCGCACGTACGCCGCGCTCATCGACCACACCGGTAAGAAGCCTTGGTTGAGCCGTGTCCTCGTACAGATACGAGCGGGTTGTCGAGTGACCCGGCCAGGTCTTCTTGACACCTGTGAGCTGGTACGACGCGTCCAAGATGTAGTCCACCGTCAAGTTTCCGACAACAAGGGACTGGGGTGCCCCGAGGTGTGTCGTATAGACCATCTTGTGACCCAGCGAATCAGTTACCGTCATGGCCGTGTCGTAGGCCGACAGCGACGCGTATGAAACCGTCGTTGCACGCCCATCCGCGCGCTGATACCGGACAAGCTGTCCAGCCGTATTGAACGTCATCTGCTCGTTGAGCTGTGAGGAGTAGACCCAGCCATTGGAAGTTTTGACAAGGCTTCCAAGCTCACCACCATCCGGGACCAGCACCCCGCCCTTGGTGACGAAGAGCGCCGTGCGTCCGTCACTGAAACGCAAAACCGCGCCCTTGGATTGCGTACTCGTATCCGGATACAACCTCGTATCGAGCGTAGTCGCCCAGGCACCGTTGTCGCGGCTGTTGTAGCTGCGATCAAAACGCAGTTCGCCATCCTGGTCGGCGTAATCCGTTTCTGACTCAAATACGTTGCCATTAGCGGGGTTGACCGGGTCGCCACATAGCGTGGCTCCGACGACTACGGGGTTGGTCACGTCTCCCAGCTCCTTTCGCTCCTGCTCCTTGTCGGGGGACTCGCAGTATCCCGTTAGGGGGTTGTAGCTCTGCGCCGCTGTGCAGTTATCACCATACCTCGTGACAGAGTGGCCACGAGTGTAGTCCTCGCCATCCTCTGAACTAATCCACGACACGTCACATGCCCAGCTCTCGTATTTTGGCGGAATGGACAGCACAAGTGTCGGAGGTGCATAGGGGAGCGGTGTATCGAAGCCGCTCGGCGCAGCGTGCCCGGCGACATCCGACGAATAAACGGCGCGGCACGCCGCGTCAGCCGTCGGGTAATGCGCAGCCGAGGGGTCATCCGTTCCACTGTCAACAAGGTAGTAATACTCGTCAGCCATTGCTCCGGCACTGAAGATCATCAGCACCAGCCCAAGAAATAATTTCACGTCGCGCTCCATTTTTTGAGACATGCACGGCCTTGAAGCAGGCCTCCCCTGTTGTCGTGCTTCAGTGTTCCCTCGCCGCTACCGCCGTTCCGGTTAGCCGCCCCTTCGTGTCGTAGGTGTACGTTGTCACCCGGTCTGGCGTCGTCTCGGTCTTTGGCCTGAAGCTCGTGCCGTCCCATGTTGTGGTGGTCACGCGCTCCTGAGCAGTACCCTTCGCTTCGGTCTTCGAGACGATTCGGCCTTGGGTGTCATAGGAGAACACTGTGACTTGACCGAGCGCGTTGGTGTGTGTCGCGATCTGCCCGCGCGTATCGTAAGTAAATGATGAATTGCTGACCGGGCAACCGGGCGCGGGCTCACCCGTGACGGTCACCATCTGCCGGGTTCCTGCGACGATTGCGTACTTATAGGTGACCACGTGCCCAAGGGCGCTGGTCACTGTGGTGGTTCCATCGTCCGCGTAACCAATGATGGTCTTGTCCAGTCCCCCGCTCCGGACGCTGGAGGTCGCCCTGCCTTGGGCGTCGTAGGTCCAGGTCGATGCGCGAACGCCCCGCTCGTCAACGAACCCTGTCAGATGGGTGGCGTTGTTGGTGTCTTCATAAAGGTACGACTGGGTGGTCGTCTTTCCCTGCAGCGTTCGCAACGCCGTGGCAAGCATGCCGGCGTTATTATAGGTGTAGGAAGCTGAAACACCGGGAGCAGACAGCGTGCTCAGCTGCCCGGACGCTATATCTTCACTGTATACCAGAGTGTGACCTCGGGAATCCTTCACCGTTACCTGATTTTTGGTGAAGGTCGAATCGTAACCATAGCTCAGCGTTTGAACCAGACCGCTCGACGCCTTGTAACTGATGAGCTGTCCGTCGCTGTTGAAGGTCAGCGATTCATTGTCGGGAGACGAATAGACCCAGTTGGATCCGGATTTGACGAGAGTGCCCCGCTCGGTTGGCTCCCCGGTTGCCACAGTGCCCGACATGGAAAAAACCGAGGCCCTTCCATCATCGAAGGTCAGCGTCGCCGATGAAACCAGCTGGACAAGAGATGCGCCGTACGAGTGACGCCAGCGGCCATCACTGCTGTTGTAAAAACGCGCGAACTGCAGCTCGCCGTCCTGGTCGCTGTAATCGACGACCTTCTCGAATTCATTGCCGATGGCAGCGTTAATTGGATCGCCATGACAGCTGCTTGGGTCATTGTTGGCTTCGTCATCCGGATCACCCCGCTGACGACGGTCTTGCTGGTCAGCACTTGGTGCGCACTGACCTGTGCTCGCATCGAACGCCTGGCCAGCGGGACATAGATCACCGGCGACGGCGATGATATGAGTAAGCGTGTTTACGCCAGATCCGACGATGACCTTGACTTCACACTTGTATGCAGGCAATCCAAGGCTCTTCCAGTACACCGGCGGGGTGTAAGGCAAGACATACGAGACGCTGCTTGTGAAACGTGGAACATCCGCCGCATAGGCGACCTGGCAGGCAGAACCTGCCGTCGGGTAATGGACCATGTCTGGTGATGGTGGGTAAGCCGGAGAGTCAAGTGCAAACCAAACTTGTTCCGCTTGCGCGGCTTCTGTCGACATCACGAACAGCAGCACAAATCCAAAGGCTGTCTTCATAACCTTCCATGGTGACTGATTAAGGGGCTGAACGATGCTGCATTGAAGCCGCGAGAATTGAGACCTGCTTCACGTTTCCTGCATGCGTCGATTCGTACCAAAGAAATGTGACGCTTAGTTTGATGCTGTCGCATTGAAAGCCCCGCCATGCTCACAGGTTTTCTTCTCACACGCTGTAGGGGTTGCCTGTGGTTCTGTAGGGGAAACCCTACAGCGCTTCACGTGTCCCGGCATCCGATTCAGATATGGCCGGAACGGTTCTGGTCGACATCACCTCAGCCCTGGCCCGGCTTTTCCCTTTATGTCCACCCACCCTCCCATGCCGCACGGTCCGTCAAGCGGTTCGCCGGCTCGACGTCAATGCAGGCCACTGGGTGGCAGGAGAGCCGTTCTCGGGGGACGGGTTCTCATCCCGTGAACAGGGCACCGAAGGGCGCTCTGGAGACTGCGCCGATGTCGAATTCCGCCTAGAGGTAATCTTGCCGTCATCGGAAGGAAAGCGGGGCAGACAGGTGTGGAAGGTCAGGGTCTAGGCCCGCACCAAATGCACCTCGCGGATGGCCCGAACTCAAGGCACGCAATGGCAATCGACGCCTCTTCGGCAAAGCGGGTCATAAAGCCTTCGACTGTACCCCTCGGAGCCATGACCGTGGCAAATGCCTGAATGCGCCGTCCGATAGAAAACGCAGCTTTTTTCGGAGGCAAGCCGCAGGGGATGGTTGTAATGCGCTGAAGGCGGCTTCGGGCACAGGTTACCGGCGGTTTTGTCAGGTTTCCCCTACAGACCCCTTTCCCAACGGACAGTACTCTTTTGCTCACGACGCGAGCCGCCGCTGCGAATGCACCAGGGGGTGCGGTCATCTGTTTCAGTCAGTGGCAGGCAGCCTCCAGCAAACTTTTGCGCGACCGATGAATTGCACCGAAATTATTCAGTGAATCAGAGTGCCTATCCGGAGCAACCCATGAGCAGGTTCAATCCCCACTTCGAGAACGCCCCGGCTGTCTTCCGTGCTGCAACACAGTTCAAGGACCGCTGCTTGCTCAACCAGCACGGCCTGCTCCTCGACAAGCCTGGGGTCTGGGTTTCCGAGCACTTCGAAACCTTGATTAACCAGTACGTCAAGCGGCCTGACGCCGGCGACGGCGGCTTTTACGACAAGCTTCATGGCCAGCTCTCCAAGTGCAGTGCAACCGAGGTCGCCCTCGCAGCGGAGCTGTTCTGGCTTGTCCAGTTACCCACAACCAATCTGGCAGTGCAATACAAACGCTCCCGTATCGAGTGGATATGGAATGCAAATCCGCCGTCAGTATTTCCGCTCGAATCGCCGTTTTTGACCGACGATGTCTTGTCTGGTCTTGGAAGCGGTGGCACAGGCTATAACCTCTATCTGTGGATGGAATTCGCTTTTGCCATCAATGCTTTTGCCGATTTGGCAGCTCGGCCCCAAGACGAGCGCCTTGCCATCCTCTCTGACGGCTGGACGTTCGCCGATTGGCTCGAGAGCATTCCGTCCGGCAAGGGTCGCCAGCTGTACCACGCACTGTGCCATGTGTTTTTCCCGGACCATTTCGAGCGGGTCTTTAGCCAGTCACAAAAGACCAAGGTCGCCCGTGCGCACGGAATCTGGACACCGGATTACCGCAGCAGCCGACCTGCAATGGACAAGGGCCTCCTAGAAGTCCGCCAGCGTCTGGAACACGACTTTCCTACCGGCGTTGATTACTACCTCGAACCCGTTGGAACCCTGATACCGCTCCCTAAGGAGGGAAAGGCGGCGACTGTCATCCAGGCCGACGATCCTGCGCCGATTACGGGCGCTGAGGTTGACGAGGCTGTCGTCTCGCAAGACACGCCCAGCCAGATTGCGCCTGAGAACATCGTCTTGTTCGGACCACCCGGGACTGGAAAGACGTTTGAGCTCGAACGGCGCCGCAAGGAAATTTTCAAGGCCGGCGGCGAGTCCCTGTTTGTCACCTTCCACCCCAGTTATGCGTACGAGGATTTCCTCGGGGGTTTGCGTCCCACTGCGACCGAAGACGGTCGGGGGATCGTCGTGAAGTTCGTCAAGGGTCCGTTCCTCCAGCTTTGCGAAAAAGCCCACCAAAATCCGGGTGTCCCGCATGTGCTTTTCATCGATGAAATCAATCGCGCCAATGTGGCCAAGGTCTTCGGCGAGCTCATCACTCTCATTGAGCCGAGTAAGCGCGTGGTGCCCGGGAGCAAGTCCAATGACACCGGATCCTGGGTGACGGTCCCCGGGCTTGGTGAACCACTCGGCGTGCCGCACAACCTCAACATCGTCGCGACCATGAACACCGCAGACCGCTCGATTGCCATGATGGACATCGCCATGCGCCGCCGTTTCCGGTGGCAGGAGTGTGAGCCGGACCCCGCACTGATTCACCCGCAGACCGTAGGCAGCGTCGACCTCTCCCAGCTGCTGCAAACCATCAACGACCGCTTGGAATACCTGCTCGACCGCGACCACCGCATCGGACATGCCCTTTTCATTGGCATCAACACCCTGCCCGACCTCGTCGAAGCCCTCAGTGAACGGGTCATTCCGTTGCTTCAGGAGTATTTCTTCGATGACCTCGAGCGCGTGCAGCTTGCTCTGACAGGCAGCAGCGATGAAAGCGCATTTTTCAAGTCCCGGAAACTGGTTCCAGCTACCCTCTTCGCCTCCGCCACCCGTGCGGTGGGCACTGAATCGCGGAACACCTTTGCCGTGTCGGACCCGGCATGCTGGACGGAAGACGACATCTTGGGTCTGTACGTTCCAAGCGTGACTGCGGCCGCCTGAGCCATGGACGGAATGCGGGTCATTACCGTCCTGGAGCACGAGTCCATCCCTGTTGTCAGCGACGGCGAAGCGGACCGTCGTCTGTTGCTTGGAGACAACGGCGAAGCTCCGTTGTGGCTGACGGAAGCGGAGGCTGTCAGCCTGCTAGGCATCAATGACTTGAGACCGGGCTTCTGTGAGCGCACGGCTACGGGTGTCCGTTTCGCCCAGTACTGCGGCGTGCTCCGGCTGGGCTCCGTGGTCATCGAGGTCCTGCCGAAGACAGGTATGGGGAATGCACGGTTGCCCGAGGAGGTGGGCGGGGCAAGACGCGCGCTCCTGACGATGCTGTCGACAGCGAGCAAGCTTCGTCTGATCGCCATGGACCATGTGGGCCAGTTGACAGTGCACGCACCGTTGCTCGAAATCTTCGTTCAAGCATTCTTGCAGTGCGCACTCGACCAGGCCCGCCGGGGACTGCTCTTTCGCTACCTGTCGCGTACAGACAACCTCACGGTGGCGAGGGGCCGTTTCCACGTTCACGGGCATATTCGCGAAAACCTCGCCCGGCCCCACCTGCTGCATTGTGAGTTCGACGAGTTCACCGCTGACAACGCTTACAACCGGGCCGTTCGCACAGCACTTGATGTGATCCGTCCCTGGATCAGGACGAGCGCGGGCCATCGCATGTGGTTCGAGGCCCATGCCCGGTTCGCGGACATCTCTTCCGTACGGCTTCGCGCGACTGATGTTGCAAAGCTGCACAGGGACCGGACCACGCGGCACTACGAGCCGTTGTTGGACTGGTGCGAACTCCTGCTCGACTTGCTCAATCCCTCGCTGAGGGCAGGTCATGACACCGCGCCGGGCCTGCTCTTTGACATGAACCGCTTGTTTGAGGCGTACGTGCAGCATGTGGAGGGAACGGGTGCCGAGCCCGGTCACCGGGTGCGGACACAGGAGGCGTCGCGCCATCTTGCGACTTGCGGTGACTCGCCCGCATTCACCTTGAAGCCGGACATTTCCGTCTGGAGAAAAGGGCCTGACGGGACCGATGAGGTCATCCGCATCCTCGACGCCAAATGGAAGCGCGTCGACCCCAGGAAGACAAACTGGGGTGTCGGTGAGGCCGATGTCTACCAACTCCTGGCGTATGCGGTCCGTTACCAGTGTTCACACCTCGAACTGGTCTATCCGGCACCGGACGACATGCCTGAGAAAGCGGAGCCGCCGGTGTTCACCATCGCGTCGCCGCACCTGACCGCGACCGTCGAACTGCGGGTCAGAACAATCCACCTTGGCAGACCTCCGCACCCCGGTAAGCACGGGGTGAGGACCCCCTGACCCTGATTGGCGTCGCTGCCGCAGCTGTTGGACTCGCGGATATTCCCGTCGCGCTAGTGTGTCGAATTTCATCTGCGCGGAGACAATCTTCGCCGAAGGGATTGCCCCTCGTTGGATGGCCGCGTCTGAGTCGCTTCTGCATGGAGGGGGCGAGCTCATCCCACTGCCACTGCTCCCAGCCGCTGGTGTCAGACACCGGCGCCAGAAGCCGAACAACCCGAGCACGTCCGTAACGCGCAGCACGCCAAAGTGCTTCGGCGTTGCGGGCATTGGGGTCCGCACGGGTGCAAGCCAAAAGCAGTTCGGCTGCCCTGTGGTGCCCCCTATGACTGGCGTGCATCAGCGCCGTGTTCAGGTCGCTTTCCACGAGCAACTCGGCATCTTCGGTGAGAGTTCGGATAAGGGGAACGTCCCCGTCCCACGCTGCGTCGCATAGCGCGCGCCCGGTTTTGAATGTCATGGCACCTTCCTTGGTACTGCAGTCCTTCGTGGACACCGCCAGTCAAGCAGAAATTCGCCGCCCGTCAAGTCGCGATGTAAGGCGCCCGCTAAAACCGGACGAAAAACGCCTTCCCGTTTACCCTCCTGGCGTAGACAACCCGATTGGCTGTCCGGGAGATGCACTTTGATGAACTGCAGCCCGCGCGAGCGACGAGGCTGATGCACCTCGTGCGTTCAGTGCGGACATCCAGGTCTTTGGCAAGGCGGCAAACCTTTGCGCCGCGCTCGACTCCAGCAAGTGATATACGCAAACTCGTGTCCTGCCCGTCCCGCTGCAAATCTGATCCACCGCCAAAGCGACGGGATCAATCGGGCGCAAGACATCCGCGCGATGTGGCCCGGTTACCTCAAGGTGGCGCAGCGCACTCGCTCGCATCTGCCTCAGTTCGCAACCGGATGGCCTCACCCAGGAGCTGTCGTTGGTAGGCGTATGAGGTCGAGATGACGCGGAGCGCCACCCCTCCCAGAATGGCCATGCCTGCAAAACCTGCGACAAAGGCCCATGCCCATCCGAAAGCGAGGCTTGGCCCAGTCGTGTGCATGTCCAGCAACGACCGGCCAGCGGTGATGAGAAAGGCCAGCAGTGCCAGAACAGAAAATTTCTCGCCAAAGACCACGCCCACCCGGCTTTCGATGCCAGTAACACGTGTCACCAGCCAGTGGTCGACCGACGCGAGAGCCTCTGCAGAAAACGCAGCGAGTTCGTGGACGACGGCCTGCTCGTGGCGGAAGCTGCCGAGGCTGTGATGGCCGGGCTCATCCATCTTGCTGCCGACGCGAAGGAAGAAAAATACGGGGTCGACAAACAGGAACACGACGACGCAGCCCACGCTCACGTAAAGCGTAAGCACCCCCGCCTCCCGCATTGGCGCCGCGATTGACCACCCAAGGACCCAGGATATGAGGACTGGCAGCACGACGACTGCAACGGAAACACCTGCCCCGATGAAGGCACGCCTCTCGACATTTCGGACCAGCTTCTCCGACGGCGTCGGATTCAGCGTCGGGTTGTACCGGCGCGTGGCTGCGAGGATGCGGATGGCCTGTTCGCCTGCCCCGACGGCGTCTTTCAACGACAGAGCGGGGTCCGCTGTCGCGCCGCCATCATCATTGGCGCAGTCGTCCCCACGGGATAGAACTGCGCGAACTTCCGTTGCTTCCCCAGCCGATTTCATGCCTTCGTCCCCCGGACTCTTCTGCAAAGCGTGACGCCGCATTGTCACAAATTCCGCGACGGTGCCGGAACCCTATCCCAGACTTTGCGTAGGTTTTCGCCGACACGACATGGCGCCGTGCGACCTGATTTTGGCGACAGGTCGAGTCGCTCTGGATTGCAATTGCGACCCTTTACCAAGGAGGTAATATCACAGCCACTGGTGTTCGACTGCTTCCGCCAATGCCCCGCACGCGCGAAGAGCGAATCTGCCCGTGCAAAAAGGAAAAGCCCCTCGCGGGGCTTTTTCCAACGGCTTTCCCGAAGGGAAACCTGTATCAGGTCAGGATCAAATCCAGCGCACGGTGCTCTGCATAGCCCATCCCGAGCTTCTTACCTGCTTTCCTTACCCACTTCATGGCATTGCTTTTGTTGTCGATTGAATTATTCATCGTTGTTGCCTCCTTTGCGTCCGGCGTATTTTTTGACGAGTTCCATCTTTTTCACCACGGAGTCCAACATGGGACGTCGGTGCCTCCACGCCCATTTGCACAACATCTTGCCCAGATGCCATCCGAGCACCATCAAAACCGTGCGAAGGTCTGATCCAGCTGGTCCAGCTGACCAGGAAATATTAAGTCATCCGCTCCACGAAAGTCAAATTAGTTATTGATTCTATTATAAAAATAATCAATCCATTCTTGCTCCAGTCTCGTCCTCGGCGGCGGGCGTCTCACGCGGCTGGGGCAAGTGACGCCCGTCCGCCGACAAAGGAAGCTTCATGAGCTCGTGGTCCCAAGTCACCCTCGCTGGACTGGATCTTGGCGGCGCTGCCCGCGAGATACCACTCCGACATTCAAACCTTTTCAATACCGCTGACATGGTCACCATCGGAAAACCGGCCGATGATGACTATGAGCGCGCCTACCGCATTCCGGTCGTCGAGCTGCGCCGGCGACTCGACGTGACCGGCGTCACCGTGGCTGCATCCATTGCAAGCTTCAGAGCCGTCGTGGTCGCGGAGGCCAAAACTGCACGGGATGTTGACGAAATCCCCTACGCCACCTTTTTCAGATATGCGGCAGGCCTCTCCGATGACGACCTCGTCCGTCTCGTGAAAAAGGCCTACGCCGGTCGCAACGACCCGCCAACGTTCGGCCAGTTCGAGACCGACTTCGACAAGAACGTCATCAGCCTGCTCAGGGGCGACACCTGCTCTTATCTTCACGAGTACCAGGCACCATTGTGGAACGGCTATGCCATTGAGGCCCTGGCCTGCACGTTCCTCGATGACGATGCCATCTTCGAGCTCGACATTGCGGCGCTTGTTAGCGCCGGCTACTACAGCGCGTCAGAGGACCCGGTTGGAAATGCCTTCGATGACTGGCTCGCCGGGATGGACGCAGACATGTTGGTGCTGGGCAACACCGTTGGGTGGGAAGAGTCTGAGGAATGCGAGTTCAAGGCCATCCGCTCGGCCAATCCGGTCAACACAATCCGCGACCTCCTTGCGAAGTACGTCATCTCCTTCATGAACCAAACGGGGGGCCGGCTGTTTTTCGGCATCGATGATGCTGGACTGGTGGAAGGCGTCCGCCTCGACCGAATGCAACGTGATGACCTGAGCCGGGCACTAAACCAGGAACTCGCTACGGTCACACCAAAGATCGCGCTCGACGCCATCGAAGTCCGCTTCCGGCCCGTGGTCGGCAGCGCGCACGTCCTTGACGATACGTTCGTGGTTGAGATTACGGTCCCACAGGGACCGGCGCACGAGATGTATTTCCAGTCGAAGACCACGTGGGTCCGCTTCGGCACGGAGTCGCGCAGGCTCGAGGGCCACGACCTGTTTGTCCATGTCCTCGCCGCGTACCGCACTGTGATGCAGCCACGTGACCGGGCATCGCCCGCAGCCAAACCGGATGCATGACCGCCTACAGCCTCGACCAAGGCCGCGACCGCGACCGCGACCGCGACCGCGACCGCGACATTATCCTGCGTCGGGTTTTTCAGCGCACAGTTATCATCCAGCTACAATGGTCCATGGATCCGGCGCACGAAGACCACATCCTCACCGTCGCGGAGATAGTCCGGGACGCCGTGGCAATGAATGATGCAGGCCTCGCCTGCGATTTTGATGAAGCGCGATTTCGCGCCCAGCTGATCGTCGCCGAGGCCCATGAGGCCGGATTCCACGACGTGGTTGTTGCGGCCGCCCACCTGCTCAAGGTGCTCGGCCCTGCTGGATCCGTTCCGGGCGAGGGTTATGGGTCGGGCATGCTCAGGGTGGACAATGAACTCGAAGATATCCGTTTCAATCGCCTGTAGTCCAACGCATGCAGCCGCTCCCGCGCTTTTCTCAGCCCGAACCGCTGCGTTTATTGCAGATAGGCACGCTTCTCCGGTGGCAGTCCCAGCTTCGCTCTCCTCATTGCTTCCACCCTCCGGGAAAAGGGTCCTGAGATCCGTCGGCAAGCGTAGTGGTCGGTTGAAAGATGGAACAGCCAAGGCAGCGCCGAGAGGTATACCCCTGCGCCGGCCAGGCATACTAAGAGATACGGGTGATCGGATTTCAGAATGTAGCCGAGCGCCGAGCGGAGAGCAGAGTCATGCTCAAGGAAGGCCACACCAGACCAGATGAGCGCTGCCAGCGACAGGCGCATCAACCGGTCCGCCTCCTCAGCTTCTGCAGCCCAACGGGTTCTGGCCGCGCTGACCTCCTCGGCCAGTGCTTCATCCTCTTCGAACTTCGCAAGGTCAGCCAGGGTTTGTGCCGTAAATCCATCGCGGGATGCGTCGTCGTCGTTGCCATGACGAATCTTGACCGCAACCCCGCCGAGCGTCCGGACGAGTAACTCCTCCAACAGGGGAACCCCGATGAACTGGACGCCGAGGTAAACGATTAACGACAGCAACAAGATTCCCGGTCCCACGCGAACCGACCAGTCGAGCGTCACCAGGTTTCCGACATGAAGGTACGAACTGGCGGCATCCAAAAATGCCGCGATTCCGCACAGGAAGAGGACACCCTTGAACGTGCCGAGCTCGACGATGATGTCCATGCCCGTACGGATGGCGCTTACCACCGACTTCAAATCACTCACCTGCATCCCCTTGTCCGTTGGGCGCCCGCTGCGACGCGTATTCTGGCAGCCAGTCTGGCGCCGGGGCGTCGCATACACTGCGACCCGGACGCTGCATCGGGTATCGCCCCGTTGGCCGAAAGGTGTACGGACGACGCTTCTCGCCGTTGGTAAAGTTCCGCCGGGGGGATGTACGCCATGAATCATCGGGTTGCTTCGGCATTATTGGTGCTGGTCTCGCTGGCGGGCTGTACGACCCTGCGCGCACCAAGCCGGCAGGGACTGATTGCGATGGAGGACCACCGCTGCACCGACGCCATCGGGGTCATGCAGGGCCCGGCGGCGCAAGGCGACGGCTACTCCATCAACAATCTCGGCGCCATCATTGAAGCCGGTTGCCCGGAAGCCGGCATGCCCCCCGACCCTGTCAGGGCGTTTTCGTACTACCGGAATGCTGCCGAACGCGGTGTCCCCATCGCCTTTTCCAATGCGGGCGCCTTGCTCGAATTCGGCAAGGTGTCAGGTGCAGCACAGCCTGATGCAGCAGCGGCGCTATACCGCGAAGGCGCCCGATATGGGGATGAGACGTCCATCAAGGGTCTTGAACGTCTCGGCAGGCCGGTACCACCTGTCGACAGGGTCGCGCCCGATATCGCCGAGCGCCGGCAAAAACAGCTCGACTTCGCCCTTCTCGTTGCCGGCGTCATGGTCGACCGTCCGCCCCCGACTGCCCAGACGCGTCCCGTCCCCACCCACCGTCCTGACCATACCGTTGCTGCCGAAAGCAGCGTGGCGCTGGTTACGCCGGTAGCGCCGGGCGCACGGACAGTGGTGGAATCTCCCGCATCGGTCCTGGGAAGCGGGACCTGCCGGAATACCACCGGTTGCATGACTGGCCAGATCTGCGTCGTCCCCAACGGCCAGGTCAGCGGTGCAGGCGTGTGTGCGACCCCCACCAAAGGTAGCGTGGGGTCATCCCGGCCCCACGCCTGATGCCAGTGAACATGGTCTCCTGCCAGCTTGATGCCCAGTGCCCGACGGGATTCAAATGCGGGCGCGTTACCCCGGGCGACTTCAGCGGATTGTGTATGAGACCTTCAAACGCGCAGATGTTCGTTCATTGAGCCACCACCACCGTTGACCCTATGCAGGAGACAGCCGTGACCCAAAACAACCAACACGAGTGGAGCATCGAGGCATTCCGCTCGCTCGGCGAGTCCGGCAAAGCGGTCCTCAACACCCTTGTATTGGTCTCCGGAGGCTCAGGCGCGGCCCTGCTGTCGTTCGTCGGGAACCTTGCAGGAAAGAGCGATTACACCGCGCTCGTCCGGGAGCTGATGCATGCCCTGCCGTTTTTCTACGCGGCCTTCGTCCTGTCCGCGGTCATTGCCGGTGCGACCTATGTGGCCCAGGCCCACTACAAGAAGGCGGCTTTTGCGGGGAGTGAGAATGCAGCAATGTGGGACGCGGAAGAGAAGAAGGGTGACCACTGGACGGGCTTTGCTGTCGCCTGTTTTCTGCTGGCCATTGTCTTGCTGGTGATTGGCGGTGGTATGGCCATCCGCTCGGGCTTGATTTCGTTACCCTAGTATGACCTTTATTGCAGCGCCAATAGCCGGCTGCCAGTAGGGCCTCCATTGCGCCCAGCGCCACAGTTACGCCGGTGCCGATGCAGCGCGTACATGAATGCCAAAGTCAGTTCATTTCGCGTCCCACGCGTCGTTGGCCTCGGTCCACTCGAAAACGACCGCGAGATTGGTAAGTTCCAGGATGCCCTTGTCCAGTTCGGCTGTATCAAACCGCGTCTCCTTTCCAAACAGCGCTCGTGTCAGCGCTGCATCGGCCATGAAGCGATGGGCCATGTGATTGCGTCGGGCGACCACGTTTTCGAGCAAGGCAATGAAGTCGGGCCTTACCCCGTTGTCTTTCAACCTGCCCTTGACCTGGCCGAGGGTCGCGGTCTCCAGGGTGTCCGGGTCCACGCCGAATCGCCGGATGAGCAGGTTCTTGAGACCCAGTTCGAGCAGTTGCACCACGCCCATGAACATGGCAAACCGCTCGAACGTGCCCAGACCCTTGTACTTTTCCAGATGCGCGTCCATCGCAGCCCGTATCGCCGCTTCATCGAACATCGGTCCGTCATCGTTTGGTCTGTTCACCGTCTTCTCCGCGCAAGTTGAAAAAATGACGCGCCACCTTCGACTGGCAGCGCCTCAAGACCGGCGCCGCCGGGTGATGGTGGCGAGCTCTTGCAAAACTGCGTTGTCCTGGGCCTGTAGCCTGTCCAGCAGACCGCCGGCGAGCCACTCAAAATCGACCGCGCCGTCCACAGCGTCGACATAGTCGAGAAGCGGCAGCTCCACGAACACGGCCGACCCGGCGTCCCACTCCTCATGGGGTCTTGAAGCCGCGTTGTAGGCCCCTTGAAGGGTCCTGGCCATCTCACTGGCTGCCGCAGCGTCGTCCTCGACACAGATGTCGGCGTACAGCACGACCCGCGAATCGGGATCGTCATAGAGCCAGAGAGACAGCGTCATTGGCGGTTGCGAGGAGCGCCTCGGGAGCGAGTGCATCTTCGCGGAGATGGTCCAGGACCCTTTCTTCGGCGGTTTCACGTCGCTGACGAGAAACGGTGCGCCCTTTCGCGTGAGCTCGCTGACACACATTGCCATCGCCCTTGTCAGGAACGCCCTGCCGTCGGCCTCGGCAATCTGAATCACCGCCTCGATATCCGCGCGGCGGGGTCCGTTCCACAGTGCCAGCACGGAAGCGTCGATTTCGCTCCCGGCGAGCTTGATTGGCTTGCGTGCCTTGCTCAGTTCGTAGAGGGCTTCCATGGCCTGGGCATGTGTTGCCCAGAAGCCGAGGGCGAGGGAACGTCCGAACTGGTCAGTCGATGTGGACATGCAGGGGCCCAAGGAGCTGTTCGAGTTTGTAGGGACTGTTTCTTGTTTCCACCCGCTCGCGTTCCGGAACACAGACCATGTCGCAGACACTGTTCAGCAGCCCGGTCAGATACAGGCGGAGGAAGGGGGCGCCAGGATGTTGGTTCTGGTCGGTCAAACGGGGGCGGACAAACGCCCGCACGAGGCCCATGAACGACATTCTTGCCCACGGGCGCGTGCGACCATAGGTTGTTCCGTCCCGGCCGCTGGGAGTCAGAAAGACGTGGAGCGCGTTGGCTCCCTTGCGGTAGTACTTGTCGAGCTGGCCTTCGCTCTCGGCGGCGTCGACTTTCAGTTCAATGACGAGCGACCACGCCTCCCCATTAACAAGACGGCCTTCTGCGAAGATGTCAGCGCGCGCCTCATTTATCGGGTACTCGGTGTGCACCACGGGCTTCACGCGCCGCTCGTCCCGGATGCGGCAACGGATGGAATCCAGCTCAGGGTGAACGGAGCAGTCAATGGCGGAGAGAAATGCGTCAAAGAGCGTGTCGTCAAATCCGTGCGAGCGATGGGGATTCAACAACCAGGCGAGCGACTGGGTGTGCGCAGTTTCGTAACGCACGTGCCCGGTGGCTTCGAAGAGCGAGACTGCCCCGAACAGCGGACTGTCCGGATGGTTATCCTTCTCAGCGACGACGAGGCGATGCGCCCGTCCCCGCGCGCGAGCGGTCGCCTTATCGAGAAGCTGGCCGAGGCCGACAAGGTCTGCCGGCATTGCCGGACCCCCGGCGGTACGTCGTTGCCCGCCTGAGCCCACGACTGCAGTGAGGCGGTCGAGGTCTGACAGAAATGATGAATTTATTAGAATCTTGGCGAGCTCGTCCGGATGCATGTTTTCCTTGCCTGCCCAGCGCCCAACGATTCCTTGCACGAAAGCCTGTATCAGGCCGGAGAGGTCGACGCATTCGCGCGATGGCGGATCGCCGCTTCGGCCCGTTCCACACCTCCGCGCAACACCGCCTCGCCCCGGGATGCCAGTCCCGCATGCGGTGCATACAGCGCAAGCGCCCTGTCAGCCGCCTCGAGAGCAAAGCGCGTGGCCTCCGCAATTGCCTCCCTGTCGAGCTCCTTTACTTCATACCTGGAGTCACAAATCTGGTGTGGCGTGAAAGCGGGCACACCATTGATCAGCAACTGGTACTGGTAACCGGCACGGAGAAGCGTTCTCTTCGAGAACATCGATTCGATTGACGACGACTCGATGAAGGGACTCACCCTTACACTGTAAACCTCGGCGCGCTTGGCGAGTTCTGCCTCGGCAGCGGCCCGGCCTTCAACAACACCGGCATCGTGCTCGTCCCGGAGCGCATCACGGTGTGCTGCTTTGAGTTCGCTCAGCTCAATCCGGTGGACGGTGTCGCCTTCAACCTGGCCGAGCGCCTTGCCTTCGGCGAAGGCAACGTCCCTGACGCCACGAATCGTCCCTGCATGCTCGCGCTCTAGCTCGTTGGCGCGTGCGATGTGGTCACGTTCGGCTTCGTGCAGCCGCCGCTCCATTTCCCGGAAGTCCCGCTGCAAGCGGCTTGCTTCACCCGACACACGCGTTGCTGCGGCACGCAGAATTGCCCACATCGCTGCCCCGCCGATAATGATTCCTGCCACGCCTGCCATGACCAGATCCATCTTCCGTTCTCCCTGAGTAAAATGCCTAGTGAACGGCATCGGCAGGAATGCCGCTTTCTTGAGGACGATGGCCAAGGCGTATTCCGAAACGGCGCCGGGACAGTGCCGCCGGCTCTGGCCCGACTCTCTAGTGCACAGCAGTGGCTGCCCATGCCTTCATTGCCGCCAATCGGCCTGCTTGCCTGGCATGAAAGCCCGCTTCATCGCGCTTGCCCCCGTCGAGACGGTTAAGCGTGACCGCCGCGCGGCCGATGGCCCACTGCAAGAGGGCCTGGTCCATGGGCGAGAGGTGTGGCACCGGCTCCATCATGTCCGGCGACTTTTTCCACTCTGCCAGTACACCCGGAAGCTGCGCGACAGCGCCATGGACGAGACGCTGCATGCCGAGCAGTTCCGGAAGCAGCGCGGGGGACACTGAAAGAACCAGGTCCTGTATTCCAGTCAATGGCGCGCGCGTGGTGCGCGCCTCCGTTGTCGCCGCGTCAAGAGCCCGAGGGAATCCCGTTACCTGATATTCCACAACCTCATCCACACCGACACCGCAATCGGGGAGCACACCGTAAGCGCGCCGGATTGTTTCGAGTAAAGCGCGCGCGGTATCAGTCTGGCTCAGGTCCAGCACTTGGCGAAGCGACGTGAAAACGGGTCAAAGATGGGCACCAACGCGGTCTCGAGTGAACGGCGCTTGTTTTGCACCTGGTGCCACCACAAGAAGAAAGCTCCGCCCACGGCAAGCACCGTCGAACAACACGCTGCGATGACCGTGGCGGCATTTGCCTCCAGGAGCGGCAGCCAGGGTATCCGAACGGGAATCATCAACAGGCAGCCGGCGGGGATGCCAAGCAGCCATGTCCAGAAGTATTTCATTGTCGCGCTCCCTGCCGACATGCAGCATACGTGGACGGTCATGAGGCCACGGATGGCATGACCATGCAACAGAGGCACCGTCCCAATGCACAAGGCCCGCGAGGCGCCAGTTCAATCCGGGAAACCATCGCAGATGGCCAGGGTGTTTCGGAATCCAGAGCGATTGTGGCGTCAGGCATCATCTGCTTGCCGCACTTTGCCGGCTCAACTCCCCCCTCAGGAAACGCCATGAATCCGGCTTTGGTTGACCTCATCGAACACCCGAACCAGCTTGCTGGCTACCTCTCGGCCATAGTGCGTGCCCTGTCGCAGGTTCAACGCATTACCCGCATCCTTCGCCGTCTCCTCTCCAAGAATGCCGGGCCACGCATCCTGCCACTGATTTTCAAAGCGAGGGAAGTGGTAGCCCGGGAACTTACGCCCACCTGGCACTGGCCCTTCGTCAATCAGGTCGGCAGATTCGGTTTCTGCGTCACCTTCTACCTGCTTTCCCTCTACTGCACGGTGCTGTTTTTTCTGTGTGCCAGCGTCACTTTCATTGCGGACGTGCCGCTCTGGAAGCACGGTCTTGGCGCCGTTGTGACCGTGGTGGTGGCGCTTGTCGCGCGCTGGCAGCTCATCCACGCCGACAGGCTCCGGCGTGAACTGCGGCAGGCTTATGGCCGGTGACCATCCCTCCGGTGACGTCCGCCTCTGGAATTGGCGTCACCGGTCCTGCCGGGCCACAGCGCGCGGCTCTCAGCACTGTCGCCAGCGTGAAGTGCGTCGCGGTGACAAACCCTAAACGTCAGAAATTTGCGAGAAGCCTTTGTAGGAAATCGCGTCTTTCATGACTGACAGGGCGCACGGCGTAAGAGGCATTGCAACCGACAGTAACTGCTGTCCGGTAAACCTCATCGAGCGATGGCCTGACACCCGGCGTGGCCGGCATGAAGAGAGCGCGGTTGTACTCCATCGCGACCCGTTCCTCAGGGACGTCCCCGGTGGTGCGGTTGCCGTTGATGTCGCCCAACAAAGGTACCGTTGCGAGGCGCTCGGGCGGCCACTCCTTCCGCATCCGTTCCATGCACGCGGCCTGGTCTGACCCGACCGTCTCGTTTGCCTTCTCGAGCTGCGAAACACTCTCTGAGGCATCAGCGAGCGCCTTCCGGAGCGTGGGCTCAACGCCCTCCTGCCGACATACCGTGGCCACGAACCGCATCTTCTCGTCCGTATCCACGAACGATTGCTCGTAGGTATGGAACCCTGTGCAGTCTTCCGGCTAGATGGTGTGGGCCTGTGCCATCAACGCCTTGGCCACACCTGCATCGAATCTGTGCAGCGCCACATACAACGTCCCCTCCGGTGCGCGCATCCCGCCCTGGACAAAGAGCGAAACAGTGGCGGTCTCGCCATTTCGGACGGCCTCGAGCATGTTCGCCGCCCGCCAGGACACCCCGCGATTTTGGAGCTCCTTCTGGGGTTCGTCACTGGTTTCCTTCTTGACGTTGCGCGCCATGGCATCAATCGAGTCGGCCACCCTTTTCTGGACGGCAAGACTCTCCCTGAGTAGCGGCACCATTGACTGGGCGTCGTGGATGGACGTGAAGCCCTCGGCCAAGACACCGCCGTCCTTCCGGTGGCCATGTGACCATCCGCCAACCACGAGGCCCGTGACACCAAACACCAGGAGACACCAAAGACCGGCCTGGTGCGTCACTGGCCCCTTGAAGTACCCCTCGGTCTCCGGCAACCCGTCGAGAACGCGGCGGGTGTGGTTGCGGAGCTCACTGCAGATGACGAGGACGGTGAGGACAAACAGCGCAAGCGCGCCAGACGCCATGGGCAGCACCCAGCCGCCAGCCGGCGAGAAGAAATCGCCCACGGTGGCAATCAGGCCTCCAGGCAATGCACCGGCTGCAAAGACGATACGCACCTTCGCAAAGAGCTTTGACCGTTCTTCCGGCGTCATGCAGCGGCGTCCGTTTGCTGGGAGCCATCCAAATCAACGGCGCCCGGAGCGCGACGCCCGCGCCGACTCCGCTTGCCCCGCGATGTTCCGGCAAAGGCGCCGGACCCCGAGCCCGGCGCCCACACCGGGTGGCGCTCGTCGAGCCGTGTGGTCAGCTCTGCCGCCGTCAAGAACACCACAGCGGACATGGCCGAAAGGCTCGTTGCCGCCATGGCGACCATGGCTATGATGAGGTACAGCCAGTCGAGACTGTGCGGCAACCAGTGGCCGGCGAACAGTATAGCAACGTACAGCGTCAGGCCAAGAATAATGGTCCTCCAGGCGCGTCGCCGGAAGTTGACCTTCTCCGGGCGGGGGCCGGCCGGCATGAGCACGCGCCCGTCCGGTGAGAGGCGCAACATGGGACGTGTGCGCTTGAGGTTGGCAAACAGTTCGATGGGGTCGTGCCGGCAGAGGGCAAAACGGATCATCCGGTCATCGAGGTCGAACCCGAACGCGCCGGAAAACGCCCTTTGCAGCACGAACGGATGAACACGGTCCAAGTCACTCCTTCCGATGAGCTCGTTGAGAGCCCGGGTCTTCTGACTGTCCTCTTTCCATCGGGCCGTCCGGCCATGACGCCATGCGCGGTAAAAGCCGATGTACAAGGCCGGCAGTCCGGCCAGAACGGACAGGATGGTCTTGACCACCGAGCTTGCATCGGGCAGCTCAACCAAACCAATCACGGCGACAATCCCACCGTCACCGCGACCCAAGTCCCGGCGTCAATGACGGTGCAATCGAGCACGCCCCCCGCCGCGCGGGAAAGCAAGGCGTAGCCACGGCAAACGAGGCCGGCACCAAGGACATACCCACCGTATCCGAAGCTGCCAGCGACGGAGGCGTTGAGGTGCGTCGACGAGACCGGGCCGCTGGAAGCGTTACGCCTGACGACCCGACTGAGTGCCGCCGACGCCATGTGCAGGGATGTGCCGGAGAGGTCGATCAGCGGGACCAACTCGCGTTTCTGACGGCCGCCTGTTGGGCGAGCCGGATGTTCCAAAGCGCTTGTTGCCATTGCCCCATTCGTCCCTTTCAAACTCGTCTTCTCCCTTTCAGGTCCCGCCTTCAGGCTATCGGCTCGCGGCCCCGACAACTTTAGCGGCCTGTTGGCGCGCACATCCACCATAACAAGGTTGCCGTCGTCCAGACCCCGCCCAGGCATCTTGCTGCATGGCTCGAATGCCTCGGACCACCGGCCAGCGGAGCACCCGTTTACAGCCTTGCCCGCCCACGTCCCCCGCCCTGTCCCTCCGGCAACGACCGGTTTAACCGCCAACGCTCGATGACGGCTTGCGCTTCAGGCGAGAGCTTCTCGTCGGGCAACTCATCGTCGTCATCCGTCGCATCTGGCGACAGCCCGCGTGCGAGCAGCCACGTGCAGACCCCGGGCGAATCGGCGAGATGCAGCAGACTCTCGCCAAAGTCCGAATGTGAAGCATGGAAGTCGGCAAAGCCCTCAAAAAGCGGCATCAGGTGCACGTTGCCTGCGCGCGAATCGAGAATAGCGGCCAGACCGAGCGCGTCGGTGCCGAGCCAATCCTCATACGGATCCTCCGGATTCTTGCCACAAGAGAAGAAACGTCCGCTTTCCATCGCACCGAGCTTGAGCAGACCCTGGACGCGCGCGGTGTCCCGCTCGCGCAGCGCGTGGACAATCTCCACCGTCGCGTCAAAGCGCGCAAGCAGGGTTGGGGTGCGGGGTGACGAGCCCGGCTTCGCTGAGTCCGCATGCCCATAGCCCAGTGCCGCCATGTCAGCCACGACGCCCGGGGAAACGACGTTGGGTACGAGCTCGTCGGGCACCGGACGAAGACTGCGCGCAAACCAGGGATACTTCTTGCCCCGAAGAGCCATCACCAACGGAATGGGATTGCGGTCAACGTCCAGGTAACCGGGCCGGCCGTTGGCGCGGAACACCTTGGCGCGTGGCGGTTTGTCGAGCGCGTCCAGCAGCCGGGCTCGCAGGTCGTCTGGCACCGGCGCGCCATGTTCGAGCAGATAGCGGGCCACAACGTCGTGCCACGCGAAATGCAGCAGCGTCCGACCGCGCGAATCGACCTGGTTGATGTCGCCGCCACGGCTTAGAACGAGCGGTAGGAACAGCAACTCACCGCGTGTGCTATCGACAAGTGCCGCCATGGACGTGGGCGTCAGGCCGACGACGCCGTCATCATGGATGTCCGGGGTGTACGACAGACACTCGAGCGCAGGGTCGGCGCGGTCAGCAAGGCACATCGCTGCGTGGGCTAGATTCCGATACTGGATTGCGAGGCCGAGGGCCAAGGTTTCGTTGATGGGGCCGAACCGCGACGTGTTCGGGGGCAATATGCAGGGCAGTCTTGGCATCGGTCTCATCCTTGAGGGTTGGTGGTTCCAACGTACCCAGGAATCAAAGTCCGTCAAGGGGGGCGCTGGTACAAACGGATTTTGAGTCCGCCGCATGCCCCCGATGACCCACTGACGGGCTTTTCGGGCATGTCTGCCCCCGCCAGTGCGGCGCGCTACGACTGAGGCACCGGATCGTCACGAAAATGCGCCTTGCAGAAGGCCGACGGGTTTCCGTCGGGCCAGTCCTGGTTGAACCACTCATTCGCGTAGCGCAGTTCTGGCATCGCCACGCCTGCCTTCTTGAGTACAGTGCGCGCCTCTGTGTCCGACAGTCCTCGCCACGCCCGCTCGGTCGCGGTATCGATGACGTTGAAATCCTTGCAAGGCTTCTCATCGGGCAGCGGCACATCATTGGCATCTGGGCGCACCGCACATCGAGCGACGATAAAGCCTTTGACGAGTCCGACCTGGAGCACATACCGCTCAAGAACCGCCGTCTGCTGACGGTCGTAGATGGTCATCTCAGCATGGCTAGGCGCGGCGACCCAGTACCCATCCGAGAGACAGCCGAAGTCGCGGACCTTGGCGCATGAAGATGCGCCGATACAAAGCAATACCACGCCGACTTTGCGATACCTCACAACTGGCCCCCTCCCGACAATTCATCCTGCCACCAGCCGTCGACATAGAAAGTCGTGCCACCGTAATTCCAGGTGTCCCAGAAGTCGGAATTCGGCTTCCCGGCACTGTTGTTGAAGTCGCTCGGGTTCTCGAACAAATCATGAATCGAGCTGGTGAGCACACAATGGTAGTTGTACTTCTCGGCCATGCAGCGGTTGTCCCCTTGCGGACATGTGTGCTGGACCTGGCACTTTGCATCCTGATGCAGGGACACACCACCAATCCAGAACACGCCGGACCTCGCACCCACGCTGCGCAGCGCGTCGTAGGGGCTCGAATCGTTGCAATGAATCCCCTTGGCAAAACCCTTCATCGCTGCCTCGGTCATGGACTTCCACTGCTCGCGCAAGGGATGAATCATGCCTTCAACCTGACCGTCACAACCAATCTGGCCAAGGGTGACGTCACCGCCGCCGGCAAAGAAGTGGGCTACAGCGCGGGCGTTCGACCAGCATAGGCCAAGCGCATCGGTGCGCATCAGGGGACTGTTGCCTGCGTAGTCGAACGGTGATTCACCACCGACCTGCGCGAGGGGATCCGTTTCCAAGAAGCGTCCGGTGGCCGGCTCGTAGGTCCGGTGGTTATTGTGATGCAACCCCGTCTCGGCGTCGAAGTACTGGCCCGCAAAGCGCAGCGGCAGCACATAGGTGGAACCGCCCGCCGATTTCGGCAACGATTCACCAAATCCGTTGCCCACTGCCGCCCACGACCAGACAAGGGTGCCTGCCGCGTTCACGGCCGCACGTGGCGTCCCCGTGCCATCAGCGACGAGATAGGTCACCGTGCCCACGCCACTGACCGTGTCAACAGTTGCCACCGGCACACCATCCCACCAGATGTAGTCGCGGGTCACGTCACCGTACTCACCAAGCAGCAGGCCAGCTTCGTCGTGGACGAAGGTGCGGTCGACGCCCGAGACGGGCACCGTTGCTGACTTCCGGACCCTCAAGCCCAGTCCGTCGTATCGATAGCTCCCAACCACCTGCCCGTCCTTGGACGCCTGGACAAGACGGTGGTCGTCGTCATACGTGAACACATACGCGCCCTGCCCCGACGCGAGGCCGGTCGTTGCACCACCGGCGTCTTTGGACCGGGAAAACCCACCCACCGACGAGAGGGTGTGCGTGCCAGTGAGATAGGCGTATGTGCCGGTCATTACCCCGTCGCCAGCCTTCGATTGCCTGTCGCCGCCGAGAGAATAAGTCAAGGACGCATGGGTGACCGTCCCGGTGGTGTCTTTCGTCATGCGCCGGGCGGCGTCGTACGAAAGGGCGGCCGACGAGGCAACCCCACCGACCGTCTCGGTCATGGATGAAATCTGCCCGTCGACCCCGAGTGTTGACGTCAGGGTATAGGCCGACGACTGCACACCCGTCGACTGGTACGACTTGTCGTATGTCATCGTCACGGCCCGGCCGTTGAGCTGGAAGGTCGATGCGGGACCGAAAGGCAGATATTTCGCCTGGGCGACGACCGGATCGAGTGTGGTCGACCCGGGCTTGCGGACCGAGATGGCGCTGGTGTTGCCCTGTGCATCGTAGGTGTAGGCGACCTTCGACCCACTCGGGTAGGTCATGGTTTTGACCCTGCCGCCGGGCGACCATTCGTAGGACACGGCGTATGTCGTTCCGGTATCGGTTTTCTGGGTGCGCGACGAGACATTGCCGAACCGGTCATAGCACCAGGTCGTTGTCGTCCCGTCCCGCGTCGCACGGACCAAGCGACCAATTGGATACGACGTCCCACAACCGGACTTTGCATTGGCGAGGTCGTACTCGAAGGTGACATTGCTCTTCGCGTGCGTCCCCGTCTGGGCCAATGGCCGGTCGAGCGCATCATACGTCACAGCTTGTGCCCCGCCTGTCGCCAGCGTCCTAGATGTCACGTTGCCCATCGCGTCGTAGGAAAATACCGACGCCCCCGTGTCCGGGCTGACTTGCTTGAGCAAGTTGCCTAGACCGTCGAAGGTGGTCGTAACCACCTGACCGAGAGGGTCAGTTACCGAGGTGATTTGACCGAGCGTGTCGTACTTGAAGCCGGTCGTCGCATGCGCGGTGGACGATGCGGTACCGGCGGCATCGTTGACAACCGACGAAAGGCGACCCAGCGCGTCATAGCCCCTTGTTGTCTGTGTGCCGAACCCATCCTGGCCGTGGACGGGCTTCCCCGACGCATCAAACGAATCGGCGAACGCGGCGCCATTGACCGACACGCCGTCGCCATTGAGCACGGATATCACCTGACCCAGCGCGGAGTCCCGACTGCCGCCGCCCACTCGCGCTCGATGCCCTGGCGCTCTTCTTCAAGGCGCGCCTTTGTCATCGCGGTCTCGAATACCTCCAGGCCCAGAATGTACTCGGCAACGCGGGTCCGCACATCGCGGATGAGTGAGGCCGCCGCGGCCCTCATCTGCGCCGGGCAATCGACCGCTCTGATCCAAAGGGCCCGTCGCGCCTTGACCCATACCGACATGGCCAATGCGGCCAGAGGCTTGCGTCGCACCACGCTCCCAAGAGCTTACGAGCTCCACATGACCGGCCCAGTGCCTCCCGACTTGCTCGTGGTCGCCGCAGCCTTTTCCGATTTGCAACAAGGTCGCCATGTGGCCGACTACGATCTCGCGAAAAATATGACGCGCTCCGAAGCCAAAACGCTGGTCGACCTCGCGGTGGACGCGTTTACCAGTTGGCAGCGCGTGCGCAATACGGCAGAGGGCAGGGTCTTTTTGACCATGCTGTATCTGTGGAAGCCGCTCCAGGGTCGCTAACCCGGCGCCGCCTCCACGCTGTTCGGGCATGGCCGAACTGATCAGCAGAGGCCTCTCCTGCCCGACCGTTCTGATTTCCCCTTGGCCTCAAGCAGGGTGACCACCGTGATGAATCAAGACGGCGTTGGGTGAGCTGGAACGCCTATTCCAGAATCGTTCCGGTGTAGATATGACCGAAGGTCAGGCCGGACGGCAAGATTTTCTAACCGGGCGACCTGGAACGTCGTCGATGAGTCTTCCATGCTCCTTTGACGACTCCCCCCAACAAGCTCGAGACCCTGCCAGAGACGCTCGCTTGGGCTCTTGCAAGGAGTCATCAGCGGATGCCAAAGGCCTGACGATTTTTCTGGATTACCGTTTCCAAGAGCGCGGCCGCGGACTCACCACTTTGTCCAAGCCTCATCAGGAGGCTGGCTCCGTGTTCTGCATCACGCTTGCTCAGCCGGTTCGCCATCGTCGCGAACATCGATTCGAGCACAGCATTCGCACGCGCGTATTCCTGATCGAGTACCAATCCCGATGCAAAGACAAGGCGCGCATGCGGATTCAACATCGCTTCTGCCCCCTCCAGATACTCAAGAAAATCACACGTCCGAGCCGGTGGCCCGGGGCGCAACACGTCGACAAGCTCTGGATGATTCACGACGTGCTCGACGATGGCTTCGTCAGACAGCTTGCCCTTGGCGATAACCCCGCCCTCCTGCAAACGATTGCTGTAAAGCAAATTCTCGCCAAAGTCATCGAACAGCGGGAAGCGAAAGTGCCAAAGGTGGACCTCTTGAGGCCGATACTCCAAAAGCACCCCATCCAGCACCAACTCCACGTTCTGACGAAAGAAGTATCCGCCAAGCTGGCTGAGCCCCTCCACGCGCTGATGCATCAGGCGAGCAATCGCACGTTTATTCATGTGTCAACGACCTACGGGGTAAATGGGTGCAACGACGGTGCCCACCGGCAGATTAGCACCGTAAGCATTTGCCTGTGCCCTGCTGATGTAGCCCCATCCGGTCTTGAGGTCATAGACGGCAATGGGCGCCGCCTTGGGACCCAGGACCACATCCGCCCTCGACGAGTCGGGATACCCATATCGGACCTCGATGTGATCGTAGTAGCTGACCTCGGTGTGATACAGCGACTGCGGGCACTGCGCATCGACGAGCCGCTTGAACTCGCTGTGAATAAGCGTACCGCGAATCCATGGCAGGCGGCACAGACCCGTGCATGACTTGTCGACCGTGTTAGCGGCTTGCGTGGCCAGCTTCGTCAAGAGTTCCTCTGCCGCCAGCATTTGAGGCGTGGGAGCTACACGTTGATACTCGTATTTTTCGCCGGCGAGCCCGAGCGAGTCCACTGCGCCCAACGGATTGGAGTCAGTGTAAGCATAGGTGCTGATTCCGCCCATTAGCCCGATGGGGTCGCTCTGCAGATACCGGCCCGTCAACGCGTCGAAGTACCGATACCCGTTATAAACGTTGCCCGACTCGCGGTCGAAATACTGGCCCGCGAAGCGCAGATTCAGCACATAACCGCTGGTCGAGGTCGGCCCCTGCTCACCAAACGGATTGCCCTGGTAGGCCCACGACCACACCAAGGCGCCGGTGGCGTTGGTGACCGCGCGGGGCGTGTTCAGGCCATCGGCATGCACGAAGGCCACGGTGGTGCCGTCGACCACCGCCACCGGAGTGTCATCCATCCACACATAGTCGCGCGAGGCCGCACCGTATTCGCCCAGCAACCCACTGGGACCATACGCAAAGCGGGTGGTGGCGGAACCGACCGTTTTGGCAACCCGATGCGCCGAGGCGTCGTAGGCATAGGTCGCCACCGTCGTGCCGCCCTGCTGCAAGACGGTCAACTGCCCGCGTCCGTTGTATCCATACCCCCAGGAGGTGCCGGCACTGGCGTTGCCGGTCGTAGAGCCGTTGGCATCATAGGTGCGCGAGCCGGTGCCGATGCTGGTCAACCAATGGGTGCCAGCCTGGTAGCCATAGGCACCCGTGGCCAAGCCCGGTGCGGTTTTGGTCAGGCGATCACCGGTCTTTGAGTAGGTGTAAGCCTCCACCACCGCACCGCTGGCGTTCTTGAAGCCCGTCAGGCGATACAGCGCATCGTAGCTGTAGGTCTCAACGGCCGGAGTCGCCCCCGGCGTGCCACCCAAGGCCACAATGTTACCCACCGCATCCCGTGCCACATGGAGATTGAGCGCGGGGCTGGTGATGTCAATGGAGCGATAATTGGCATCGTACGTGCGAGTGACGGTCTGGCCATTGCCCAGGGTGTAGCTGGCGATGGGTCCGAAGGGCAAATAGGTTGCCGCGCGGACCACGGTGCTTGCCGCACCCCTGGCCGGCGTGATGGTGACCGTGGTGATCTGCCCGGCCGCGTCGCGCGCGTATTCCGTCACCAAGCCGCTGGGTGACGCAGCCGCCGCCAGACGGCCGGCCTTGGTGTAGACATAGTCGGTGCTGTCAGTGACCGTGCCTTGCGTCTGGCGCTGCTCGGTGACGCGCCCTTGGTTGTCATAGCAGTACACGGTCGTCACAACGCTTTCCACCACGCGGGTCAACCGACCGGCTGGGAAGGAACTGGCGCACCCGGTGACGCTGTTGGCCTCGTCGTAATGGAACGCCGCATTGAGCTTGGTGTCGGTGTAGCTGACGGCGGTGCGGCGGCCCAGCGCATCGAAGGCTTGTGTCGCGACTGTGGCCTTGGCGTCGGTCTGCGTCAGCGGATTGCCCGCCGCGTCGAAGGTGGACGCCTGCGTGCCCGTGTCGGGGCTGACCTGGCCGGTGGCATTGCTCAGGCCGTCGAGGCTGTAGCTCGTCACCAAGCCGTCGGGGTCGGTAACGGACTTCAGTTGATCCAGCGCGTCCAAGGTGAACACGCTGGTGGTAGCTTTGGTCGCCGCATTGGTGCCGTTGGCATCGGCGATGCTGGTGACCAGGCGGTCCAGGACATCGAAGGTATTGTTCTGCACCGTGCCGAGCGCATCCTTGGCTGACACCAAGTTGCCGTTCGCGTCGTAGCTGCCGCTCGCGGTGGCGTCGAAGACCACATGGCCGAGCCCATCGGTCACGCTGACCAGTTGGCCGCGCGTGTTGTATTTGCGAGATACGCTGCGCCGAGATACGCCTTTGGCGTCGAAGGTCTCTTCTTTGATGCGATTGCCCGAAGCGTCGAGCGTGTAATGAATGTGCTCGCCCAGTCCATTGGCCATATCGACCAAACGGTGCGCGTCGTCGTAGCTGTAGGTGACCGCCACCCCATCGGGGTCCGTTACCGACTTGAGCGCACCCACGGCGTCATAGGTCAGGGTGGTTGTGGCGTCCCCGGCTGCGGGCACCCCGGTTGCATTGGCGCGCACCGTGCGGCTGGCCAACCACCCACGGGTGGTGTAGGTCACATCGGTGATGACGCCATTGGCATCCTTTTGACGCACCGGCCGCCCGTGGCGATCGTAGGCCAGCGTGGCGGTGACGTGCCCCGCTGCATCCGTGATCTGCGAAAGATCACCGGCGCGGTGGCAGGCGCCACCCACGGTGCCACAGCCGCTTTCATCGGTTGTGGGGAAATAGCCGTACTGGGTCAGATCGGTGACATCGGTGCGCGGGCCATCCACGCTGAGCAACAGACCGACCTGTGGGCACTGCGTGCCGTCCACCGCATCGCAGTAGCTATACCGGGTCTGGCGGATGCCCTTGGGCGCGTGCGCTTGGCTGCCGCACGCGTAGGTCACCGTCACGGCGGGGTCCACCGCGCATTCGGCAGTCACTTGCCCGCGGGCGTTGTAGGCCCATGTGCTTTTGGCAACCACAATGCCCTTGGCGTTGGCCGTCGCGCGGGTCAACGGCACGCGGTGCACCGCATCCCACGTGGAGCTGGTGGTCCGCTGCGCATCCGTGCCGGACGCCTCAACCTGGCGGGTCAGCAATCCATTCGCGTCATAGGTGGTGGTGGTAACGGTGCCCTTGTAATCCGTGGTCGTGGCCGGGTAGCCATTGGCGTCGTAAGTGATCGCCTTATCGGGCTGGTTGCACTGATTGCCGCAATAAGTGCTCGTGCCGCTGGATTTGAGCGTCTGGGCACCATCATCGGCAAATCCCAGCGTGACCACCAGGCCGAGCGGCGTGGTGAGGTCGGCCGGCGTGCCGCCGTTCTGATAGTAATTGGCGTAGCTCAGCGTGATTTTGTCGGCGCCGCCGGCAAACTGATTGCTGGTGGCACGGTTGTACTCATTGAAAGTCGTCGTCTCGTAACGCACGCCCTTCTCGTCGATGATGCCCGTCAGCTCGCTGGGATAACTGGTCGGAGAGGCGGCGTAGGCGGCTTCGGCGTACAGATACTGACGACTGTTGCCGTCGGCGAAGGTCACCTTAGCGAGGTTGCCGCTGTCGGCATAGGCATACACGGCGGTCTGGCCAGCCGGGTCGATGACTTGACTCAGCCGGCTCTTGGCGTCGTAGCGCAGGTTGAGCACGCGCCCTTGCGGGTCGGTCACGGCAATCAACAGGCCCGCCGCCGGCGCAATCGCCGGTGCGGTGGTGGCATCGCTGTAGGTCATCCCGGTGACCCAGCCATTGTCATCGCTGATGGTCAGCAGGCGACCGGTCGCGTCATAACGCTCGGTCTCGTTGGTGGCCGCCAGGCGCAAGGCGTAACCGGTGCGCACGCCTGTCGTCGCATCCTTGATGTCGGTCAGTGTCTCGGCCGCGTCGGTGTCGGCCTTCCACAGGCCGTTGGTGCTGGCAAAGCGGACCATGGACCCGTCGGGGCGGCGGGCATACAGCTGGCCGCCATCCGGACCGCTGTTCGGCATCAGGTCCAGTCGACGGTCGAACGAGTGCCGCCACTTCGGGCCCATGGTGCTGGACGGGACGAAGCTGGACGAGTTGTAGAAACGGCGGAAGGTCAGCCAGGGCGACGAACTGACATCCGTGTCCTGGCGATATTCGTTGCCATTGGCCGCGCTGATGGGGTCACCAATCAGCGGCGTGCGGTGGTCGGTTCCCTCGTGCTTGACCGTGCCGTTGCCGAAGCTACCCCGCGGGCCCAGGGAGTCTTGTTTGCCACCGTTGCCTGCTGTGCACATCGTGCGGCACCCACCGGCATTCTTCGGCTGAAAGCCGCTGCCGGTGACATCTGCCGCCCAGATGTAGGCGAAAAACTCGCTGGTGCTCGTCCCGGTGCTGCTCACATGGCTGATGGTGATGGTCGCAGCCGTGCCGCTGCTGCTGCCGTTGTAGGCCACCGAAAACGTGTGGGGCGCACAGGTCAACGTGCCGTCGGTGCAGTCGGTCTCATAGTGGCCAATGAGCGAGTTGACCGCGCCGTCCACCGACAAAAACCCGTTCTCCGAGCCCCAGGGCGTGTTGTAGCTGTAGGGCGGCCCATAGACATACGCAGCGTGGGCCGACCAACTGCCCAACGTCATCAGTGCCAATGCCCCAAGCCGTCGCCAGAGCGACCGACTGCCATGACGCCTTGCGGAGAATTCCATGACCGCACCCCTTTGATAAAATTCGCAGAAGCTTACGAGGCACCGTTTGTAGGGGTGGGCTGATTTCCATGTAGGGGTATTCCTACATGGCCTGACCAGCGCCTTGCCACGCGAATGCTAATCGTCAACCCGCGGCCCGCACCAACGTGTTGGGCCCAAACCTACGGGTTCGCACGAGAGGGCTCTTCCATGCAGATGTCAGCGACGTGACACGCTGCCTGTGATACACGTCACACTAGGCGATGGTGCTTTCCGCGCAGGTCGACGTTGCGCTACCGCGCGCTTCTGCGGTGGTGCAGCGGCGGCCCGCCGAAGGCAAGGTGGTCGTAGTGCCGTGTCTGCCCTGGCTCCAGCTCACACGGCCGGTCCGGTTCTGCGTGACGGCTCCGGTATGAGCACCAACGCCGGCTTCGGCGTGCGGAGCGTGACGCTCACCTCGTCCTAAGAGGACAGCGTTTTCGGAACGGACATCCAGGCGGCCGCAAGCAGCGCCATTCTTGGCCGCCGCGTCAAGCGACTACAAACGGGAAGAGATCAGGCGAAGTGTCTCGACGCTCGCTGGAGATACGCAGGCCCGACGAAGGGGCGTTTCTAGCGTGCCTGTATGGGTCCGGCAGCACTTCCGCGAGAGGAAAGAATCAGTCTGTCATGCTGCCGCAGGCATGGCGCGGTTGAGGGGTCTATTTGAGGCGGCTCGTCCTGACTGCTCGTAACGCGTCGGTCATCTTCGCCGCCCGTGCGATGCCTTCCACCGACGATTCGTCTTGCGTCGATGCGCTAAGCGATCAATGATCGGTACGGACTGAGGTACGGTTATCGTCGCCCTACCCCATGGCGAACACGTTGCTGATCAGAGGTCTGTAGCGTTTCCCGACAGGGTCCCGCCACCTCCACCAACACCTGCGGCGAGACCGCGATAAATCGTTGTTTCGCCGTTTCTTTTTGCGGCAACGCCACGCCCGAAACGCCGTTCCCTCAGGTGTCGCTTTAGCTGCCGTTTGTGCCCAGACCCTTGTTTGTTCAACGTCCGTCCGGCCTCTACGTTCGCTTTCTCATGCCTGTCCACGCCGGACAGGTCTGGGGCTAACCGCTCCGGTGCACGCGAAGAGCCCGACACATGGCGACCAGCCGGAACTCACGGAGATGATCGCAAATGAACGCGTACCTTGCCCTTACCCGTTGGCAAAGCACGCGGCGGCTTTTTTGGCGATGTCACTCTCCTCGGCGACACGCTGCAGCTCAGGCTGTAGGCGTCGAACCTCGGCGCTCTGATCCAGCTCCGCACGCTTGCCGATCGTGGGCTTGGAGAAGGCCTTCTTCTAGCCATACAGGCTGTGGCTCGTAATGCCTAGCCGCTGGGCAACGTCGAGCACCGGCCGCCCGTGCTCTCGAACTGCCTTGATCTTGAACTGATCCGTATAACGCTTGCCACTCATAGAGACCTCCTCAACTGCCATAAATTATGGCTTCAAGTGGTCTACGAAAGTCTGGGCGGTCCAGCTCGCCGAAATCGGGGCTCGCTTTAGCGCGCAGCATTGTTCGTTAAAGCCACTCCTGACCTAGCCGTTTTAGCTACCAGCATGTCGGTTTTGAGTGGAATTTCACGGGAGTCGTCGAATGTTTTTGTGACTGTGATGGTCCCCGTCAACGCCGCCGGTTCGTTCACTGCGCCCGCAGCGTCGCGAAACAACCACGCCTGTTCGACGTCCGCTGGGTAAAGCGCAGCGGCACCGACGATGATCGCGCCCGAGAGGTCCATGTTGCCCGCTGGGTCGGTGTCAACTTTGAAGCTCCATCCATTTGGAACGTGCACGACGCTGGCCAAGGTCAGATGTTTTCCATGCATCTCCAGGCCAACGATCCGTTCGCCCGGGCGCACATCAACGCCTTTGAGTGACAGGACATATTCCCTGGCTGATGCCGCAGACGACGCGCACACCAGCGCCATGACCAACACTACCGCGCTGACACCTTGTTTCATGACTTAAATCCTTCAGGAACGGTGACCGTACCATTGTGCAAACGGCCCTGTCACAGTTCACCTCCCGGCGGTTTGAACGCGGCCGGCGTCAATCGATGACGTCGATGGCATCCGACTGCAAAAATAGGCACGAAGGGACAATCGCCCCCGTGCCCGCATCCGTCAGATGCTGCCTTGCAAGAACGACACGAGGTCGCGATTGAAGTCGTCCTTGTGCGTGATGACGAGGGCGTGTGGCGCGCCATCATATTCTTTCAGCACCGAGCCTGGAATCTCCCTGGCCAGGCGGCGCGCGCTGGCGTCAATCGGGATGACCTTGTCATCATCGCCGTGGATGATGAGCGTCGGGACACGGATAGATGAGTTGTCCTGACGGAAGTCGGTTTTGCTGAACGCATCCACACAGTCGAGCGTGCCTTTCTTCGATGCCTGCATGGCCACCACTAGACTCGAATCAAGCGTCGCCTGGCTTACCGGATGGGACAACATGCCCTGGCCAAAAAACTGCTTGCCAAATGTTTCAAGGAACGCGGGACGTTCATCGCGGAGTTTTTCTTTCATCTCCGTGAAGACATCGCCGTCGACGCCATCGGGATTGTTGTCGCCCTTGAGCAAGTACGGTGTCACTGCTGACGCAAACACGACGCTGGCAATCCGATCGGCACCATGGCGCGACATGAAGCGCGCCACTTCACCGCCGCCCATCGAAAATCCGACGAGGGTGACGTCTCTCAAGTCGAGTGTTTCCAGCACGGCGTTCAAGTCATCGGCAAACGTGTCGTAGTCGTAGCCGGCTGCCGGATGGTCGGACCGCCCGAATCCCCGACGGTCATACGCGATGGCACGAAAGCCGGCGTCGGCCACCGCACCCATCTGGTACTCCCACATAGCCGAGCTCAGCGGCCATCCGTGAATGAACACAACCGGGCGGCCTTCGCCCACCTCTTCATAAAAAAGCGTGGTCGGTTGAGCTGTGGATTTGACGGTCACGAATGGCATGGGCAACTCCTCTGGTTGGATGCCAACGTTGGCAAGCACCACATCAACAGCGAGAGAAAGACCTGCATGCGCTTGAACGACGTCCGTGAGTCACAATGCGACGTATCGATGTCTCATGTCATGGTAGCGTTTCGGTATCAGCGAACAGCACCCTGCCGCGGAACGCCAGCATGCCTCGCATGAAAAAGAAGGCCGACCTGCCCCACAAAACCTGCGCCGCCTGTGGGCTCCCCTTCAGCTGGCGCCGAAAGTGGGCGAAAGATTGGGAACAGGTCAGGTATTGCTCCGAGCGGTGCCGACGCTCGAAACCCGATATCAAACGGTCCGTCATTCCAAGCCTTCGGTAGTCACCCGACCTTGATCCGAAATCACCTGGCCGGTTGTGTTACATCCAAACACACAGGCAAACCGTTACGTTGACGGAAACACAGCGATGGTGCATCAACAGACATTGGATGCGGCCACTGTGCAAACCTCAGAAAAAACGACCTGCCTGCTCGTCGAAGACAACGCCTTCGTATCCGATGCGTATCAAATCGTGCTTGAAGGTGGCGGCTTTCGAGTCTGCCAGGTCGCCGCATCCGAACCCGACGCCATCGATGCCATCCTTACACGCAGGCCTGACGTCGCTCTGGTCGACATCGACATCGAAGGTGGTGATTCGCTCGGCGTCGCCACGGCGCTCATCGCCAAGGACGTTCCGGTGGCGTTCGTCACGGGACACCCGAGGTCCGTCTTGCCAGCGCCCTTCTCCACTTTGCCGTACCTGCAAAAACCGGTCTCGCGCGCCGCGTTGCTTGCGCTCGTCCAACGCCTGGAAGAGATGCGGGACAAATGAGCCGCCCGGGCCGGTCGGCCGGCGGCTTTATTCGCGAATGATTTGCCAGGTTCCGTCTGCACCTTCCTGACGGACCTGCACGTCGAAACCCATTTCCTCGAGCGCGCGGGCGCGATCGCACGCGGCATGCATGGCTACCAGCCCATCCTGGTACGACTCGCCGTCCCTCCCCTGCTCCGACACGTGCCAGTGGCCGCCGGGTTGCGAGGGATGCAGGATGAATATCCGAACGAGTGACATGAGCGCTTTTCCGGCAAAAAAACTTCCGGAAGAATACTGATTGCTCCGCGCCCTCTCAACGGCAAAATTCATTCAACCGCGCAGTGGAAAGACATTGCGGGTTACTCGGGCACGGAGCGCGTTGCGAATCCTCATCTCAGGCGCGAAACGGCCATCTGACCAAGGCTCCAGATGCTCGCCCAAGCCAGCTGAAGCGTGGCATGAGCACTCCCGTCGGCACCGTTTTCGACCACCACGCCACGGTGGTCGAACACTTGAAACGAGCCCCGAAACCCTTCGCCTTGTAAGGCATGAACGGAGTACCCGCATGTCAATTGGCAAGCCATCGTACAAATGTACAACATCCGCCTGAATTTGTCGTCACGTGCCCGGTGGATCGAATCCCCGCGCCCCCTGAGAAGGATGCATCCAGCACCCTCAGAAGTCTCGCCAAACCGACGCGGCCATGGCGACCGTGGCCGGTGAGGAGGGCGACTGCAGGACCGGTGGGGTCGGAGTGCGGCCGGCTGGCGCAGGACGTTCGGCATAAGGAGCGGTGTCCTCCCCCGCAAAGCGGAAGACAGCGACCTGGAGCATCAGGCCTTCAGCTAGCTCGCTGGCTTGCTGACTGGCCGCACTGGCTTCTTCGACGAGGGCTGCATTTTGCTGGGTGACCGAATCGAGCTCGGTCACCGCCATGTTGACCTGATCGATTCCGGCCGCCTGCTGGGCATTGGCCGTGGCAATGTCGGTGACGAAGCTTGCCACCTTGACCGCACCCGCTTGCATATCGGCCAGAGCGTCCGTGGTACGCGTCAGGAGCGCAGCGCCAGCTTCCACGCGCTCGCCGCTCGATGCGATCAGCACCTTCACGTCCTTGGCAGCCACAGCACTTTGCTGGGCGAGACGACGGACCTCTCCGGCCACGACCGCGAAGCCCCGCCCATGTTCTCCGGCCCGTGCGGCTTCGACGGCGGCATTCAAGGCCAGCAGGTTGGTCTGAAACGCGATCTCGTCCATCGTCGTGACAATGCCGCAGATTTCGCGACTGGCATCGCTGACCCTGATCATCGCATCCGACGTTTCCCCCGCGAGCCCGCGCGTCGTCGCGGCCTGGGACGTCAACAATTCAGCCAGCGCCCGGGCCGCCGCAGCGGAGTCGGCATTCTGACGGACCGAGGCGGTCATCTCTTCCATGGAGGCTGCCGTCTCTTCCAGACTCGATGCCTGCTCCTGGGTGCGCGAAGACAACTCATCGTTGCCGGCAGCGATGTCCCTGGCCGCGGCGTTCACCTGGCTGGCGTTGTCGCGCACTTTCCGGACGATGCCGGCCAGCGTCTTGTCCATCGCGACGAGCGATCGCAGGGTGTCGCTGACCTCGTCCTTTCCCTTGACGTCGATGGCGTGACCGAGTTCGCCGTCGCTGATCGAGGCAGCCAGTTCGCGCGCCTGAATCAGGGGTCGCATGATGGAACGCGCCAGGAAGACGCCGCACGCAACGAGGGCCGCCGCGCCCACCACGAGCCCGATGACAACCAGGACGAACGCGTGGCGCTCGATGTTCTCCGACTGGGCAAACGCCTGCGCGGCTTCGTTGACGTTTTCCTGCACGATGGCGTCGATCGCACTCGATTCGGCGGAAAAAGCGGGGCCCACTGCGGTAAGCATGTACTGCACCGCTTCGCCCCGTTTCCCGCTCGCCATCAGCGGATCGAGACGGGCGTTGAGCTCACGGGCGTGCGCCTGCGCCGCGATGAACCGGTCAGCTTCCGCTTTTTCCTCAGGCGAGGAGACCATGTTCGGGTAGTAGCTTGCCCAGAGGGCGTCTATTTTTTTCGCCGCCGCGGCGTTGTCCGCCTGCTCCGCCTTCGCCGCGTCCACCGTGCCCACCAACAACGCCCGGTTGAGCCCGGTGCGCGTGTCATTGAAAAGCGCACGAACCCCGGTGACCTCCACGATTGGCTCGAGTGACGTGCGGTAGATGGCTTCCGTCTGCGCGCCGGTCTGGCGAAGAGCCATCAGGCCCCCGACGCCGACCGAGAGGGCGATAACCACGGAAATGGCGATGAGAAGCGCGATGCGCTGGCGAACAGTCATGGAAACACTCCAGGCGGGGACATTCCGCTATCGGCGGGTGCCCACGCTGCTGAAGTAAATTTGACAAAATTGGTGAAAATCGTTCATGCGCGATTAAATCGACCGAAAGGTTTGGGAAAGGAAGTCATTTGCCAGGGCCGAGAGGCCCGATTTTTGGGCCCTGCCGCCGACCGCACCCGCTACGGGTGCCTTGTCTGACAACACGGGATGACGTGACGACCCGTCGCCACGAGCTCCATAAAAAAGGCCCCGCTTCATGCGGGGCCCTGGTGCATCATGCGGCGGCGTTATCGAGAAGTTGCCGGACGCTGTGCTCGGCCTGGGAGCCCGATGCGATGTCGATACGTCGCGGCTTCATCGCTTCGGGAACCTCGCGCTTGAGGTCGATCGTGAGCAGTCCGTTGACCAGGCGGGCGCCGGTCACCTGCACATGCTCGGCCAGTTCGAAACGACGCTGGAAGGGACGCGTGGCGATGCCTCTGTGCAGGTACTCGCCTTCCGGTTCTTCCTTGCGTTCACCCGACACGGTCAGCCAGTTGGCCTGAGCGGTGACCTCGATATCCGCTTCGCCGAAGCCGGCGACCGCCATGGCGATGCGGTACTGATCATCCGCAAGCTTGATCGAGTCGAAAGGCGGGTAATTGTCGGATGTCTGGCCCCTGGCCGCCGCGGCCTCGAGCAGATCGAACACGCGATCGAAGCCGACGCTGGAACGATGTAGCGGTGCAATATTCAGAAGAGTTCGCATGACCATATCCTCTTGAGCAACATGGGATGGGTTCTCTCTGCCACCCCCTTTCGGCGAGTGGCGAGGCCGACCCCGAAGCGGCCGGCGGGCACTAATTTATGCAGCGCCTGAAAAATTTCAAGACCCGGAATTCAGCCGTTATTTAAGCGGTTTCCACGCCAACGCTAACCGCCGGTACGCACCTCATGGAGGCGCGCGCGGCCGCCCCACCACAGTCCAAGCGATCCCGTCGAAACGGCGCCGAGACACAGGAACGCGCCGTGGAACCCGATCGTCTCGGCAAGCCATCCGCCCAGTGCGGGACTGAGTGCCGCGCCGACGCCCTGCATCGTCATCACCGCGCCCTGCGCGACGTTGACGCGCCCGGTGCCCTGCATCAGACGCGCTACCAGCGCAGGCACGGCCACGCTCTGCAAACCCGCGCCGATACCATCGAGCACCTGTACCGGAAAGACGCCCCAGCGGTTGATGAAGAACGCGGCAAGTGCTCCGCGCAGCGGCAACGCAAGGAAGGTCACGAGGATGACCTGCCAGTAGCCACGCGTGCGGATCAACCGCATCGCCAGCAGTGACGTGCCCACCATCACCAGTTGCGCCACGACGATAGTCAGCGCCGTAAACGAACTGGGCTCGGCCTGGTGCGCGGCGACCACCGCCATACCGTAGAGCGGCAACATCGCCGCGTTGCCGAGGTGAAACAGCGCGAGCGCGGCGGCCAGGATCAGCAGCGGCCGGCAGGTCACCAGGATCGATACGCCCGAAGGCGCGTCGTCGTTATCCCCGTCGTCCGATTCGAGGCCACGCGCGGCACGGTGATCGATCGCGTCGGCCGGAATCAGCAGCGTCGACACCACCGCCAGCACGCCGAATACGGCGGCAACCAGGAATACACCACCGAAACCGAAACGCCAGCCGATGAACCCGGAAATACCGGCGCCGACGACGTTGCCAGCGTGGTTGGCCACCTGATTGCGGCCGAACTGCCGATCGAAGCCCCGCGCGCGGGCCATGCCGAGTGTGACGCCTGCGATCGCCGGCCCAAGCAGCGCGCCGGCGATCGCCGTGGCCACCTGCGAGAGCACCACCATCGGAAACGAATGCGCGTACCAGACGATGCACGACGCGATCACCGTGCAGATCGACGACACGACGATCGCCAGCCGCTTGTAGCGCGTCGCATCGACCAAGGCACCCGCCGGCGCCGTGACCAAGAGGCCCGCGACGCCACCGATCGTCATCACGGTGCCGATGGCTCCGGTCCGCCAGCCGGCGGACTGCAAAAACACGCCCAGGAACGGACCGATGCCGGCCTGCACATCGGCCACGAAGAAGTTGAGTGCTTCGAGCGGTCGTCGGCCGCGCATGGTTCGTTCCTGAGCGAGTGCCACGTGCGTCTCCCGGCGTCAGTGCTTCGGCTTCTTCGGCATCGGCTTCAGCGAGTCCGCACTCGTACCGATCGCTTCCGCATGGATGACCGCGCCATGGGCGGTATCGGTCCAGCGACCTTCGACAGCGATGGACTTGCCCGGCGCGAGCATCCGTCCGAGTTCGGTCGCCGCGTGCGGCGGAAAGCGCACGATCACCCCGTCATCGAGCAGCACGCCGTGCGCATTGCCCTTGGGACCATGCAGCAGACGCGCGATCTCGCCCTCGTACGACCAGCGGGAACCATCGTCATGCGGTTTGGGCTTTTCTTCGCCGGGTTTCGGACCCTCATCGACAATGCGCTTGCCTTTCGCGGGATCGATCGCCACCGCGACGATCACGTCGGCGCCGCGCACGGCCACGCCGCGTACTTCGAGCCGGCTACGTGGTTTGAGAGCTCGCGCCAGCGCCCGTGACAGATGGGGCGGCGTGTGGATTTCGGTGCCGTCGGTCAACAGCAGTCCATCGATATCGCCGTGCGGGTTGAGCAGGAAGCGGTCCAGCGTGCCGCGGGTAACGGGAAGGTAATCGGGATCGAGCCAATGCATGTGCTACTCCAGGGATAAAAAAGTCGGCAGGAAACGCCACCGCCCATGGACGGGCGGCGGCGCCTGGATCGGGGTCAGGGCGTGGGAACGGGCGGCGTGGGAGCCGGTGCTCCGCCCAACGCGACACCCGGTTGCGGCGGCGTCGGCGGGCGGGGTGCCATCGGGCCAGGCTGCGGCGGTGCGGCGACCGGCTGTTCGCTACCGGGCGTCGTGCCGAGAGCGGTCACCTGGATGGAACGGCCGTAAGGCGTGTTCACGCCGAATCCTTTGACGGCGATTCGTGCATGCGGCTGCATCAGCGCGCCGGCACGCACCGCCGCTGGAGGCGGCACGCGCAGGATCGAGCCCTCATCCAGCAGCACACCGGCCACGTCACCGCGCGGGCCGTACAGCGGCTGCTGCACCAGGCCGTGCGCTTCCATCGGCTGCAGCGCCGGTGCCGCTGGCGGAGCCGGTGGTGCGGCCGGCGGCGTGTCGGTCAGCTCCGTGCCGCCCGCCGTGATCGATTCAGCCTGAAGCAGCGGCAATTCACCCACGCGGAAGCCCCGGGCGGTGAGACGATCGCCACGATGGAGCTTGCCCGCCAGCGCGGCGCCCATCGTCGGCGGCATGCCGACCTGCGTGTGATCGTCGAGCAACACGCCGTCCACGTCGCCATTGGGATTGACGAGAAAACGGGCGACGGTGCCGGTCACCTGGGTGCGATGCGCGTCGGCAAGCGGTGCCGGCGGCGCGGGCGGCGGCGGCGGGATCGCCGAGGGGGACGGTCGATCCTGGGCGACGGCGCTGCCGATGGCCAGGGCGAGCGCGCAACCGAGCAAGGGAAAACGATTCATGATGAACTCCTGCATCGCGGTGGGGAGGCCGCGATGAAAACCGTTGCATCGTTCGTGCCAGCCGCGAAAGCGCTGAAAAACAGGCCTGTCGACGCATGTGCGTGGATGGAAGTGTCCCCATCGGGGACACCCGGTGTCCTCGCCACGGACACTATTCGAGACCGTGGTCCAGCAACTTGCGGTAAAGCAGCTGGCGACGGATGCCAAGTCGACGTGCCGCCTCCGCTCGGTTGCCCTGCGCAGCCGCCAGCGCCTGTACGATCATCGCGCGCTCCAGCCGCGCCAGCGCGACAGGCAGCGACTCGCCCTCGCCGACCTCACCGCTCCCGCCGTCCGCCGCCGGCAACGCGCCGTCGGCAAGCATGCCGTCGAGGTCGGCCGCGTCGACCACCGGTCCGGGCACCAGCACCCGGCAGCGCTCCATGACATTGCGCAACTCACGAACGTTGCCGGGCCAGCGATGTCGCTCCAGTCGCGCAACCGCGGCGGTCGACAACCGCCTGGGCCGCGACTGACCCGCATCGAGAAACGCCGTCGCCAGCACCGCGATGTCTTCGACGCGTTCGCGCAGCGGCAACAGTTCGATCGGCAGCACGTTGAGACGGTAGTAGAGGTCCATCCGGAACTCGCCGGCCGCCACGCGTTCGTCGATGTGCCGGTGCGTCGCCGCGATCACGCGCACGTCGATCGGCACCGGCTGGCTGCTTCCCAATGGGGTGACCTCGTTTTCCTGAAGCACGCGCAGCAGCTTCGCCTGCATCGCCAAAGGCATGTCGCCGATTTCGTCCAGCAGCAGCGTGCCGCCATCGGCCTCGCGGAAGTACCCCTTGCGATCCGCCGTCGCACCCGAGAACGCCCCTTTGCGATGCCCGAACAGTTCGCTCTCGAGCAGGTCCGGCGGTATGGCCGCGCAGTTGACGGCGACGAACGGCCGCTCGGCACGCGCGCCGGCGCGATGCAAGGCGCGCGCGACCATCTCCTTGCCGGTTCCGGTTTCGCCCGTGATCAGCACCGGAATATCGCTGGCGGCGGCGAGGCCGATGCGCTTGTGCACCTGATGCATCGCCTGGCTGTGGCCCAGCATGTCGCCGTCGTCCGCCACGGAGGCGCCCGCCGGTTCGACCGGGCCCGCCGCCATGGCGCGTGCCACGGCGGCGGCGAGATCCTGCCTGCCGATGGGTTTGACCAGATGGTCGAACGCGCCCAGCCGCATCGCCTCGATGGTGTTCTGAGCTGACGCGAACGCGGTGAGCATGATGATCGGGACGGGTGACGCGGGCGCGTCGGCGTGACGTGAGCGCAACAGCGCGAGGCCATCCATCCCCGGCATCCGGTAGTCGACGAACGCCATATGGACATCCCCGGCGCGTAGCCTGGCCAGGCCCTCCTCCGCATTGCGCGCCATGGCGACGCCGTGGCCGAGCGACGTCAGCGTCGCGGCCATGGTCGCGCGGAAATCGTCGTCGTCGTCGATGATCAGGATCTGCGCCATGGGATCTCCAGGCTGAAGGCGTGGACGCCGTCGTCGCGCTCGTAACGCGCATGGCCGCCATGACCCTCCGCGATCTCGCGCACCAGGGCCAGGCCCAGGCCGTTACCGTCGACCCGGCCGCTTGCGAACGGTTCGAACAGGCGCTCCTCGATCTCCGGATCGAGCGACGGACCCGCATTGGTTACCGTGATGCGCAAGGTATGGCCATCGTGGACGACCGCCATCCCGACGTCGGCCGCGTGCTGAAACGCGTTGCGTAAGAGGTTTTCCACGGCGCGGCTGAGCTGCTCGCGGTCGATCGCCCAGTGAAGGTCAGGAGCGTAGCGGCGCTCGACGGTGACCGGGCCGACCTCTTTCCAGGTCGCCCGCTCGATCGATGCGACCCATGCCTCGATCGCGGTATCTTCCAGACGCAGGCGGATGGGCTGCACCATGCCGAGCAGGCTTTCGACCAGGTCGTCCAGTTTCCTTACCTGCGCCAGCACCATGGTCAATGGGGCGCGTTGCTCGTCGGACACGGAGGGTGCGGCGAGCGCGTTCTCCGCCGCCAGACGCATGGTCGCGATGGGGTTGCGAATCTCGTGAGCCACGGTGGCCGTCATCCGTCCGAGACCGACCAGGCGCTCATGTCGGCGCAGCTCCATCGACAAGGCCTCTGCCTCGCGATGGCTGGCGTCGAGCCGGGACGCATAGGCGACCACGGCATCCGCCAGACGATCCACCTCCGGCGAACCGGTCCGCGGTAACGCGGGCACACCGGAGGACCGCGTCAGCGCATCCTCCACGGCGTCCAGCTTACGCCGCCAGCGTCGCATGATCGCCACCAGGCCGATGGCCGAGGCCAGCGCCAGGGCGAACGGGAGACCGATCCCGGCGGCCAGCAGGCTCGACGACCGCCCTGGCGCGCGGGCAAGGCGGGTCATCGTCCATACCGCACGCGTCGTGTCCAACGGGCACGCGGTGATTAGGACGGTCTCGCGCTCGCCCTGACGCACATAGGACTGCTCCCGCCGCGAGCGCACGGCCGCGCTGGCGGTGGTCACGATGTTGCCGCTCTCGGCCTCGGGCACGTCGGTCTTGTCGCCCGAGCCTTCATACGTGGGATAGGCGTACGCGGTAAATCCCCGATCCGATTGCCATGCCCCGCCCTCGACGCCGCTGGCGTCCTGCAAGACCAGCTGCAGGACGACATCGAGCAGGCCGTTGGACGGCGACGAGGCACGCGCGGCGGGACTGGCACCGCGGTAACGACTGACCACCGCCGCGCAGTCGGCGGACAACGCCTGCCGGGCGTGCGCGACCTGCACCGATCCGGTCTGCCGCCAGGCCACCAGCAGCAGCACGCCCATGCCGACGCAGGCCAGCGCGACGAGGGCCCAGATGACGAAGAGCTGGCGGGAAAGCGCGTTGAACACCGGCATTGGCCTGAACGGGGTGCGGCATCGTAGTCACGACATGAGCACGACGCCGTGAACGGAGCGGATGCCACGGGTCCGTGCGAAAACATGGGTGGGCTGACAGCGCTACCATAGGCGTCTTGTCCCTGCCGCCCGGAGTCCCCGTGAACGTATCCATTGCCCCCGGCGTCGAAGTCGGCAACTCGCTTCCCTTCGTGCTTTTCGGCGGCATCAACGTCCTCGAAGACCTCGATTCCACCCTGCATGCCGCCGGTCACTACGTCGACGTGACCCGCAAGCTCGGCATCCCCTACGTCTTCAAGGCCAGCTTCGACAAGGCGAACCGCTCGTCGATCCATTCGTATCGTGGCGTCGGACTGGAAGAAGGCCTGCGGATCTTCGAACGGGTAAAGAGCGAGTTCGGCGTACCGGTGATCACCGATGTGCACGAAGTGGCCCAGGCGTCCGTTGTCGCCGAAGTGGTCGATGTGTTGCAGATCCCCGCGTTCCTCGCCCGCCAGACCGATCTGGTCGTGGCCATCGCGAAGACCGGTCGGGCGGTCAACATCAAGAAGCCGCAGTTCATGAGCCCCACGCAGATGAAACACGTGACCGGCAAGATCGTGGAGGCGGGTAACGAACGCATCATCCTCTGCGAGCGCGGCGCGCAATTCGGTTACGACAACCTCGTGGTGGACATGCTCGGTTTCCGCGAGATGATCGAATCGACCGGAGGCTACCCAGCGATCTTCGATGTCACCCATAGTCTGCAGCGCCGTGACGCCGGCAGCGAAGCCAGTGGCGGACGTCGCCGTCAGGTGGTGGAGCTGGCCCGTGCGGGCATGGCCGTTGGCATCGGTGGCCTGTTCCTGGAAGCACATGCCGATCCGGACCATGCGCGTTGCGACGGTCCCAGCGCCCTGCCGCTCACGGCGCTGGAACCGTTCCTGGCGCAGATCAAGGCGATCGACGATCTGGTGAAGGGTTTCGCACCGCTCGATATCCGCTGAAGCGCGACTCTACGCGCTGACGTCCTCACGAAGCGCTCAAGACAACGGTGGCCGCCACGATCGTCTGGTGGCCACCGACAGCGACCTTTCGCATTCCACCTAGCGCGCGATAGCTTCCAGCCACAAACCTTGAGCCAGGGCAGCCTGATGTGGCGACAGCGCTCCGATGTCGCGCGCGGTATTCAGCGTCTGGCTGGCGAGTGCGACGGCTCGGCTTTCTGTATCGACCCGCTTTCCCCTTTCATCCATCCATCCATCGATAGACGTCTGCAAGATGGAAGAGGGCTCGAGCGTATAGACGTCCGAGCCATCCAACGGTTCGCAATATCTTGCTCACGTCGTGCGCCTATGCCGGATGCCAGCAACTTTGTCACGACCATTACTGCCCTGTTTATCTTTTATTACGAATGTGGTTATCTTGACCTTCGCCTGACCCGTAACACCCGGTCAACGCGACGCTGCCTCGGCGCTTAGGGAGCCCGGGGGAGACAGAACACAACAAGGGGTACCAGACCGCACGACCCACCGACACCGGCATGCCCGGCGTCGCGGCCCCGCTTTGGCCAAAAATCACCTGCACAAGGAATGCATGTTGAATATCTCGAAGAAACTCCGACACTCGGTCCTCGGCCTGGCTATCGCCTCGTCGCTGATGAGCTTCAGCGCCTACGCACAGGACACTACGTCTGCCGATACCGGCACCGACGGTAAGAACGCCCAGAAGCTGGATGCCGTGAACGTTACCGGCTCGCTGATCCCGATCTCGCAGATCGAGACGGCGACCCCGACAATCACCATTACGTCGGAACAGATCAAGGCGAAGGGTTTCTCGACCATTGCGGAAGTACTCCAGTCCTCGTCGTTCGCTACGGGCTCGGTACAGGGTGCGCAGTTCACTCAGGGGTTCACGCCAGGCGCGCAGTCGTTGTCGATGTTCGGCCTGCCGGTCGGCTTCACCAAGTATCTGATCGACGGTCGCCCGATGGGCAACTTCCCTGCCCTCTACAACGGCAGCGACTCGTTCAACTCGATCTCCGGTATCCCGGCCGACCTGGTCGACCACATCGACATCCTGCCCGGCGGACAGTCGTCGCTCTACGGTTCGGACGCCATTGCCGGCGTCATCAACATCGTGCTCAAGAAGAAGGTCGATCATCCCACGATCGACTACCGCTACGGGTGGACGTCCGAAGGCGGCGGACAGTCGCACCGCATCTCGTTCGCCGACAGCTTCCAGTGGGACAAATTGAATGTTCTCGTCGGCGCGCAGCTCGAGAAGGTCGATCCGATCTGGGGTTCGCAGCGCAACCTGTCGAAGCAGTACAACACGGGCAACCCCGATAGTCCCGCGGCCGCCGGTCGCGACTTTCTGGTCAGCTCGCTGACCAGAACCAAAAACAGCTATATCTTCGCCGACCCCAATGATTGCGCCAACACGGAAGGCCTGATGCATGGCGGTGAGGGCAAACAGTATCGCGTCGGCCAGGCGGAACCCTACTGCGGCTCTCTGAACAGTCCGGGTTTCCGCACGATGCAGAACAAGTCGAAGAATGCCGACTTTTACACGCATGCGACCTTCGACGTCACGCCGGATACTCAGCTGTATGGCGACTTCCTGTACCACCACGGCGAACAGCAGTGGAGCTCGGGCCCGAGCTACATGTGGTGGGGCAGCCAGACGGACTTCGGTCCGATCTACGACCCGAACCTTGACGATTATGTCGCGCTCCAGCGTGGCTTTACCGACGAGGAAGTCGGTGGCTACAAGAACATCATGAACAAGCAGACGGAAAACAGTCTGATGGTCACCCTCGGCGGCAACGGCGTATGGGGTGAGAAGTGGAACTGGGACCTGGGCTTTACGCACAGCGAAGACCATCTGAACACGTCGCAGGTCGACCGCCTCGCGGACAAGATGGATGACTTCTTCATCAACAAGGCGATGGGCCCGGACCTCGGTCCCGACCCCTACGACGGCGGTTACTCCACGTATGCGGTGAACTACGACCAGTTCTATCGCCCGATCACGGCATCCGATTTCGACAGCTTTACGACGCGTGACCACACCAAGGCGAAGACCTGGGACAACATGCTCCGCTTCCAGGTGACCAACGGCGAGCTGTTCCCCCTGCCGGGCGGCGACGCAGGCATCGCCCTGGTTGCGGAAGGCGGCAATCAGGGCTGGGCGTACACCCCGTCGCAGAACATGCTCGACGGTAACGTCTGGGGAACCACCGACGTGCAGGGCGCGGGGCACCGCAGCCGTTACGCGCTCACCTCGGAGTTCCGCGCACCCGTCCTGTCGTGGCTGACGCTCGACGTGTCCGGCCGCTACGACAGCTACAAGGTCGCCCAGCAAACGATCGACCATGGCACGTACAACTTCGGGATCGAGGTGCGTCCGTTCGATACCCTCCTGCTGCGCGGCAAGTACGGCACCGCGTTCAAGGCGCCGAACATCTCCGACCAGTTCATGGGCGAATCGGGCTATTACAGCGCTGTGACCGATTATTCGAACTGCGCGCGGCTCGGCTTCGATCCCGCGCACTCCGACCAGTGCGACGGCAACTACAGCAACGCACAGTTCAGCGGCAAGCAGTCGGGTAACACCGAACTTCAGCCGATTACCGCGAAGGTCTGGAGCTACGGCTTCGTCTGGTCACCCGTGGCACGCATGAAGTTCTCGGTCGATTACCTGCACTGGGACATCTCGAACGAAGTGGCTGAGGAATCGGCGGACAAGCTGGTACTGGACGAGTACCACTGCAATACGGGCGACTACGATGCCGGCAGCCCGACCTGCCTCAACGCTTACTCGAAGATCACGCGCAACCCGGCCACGATCGACGGTCTGCTCGGGACGATCGCCACGATCAGCACGCCGAAGGTCAACGTGGCGAATGAGAAGGTGAATGCGCTCAATGCGGAATTCAGCTACATGCTGCCGACCGCGCATTTCGGCAGCTTCATGTTCGACACCAGCTACAGCGACGTGCTGAAGCACGAGTACCAGCCACTACCGGGTGACGATTACATCAACTACCTGACCTCTCCGGACTGGTCCACCGACTTCAAGTCCAAGGTCAACGGTTCGGTCACGTGGATCACCCCGAACGAGCAGTGGAGCGCCACCGTCTACTTCAACCGCTACGGTTCGACTCCGAACTACGCGGCGACACAGTCGGGCGACTATACGACCGGTAAAGCCGGCAGGCTGCGCCCGTGGGTGACGTACAACGCGTCGGTCAGCTACAAGGGCTTCAAGGATCTGGAGCTGTCGTTCCTGATGAACAACGTGTTGAACAAGATGCCGCCGAAGGATCGCTCTTATCTCGGCACCGAAACATCGCCCTGGAACGAGCAGAACTACAACATCTACGGTCGCACCATGTACGTGGAGGCGAACTACACATTCTGACGCTCACCGGGACAGGGACGTCCCCCGACGTGACGTTGCGATGACCCGTTTACTTCTTAAGTAATTGCCACGAAACAGCAACACGCAAATTCGGCAAGAGTGACCCATACGCCAATTCCGTCAAGCTTCCTGTCCCCTTCCCGCTTTTCGATCGTGTCATCCTCGCCGAAATTCTCATAACTCGGACAAGGAGCAGGGGCGTGAACGGAAGCACGGCACTAAGTCACAGGACCAGCGAGGTCTGGTACAGATGGGGTCAATACGTTGCGGTGGCCGCAGCGTACGAAGCGGTTTACGAGATCGCCTATTACCTTTCGTTTCAGCAGTTCCTGCTCACCACGGGGCTGCGGCTGGCCTGCATGCTGTTGTTACCTTCCCGCTTCTGGCCGGCGCTGGCCATAGGCGAGGCCGTTCCGCTTGTCGAGACCGCTGCATTCTGTGCAAATCAGTTCGGGATGCTGTGGGCGATCCTCGTTTCCGTTCCGACGGTTGTTCTGTGGTGGCCGTTACTCAAACCTCTCCGTAAGCGCTGGGCTCTGCACGATGCCAGTGGTCGCATAAGCATGCCGGTCATCATCGGCGCGACCGTCAGCGCCGCGCTGATCACGGCCACCATCACGACACTCGCACTGGTCGCCGCCCTGGCACACACGCCGGAAAAGTGGTCTGTCACGTCGCCCACGCCGTTCTTCTTCGGCTACCTTCTGGGCGCCTATCTGGGCGCGCTCACATTGACTCCCGTCATTCTTGCGCTGCAGGAACGCTACCGGGCACTCCGGCAACCCCTCCGGGTCAAGCTGATCTGGCGAAGCACTCTGTTTCGCGACATCCTCGCCTGGGTAGTTCCCGCTCTCGCGGTGCTGACCTGTCTTGCGATCGTGACGGACAATGAAAGCATCCGGCAGATAACCCGTCTCGCCCTGCTCTGGCCGATGGTCGGGCTGGCATCCCGACATGGATGGCATGGAACCGCTCTGGGAGGCATGGCAGCCAGCATGGCCCTGGCGCTTACGGCGACGGGACAGCTTGATGAGGGCGCACTCGTCATACAGGCGTTACTGGCGTCATCGCTGACCGCCATGTTGTTGTGGAAAGCCCGGACGCCCGCTTTGGAACAGCAAGGCGTCCGGGTAAAACGTTTCTGACGCGTGGCTCAGGGGCCGCGGATAGAGCACTTCGTCGGATCGTTGCACTCCGTGACGAGGAGCAGTGAAGCGGCACCATCAGGCTGCGGAGCCACGACCACCTTCATCGCATCATCGCTGTACACGGACGTACTTTCAGCGGGGATCGCCGCCGTCTCGCTCACCCTCTTCCAGCGTGACGCATCCACACCGATGGGCAGATCGAGCGTTTCGCCGTCCACGACGGCAATCGCCCCACGCACCGTACCGGCCGCGTCGTTGACCTGCACATAACGAACGCCCGCACGGTCAAAGAGGTAAACGTGATACTGCGAACTTGCACTGACGTCCGTCGTATTCGGCCAGGACTGACCGAGGCCGACCGCCGTGGAAGACGGCGTGCTCGCAGCGGCCGTACCGCAGCCGATGACCAGGGCGACAGACAGGAGGGTACGGTTGTATATCGAGCGCATATGAATTCCTTGTCGAGCGTTGATGGGAGTGCCAAGACTAGCCGAATATCGTGACCGGTCGCGTGTGCTGTAGTGCAAAAAAACCGATTTACACCCAGCCGTCAGCCATGACGGTGCCGCGCGCTCACTGCAACGTTGCAAGCCACTTCAACAGCGCATGCGACAGCTCTTCACGTCGGTCCGAATATGCATGATCGGTAGAAAAGTGAAGCGTGCTCACCTTCGTATCGCCGGCCTCATGCGTCGTGGTGACGCCCTTGCGGAGATCACTCGCGTGAGGGAGGTACCGCTTCCACGGGAAACGCCGCGGCCACGCGCGCGCACCACGCCGCATAGGCTTCGTCACCTGTCGGTTTGGCGGAAGCCAGCAGGTCGCCCAGCTCGGCGTTGTTCGGGTACACCGCAGCCAGCAGTGGAAGCAGCCGGGTCGAGAAGCGCCCCGCCTGAACCAGCTCGCGCATACGTTGCACGGCCGGCTTTTCAAACTCGTCGACCAGCGGGGAGCCCATCCGGCGGCCCTTGCCCAGTGCGGTGAAATACATGAACTGCGCTGGCTCGCTGTCAGGCACTGAAACCGCAAGCGTTTGCAGCCAGCCGTAGATGTTGCGCTCGCCAAACAGCGTCTCGCGCGCTTTCGCCACACTGGCGAGGGTCAGTGCGAGGTACTGCGCCAGACCGCTGACGTATTCGTTGACGTCGGTACCGGGCAGCGCATACATCGGGACCCGGGGCTCGATGATCGCGCCTGTCGCTTCGGCCAGGGAGGCGAGCAACTCACCCGACAATACGACCAGCGCGTTGCCCGCCTCGCGTTCATTGAACCGCCGTTCCACCCGCTTCAACGTGACGCGGTCGCTCAGACGACGCAGGCGGCAGACGACATGGAAACCGTCCTGCCCTGCGCTGACCTCACCCTCGACCGCCAGGTCGAAATCCTGGCCGAGATAGTCGAGCTCATCGTCCGACAAAGGTTGCCCGAACAGGACGAAATTGTGCTGATCGGCCACCGGGAGATTCATGGCGACCCTCAGATCGCTGCAATAGACCAACTGCTCGAGCAGCAGGAGCGGCAGTGCGCGCGACAGCCGCCCCCGGTCGTCCTCGCGCCCGCTGCGAGCCACACCGCCTGCCGCATCGTCCACGGCCGCCAGGGGTAGCAAGACGATGCGCGGACCATCGCCGGAGCGCGGCGGCGCGGCCCACTCCATGCCGTGCATGTCGAGCAGCCAGGGCGGCTGCACCATCTGGAGGAGCGAAATCTCCGGGGTGTGATCGAGTGGCTTCGACGGTTCCACCGTCATCTCATCGAATGCCTGCGCGAAGTGCTGGAGGTTCTGGGCATACGCCGGCTGACCCAGCGCGAAAAGCTTGCCGAGCAGGAGCTGACCCCGTTCCGCGTCGCCGAGTTCGACATAGGCTTGCAACAAGTTGAAACCCACCCGGACGTCATCGCGCTGTGGATCGAACAAGGGTGCCACGCGCGTCACGAGATCGTTGAGCAGACCGTGCTGGCCCAGCGTACCGGTGACGGCGAGCATCACGTCCGTCCCGTGCGGAGCCTTCGCCAGCGCCCGGTCGAACCATGCAAGCCCGTCGTCGCGCAGGCCGGCCTGGATCGCTGTCTGACCCAGCAGCAACTGCGGCCGGAACGCATCGTCGCGCTCGGCCAGCGCCCGCAGGAAAGCGTCCGCTGCATCAGCGCCCGCGGCTTCGGTCCGCTCAGCGACGCGCCAGCCAAGGCCGTTGTCCTGATTGGGATCGAGCTGCAGCGAGCGATCGAGGATTGCCATGGCCTCGGTGTCCTTACCTTCCGCGCTGGCCACCTTCGCGAGGTTGGTCAGCAGCGTCGGCGTCTCACCGATCTTGTCGATCGCCTTGCGCAGCGTACCTTTCGCATCCCGCGTGCGCCCCAGCTTCAACTGGACGATCGCCCGCGTAACGAAGCCGCGCTCGATCATTGGATCGATCTCGAGCAGATGCGCACTGGCTGCGTCGACGTCGGATGCGAGATCGTCGCCAAGAGCCGAGATGACGAGCGAGTAAAGAGCGTCCGGCTCGTCCCACTTGGACTGGAGGTTCGGCTGCAGTACCTCCCGACGCCATTGCTCGAACGGAATCTGATAGGAGCGGCCGTATGTGTCGACGAAGGAAACCATGCGCCCGTCATTGGCCGGCGCCGCAGCGGGCGCCTCAGCGGCCTTCTTGCGCTTCCTGAAAAATCCAAACATCCCTACTGCTTCCTGTCGAAATGAATTATTGGCCGGGCGGCACGCGCCGGATGGTCTGCACGTAAATATGCAAGGTCGCGCTTCCGCCGTCGAGCGCCAGTTGGTCATGGCGGTGCACTCCCCTGCGCGCGCGATGCAGCGCCGATCGACTGGAGCCAAACCGCCCAAACTTGCATAACCACCCAGTTTGCCCCAGGCTCTGCCCGATGCCGCATCGGGCGCCGTGGTCGACTGGAGGTGGGGATGAGTACTGTCCGTGGCCGTTACGGCCGCCGTGTATCGCGGATGCTCAGCCTCGCGGCGCTTACCCTCGGCACGCTGAATCCGCTGCCCGGCCTCGGGGTCGACGCGCCGCCCGGGCACACGGTCACCTACGACCGCTACTCCCTCATCATCGACGGCAAGCCTACCTATCTATGGTCGGGCTCCTTTCACTACTGGCGCCTGCCCTCGCCCGATCTCTGGCTCGATGTCCTGCAGAAGATGAAGGCCGCGGGCTTCAACGCGGTCGAAATCTACTTCCACTGGGGCTACCACTCGCCTGAGCGTGGGGTTTATGACTTCAGCGGCATCCGCGACGTCGACCGCCTGCTCGACATGGCCCGCGACGTCGGTATCTACGTCATCGCGCGCCCGGGCCCGTACATCAACGCCGAAACCGACGCCGGCGGATTCCCCGCCTGGCTGGTGACCACCGCCGGCAAACCGCGCACCACGTCTCCGGAATACACCGCGGCGTACCGCGAGTGGATGACGCAGATCGATCGCATCGTCGCGCGGCATCAGGTGACCGACGGCCGCGGGACGGTGCTGCTCTACCAGGTCGAGAACGAGCTGTACGACGAGAACCCCGATACCCGCCGCTATATGCAAAACCTCGAAGATGAGGCGCGCGCCGATGGCATCACCGTGCCGCTCACCGGCAACCACAACGGCAATTTCGTCGAGGGTCTGGGCGCCACGGACATCCCCGGCCAGGATTCGTACCCGCTCGATTTCGACTGCACACGTCCCGACCGCTGGAACGGCATCTACGACTTCAGCGAGGAGCGCCGTGAGCTGAAGCATGCGCCGCTGTTCTTCCCCGAGTATCAGGGCGGCGCGTTCGATACCTGGGGCGGACCGGGCTACGAAGCCTGCCGGAAGTTCACTGGCCCCGCCTTCGAGCGCGTGTTCTACGAGTCGATGATGGCCGCCGGCTCGACGATGCAGAACTTCTACATGACCTATGGCGGGACCAACTGGGGCTGGTTGTCGTCACCGGGCGTGTATACGTCGTACGACTACGGCGCGGCGATCACGGCAAGTCGCCAGCTGACGAGTAAGTACGACCAGCAGAAGCTCCTTGGCTTCATGACGCGTGCCGTCGCACCGCTGGCACGGACCGATGCCACCGGCACCCATGTGCCGACCAATCCGCGACTGAAGGTCGTGGCGCGGATCAATCCCGACGACGGCACACGCTTTTATATCCTGCGACACGCCGAGCCGCAGGACACCACAAACGACGCCACTCACCTGACGATCGCCACCGATCCATCGGGCGCCCACGAGACAACGATTCCCCAGCAAGCGGGAACGGCCATCCATATCGATGGCCGGGATTCGAAGATCTTGCTGGCCAACTATCGGTTCGGTCGCCAGGATCTGGCCTACTCCACCTCCGAACTGATGACCGACCTGACCATCGGCGATCGTGACATCGCGCTGCTCTACGGTCGCTACGGTGAAGACGGCGAAACCGTCCTGCGCTACGGCTCGGAGCCGAACAGCGAGGTCATAGCGGGCAAGGTCGCCACGCACTGGGACCCTGCAACGCACACGCTCCGGCTCAACTATCGGCATGCCGATCTTGCCCGCGTGCTCATACACGATGGCGACAGACCGCTGCTGCTCCTGATCGGCGACAACGATGCGGCGAAACGCTTCTGGCAGGCAGATACGAAGGATGGCGCCGTTCTCGTGCGTGGCTCCTATCTGGTTCGCCATGCCAGGGCCGAAGGCGACCGTGTCGATCTCAAGGGTGATACGGAAAAGGCGGGCGACGTCGAATTGTTCGCGCCGGCGACCACTCGCGGCCTGTCGTGGAACGGCAAAACGGTTCCGGTAACCACGACACCATCGGGCAGCCTGCTCGGCCACCTCGATGGCCCGGCACCCGTGACGCTGCCGGCACTGACCACGTGGCATGTCTCGAACGGTTCGCCGGAGATCGATCCCGGGTTCGACGATGCCGACTGGCTTCCCACCGATCGCACCAGCTCGCCCAATCCTTACTGGGCGCACACGCTGCCGATCCTCGACAGCGACGCGTACGGTTTCCATCACGGCAACGTGTGGTACCGCGGCCATTTCCGAGCTACCGGGAAAGAAACCGCCATCCGTTTGTCCGCCAGCATGGGTGTTCACCTGGGTAACCGCGGCGTCTTCACCGCCTGGCTCAATGGGCATTTCCTTGGCAACAACCCCAGTGGCGCACAGCAGTTCGCCATCGATCCCGACTGGCTCAGGAAGGACGGAGACAACGTGCTTGCCGTGCTGGTCGACAACCAGGGGCATCTCCAGGAAGAACGCAGCGGCACGTTCCGCGAGCCGCGCGGCCTGATCTCGGCGACCTTCGCCGGGCCTGCGGACGACATCCACTGGAAGATTCAGGGTAACGTCGGTGGCGAAACCCTGCCCGACCCCGTGCGCGGTCCATTCAACGCGGGTGGCCTTTACGGCGAGCGGATGGGCTGGCAATTGCCCGGATTCCCGGATGGGCAATGGGCGAGGACGACACTGCCAGTGAGCACCGATAAGCCTGGCGTCGACTGGTACCGGACCTCGTTCCGGCTCGATCTCACCGCCGATCAGGACGTACCGATCGCCCTGCGCATCCACGATATCGCGCCGCATCACTACCGTGCGATCGTCTTCATCAACGGCTGGCAGATCGGGCGCTACATCAGCGACGTAGGCCCGCAGACCGACTTCGAACTGCCCTCCGGCCTGCTCAACCAGCGCGGCGAAAACACCATCGCCATCGCGTCATGGAGCACGGCGCACGATGGCGGCCTCGGCGAAGTGTCGCTCGTAATGCAGGGAAACTACCGTACATCGCTCGATTCGAAGACGGTCAAGGCGCCGGATTATCGGGACGTCATGCGGGCACAGAAGTCCGGCAAGGCGCGCTGACACCGGCGAGGTGTGATGCCGTCGGCTGAAGACGATCTACAAAAACGCAAGATCTTTCGAACAAAGTACCCCGAAAGTGGGACGTCGTACGCAATTCCGCACGGACGACGCATGTGACGATCCGAGGACAGAGTTCATACACAGGAGGAAACGCCGGCGGACGATACTGCGGCGCGTCCGATGGCTACAGGGGGATTCAGCCGCCCAGTCATCCAGAGGGACCAACATGCAGAACCACGGGCAGCGTGCAAAGCATCATGGCGAGCGTCGTTTGCTTGCCACTTCACTGATACTGGCTTTGAGTGTTCCATTCGCGGCAAGCGCGACGGATTCGTCGACGCAGGCATGGGCATCCACCCGCACCGAGGCGTTCCACTCCGGTGCCGCACAGTTCCAGGGTTACGCCGAAGACGGCCAGACCGTATCGATCGCGGTGTCGCTCAAGGTGCGCGATCCCGACGCCTTGAACAACTACACGCGTGAACTGTTCCGACCCAACAGCCTCGTTTACCACCGCTTCCTGACGAAGGAGCAGAGTGAGGCCACCTTCTCCCCCACCGCCGAGCAGGCTGAAGCGGTCGCGGCGTACCTCAAAAAACAGGGTTTCACCAACGTCGAAATCGCACCGAACCGCCTGATCGTCACCGCCGATGGTGACGTGGGCAAGGCACGTTCCGCCTTCCGTACGACGATCGCTCGCTTCAACGTGCAAGGCGTGAACGGCATCGCCAACGACAGCGCCGTGCAGGTACCGGCGGAACTGAGCCAGATCGACCAAGTGGTCGGCCTCGACACCACCCGGAAGATGCAGACCTATTCCTTGCCGGCCGCGCAGCTGAAACCGGCGTACGTGACCACATCCAGTGGCGGCCATGGGTACTACCCGCAGGAATTCGCGACGGTCTATCACGCGGGCACCGTGGCCCGCGCCAGCAAAACCGCTGCCGCCGTCATCGGCTGGGGCAGCATGACCAACGCGCAGGCCGACCTCGCCCACTTCATCTCGGAAAAGGGCCTTCCCGCCGTCCCCAGTTCCATCGTCGCCACCGCGTCGAGCAGCGATGATTCGGGCCAGGTGGAATGGGCCATGGACGCTCAGGCGATCACCGGCGTGAGCGGCGGCGTCAAAAGCCTGACCTTCTACACGTCGGGCACCAACTCCAACTCGGCGATCCTCAAGGCGCTCAACCGCGCGGTCAGCGACAACACCGCCAAGGTGCTCAACATGTCGTGGGGTGCGGCGGAATGCGGCAGCACCACCAAGGGCTTCGCGGATTCCGTCTTCCAGCTCGGTGTCTCGCAGGGTCAGACGTTCGTCGCGTCGTCGGGCGATAACGGCTCGTATCCCTGCAACGCCAGCGAAAACGGTGCCTACGGCAGCAAGACCATCCTGAGCGTGTCTTACCCTGCGAGCTCACCGTACGTTGCCGCGATCGGTGGCACGACGCTCAACACCGACACCTCCGACAACTACGTGTCGGAAACCAGCTGGCCGTACAGCGGCGGCGGAACCAGCACCGCGGAAGCGACGCCATCCTGGCAGACGGGTGCGCACCGCCAGGTGCCTGACCTTGCGTTCGATGCGGACTGGGACAACTCGCCCATCATCTTCTACCTGACCAAGAGTTCGACCTCGGGTGTGGGCACGTCCGGCTATTACGCCAACGGTGGCACGAGTCTGGCCGCGCCGCTGTTCAGCGGATCGTGGGCACGCCTCGAAAGCGCTAACGCAAACGCGATCGGGTTCGCGCCGCCGGCGATCTACGCCTATGCCAGGTCGACCACCACCCCGCTGCCGTTGCACGACGTCGCCAGCGGCACCAACGGAGGCTATTCCGCCACCAAGGGCTACGACCTGGCGACCGGCTGGGGAAGCTTCGACATCCAGGCGGTGGCTAACTTCATCGCCGCCAATCCCGGCTTCATCAACGCGAGCAATCCCTAACGTGACGGGGCGGCCTCGGCCGCCCCGTTTCCGAGCGCGCTCAGCGGTTGCGTCGACGCCACTCGGCCACGTCACCCAGGCGCAGATCTTCCGGCAACCGGCGTGGGTGTTTGGAACGGCCCAGCCGCTGCGCATGATAAATCCCGGTATGGCCTGAAAACAGATACGCCGCCACGCACGCCAGCGCGGCGAACGGAGCGATCTGCGGACCGAAGAGCTCGATCGCCATCACGGTGGTCGCCAGCGGCGTATTGGCCGCGCCGGCGAATACGGCGACGAAACCCAGTCCCGCCAGCATGGCGAACGGGAGGTGCAGCAAAGGTGCCAGGCTGTTGCCAAGCGTGGCGCCGATGAAGAACAGCGGCGTGACCTCGCCACCCTTGAAGCCGGTGCCTAACGAGAACACGGTGTAGCCGAACTTGCTGACACTGTCCCACCAGGGCAGCGGGTGATCGAACGCGGCCACGATGGTCGGAATGCCGAGCCCTATGTAGGCCTCGGTGTGCAGCAGGTACACGGATACCGCAATGACGATGCCGCCAAAGAAAGGGCGCAAGGGCGGATACGCGATCAACGACTTCACCAGCGCACCGAAGCGATGTGTCGCGGTGGCGAACAGCATGCCAACGACGCCGAAGACGAGCCCCGCCACGAGGACGGAGAGCACGGTCCAGACGTTCAATGGCGCCAAGGCGCCGACCACGTACGCCGTATGATGCACTCCCCACGCGACGCACACGCGATCGGCGACGATGCCCGCGATCATGCAGGGCAACAGCGCGTCATAGCGCAGCTTGCCGATCGCCAGAACCTCCAGGCCGAACAACGCACCCGCCAGCGGCGTACCGAAGACCGCCGCGAATCCCGCACTCATGCCGGCCATCAGCAAGACACGCCGATCCTCGTGCCGCAGGCGGAGCACGCCAGTCAACTGATCGGCGAGCGCACCGGCCATCTGCACCGCCGTGCCTTCACGCCCGACCGATGCACCGAACAGATGCGAGGCGATGGTGCCGGCAAAGACCAGAGGCACCATGCGCAAAGGCACGACCTTTCGCGGGTCGTGGATCTCGTCGATAAGCAGGTTATTGCCTGCTTCCACCGGCTTGCCCAGCCGAAAGTACACCCACCCAATCACGAAGCCCGCGACCGGCAGCAATGCCGGCAGCCACGGCGTGATCTCACGCGTCCGCGTCGCCCACGCCAGCGCGATCAGGAACCAGGCGGACGCGGTTCCCGCGAGAGCCGCGACGAACGAAGCGATCAGCAACCATTTGCCGATGTAGGGAAGCAGTTCCCACTGCTCGAGGGACCGAAAACCGCGCATGCGCTCATCCAGACGAATGAAAATCACCTGGGACGCAAGGGCGTAAGGCACATGCCTACAGCCCCGGGCAACCCAGGACATGTAGGCATCATCAGCCCCGATGGGGCGGTTCGCGGAGGCATGCCATCTCCGTAAGGCATCGAGATTAGGGGCGTCCCTCCCCCGGGTCAACCGCCTCAGGAACTCGTGGCAGGCAACTCGATATACGTGCCGTCCGCTCCACCCAGCGACACCTTCTGCGTCGCCGGCTGGAAGTCCGCCGGCTGCGCGAACAGAATGTTGGGTACGAAGGTCTGCGGATTGCGGTCGTACAGGGGGAACCAGCTGGACTGTACCTGGATCATGATCCGGTGGCCGGGCTCGAACACGTGGTTGGCGTTCGGCAGACGGAAGTCATACGCCAGCGGCACGTTGGGAGTAATCGGCTTGCCGACGGTGAAGCCTTCCCGATAACGGCCACGGAAGATGTCCATCGCGATGCCGAGTTCGTAGCCGCCCATCTCCGGCTGCTCGGCGACCTGATCGGGATAGACATCGATCAGCTTCACCACCCAGTCGCTGTCCGTACCGCTGGTGCTGGCCACGAGGTGAACGTTCGGCTCGCCGCTGATGCGGACCGGCGCGGTGAGCACCGGGGTCGTGAAGGTGAGCACATCGGGGCGCGATGCCGCCTCGCGCTGGTCGCTGGTCAGCCAGTGCTGCCAGCCCGTACCCGACATCGGACCGACCGGACGCGGACGGTACGGCACCGGATGTGCCGGATCGGAAACGTATTGCGCCGTAGCGGACGGCTCTCCCGTCCCTGCGCCCAGCGCCAGGGTGCCATCCGGACCAGGCACGAGCCGCGTCGGCCGTGCATCGCCCGTCGCGTCCATCGGCCATGCCGGACCGGTCTCCCAACGGTTCTCGCCGGTGACATACGCGTTGACCGGCGCTGTCGTGGCCGGCGCGTCTTTCAGGTAGTGCGCGAGGAACGGACGGAGGATCTTCTGGCGGAAGTAGAGCCCGGTGTCCCTGCCGAAGCGGACTGCGCCAAGACTGCTGCCGTCGCGTACTTCCTGGCCGTGGAACCATGGGCCCGCCACGAGGAAGAGCTTGTGCGCGTCGTCGTGCGGTTTCATCGCCTTGTAAACGGCAAAGGCACCGTAGATGTCTTCCTGATCCCACAGGCTCGCCACCAGCATCGTCGGCACCTTGACGGGTTCGCGGGCCAGCGCCTTGTCCACCGCCTGATCGGACCAGAACGCATCGTAGGCCGGATGCTGCGCCACCTTGTTCCAGAAGCCCAGCTGTTCCATCCCGTAGCGCTTCGCGATCGCGCCGGCCGACACGCCTTCCAGGAAGAACTGGTAGTCGTCCGCGTAGTTGTTCCACCACTTGTGCGTGTTCTTGCGCGAGGCGGTCTGCTCATAGATGTATTCGAGGTTCTGCTGACGGAACGCGCCGTGATGGAACCAGTCGTCGCCCATCCAGCCATCGACCATCGGGTTCATCGGCACGGCCGCCTTCAGGGCGGGATGCGGATGCACGAGCGCCATCAGCGGTTCGAAGCCGTCGTATGAAATACCGAGAATCGCCACACGGCGGTTGCTCTCCGGCACGTGTTTCACCAGCCAGTCGATGGTGTCGTAGGCATCGGTGGAATCGTCGACCGGAGTCGGGTTCTGCGGCCCGCGCAGCGGACGATTCATCACGTAATCGCCTTCCGAACCGTACTTGCCGCGAATGTCCTGCGCGACGCGGATGTAACCGTCCTGCACGAGCACATCGCTGGCGTCGTCGTCGTGACTGACCGCGACGCCGAGGTGACCGCTCTCGACCGCGCTGGTCATTTCGGACGCGTCGTAGGGCGTGCGTGTGAACAGGATACCCGCGTTCTTCGCGCCCTTGGGCACCAGGATCACCGTGTGCAACTTGACCCCGTCACGCATGGGGATCATCACGTCGCGCGTCTCGTAGTCGAAACCGTCGTACGTCGGCTTGAAGTCGGCCGGCGTTTCGCTGGGCAATGCCGGATACGTGCCCCTGGAGGGCGGCGGAGCATCGCCGGCGAAGGTCGAGGTGGCGATGACGGTGGACAAGGCGGTGACCAGCAGGGAGTAACGGAGCGTCGTGATGGCTTTCAAGGCGATTCCTGGTTGGGCATGGACTTACTGGCACGTGGGGGGCATGCGTCCGACAGCCTCCCGGATCTGTACGGCGGCGGTGTCGGCCTCGCCGATCTGCTGGCAAAGGGCCCTCACCCGCGTTCGTCCCTGGGCCCGAAGCCCCGCGCATTGCCATGCACGGGGCGCATCGAGCGGCAGCACCGCGTAAGCCACCTTGCCACATTCATCGTGTGCGCGGTCAGCGAGAGACCGCCCCGCGAATTCTTGCGGCGTCGCGGTCATCGCGGGATCGAAGTAACTGTCCGGAAAAGCCGCCGCGTAGCGGACCACGTCGACCCGCTGCACAAAGTCACCGACGCTCATATCGAAGGGTCCTGAGCAGGGTGCGCGCTGTGCGACGTCGCGCACGGCGGCCAGCAGATAATCACGCATATCGGTCTGCTCGCCGATCGCCTCGGTCACTCCCGCCAGCATCGGCAGCCGGGCTTGCGCCGCCATGGCGGCGAGGTCATGCGCGTGGGCAGGGTCGCAGCGGGCGCGCACGGAGGCGGCTACAAGGAAGACCGTGTCCTGAGCGAACGCCTCGTTCGCCCGCAGGAGTGGACCGAGCCGGTCCGTGCCGCTGCCCTGGGCACTTACAGCAACCACCCGTGCCGTCGCGTTCGTGGTCGCGGAGGCGGTCTTCCCAACCGCCTGCCGCCTTGCCGGCGGCATGTCGGGCGGTCCCGCGATCGAAAGCAACGCCACCAGCGCCGCCGTCACGATACCCGCGACAAGCATCCACACCCGCGGTCGTCCCGCCCATGGCACCTTCATTCGAACGCACGCCTCAGGCGCTCTTCGTCATCGTTGCGATACGGCTCGATGGTGGCGCCGTCCATCGCGTACGCCGAAGCGGCCATTGCGTTCTCGGTCACCTGGGTGTGCATCACGCCCTTCAGCGTCACCGGGTCGTACAGGCTCGGTGTATCGATGCCCTTCGCCAGGCGCACGTGCACCAGCATGTTCGGTGGCGGCGGAGGGACGTGGATACACGCGCCGTAAAACGGCACGAAGAAGAACTCGGTCATCCTGCCGTCGTCGTCCGTCTCCAGTGGCACGACATAGCCGGGCAAGCGGATCTTCTTGCCGTCGAGCGCGGCCACGGTATGCAAGGTACCGACCTGCTTCATGCGCTGATTGCCGACGTGCAGCACCGGAGGTGCGTCCTCCAGCGCCTTGAAATCCTCCGGCGGGACCATCCGGCTCCAGTCGAGATCGGCGAACCCGTTTTCGTCCGGCAGGCCGAGCAGGGGTGCGGCGGGTGCTGCGGCCACGGCCGCGTTGCCACGCGACGCAGCGAAAGCATTCGCCGCAGCGATACCGTCAGCACCCGCTCTGGCTCGTCGCGCGCGACCTTCATCGGCAGCCGCCTGCGCACGCGCGAGCTCGGATGTCGCCGCCGTCGCCGGGCCCTGCGCCGCGGTGTCGTCAGTACCGTCGCGAGCACACCCCGCAACGCACACGGCAAAGGCGAGACAGCACAGGCGGGCGATCACAGGCGCACCTGCAGGCCATCGGCCAGGGAACGTCGATACGCGATCCATCCCGGAATGCATCCCGACAACGAACCGAGCACCAGCACGCTCAGCAGCAACCACCCTTCCTGCGCCGAGGGCGTGGCATTAAGCACGATGCCCGCGTTCGCCAGCAGATAATCGTGCGCCAGCAGTGTCACCGCAAACAGCAGGACCCCGCCCGCGACCATGCCGATAAGAGTCAGCAAGGTGCTCTCCGCGACCAGCAACGCGAAGACCGTGCGTGTGGATGCCCCCACCGCGCGCAGTACCGCCATTTCACGACGTCGTTCGTTGAGCATCGCCAGCAACGCCGTCAACATGCCCGAGATGCCGACCAGCACCACCATCGCGCTGACGACGCGCAGGGCATTCTCAGCGGTACCCAGCAAGTGCCACAGCTCGCCCAGCGCGACGCCTGGCAGCACCGCGAGCAGCGCCTCGTCGGGATATTCGTTCAGCGCACGCTGCACGGCGAAGGCCGACAGGCGCGAACGCAGCCCGACCAGGCAGGCGGTGATCGCCTTGGGCGTCAGGTCCCTGTGTCGCGCCTGATCGGCGCTGGACGTCATTCCCGGCAGACGGACACCGGAGCGCCAGTCCACGTGAATAGCCTCGATCGCCTCCAGACTCACCGCGATCGTCGCATCGACCGGTGTGCCCGTCGGCGCCAGCACGCCCGAGATACGAAACGGCTTGTCAGAATGCAGCGCCGTTGCGGGGCCGCCCAGCCCGTGGGCGAGGACGATGGTGTCTCCAACGCCATAGTGCAGACGACGCGCGACCTCCGCGCCGATCACCGCGTCGTAAAGGTCGGAAAAGGCATGTCCGGCCGCGAATGCCAGCGGCTTGCGTGCCCCATAGCGGTAGTGCAGGAAAAAATCGGAGGTCGTGCCCGTGACCCGGAAACCGCGGTGCGAATCGCCCAGCGACAGCGGCACGGTCCAGGCCACTTCAGGCATCGCACGGATGTCCTGATAGGTCTTCCACGTGATGTTGTTCGTCGCCTCCCCCACATGAAATACCGCATAGAGCAGTAGATTCACGGGACCGGAGCGTGCGCCGACGAGCAGGTCGGTCCCGGAGACGGTACTGGCGAAACTCTGCCGCGCGTCGGTGCGGATGCGCTCGACGCCCAGCAGCAGAAAGACACTGAGGGCGATGGTGATCACGGTCAGCGCGACACCGGTGCGACGCTGGCGCAGGCTTTTCAACGTGATGCTGAAGACGTTCATCAGGCGACCAGCTGGTGGGAAGGAAGGTTGCCCAGCGCCAGGGCACGATCGAAATGGCGCGCCAGTGACATGTCATGGCTGACGAAGACCACGCCGGTGCCGTGCCGCGTGCACTCGCCCAGGAGGAGTTGCAAAAAGCTGTCCCGCGCGGCGGCGTCCAGCGCCGAGGTCGGCTCGTCGGCGACGATCAGTTCAGGGCCACCGATGAGGGCACGCGCGGCGGCCACGCGCTGTTGTTGTCCGACGCTGAGCTCGCTGGTTTTTCGTCGCGACAGGGTGCGCCGATCGAGGCCAAGGGCGCCGAGCAGTCGCGACGCTTCGATACGCGCATCGCCTGCGCGTGCCGTACGCGCGGGCGACCACGCGCACCCGAGCAGTACGTTTTCGACCGGATCCAGAAAGGGCAGCAGGTTGAACTGCTGGAAGATGTAACCGAGGTGGTCCGCACGGAAGCGGTCCCGCGCCGAGGCGCTCAGCGACGACAACGGCGTACCCAGCACGTTCACTTCACCGGCGGCTGGCGAGAGGACGCCTGCGATGAGCCCGAGCAAGGTACTTTTCCCACTGCCGCTGGGCCCGCACAGGAACAGCCACTCGCCGGAGGCGACGTGGAAATCGTCCAGCATCAGCACCGTATCGGAAGACGGCCACGCGAAACGCAGGCCTCTGCACCGCAGCAGCACCTCATCGCCGTAAGGAATCATGGCTGCACGTCCACCCGTACGACGCCGGGGTCGAGCACCTGCTGGTGACTACCGTTCGCGGACAGCACGTTGACTACGACGGTCTGCAGCGAAGGAAACGTTTCGACCAGTCGCACATCGAGCGCGTTGAGCTTGTCCGGGTACGCGCAAAGCAGCCGATAGTCGGCGTGCAGGTCGACGTGCGCGCCCGAGGTGTCCGTGGCATCGAAACCATGGGCGTCGACGTGTGCCTCGGCGACGTGGCAATCCGCGGCGCGTGCCGCTTCCAGCCAATGCCCCGACTGCAACACCGCCTTCGCACGAGCGAGTGCCGCCCGCTCCGGCGGTGTGCCCGGCGGATGCTCGAACCCGACGGCGTCGTGCCCGGCCAGATCGAGCTCGGCGGCGACCATGTTGTTCTCGATCGAGATATCGACCGTCGCCCGTCCGTGCACGTGCGCACCCACATGCCGGACTTCCGCGCCAGCGGCGCCAGTCACAAGCACGCTGCCCAGCAGCACCCACCAACGCACAGCCATGCCATCACCTCTTATTGTTATGTTATAACATAAGTTACATGACAAGCATCGCGTCGCGCCAGCCCTCCTCGTCACTTGATCGTTTCGCCTCTTTCTGGGCGATCGGGTGCGCTATCCACTGCCTCGCCCTGCCCCTGGTCCTGTTCGCCGTACCGTCGCTCTACCTCGCCCTGTATTCGTTCGCATCGCCCCACCGCGAGCTCGCCATGGCACTGCTGCGGCTGATCAGTCTGGAGCCCTGGTTCATTGCGACCGGCGCGTTTATCAGCACGCTCGCCGTGGTCAGGGCATGGCGGCGGCACCGGCGAGCCGGACCGCCCGCGCTGGCCGCAGCCGGCATCGCGACCTTGTTTGCCGCGTGGTACTTCGCCGCGTGGGCCGACGGGTGGATGCACACCGGCGGCGTCATGCTGGGCGGCGCGCTGCTCGTCACCGCGCATACGTGGAACGTGAAGTGCGTCCGATCGGTAAGGCGTGACGTTTTGTGAAGCCGCCGCTCCGCTCGTTACACTACGTGGATGTCGAATGCGAGCCACACACGGACACACCCTGCCCTGAGCGCGGAACCCAGGTGGATCTCCGGCAGTGCGTTTCTTGCCGTCGCGGCGGCCTACGCCGCGGTATATGAGATAGCCCGTTACATATCGCCATCCAGCCAGTGGAATCTGATGGCCGGACTCCGCCTCGCCGCGATCCTGCTGGTTCCTCGTCGCTACTGGCCCGCCCTGATCGTGGGCGAGTGGGCGCCGCTCATTCAGAAATGCGCGATCAACGCCGGACGGTTCGGCATGGAGTGGGCCATTCTCGGCGGGATTCCCCTGATGATCGTCTGTATGCCGCTGGTCATGCTGGCCCGGCGACGGGGCCCGTTTCCGTTCCGTGACGGGGAAATCCACCTTCCCAGCGTTCTCGTGGTGGCCGCGGCATGTGCACTGGGCAGCGCCGTGGTCGACACGGCCGGACTCAGCGCGGCGATCGACGCCTCCCGCGGCGCATCGCCGGCCATCTATCTGCGCGACTCCTTCTACGCCTATCTGCTGGGTGACTTCTGCGGGATGGTCCCCGTCGTGCCGGCGTTATTCGCCTTGAAGGATGTGTTCAACGCGGGACGGTCCGGTGCCTGGCGACGCGTGCGAAACATCCCGCTCACCAGCGCGCTCGTCGCACTTTGCCTGGCCGGCTGGATAGGGATAGCGCTTGTACAGGAACGTCTGCACCTGCACGGCGCGGAGCTGCAGGCGCTTCGTCTGTCCGCGATGCTGCCAGTGCTCGCCCTGACGCTGCGCTTCGGCTGGCAGGGCGGCGCGCTCGCCGGCGTCCTCGCCCTCGCGGCGGTGATGTCGACGGCAGGCGAGTCGACCGACGTGTCGATCATCGAGGCGCAGGTCGTCATGAGCATCGCCATGGCAGGCGCATTGCTGATCGGCATGCCCATCGCGCGGCGTACGCGCGAACGCCACGCGGGCCGCGTCACGGCGACGGCGGGCTGAGTGGATAGCCCCAGGGGGCCGGCGCCAACACCTCCGCCAGCCACTCGACGAAGGCACGGGTCTTCGCCGGTGCGTGACGCGTCGACGCACGGATGACATAGATGCCTGTCTCGCCCTTCGCCCGCCACCCGTCGAGTACAGGGACGAGACGTCCATCCGCAAGCTCATGCGCCACGAGCCAGTCGGCGGCCATCAGCACGCCAGCCCCGGCGACGGCGGCACTGACGAGCGCGTGTATGTCGTCCGACTCGATACGTCCCGCCACTTTCACCGCCCGTTCCTCTCGGCCGCGCTGCAGATGCCATACGGGGTGCGTGAACATCGGCGTGAAACCGAGGCAGTCGTGCCGGGTCAGATCGTCGGGCGTCGTCAACGGCGGCCGTCGCTCCAGGTACGATGGCGCAGCGCAGATCATCCGACCGGCGGGTGCGACGCGCTGGCTGATCAGTCGGCTGTCTTTCATCTCGCCGATGCGCACCGCCACGTCGAAGCCCTCCGCGACCATGTCGACATAGCGGTCGCTGAAGCTCGCCTCGATACGCACGGAGGGATGCAGCGCCAGAAACTCCGTGAGTCGCGGCGCGACCCACATGCGTCCGAAAGCCGGTGCCAGGGTGACTCGCAGCAACCCCGATGGCGCATCGGCGAAATCGCGCGCCTCGTCCTCGGCCGTCCGCACCAGGTCCATCGCCTGCCGCACGCGCTCGCGAAAGTGCATGCCCGCTTCGGTCGCGCTTACCCGCCGGGTGGATCGCTCGAGCAGGCGAATGCCAAGACGTGCCTCGAGGGCAGCCACACGGCGCGATACGACGGAGGCGTCCCGCTCCAGCCGGCGGGCGGCGGCCGTGAAGCTCCCCGTGTCGACCACGGCAAGGAAGGTGAGTAGCTGGTCGGCTTCGAGCGCGTCCATTATTGCATCCGGTGCAGGAATGTCTTGTTTCTACCACCGATTTCGCGCACCGGGAATCCCTCAGACTGATCGCCTCCCCCAACCCGGAGACGCCGCCGTGCGAGCCTTTCAGCTGACATCCGCTTCCATCGACTCCCTCACCGCGAGCGAGCTGCCGACACCGCAGCCCGGCCCGGGCGACGTTCTCATCCGGCTACGCGCCGCGAGTCTCAACTTCCTGGACGTCGCGGTGGCCCGCGGCGACTTCGGCCCCGACCACTTTCCGCGGATTCCCGTGGCCGATGGCGCCGGCGAAATCGCCGGGCTGGGCGATGGTGTGGAAGGCTGGGCGGTGGGCGACCGTGTCGCGCCCGCGCTGATGGCCCGGTGGCTCGCCGGCCCGATTCAGCCTTCGTCGCACGACGCCGTTCGCGGCGTCACCGTCCCGGGTTCCCTCGCGCAATACACGGTCGCCCCGGCGTCGTCGCTTGTCCGTATCCCGAATGGACTGACGTGGGAAGAAGCCGCGACCTTGCCCGTCGCCGCGACCACAGCCTGGAACGGCCTCGTCAGAGGCCACGTGCGCCCGGGCTCGACCGTCGCCCTGCTTGGCACCGGTGGCGTGAGCCTGTTCGCGCTGCAGCTGGCGAAGGCCGCCGGGGCTCGCGTGATCATCACGTCGTCGTCCGACGACAAGCTGGAACGAGCCCGGACGCTCGGCGCCGACGAGGTCATCAACTACACGACCACGCCCGCGTGGGACGAACGCGTGCTCGAACTGACCCAAGGCAGGGGTGCGGACCTGGTGATCGAATCCGTCGGTGCGGCCACGTTCCCCCGGTCGATGAATGCCGTCGCCTTCGCAGGCACGATCTTCGTCATCGGTTTCGTCGGCGGCGCGGAACTGACGATCCCCGTGCTCCCCATCCAGCTGAAAACGATATCGATCCTCGGCAACAACACGGGATCGGTGAGCGACTTCGCCGCCGCGGTGCGGGCCATCGAGATGGCGGGGATCAAACCGGTCATCGACAAGGTCTTCGCTTTCGACGACGCGAAGGCGGCCTTTCACTACCTTGCCGATGCGGGACACGTCGGCAAGGTGGTCATTCGGATCGACTAGGGAATAGGAACCCACCCTGCTTACAGAGGCTGCTCGCTCGGCTGGTGCTCAAGCGACGGCACAGCCCTCGGATCCACCCCGGCGTCAGGCTTGACCCGATACCAGAGTGCATAAAGTGCCGGCAAGAACACCAGCGTAAGCACCGTCCCGCCAATCGTCCCGCCGATCAGCGTGAACGCCAGCGAGCCCCAGAACACCGAGAACGTCAGAGGAATAAACGCGAACACCGCCGCCATCGCGGTAAGGATCACCGGTCTTGCCCGTTGTACCGTCGCCTCGACCACCGCGTGGTATGTGCCCAGCCCCTGATGCTCGTTGGCATGGATCTGCCCGATCAGAATGAGCGTATTGCGCATGATGATGCCCGCCAGTCCGATCAGGCCCAGGATCGCGTTGAAGCCGAACGGCTGGTGGAACAGGATCAGCGTCGGCACGACACCGACCAGTGCCAGCGGCGCCGTGGCCAGGATCATCAACATCCCCGAGATCGACCTCACTTCGAAAACGATCACGATCATCATCAGCAGGATCATCACCGGGAAGACCGCGCCCAGTGCCTCGTTCGCCTTACCGGCCTCCTCGAGCGCGCCTGCCGTATCGATGGCGTAGCCCGGCTGTAGCTTATCGACCAGCGGTTTGATCTCCGCGATCAGCTTCATCGAGACATCCGGCGGCTGGAATTCCTCACCGATATCCCCGCGTACCGTGATCGTGGTCATGCGGTCGCGCCGGCGCAGGATCGGATCTTCCATGCGTACTTCCTGAGTGCCGATCTGCGACAGCGGCACGCGCTGGCCTGAGGAACCGACCAGCGTGAATCCATCCAATCGCGCCGGGTCGAGCCGTGCATCGCCCGCGCTCCGCGCGACGACGTCAACGGAACGGATGTCTTCGCGTACCTGGGTCACCGTCACGCCCGTCAGCAGGAACTGCAGCTGCTGGGAGACGTCGTGCGAGCTCAGACCGATCGCGTGGAGACGATCCTGATCGAGCACGAAGTGCACTGTCGGCACGCGCTCGCCCCAGTCGCTATTGACGGTGCGCATGGCCGGGTTCTTCAGCATGGTCTGCTTGACCTGTTCCGCGAGGTCGCGGACCCTGGCCTCGTCCGGTCCGGAAACACGGAACGCCACCGGGAACGGCGAATACGGCCCGAACACGATCTGCGTCGCCCGGATGCGTGCCTCAGGTGCCAGCCCGTCCTGCACCGCATTGCGCACACGCAGCTTCAGCGCTTCGCGCGTCTTCTCGTTCTCGGTAAGCACCACGATCTTGGCGAAAGAGGGATCGGGTAGTTCAGGCGCGATGGCCAGGTAGAAGCGAGGTGCGCCCTGCCCGATGTAGCTGGTGACGATCTTTGCCTCGGGCTGTTTCTTCAGCCAGGCCTCGACCTCGCCGACCGCCTTGCTGGTCGCACCGATCGACGTGCCTTCGGGCATTTGTACCTCCACCAGCACTTCAGGGCGATCGGACGCCGGGAAGAACTGGTTGGTCACGAAGCCCATGCCGACGACCGCCACGGCGAACAGACTCACGACAGACACCGCAACGAGCAGCTTTCGCCGTACGGCCCATGCAATCAGCCCGCGCAACTGACGATAGCGCGGCGTGCCGTAGATCGCCGCATGACCACCGACGACCGGCCTGATGTCGGGCAGCAGCTTCACTCCGAGATACGGTGTGAACACCACGGCCACCACCCACGAAGTGAGCAGTGAGAACATCACCACCCAGAAGATGTTTCCGGCGTATTCACCCGCGGTGGACTTTGCAAAGCCTACCGGCATGAGGCCGATGGCGGTGACGAGCGTGCCGGCGAGCATCGGCGCCGCTGTATGACCCCACGCGTACGTTGCGGCCGCGACCCGGTCACGCCCCTCCTCCATCTTCACCACGATACTTTCGATAACGATGATGGCGTCGTCGACCAACAGGCCGAGCGAGAGGATCAACGCACCCAGCGTAATGCGATCGAAGTCGCGCCCCGTGGCAAGCATGATCACGAAGACACCGGCCAGCGTCAGTGGCACGGCGGCGGCAACGACGATGCCCACGCGGAATCCGAGGCTGACCAGACTCACGGCAATCACCACCGCCAGTGCGACAAAGAACTTCAGCATGAACTCGTCGTACGCTTCGGCGATGTTGACCGCCTGGTCCGTGATCTTGGTAAACGACAGGCCCACGGGCAGTTCGCTGGAAATCGCGGATGCCTCTTTCTCGAGGGCTTTGCCGAGGTCGAGTCCGTTGTAACGCTCCTTCATGACGATGCCCAGCACCAGGGCGGGCTCGTCCTGATTGCGGATGAGGAAAGTCGGCGGGTCTTCATACCCACGACGCACCTTGGCGACATCGCCCAGGCGTAAGGTGTGCCCATTGGACACCACCGGGGTTTCTTCGATGCGACGGAGATCATCGAAGGCGCCATCCAGGCGCACCACAACCTGAGGACCGTGGGTATCGATCGATCCCGCGGGGGTGAGCAGGTTCTGGTCGTTCAACGCACCGAACAGCGCCGTGGGCGTGAGCCCCAGCGTGGCGAGACGGTCATGGGAGAACTCGACGAAAATCTTCTCCGGCCGCTCACCAATCAGGTTAACCTTTTTCACGCCCGGCACGTGCAGCAACCGCTGCCTCAACGACTCGCCTTCGCGCACCAGTGCACGGTGCGGCTCGCCGGGCGCCTTCAACGCATACAAGGCGAAGGTAACGTCCGCGTATTCGTCGTTGATGAGCGGTCCCACCACGCCGGGTGGCAACTTCGCGGCCTCATCGCCAAGCTTCTTGCGGGCCTGGTAGAACTCCTCGGGCACGTCGCCGGGAGGTGTATCGTCACGAAGCGTCAGCGTGGTGAACGCGAGGCCGGGCCGCGTAAAAGTCTCGCTGCGGTCGTACCACTTCAGTTCCTGCAGTCGTTTCTCCAGCGGCTCGGCAACCTGATCCTGCATTTCCTGCGCGGTGGCGCCCGGCCATGCCGTCACGACCGTCAGCACCTTGACCGTAAAACTCGGATCCTCCGCGCGGCCCAGATGAAGGAACGCGAAGACGCCGGCAACCGATATGGCGACAATAAGGAAAAGTGTCACCGAGCGTTCGCGCACGGCTAGCGCGGACAGGTTGAAGCCACTCATCGCACGGCACCGGCATCATCGCCGACGCGCACACGCTCGCCTTCATGAAGCTGGTGTGCGCCAAGCGCGACGAAGCGTTCGCCGGGCTTCAAGCCGGAGGTTACCGCGACGCTCTCTTCGCCAAGGTCGCCGAGCGTGACCGGATGCCAGGTCACGCTGGCCTGTTTGCCATGGACGATCCACACACCCGGGCCCTTGCCGGCGTCGAAGATCGCCGCGACCGGCACCTGCATACCGGCAGCACCGGCGCGGGGGAGATGGACGACCACGGTCGCGCCGAGTGGCGCGGCAGCGGCTGCGCCCTCCAGGACATAGCGTGCCTCGAAGGTTCGTGTCGCGAGGTCGGCTGCGTCCGACAGGAGGCGCAGATGTGCGGCGCCGCCCTGCCCTTCGTCCCCGAAAATCGTGGCGCGGGCAACGGACCCGAGCGCGGGACGCATCGTCTCGGGAAGACTGACCAGTGCTTCGCGCGGCCCGGCATGGGCGAGGCGGATCACCACCTGCCCCGCCGTCACGACCTGGCCGGGCTCGGCAAGCGTATCGACCACGGTGCCGTCGGCGTCGGCCCGCAGTATCGAGTAGCTGGCGGCGTTGGAGGACACCCGCGCGTCGGCTTCCGCGGCACGAAGCCGCGCGGCGGCGGCTTCGGAAGCGGCCTTCGCCTGATCGTAGGCCGACTTCGACACTGCCCCGACGCCAACCAGTCCACGGAAGCGCTTTTCGTCCGCGTCGGTCTGCAGCGCCTGCGCGCGCGCCGCTTCGACGGCGCCCGAGGAAGCGGTAATGGCCAGCGCGAGGTCCGTGCGGTCGATGCGCATGAGCGGCTGCCCTTTCGTTACGGTCTGGCCGGCGTCAACCAGCCGCTCGGTGACCTTGCCGGACACCCGGAAACCGAGGTCGCTCTGAACTCGTGCCGTCACCACGCCGGAGAACGCCCGCTCGCTGACCGACGACGGCGAGACGGCCTGGGTGCGAACCAGGGGCGGCTCAGTGCGCGGATCGGCTTGGGTGCGGGAACAGGCAGCCAGCGCCAGAATCACGAGGGCCACCGCTGAGGCCGCGGCGGTTCCGGAGAGGAGTGAACGGGACATGGCGAACATTCCGGCGTAGGGATGGCCGTCACTGTTGTGGCTAGTGACCGATATGTCAACTGGTCACTGGCACAGAAATGTAAGTCTCACGATCCATCGAGACCACGGGTGCTCAGGGGCGTAACGCTGAAAGCTGACGCGTATGCTCGGGTGCCACGGCGACCATGGCGTCAATCAGCCAACGCGTTTCGACAGGGCCAAACTCGCCGACGTCCTTGACCAGATGGCTACGGCTGAATGCCCAGAGCAGGAAGGTACGGGGCAGCCTGGGCAGACCAGCGAGCGTACCGACGGCACGCGGGCGCAAGGTATGCCCCATGCGAATCACCAGGTCGAACGCTTCCGTCCAGGCCCGGTCGAGTTGCCTCGCCTCGCGCCAGCTCAGCTCACTTTTGCGATCCCACGTCAGCAATCCCGACAGGAACAGCGGCACCGCGAGCGCGGCGTGGCTGCGAAGAAAGGCGTCCATATCTGCTTCCCACTCACTCGGCAACCCGGCGTCCCTGAAGAGCGTCGCCAACGTACTGGTCGACAACGTCGAGACCATGCCGACGCCATCGACGCGATAGCGAAGCCGCTGGTCGACAAGAGCCGACGTCATATTCGGAAAGCCGAACGCGAAGCGCTCCGCACCGATGACCGATCGATATCGCGCCGTGCCCTCGAACGTGTTGAACATGAGCAGGATCGTCTTCGCCTGGCTGGCCGCCAACGATGGCAGCAGGTCCCCGATCTGGTGCTCCGGCAGCGTGGCGATGGCCAGGTCGTAGGGTGTGGCCGGATCGAGTTCCGCAAGCATGCTGACCGGAGCACGCCGCCCCTCGACGGTGACGATGGCACCCTCGCGCCTCAAGGCGTCGAGGCGCTTGCCTCGTGCCACTACCGTGACGTCATGGCCGGCCCGGGCGAGGTGAAAGGCCAGCACGCTGCCGATGCGCCCTGCTCCGATAAGAATGATCTTCATGCGCCGATTCTAGGCACGCGGAGCATTCCCGAATACGCAACATGGCGGTAATCTGATGCCCATCTATGGAAACACTTTCGTGGGACGACCTGCGCATTCTTCTCGCCGTGCATCGTGCGGGGAGTCTGCTGGCGGCAGGGAAGGCGCTGGGCCTGTCGACATCCACGACGGCACGGCGCCTCGACGCGCTGGAGGCCTCGCTGGGGCACGCGCTCGTCTACAGGAGCCAGTCGGGCACCGAGCTGAAACCCGACGCCTTGCAGTTGATACGCTTGGCCGAGGGGCTTGAGCACGGCCTCGACGCGCTGCGCCGCGACCGTGCCATGCTGGCGGGAACGCTCCGGATCAGCGTGCCCGATGGGATGGCGCAGACCGTCGCCCGCTCATTGCTCGCCTTCCAGAGCAAGCACCCCCGCCTTGACCTCGAAGTGGTGGGAGAAAGCCGGATGAGCGACGTCGCCGCACGCGAGGCCGATATCGCGGTACGCCTGACCCGCTCAACCTCCAGCGTGCTGGTGGAAAAACATATGGGTAGCTACCGCTTCGGGCTCTATGCATCGGAAGATTATGTCCTGCGCCATCTACCCACCCGTCGCCTCGCCAAGGGAGAGGCGGCACGCCACGTCTTCGTCGGTCTGGACGAACGCTGGAAGGGCCTGCCCCACGAGCAATGGATGCGTAAACTGGGAGCGACACGCTTCGCGTTTCGCTCGAGTTCGATGGAAGCCATCATGGAAGCGGTTCGCCATGGCCTGGGGTTGGCCGCCTTCCTCGAGCAGGATCCGCGCTGCGCCGATCTCATTCGTATCGAAACGGACATAGACGGTCCATCGCAAGCGTTTTATCTCGTGTACCACCGCGATCTGCGCCAGCTACCGCACGTACGCGCCGCCGTCGCCGCTATCGCCGACTACATGAGCGCCCGCCGCTGAGGCGCACCGCTACGGCGCAAGGCTGCGCAAGGCGAGGTTCGTGACCTGATTCAACCCTTCAGTCGCGTTGTCGAGGTTGTACTGCAGCATCACGGGATGGATGAAGGGCGAGGCGGCAAGCCAGACACCGGTGACGACATCGTCGATCGGTGTCTTGCGCTCGAAATCGCCCGCCTCGCGGCCTTCGACGACGATCTCTCGCAGCATGGCCTCGAGCCGCTCGACGTACGCCCTCGAACTGGGCCACTGCTCCGTGCAGGAATGCATCACGATATCGTAGAGCTGCCGGTCGGCGAAGAACTGCTCACGACTCTGTTCCATCACGCTGCGGAACAGCGCGCGCAGCTTCTCGTGCGCGCCCCGGGCCTGCGAGACCGCCGCGTCCACTTCGGCAACCTGGACGCCGAGGCAACGGGCGCAGATGGCCTCGCCGATCGCGCGCTTGGAATCGAAGAACTTGTAGATGTACGCCTTCGAGAAACCGATGGCTCTGGCCAGATCGGACACCGTGGTTTTCGCGTAACCGTAGCGGCTGAAATGCTCGTCGGCCGCCTCCACGATGTGATCGCGGATAGTCTCCGCGGGGGCGCCGCGGAGGTTGATCTCGGTGCGGGGGGACGAGGCGATCATGGGGTGACGGTAACCGGGCTGGCTCTCGCGGACAACGAGTGACCCGTAGGTTATATGGTCACTCGCTGGAAAAACCACCCTCACCCCAACCAGACCGCCGAATTCGCCGGCAACATGTGCCCACTGTCCAGTGGCACACTGGACACCAGAACCTCGCCGCCGGGCAACGCGACCGGATGATCATTGGTGTTCACCACCACATGCACGCCGCCGTTGGCGAAAGCCACGACACCCGGCTCCGCATCGCGCCACAGCAACTCGCCGTTACCGAGATCCCGCTGACGACGCAGCCGCAAGGCCGAGCGATACAGCTCCAGCGTCGAGCCGGCATCGCCCTCCTGCCGATCCACCGCATAGCGCGCGAACGACACGGGCTGCGGCAGCCACGTCGCCGTGCCCGGACCGAAGCCGAACGCGGGAGCCGCGCTCTGCCACGGTAGCGGCACACGGCAGCCGTCGCGGCCGATCTCCTCGCCTGAGGTCCGGAAGAATGCCGGATCCTGGCGATGCTCCGCCGCGAGCGTCGTGTGCTCGGGGAGACCGAGCTCTTCGCCCTGATAGATGTACGCCGAGCCCGGCAATGCCAGCGTCAGCAACGCCGCCGCACGCGCACGGCGCAGGCCAAGCGCCTCGTTCGGCTGCTCGCCGGCCGCGTCGATGCCCTTCGGCCGCGCACCCGGGACACTCAGGCCATAACGCGACGTGTGCCGCACCGTGTCGTGGTTCGACATCACCCACGTCGTCGGTGCACCCACCTCGGCACTCACGGCCAGCGAGCGCGTGACCACGTCACGAAACGCCCGCGCATCCCAGTGGGTGAGCAGGTAGTCGAAGTTGAACGCCTGCTGCATTTCATCGGCGCGCACATAACGGGCGAGGCGCTGTGGCGGATGCACCCACGCCTCGGCCACCATCATGCGGTCGTTGTCGTACTCGTCCAGCACCTGACGCCAGCGGCGATACACGTCGTGCACGCCTTCCTGGTCCCACATCGGGCCGTTGTTGGAGTGCGCACCTTCCTCGCCTTCGACCATCGAGGTCTGCCCTGCCCAGTCGGGCAGGCCTTCGGCCTTGATCAGGCCGTGCGCCACGTCGACGCGAAAACCGTCGACGCCACGGTCCAGCCAGAAGCGCAACACGTCCTCGAAGTCGGAGCGCACTTCGGGGTGGTCCCAGTTGAGATCCGGCTGACTGCGATCGAACAGATGCAGATACCACTGGCTGTCGCCGGGTGCGCGCGACCATGCGTTGCCACCGAAGATGCTCTGCCAGTTGTTCGGCGGCAGCTCACCGTCCTTACCCTTGCCGTCGCGAAAGATGTAGCGCTGGCGTGCCGCACTGCCCGGCAACGTCGCGACCGCCTCCCTGAACCAAGCGTGCTCGGTCGACGTATGGTTGGGTACGAGGTCGACGATGATGCGCAGGCCCAGACGATGCGCCTCGGCCAGCATGCGGTCGAAGTCCGCCAGCGTGCCGAACAAGGGATCGACATCGCGATAATCCGATACGTCGTAGCCCGCATCGTGCTGCGGCGAACGATAGAACGGCGACAGCCAGATCGCATCGACACCGAGCTTCGCCAGATAAGGCAGCCGCGAGGCAATGCCGGGAAGGTCGCCTATGCCATCGCCATCGTTGTCGGCGAACGAACGGGGATACACCTGATAGATGACGGCGTGCCGCCACCACGTGGTCTCATCCTGCGGAGCGGATCGTGCAAGATTCGTCTGCGTCATGAAGTCTCCTCTCGTGGCTGGTCGCAGTATTCGTGTAAGGACAACATCGCTCGCCAGCGGTTCACGCGGCGCGCGTTTCGCTCTTCAAGGGTAGAAAGGTGCCGTCATGCAGCGATTCTTCAACCTCTTCGAGGCTACGGCCCTTGGTTTCGGGCAGACAAACGAAGACGAAGAGGAAGCCGAGCGCGTTCAGGCCCGCATAAACCCACATGGCGCCGCCCACGCCGAGCCACTGCGTCATCGACAGCGCCGTGCCGGTCAGCAGCAGGTTCGAACCCCACAGCATCGCCGCGTGCGCGCCGGTGGCGCGATCGCGGATGCGCAGCGGATAGATTTCCGATCCCACCAGCCAGCCGATCACCTGGATGCCGCCGGAGTTGAAAATCATGAAGGCGATGAGGCACGCCACGACGAGCGCGCCGCGATGATCGCCGCCGAGATTGAAGTGAAACACCGCGCCCAGCAGCACCAGCGCGATAGCGGCGAACGGCATCATCCACAAGGTGAGCGTGCGGCGACCGACATGATCGACCACCAGCTTGCCGAGCAGCGTCATCAACAGATAGGTGATGGCGACGCCCAGCGCCGCGAGCAGCGCGGATGAGTGGCCAAAACCTGCCTGCGTCAGAAACGTCGGCGTGTAATAGATCATCATTTCGATACCGGAAAGCTGCGTGAACGCCGCGACACCCAGCCCGGCAATCACCGCCGGACGGAGCCACTTCGCGCCGAGATCGCGCCAGCGCGAAGCGCCACGCGCCTTCGAGCGATCGAGCACTTTCTCGATCTGCGTGACCTCGCGGCGCACCTGCGATTCGCTGTCGCGGATGCGCATCAGCGTGTCGTGCGCTTCATCGGCACGGCCCTGTTCCACCAGCCAGCGCGGGCTGAACGGTGCAAACAGCATGCCGACGAACAGCAGGAACGCGGGAATCGCCGCGACGCCGATCATCCAGCGCCAGGTCCAGTCGTTCTGCAGCACGACGCCGACGATGGCGGCAAGAAGAATGCCGACACCGATCGACACGTTGAAGAACGTCACCAGTCGTCCCCGACGATCGGCAGGCGCCAGCTCGGCGATATAGGTCGGCACCACCTGCGTGCAGGCGCCGACGGCGATGCCGAGGAAGACACGGGAAAGCGCGAGTTCCCACGCGCCTCGCGATACCGCGGAGGCGAGCACGCCGACGACATAGAGAATCGCCACGGCGATGATCGTGCGGCGACGGCCGATGCTCACCGAGAAACGCGAACTGGCGAGGGCACCGATCACCGCGCCGAGCAGGATGGCCGCGGCGACGATTTCCTGTGCCTGCGCGTCGAGCTGGAACTCGGTCGATATCTGCAACAGCGCGCCGGAGATGATGCCGGTGTCGTATCCGTAGAGACCACCGGAAATCGCCGCGAGCATGGCCACGAGAGTCATGCGCCACGAAGCGGCCTTTGAATTTAGATCGATTGAAACTGAATTGACTTTACTGGTGTCCAAGAACTGCCCCCGTAGCGAGTGGAGTGTGGCGCGGCGAAAACACGCGCAGGAAGAATGTTCACGACCGTGGCGCGAAAGATAACGTCGAGCGCACGCGGGGAACCGATGAAACTGCAATCACCTTAGCTCAGCACGGTGGAAGGGTTCAAATTTCAGACGCGCTTTTCAGCGCTCAGGACGGGTTTAGACGTGTGGCGTTTGGTCGCGATTCGCCCCCGGAAGCGCCCACCAACTTACATGTAACTAACAAGTGAAGGCGCATGGTGGACGCACCTGTCCGGTGCGCCGGACAGCATCCCTTGCGCGTGCCTTCGCCAGGGCGGTCGCACGCCCCATCATGGAATGTCATGCCACCGCAGAAACCCGAAAATCGCTTTCCCAAGGGTGCTCCGGCCGACCGTTCGTCCGCCGCCTTCGTCTCTTACGTTTATTCGCATTCGCGTCGCGCGCCCCTGCCCGAAGTGCCCCGCGATCCGGCCAGGCCGGGCAAGGCCAAGTCGGGAGGCAACGCGTAGTCTCCCGTTAGAATCCCACCTCATCCGTACAACGCATGAGGTGGGATCCATGAGCGACCCGACGCTCGACGAACTCGCGACCGAAGAGGCGCGACTGCAGTTCGACACGCTGAGTCTCGAACAGGTATGGGACGTCGGTTGCGCACTGCGCGAGCTGGCTGTGCAGCGATCTGCGAAAGTCGCGATCGAGATCGCGTTGCGCGACCGCGTGCTGTTCCACACCGCCCTGCCCGGCACGGATATCGCCAACGCCAACTGGGTGCGACGCAAGCGCAACACCGTGCTAGCCCTCGGTACCAGTACCCTCGTCGTCGGCATGAAACTCGCCAAAGCCAGTCAGACGCTCGAGGAGCGCTACGGCCTGTCGCCCGCGGAGCACGCTTCCGACGGCGGCGGCTTTCCGCTTCGCCTGCGCGGCCTCGGCGTCATCGGCGCGATAACGGTATCCGGCATGCCATCGTTGCAGGACCACCGGCTGGTCACGGACGTTCTTGCGCGTTTTCTCAAGCGTTAGGTGGACTCGCTCTCGCATAGTAGCGCACCCGATAGCCACGTCGTTCGAGGGCGGCCTCGAGATGGCGTGCGTCTTTGAAATGAACCTGACGCAGGGCAAGGGCCGTTGTCATACGTGAAAGGTTCCAAAAAAGGAGCTGTTTCAGTCTAACGCGTCGAAAAGCCAACGCCCGTCACATAACCCCGTGTGCTTTGTCCCGTCCTTCGCCGTATCCTTCCCGGACAGGGGTATTTTCGGCAACCGATGGACCAGACGACGCTTCCTCCGGCCCGACCGGGGGGCGGCCCCTGCCCGACCACTTTCCGGGAACACCAGGTATGGCGCAGACGTCGACGAAAAGCATCCTGCATGTACGGCCCGCACATTTCGTGTCCGCGGTCGCCACCGGGATAGCCGTCACAGGACCCACGGACGACGGCTTCGTCCACCTGCACTTCTTCCGGGAGACGCAGCGCATCACCAACGACGATGTGCCCAGCCGCAGCAGCGCACCGAACGAGGTGGAGCTGGCCTGGGGCCACGCGGAGCCCAACATCCATCTGGTCCGCGAGGAAGTGGCCGTGATCTCCATCCCGGTGGGGCGGCTGCCGTTCGTCAGCACGGCCCTGAACAAGGCGGTCCGGTTTGTAACGCGGGTGATGGCACCCAGCGTGGGACAACGGAGGGAGGGCCGGGGGACAGCGGAGACGATCGCCGAGTCCTCCCAGGGGACGGTGGGACCGGTGCCTACGCGGCCAGGCGTGACAGCTTGACGGGAACGACTTTCGCCAGAGGGTAGTGCCCCCGGGCCCGCGACGACTGGTCGCGGGGACCGAAGACCGCCCCGGGACCGGGCTCCCGTATGATGGTGCGCTGCATCATGCCATCCGATTGCCATGCCGAAACAGAAAACCCGCATCGTCGATCTGGCTGCCGCCGCACGTGTCAGTGCCGCGACGGTCGACCGGGTGCTCAACGGGCGCGGGGGCGTCAGCGAGCGCGCGCAGTCCCGCGTGCTCGAAGCCGCCAAGCGGCTGAAGATCAACCGCGTGATCGAGGTACCGCCGGGTCGATGGCTGCACGTGCCGATCCTGATGCAGTCGCCCACGATTCCCTTCTACGATGAGCTCGGCCGACGCTTCGAGCACCATCGTATGGCCATGCACGCGATGCGTGTGCGCAGCCAGGTGCATCACCTGTCGGAGATCGCGCCCGAAGCGGTCGCCGCCGAGATCGACCATCACGCCGAAGGCGCCGATGCGCTGATCGTGACGACCCACGACCACCCGCTGGTGCGCGATGCCGTGCGTCGCGCGGCGGATCGCTGCCCGGTCGTCACCCTCGCTTCAGACCTGCCCGATAGCGGTCGCCTCGCCTATGTCGGCACGGATACGCATGCCGCCGGTCGTCTCGCCGGCGAGCTGATGGGCCGGTTTCTCGGTCCCGCGGGCGGCTCGATCCTGCTGATCAAGGGTTACCACCACTTCCGCAGCCACGAGCAGCGCGAGCGCGGTTTCGTGGAGGCGCTGCGCGAGCACTTTCCGGACGTGCAGATCATCCACCGCGCGGACAGCCAGGAAGACCCGGAGAGCACCGGGCGCATCGTCACCGACGTGCTCAACGCGGTGCCCGGCCTGCGTGGCATCTACAACACATCGGTAGGCGACGACGGGGTCGCCAGGGTGCTGACCGAGCGCACGCGTCCACGCGAGGTGGTCTTTATCGGTCACGACCTGACGGAAAGTAATCGCCGTCTGCTAGAACTGGGCCTGATGGACGCCGTGCTCGACCAGAACCTGGCGGCGCAGGCTGCCCGTGCGCTGACCCACGTGCTCGCGCGTTTCGGTCGTGCGGCCGCGCCGCCGCCCCGTCCGCAGCCCACGGCCATCGTGATGCGCGAGAACCTTCCGGCGAGGCATCGGGACATTTGACGTAAAACCATCAACTTTTGAGGTTGAGGGTTTTACATCAAAACCGCTTTCTATAATTCGCGCCGTCGTGCCGCATGTGCCGCCGTGACGCAGCGCTTTTTGTTTCTGCTCCAGCTCCCCGTGATGGCCGATGCGTTCGGCTGACAATGCGCTCCGCATCTGTCGACGCTTCGCTTCTCCCGCCATCGCAAGAGGAAGCAGTCCGATGACCGATATCCACGGGTCCCCTTCCCGTGCCGTTCCGCCGATCGATGCCGGCCGCCGCCGGCTGCTGATCTCCGCGGGCATGATCGCCGCCGCAGGCGCCCTGCTCCCCTGGACCCGCATGGCCTATGGCCAGTCGCCCGCCCAGGCCAGCCCCGCCGAACTCGACGCGTTCCTGACCCTGGGTCGCCGCCTTACCGGCCATCCCGAGCTTCCCGCCGACGTCTCCGCCCGGCTGTTTGCCGCGCTGGCCGCCGGTGACCGCAACTTCGGTCCGCAGGTGACCGCGCTGATCCGCGCCATGGATGCCGCCGGCATCGACGACATGCACAAGTTCAAGGGCTCCGCCGTCGACGCCGATCCCGCGCTCAAGGCGCTTGCCGTGTCCATCGTCAGCGGCTGGTACCTCGGCTACACCGGCGAGCCGAAGGGCACCGGCAAGGACGACGGTACGCAGTTCATCACGTACACGGGGGCCCTGATGTTCAAGCCCACGATCGACGTGACGGTGATCCCGACCTATGCCCGCGCCGGTACCGACTACTGGTCGGCCGCCCCGGCCAGCATCGCGACGGACTGACCGCGCGAACACGGCGCCACGTACGGGCGCTCGCGCCCCCACGCACACGCAGGACACACCATGAACACGCAATACGACGCCGACGTCGTCGTCATCGGCTCGGGCGCGCTCGGCAGCAACGCTGCCTATGAGCTGTCCAGACAGGGCCACTCGGTCATCATGTTGGAAGCCGGCTCGCGCATTCCGCGCTGGAAGATCCTCGAGAATTTCCGCAGTTCGTCGCGCAAGTCCAACTTCAACGATCCGTACCCGAACGAACCGTGGGCACACACCACGTTCGAGCCGGACTATATCGAGAACACCGGCTCGTTCGAATTCCGGCCGGGCATGCTGAAGCTGGTCGGCGGCACGACGTGGCACTGGGCGGCCGCCTGCTGGCGTTACCTGCCCAACGACATGAAGCTGAAGACGCTCTATGGCGTCGGTCGTGACTGGCCCATCGGCTATGAAGAGCTCGAGCCCTACTACCAGCGCGCTGAAGAAGCGCTGGGCGTGGCCGGCAACGGCGAGGAAGACCAGAGCGGCCAGGGCGGCAAGGCATGGCCCCCGCGCTCCAAGCCGTACCCGCTGCCGCCGGACGCGACGACTTACATGAACCAGGAGCTCAACAAGCGCCTGGGTCCCGCGGGTTACCACTACATCCATGAGCCCAATGGCCGCGTGACCAAGCCGTACGACGGCCGTCCCGCGTGCTGCGGCAACAACAACTGCATGCCGGTCTGCCCCATCGGCGCGATGTACAGCGGCGACATGCATGCCACGCACGCCGAGCGCGCAGGTACGAAGCTGCTCACCGAATCCACGGCGTACAAGCTCGAGAAGGGCGCGGGCGGCAAGATCGTCGCCGTGCATTACCGCAAGCCGGACGGCACCGACGCGCGTCTGACCGCGAAGTACTTCATCGTGGCCGCGCACGGTCTGGAAACGGCCAAGCTGCTGCTGATGTCCGACGTCGCCAACTCGTCCGACCAGGTCGGCCGCAACCTCATGGACCACACCGGCATCGGTCTGTTGATGATCGGCGACCAGCCCCTGTGGCCGGGACGTGGCGCCGTGCAGCAAGGTGGCATCTTCAACTGGCGCGATGGCGACTTCCGCAAGCGTCATTCGGCGGTCAAGCACTCGATGTCGAACGCCGTACCGAACCGCGTGGTCACCGAGCGTCTGCTGAAGAAGGGCGTGATCGGCCCCGAACTGGACGAGCGCATCCGTCACGACGCGTCGCGCTGGATCGACGTCGGTACCGTCTTCGAGATGCTGCCGAACCCGGCCAACCGCGTGACGCCGAGCGACAAGAAGGACGCCCTCGGCATCCCGATGTTGCGCGTGAATTACGACGTGGACGACTATGCGAAGGCCGGCAAGGTCATCGCCAAGGAAGACTACGCCCGGTTCGCCAAGCTGTTCAACGCCGAGATCGTCGAAGACGAGAGCGGCTGGCAGAACCGCGACCACATCATGGGTACGGTGATCATGGGTTCGGATGCGAAGGATTCCGTCGTCAACGGCGAATGCCGCACCTTCGATCACGACAACCTGTTCCTGGCCACCACCGGCGTGATTCCCGCCTCCGGTGTGATCAACCCGACGCTCACCGGCGTCGCGCTGTCGATCCGCATCGCCGACACGATTCACAAGGAAATCTGATGGCCACGAATTCCCTGTTTCGCGGCCTGCTGCGAGCAGCCGTCCTGGTCGGCGCCGTCGCCGTCTCCGCGCCGTCACTTGCCCAGGATGACAACGACGCGCTGATCGCCCGTGGCAAAGGCGTCGCCATCGCGGCCGACTGCGCCGCCTGCCATACCTCGTCGCCGGACAAGCCGTTCGCCGGCGGTCGCGGCATCGGTTCGCCGATGGGCAACATCTACGCATCCAACATCACGCCGTCGAAAGACGATGGTATCGGTGGCTACAGTGAGGCGCAGTTCGCCCGAGCGGTACGCGAGGGCGTCAACGCAAAAGGCGACCACCTCTACCCCGCCATGCCATATACGGCATATGCGGGCATCACCGATGCCGACATGCATGCGCTGTATGTGTACTTCATGCAGGGCGTGGCGCCGGTGGACAACAAGGTGAAGGAAACCCGCCTCGCCTTCCCGTACAGCATGCGCTGGACTATGGCCGGCTGGAACCTGATGTTCCTGCACAAGCCCGCGGCCATCGACGCCACGGGCACTGAACGCGGTCGTTATCTTGTCGACGTGCTGGGTCACTGCAGCTCGTGCCACTCGCCGCGTAACCTGCTCATGGCGGAACGCCAGGACGCGTACCTCGGTGGTGCCACGATCGACGGTTGGTTCGCCCCGAACATCACCTCCGATCCGGTCAGCGGCATCGGCGGCTGGTCGGAAGACGAACTGGCGGCGTATCTCAAGAACGGTCACGTGCACGGCAAGGGCCAGGCCGGGGGCGGCATGGCGGAAGCCGTGGAGCAGAGCCTGCGTTTCCTGTCAGACGACGACATCAAGTCGATGGCGACCTACCTGAAGACGGTCAGGCCGATCCGCGATCCGGCGGACACCAAAGCTTCGTATGCATACGAAGGTGGCAGCGCCCTGCCCCCGACGACGACGCTGGAGCCGCTGCGTGGGGATGCCGCCACCGGACCGGATGTGCGCGGCGTGCATGACACCGTGGACGGTGCCGCGCTCTACAGCGGCGCGTGCGCCAGCTGCCATCAGCCGAGCGGCAAGGGGACGGAGAATCAGTATTTCCCGTCGCTGAGCCACAACCGTGCGGTAGGTCTGTCGCGTCCGGACAACCTGATCATGGCGGTGCTTCATGGCCTCGACCGTCAGGGTGCCGACATGCATGTGTCGATGCCGGCGTTCGAGTACGACATGACGGATGCGCAGGTGGCTGCGGTCGTCAACTATGTGGAAGAGCACTTCGGTAATCCGGCGGTGCATGCGACGGCCGAGGATGTCGCGACGATCCGTGCGGGTGGGCCGAAGCCGTTGCTGCTTAAGCTCACGCCATATCTGATGGTGGCGGGCGTGGTTTTGGCTGTCCTGGTGCTTTGGCTGGTTGTGTTTCTGGTCCGGCGTCGGAAGCGTAAGTCACGTCGCTGATTTTTTGGTGGTGTGGTGTTTGAGGGGTGCCGCAGTGATGATGCGGCCCTTTTTTTGTGGACTCGGGGCGAGGGAGCCGTCGGCTGCCATGCCTGTCGCTAAGTCCTCCTGCGGCCTTCGCCTTCGTGCGGAAGCGCTCCAGGCCGGCAGCCGACGACTCCCTGCCAACATCTTCCGAAACGACCTGGTAGCACCTCGTCCGAGGATTCACACCGGACTCTGCCGATCATTCTCCGCAGCGATCTCCTGCAGATCCAGGTCCCGCTCCAGATAATGCAGCAGATCGTCGTGAATCCGCCCTGCGCGGTGCAGCTTGAGCAGTTCAACACGCCCCGCCGCGATCGCCGCCAGAATCACGTCGTAATGTGACTCCCGCCCGCCGGTAAAGTCCTGCGGCGCGGCAGCGAACCGCTCAGCGATCGTCGCGCGGTACGTGTACTGCTCCAGCAGACGCGGATGAATCAACGATCCATCCGCGCCGTAGGCACGCGCCTTCACCGCTTCGAGCTGCGCGGCATCGATCAACGCACCTGCCTGCCCTTCGGTCAGATGCGCCATGTCGACATGCACCACACGGTCCAGGCCGAGCCAGCGAATCACCGGCCCCATCGTGCCGCCCTGCAACACCACGGTGACGAGAATCACCGCAAACGCAGCGGCCAGGGTCAGGTCGCGCCCGGGCATTTCCTCAGGCAACGACAGTGCGATGGCCAGCGTCACCACCCCACGCATCCCCGCCCAGCTCAGCAAAAACGATTCACGTGGCGACGGCGGCGCGGCTCCACGTCCGATCAGATGCGCGAGCGGCCGACGCAGATAGTCCGTGGCATACACCCAGACAAACCGGGAAAGAATCACGGCGGCCACCACCGCGAGGATGGGAAGGCCCAGCGCCTGCAGCGCATCGCCAAGGCCACCCAGCCGCTCGACGACACCGCGCAGCGAAAAGCCGATCAGGATGAAGACGAGTGCTTCGAGCAGGAAGATCATTACCGCCCAGAAGGTCGTGGCGCGCACGCGGATGTTCGCCGAGAACACCTCGTGCTGGTACCAGCCGAAAATGATGCCGGTCGTCACCACCGCCATCACGCCGGACACGTGCACGGCCTCACCGCCGATGTAAGCGGCCCATGGCGAGAGGCATGACGCGGTGATGGCGAGAAATACCTGATCCATCCGGCGCAGCACCAGGACGACGACCGCACCGATCAGCGCACCCACCGCGATGCCACCCAGCGCCAGGCCGGCGAAGCTCATCACCGCGCCCTGAGCGCTGAAGGCACCGGTCAGCGCGGCGGCCACCGCGAAGCGGAAAAGCACCAGCCCGGTCGCGTCGTTGAGGAGGCTCTCGCCTTCCAGCAACACCATCGGCCGACGCGGCAGCTTCACCTTGCCCAGCACCGCTTTCGCGGCGACAGCGTCCGGCGGTGAAACGACGGCGCCGAGTGCGAAACATGCCGCCCATGGCAGCGACGGCAACACGGCATGCACCGTGACACCGACGGCGAAGGTGGTGAACACGACCGCCCCCACCGCCAGCCAGAGGATGCCGCCGAGGTAGCGGCGGAAGTCCGACCAGACCGTGTAGAACGCTCCGTCCATCAGCAGCGGCGGCAGGAAAACGATCAGCACCAGCTCGGGATCGAAGCTCACCGCCGGTATGCCAGGCAGGAAGGCGATACCGATGCCACCGGCCAGCAACGCCGCCGCGGTAGGCAGGCGAAGACGTCGCGCGATGAGCTCGAGCGCGACGATCGCGACCAGAAGGATCAGGACGAATTTGAACGTTTCTGTCGATGACATGGTGAGGCCGACGCGGCGGGACGTACCGCTTGCGGCAAGGATAGTCGAGGTGACCGGCCATCGGTCTTGGCCATCCGCGCGGTCAGCAACCAGCCGTTGGCATCGGCGAAGTGGCCGGTTGGCATCGCGCCTTCCAGCGTGACATGCAGGCCCAGTGCGCCGGGCACGCGACGCAGATCGGGGAACCAGCGGCGGTCACGGTCGACGAGGATCAACAGGCCCTCGTGATCGCCCAGAGGGGCGAACAGGTCGGACGACTCGCCGAACGGTGCGATGCCGAATCGCGTCACCATGTCCCGCACAAGCGCGGGCACATCGTCCGTGGGCAGGCCCACTTCGCTGACGCAGGCGATCTCCATGCCGTGGAACGGGCCATCGACACCGTCCTCATAGGCGTCGTCGAAGGTGTCCGCCAGCGCGTCCCGCGCGATCAGCTCGAGCACCGCGTCATGCGGCCCTGCGAAGTAGACCGAATCCGACCGCCAGGCACCGCCCAGCCGGAAGCGCTCCTCGTCCATGGGATCCCGCAGCAGCAGGGCTCGCTCGCGCAGCCAGGATAAGGCGGCTTCGAAGCGGCGAGGCGGTACGTTGAACGCCAGATGGACCGAGCCCGTATCGGCGGCCGCAGGCACGATCTCGAGGGTCGTCCAGCCGACCCGCACGAGCCGCCCTTCGACAGGGAGCTGCATGACGTCGCGATAAAAGGCCACACAGGCATCGACATCGACGGAAGGAAGGGTGATCCGGGTGATGCGCATGGGGGTCTCCTGCGATGTGCGAGACACCCATTGAACAACCTCAAGCGCGCTCGAGGTCAACCCCTCCTTTACATGCGACAGACACATCGTGGGGGTACGCTCCGTCCATGACGAACCGCGATGAACTCCGCCAGATGCTCGAACGCCTCGACAGCGAGGTGACCACCGGCTTGCGCGACAACCCCGACCGCGACGCTTTCTGGCCCGAGTTCGCGATGCAGTCGAACGCCGTGCTCGAAGCCGCCGGCAACGAGCACTTCGACTGGGTCAGCGCGGAGATTGCCGACATGCTGCACCGGCACGGCATCCCGGTTCCGGAAGCCTGAGCTTCAGCCAGCGCTCCAGTCCACGTCCTTGAAGGACTCGGCGAGAAAGTCGACCAGTCGACGCACCTTCACCGGCAGGTGCTTGCGCGACGGATACACGGCGTGGATGCCGATGACGCCCGCGGCGTGCCCCGGCAACACCTCGTGCAAGCGCCCCGCGCGCACGTCGTGTCCCACGATGAAGTCCGGCTGCAACGTGATGCCCTGACCGGCCAATGCCGCAATACGGCAGGTATCGCCGTTATTGCTTCGGATCACCGGGCGCACCGTGACGCGCTCCACCGCCCCCTCGTGCACGAACTGCCAGTCATCCGGCCAGTAGCTGTAGCCGAGCACGGCGTGACGGGCCAGGTCGGCGACACGCCCGGGCGCGCCGTGGGCGGCGAGGTAAGCGGGAGACGCGCACAGGATCATCCGCGTGGTCCCCAGCGTGCGACTGACCAGGGTCGAGCTGGCCAGCGTGGAGATGCGAACGGCGAGATCGTAGCCTTCCTCCACCAGGTCGACCACCCGATCCGACAACGTGATGTCCAGCGACACCTTGGGATGCGCCTGCGCGAACCGCGCCCACAATGGCGCAAGATGCAGCACACCGAAAGTCAGCGGTGCCGTGATGCGAAGCAGGCCACTGGCCTCGCCATGCCGGGCGGTGAGCTCCGACTCCGCCTCGGCGATCCCGGCCAGCAGCTCGCGCGCCCTTGCGTAGAAAAGACGTCCCTCCTCGCTCAGCGACAGCCGCCGGGTGGTCCGGTGGAGCAACCGCACCTCCAGCCGTTTTTCGAGGTCGGCGACATGGCGCGAGATGGCGGCCTTGGTAAAGCCGGTGGCCTGAGCCGCGCCCACGAAGCTCCCGGCGTCGACGACCGCCACGAAGCTGCTCATTTCCTGAACCTTGTCCACGTCCTACCCCGTATGCCGTGACATCCGGAGTGTCTCATAAAGCGCAACACTGGGTCGTTCAAAACGCCGTTTATCCGCGCCGGAGTAACCAATATCGTGACGATATCCGCAGAGGAACCGCCTGCCATGTCCACCACTCCCGTTATCTTCATCTCCCACGGCGCGCCCACGTTCGCACTCGATCCCGGTCTGCTCGGGCCCGCACTGCAACGCTTTGGCGCCGGCCTGATCGATATCCGTGCGGTACTCGTCGTCTCGCCCCACTGGCAGGCCCAGGTCCTGACCGTGATGACCGGTGAGCGGCCGGCCACGTTGCACGACTTCCGCGGTTTCCCCGAGGCGCTGTATCGCCTGCAATACCCGGCTCCGGGCGCGCCCGACGTCGCGAGGGAGACGGCCCTGCTGCTGCAAGAGGCAGGCTATACGGTGCACGCCGATGCGACGCGCCCGCGGGATCACGGTGCCTGGTCGCCGCTGCGCTTCCTGTTGCCCGCCGCCACGCTGCCCGTCTTCCAGCTCGCCATGCCGTACGACCTCGACGCTGCCGGTGCGCTCGCGCTGGGTCGTGCGCTGCGTCCCCTGCGCGATCGCGGCGTGCTGATCGTCGGCTCGGGCAGCCTCACGCATAACCTCTACGACATCCGCATGACGGCAGATGTCGCGCCGTATGCTCAGGCCTTCGCGGACTGGACGAGCAAACGCCTCGTCGCGCGCGATGCGGGTGCACTCGAAGACTATCGGCGGATCGCTCCGTCCGCCGAGCGCGCGCATCCGACGGAAGAACATTATCTGCCCTTGCTCGTGGCTTTCGGCGCCAGCGACGAGGCCGACCGGTTCGAGGTGCTGCACGGCGGAATGACCTACGGCGTGCTGTCGATGGATTCGTATGCATGGAGCGCCGCGACGTAACCGGACTGGACACACTCGTCGATGTCGGTCGCTTCGTGCGATCGCCGGCAGCGGACGTCTGGATGGCAGACCGCCCCTGCCGGAAGTCATGCATTGTTCTGACCGGACCGTTTTGTCAGACTCGATGAACCGTCCCTGAAATAGGCTTCGCCCGATGCGAACCCCGCGCCCTGCCCTCCACTCTGTCAGGACCGCGCTGTCGGTCGGCCTGGCGTCCTGCTGTCTGGCTCTGATCGCGGCCCCTGTTGCCGCACAGCAGACGACGCTCACGCCGGAACAGAAGGCGACCATCGCCAAGCGCATCGAGACCGAGCAGCAGCTCGAGGACATCGCCGTCGTCGACCGCAAGGTGATGGTGAAGATGCGCGACGGCAAGCGTATGGCGGCGGACGTCTATCGTCCGAAGAACGCGACCGGTAAGGTGCCGACGATCTTCGTCCGTACTCCGTACAACTTCAACTTCTGGGACGTGAAGCTCGGCGCGCCGCGCGACATGACGCGCCAGCTCGCCGCCGTGAAGCGCGGCTACGCGTACGTCGACATGAACGAGCGTGGCCACTACTTCTCCGAAGGCAATTACGACATCCTCGGCGCGCCGCTCAGTGACGGCGTCGACGCCGTGCGCTGGATGACCTCGCAGCCGTGGTCCAACGGCAAGGTCGGCACCACGGGCTGCTCGTCCACCGCGGAATGGCAGATGGCCGTGGTGGCCGAGAACGAGCCAGGTCTGGCCACGTTCAACGTCCAGGGCTTCGGTGCGGGCGTCGGTCGCGTCGGCCCCTACTACGAGCAGGGCAACTGGTACCGCGGCGGTGCGGTGCAGATGCTGTTCCAGGCCTGGATCTACGGTGAGCAGAACCAGGTGCGCCCGATGTTCCCGGCGAACACCTCGCAGGCCGATCTGATCCGTGCATCGAAGGCCTTCGACCTCGACCCGCAGATGCCGCCGGTGGACTGGGACCAGGCGTTCTGGCACCTGCCGGAAAAAGACATCCTCAAGGCGGTCGACGGCCCGAAGGGCATCTTCGCCGATGTGATGGACGTGCCGACCGGCGGCAACATGATCGCGCGCACGCCCAACAGTCCCGCCTGGTACAAGGGCGGTCTGTGGCACGAGAACATGAAGATCAACAAGCCGGGCCTGTGGTTCATGAGCTGGTTCGACGTGTCCGTGTCGCCCAACCTGGCCGCGTACAACCACGTGCGTGCCACGGCGCCGAAGGAGATCGCGGACGAGCAGTACGCGGTGATCGCGCCGGTGCTGCATTGCGCATTCAGCCGCGCGACCGAGCACACCATGATCGGCGACCTCGACGTCGGCGATGCGCGCTTCGATTACGACAGCCTGGTCTACGGCTGGTTCGACAAGTTCCTCAAGGGCGTCGACAGCCCCGTCGTCGATAAGCAGCCCAAGGTCATGTACTACGTCATGGGCGAGAACAAGTGGCACAACGCGACCATGTGGCCACCGGCGAACGCGACCACGCGAGATCTGTTCTTTACCAGCGGCGGCAAGGCCAACACGCTTTACGGCGACGGCAAGCTGGTCACGGCGGCGGGAGGCACCGATCAGCCGGACCACTTCCTCTACGATCCGATGAACCCGGTGACGACACTGGGCGGTGGCGGTTGCTGCCAGGGCAATGCCGTGAAGTTCGGCTCGTTCGACCAGAACCCGCAGCTCACGCGTAACGACATCCTCGTCTACGACTCCGAGCCGTTCAAGGAAGGCACGGAAGTCAGCGGTCCGATCACCGTGACGCTGTATGTGTCGTCCGATGCGAAAGATACCGACTTCACCTTCAAGGTGATGGACGTCGGCACCGACGGCAAGGCCTTCAACCTGACCGAAAACATCCAGCGCATGCGTTACCGCGAGGGCTACGACAAGCCGCCGGTGTGGATGAAGGATGGCGAGGTGTACAAGGTGACGTTCCAGCCGATCGACACCAGCAATTTCTTCTATCCGGGACACAAGCTGCGTGTGGCGATTTCGAGCAGCAACTTCCCGCGCTTCGACCGCAACCTGAATACGGGTGGGAACAACTTCGATGAGACCAGCGGCGTGATCGCGCATAACGCGGTGCACCACGACGCGGCACACCCGTCGAAGATCACGTTCACGGTCGTGCCGCGGTAAGCGGCGTGTCGCGATCCACGTAGGAGCGCGCCTCGCGCGCGATGGGGCACGATCAAAACGTCCAATCGCGCGCGTGTCGCGCTCCTACGATTTCAGATGGCCTTGCAGGTCGGCGACATCTTTGCCCCGTCGCGGGTCACGCACTGCGCAAATCCACCGGGCAAGCCATCCACCCGCCGCTCTTCGCGCACCGCGAGCACGAAGCTCCGCAGCGGCTTATCCCCGTCGAACACCGTGTAATGACACTGCCCCGAATCGCTCGCTTCGCAGGTGAAACGCGCGCGTCCCATGCGCACCTCCGTTCGGCTGTCCAGGTTCACGTGGCCGTTTTCCTTCGCGGTCACCACCATGACGCGGTTCTGCGAGTCCGTGCAACCGACAAGATTCAGAAAGCAGTAAAAAATGGCGAGGAACCATCGCATGACGTTCTCCTTCGTCACATGGCCCGGAAGATGGCCATGAAGGGCTGACTGACGCTCAGCGTTTCGGGACGACCGCGCAGGCGAAGACAGCCTTTACCGCTGTCGTCTCGCTCGACCGATGCCACCTGGCGCAGATTGACGATCGTGGACCGGTGGATTTGCCGGAACGACCTGGCATCCAGCTGACGCAGCAGGTCGCGGATCGGCCTCGTAAGCAAGGCATCGCCCTCCGCGGTGGCCACCAGCGTATATTTGTTGTCGGCGCGGAAATAGATCACGTCGTCGACGAGAATCAGACGCGTGGCCTTCCCCGCTCCTGCGGTGATCCAGGTCAGCGGCTCATCGGTGGGCTCGTCGAAACGGCCGATCAGATCCTTCGCCAGGTCGCCCGTACGGCGTGAATGACGCTCCGCTTCGGCGAGCCGGCTGCGCAGGCGTCTCACGGTCTGCACCAGTCGATCCGCCACCACCGGCTTCAACAGGTAATCGACCGCGCCACGTTCGAAGGCATCGACGGCATACTGGTCATACGCGGTCACGAACACGACGAGCGTCGTCGGGCTGGCATCCGCCGCCGCCGCGGCGACTTCCATGCCGGTAAGACCCGGCATACGGATATCGAGAAAAGCGACGTCGGGACGGTGCGTCGCGATGGCATCCAGCGCTTCGCCGCCATCTTCGCAGACCGCCACGATGTCCAGGTCCGGCCATGCCTGTGCCAGTTCGCGCTGAAGCGCGGCGGCGAGCAGCTTCTCGTCTTCGGCCACGATGCACTTAGGCACGGTCGTTCACTCCCCGGGCCGGCAACACGATGGTCGCCGCGACGCCGTGCGGAAAATTGTTGCCGATAGCGAACGTGGCCAGTGCACCGTAGGTCAGGCGCAGCCGTTCACGCAGATTCTTCAGGCCGATACCGGTGCCCGAGCCTTCGCTGCGGAAGCCGACGCCATCGTCGGCCACGGTGAGCGACAGCGAGGGACCATCCAGCGTCGCGCGGATCCAGATGCCGCCACCACCGGGCTTCGGCTCGAGCCCGTGCTTGATCGCGTTTTCCACCAGCGTCTGCAGCATCATCGACGGCATCGGCGTATCCGCGATAGGTGCCGGCACATCGACGTGCACGGTGAGGCGCTCGCCCATGCGTAGCTTCATGATCTCCAGCCACGCCGTGGAACGTTCGAGCTCCTGCGCCAGCGTCGAGAGCGAACCATCGGTGCGCGGAAGCGAGCGACGCAGGTAATCGATGAGATGGCCCAGCATGCGATCGGCGCGCGCCGGGTCGGTACGGACGAGTTCCTGGGCACTGGCCAACGTGTTGTAGAGGAAGTGCGGTTCGACCTGCGCCTGCAGCAGTCCCAGCTGCGCCGCGGTCAGTTCCTTCTCCATCGTGGTCTGGCGCACGTCGGCGCGTTCCCGGTTACGACGTTCGGCCAGGCGCTGGGTCAAGGCGCGCACCAGGGTTTCCACGTACTCGAGCGAGGCGCCACGGTCGGGGTTGAACCAGTCGCTCCAGGCACCGGCATCCGGCTCACAGACGAACATGACGCTGCATGATCCGTCGGCGGGCGTGATGGTCGCCGAGATGCGCGTCTGGACGTCCATCGGCAGCCGGGGCATCTGGCGCCCACGAAGACGTGGCCGCTCGTGCTCCGGTCCGCGAATGACGGCGCGCACCTGCAGGCCGCCGCGGGCCGCCGCGACCTCGTGGACGTCAGGCAGATCGCGCATAACGCTTTCGACGAGGGCGTAGGCTTCGTCGGCGGGATGAGGCACCTCGACACGACGGCGCTGACGGTTCGACAACGTCTCCGCATCGATACGGCCGGCGATGGTCCGCACGCGGTAGAGATGCGTGACGCCCCTTCCGAGTGCGATCAGCAGACCGACGAACCACAGAAAGGTAAAGATCCACGGCAGCTCGCCATGGTTCCAGCCAAGCGCGTTCCAGACCACGAGCATGACGCACCATGCCGCGACCCACGCCACCGCGATGCGCCCCAGAAATCTGACACTCCTGCCCCATGCCATCACAGCCACCCGCGTCCTGAAAGTGCGGCGAGCATACGACGGTCCCGGCGCCCGATGAGGGCCGATCCGACGAAACCGGCCATGGGCCGACGAAACCCCGTTCCCGCGCCGCAGCATGACCTTGGCTGCGCGATGGGCCATGCTCGGGAAACGGCCCGGCGGTGGGGATCGCCGGCCAAGACAATGACAAAGGGGTTAACGCATGGCTTTGTTGCTCGTCGTTTTCGCTGTCGCTGTTCTCGCCATTTTTCTCGGCATCAACATGCTGCCGAAGAATCACCCCGCCAACTGGCTGCTCGGCATCGTCGGAGGCGCCTGCCTCGTGCTTGCCTGGTACGCCATCTTCCGTCCGATGCTGATCGCATCCGGCGGTGGCGACCCCTCGCTCGTCGCGGTCGGACTCACCGCCGCGGGCATCGTGTCTTGCGTGCTCGGTCTGGTGTGTCTGGGCGTATGCGTGTGGCGCGACCCGGCACGCTTCTGGGTGCTGTCCATCGTTTTCATCGGTGTCATCGGCGCCACGCAGGTCACTGCGCTGGCGTGATCAGGATGGCAGGCGCGATCCGCCCGCGCAGTGGTATCCGCGGGCGGAGAGCAGCGCGTTGCCGTCGACGATGCGCAGTTCGGCAGGCGCGCCGAAGGGAAGCGTGACCTTGTCCGGCCCGTGGCCGAAATGCAGACCGCGTACGAGCGGGGTCTCGGCAATGTCCGCGAAACGCTCGAGTGCGTGTTCCATGTCGTAGCCGTTGTCGTACTCGCTGACGCGCTGGCCACCCAGGCCACCGATCAAGATGGCCGACTGCCGGTCGATGACGCCGCTCAGCTTCAGCTCGTAGAGCATCCGCTCGATACGAAAGGCCTGTTCGCCGCTCTCCTCGATATAGAGGATGCCGCCCTCGATGTCGGGCAGATAAGCCGTACCGGTGAGGCTGCACAGGGACGAGAGGTTACCGCCCCATAACGTGCCGCTGGCGCGCAGGTCGGTCTGGGTATCCGGGCACAGCCACTCGAAATCCGCACGCGGCGAGAGCACCGTGAGCCAGAACTGCCGCCAGGTGGTCTCGCGCAGGTAATCGGCGCCGAAGTCCGGCACGAGCATGGGCCCATGGAACGAGCTGATTCCGCTACAGGCCAGCAGAGCACACTGCAGCACGGTGAACTCGCCGTGGCCGACGAAGGCGCACTGCTCGTCGGCGAAGCGCTCCCGCAACCCGGTGTAGTCGAGGCGATCCAGCAGCGGCACGGCACCGTAGCCACCACAGGTGGCCATCACGATGTCCGGGAGCGCCCGCCCCGCATCGGCCAGGCGATTGATTTCCGACGCGCGCTCGGCATCGCTCCCGGCGAAACGCAGCGAGACGCGGTCGAGCACATCGGTGCCCAGAATGGTATGGCCTGCGGCCTGGAGACGTTCGATCCCGCGCTGACCAGCAGCGCGGTCTTCCGCATAACCAGAGGGTGCGATGAGCCGTATATCGAGTCGTTTCGGCATATGAAGCAAAGTATGGACGCCCATACCAATACCCCTACGCCGACCGGAAGGCAACCCGGAGTTGGACGGACCGCCTCTGTCCGACGCTTACCCCTCCGTCACCAGCCGTCGTACTCCTCGGCAACCGTGAGGTCTTCCGCCGGTGCGCTTCGGGTCAGTGTCTCGCGTGGCTGCTCGCCAAAGACGCTCCGGTATTTCTCAGCGAAGCGAGACAGATCCCACATGCCGCAGCTCAATGCCACCGACTTGACCGAACGACGGCCGGCCTCCGCGGTAACCAGACTGCGATGGGCCGTACACAGCCGTAGCATCGCCAGGTAGCGGTTGGGCGGGATACCGAGCAGGTCGTCGAAGGCGTAGCGCAAGCCGCGTTCACTGGCCCCTGCCGCCTGACAGAGCTCCTGCGAGTAGATATCGCGGCGCAGGTTGGCCCGCATGAAACGTTCCGCCCGCCGCATGACCTGATAGTGCGCCCGCCGCCCGCGCGAGGCCACCGGGCGGTCTTCCGGGGACGAACCGAGTGCGACACGGATGTGCTCGTCGAGGAGATCCTCGACCGGACCGAAAGCCACGTCGTCGGAATCACGCAACCTGTCGGCGATTTGCCTGTAAGCCCGCTTGAGATGATCGGAGTTGACCGAAAACAGACGCAGTCGCTGGGCCGCCATGTCGACGTCGGCATGGTCGGAGGCGAGGAACCGGGAGCGGAACCGTGCGTACGGGGCCACGACAAGGGTAAAGCGCGTGCCTCGCTCGAACATGAAATCTGTCGGTGTTCCCCTGAGCAGGGTCACCGCCATTTCCGATTCCACGCTGATGCCCTGGCACCAGCTTCGTTCACCTGCCTCGTGCAGATATACGAGCATGCAGGCATCTTCAGGAACGGTCAGTGTCCCGCGCACGTCGAAGTCCAGGTGCGCGGTGACATAGGTGACACCGTCATGAGACTTCGAGGACAGCGCGGCGCGAGGTCGCGCCGGACTCAGAGTGAGAAGATCGACGTCGCATACACCCAGGGCGGCGCCCAGCGTCACCAGGTCGTAATCCTCGAGCCCCTGTACATCGGAAGGACGATTCATGTGCGGTCCTCCCAGCGATTCATCGTAGCCATACGTCTACACCCCCACCGTCCCGGGGACAGGCACTCTGCCTGTCCGCAGCATCTCCCTAGCCAATCGCCCTCACACATTCGAGTGAGACGACGTCAGACCGTATAACTACTCATGTAAGGCAAGAAATGCTAGTGGTGTGTGAATTTGCCGAATAGGCCTAACGTTCACTCAAGCATTTGATGAAATTGGCAAAAGTGCCGCCTGGGCCAGTCCTGCGACAACGCCCAGCGAGGGGTCCCCATGCACCACCGCCACGCCGGGGAAGCTGGCGCCCACCCGCGCGCGCACCTGTGGCGAACGCGAGGTGCCGCCGGTCAGGAAAACGCTGCGAGGCGCCTCGTCCAGATCCGCACTTGCCTCGCTCAGCAAACGCGCCATGCGATCGAGGAAGTCCTCGGAAGCCGCGTCGAAATCCGCCGACACCGCATGGATCGCCAAGCCTGGCTCGATGAAGTCCAGCGAAGCCGTTGTGGAGTCGCTGGCCGACAACCCGATCTTTACCCGTTCCGCCGACTGGTTCAGGCGCGTCGTCGAGCCCGTGCCCTGCAGTGCCTGCAGGCGCGAGCGGAACGGCTCATCGACGAAGCGGTAGTCCTGTTTGCGGAACTCGCGCTGCTTGGGCAGGTTGTGCACGCTGGCCGCTTCGACGAAGTGGTGCACGGGAACGCCGGTGGTGTCCTTGCCGAACAGAGGCATGAAGCTGTGCAGGCTCACGCCGACATCCAGATCGGTACCCCCGCGCGGCAAGCCCCAACTGCGATGCATGACCGGCGTCTCGCCCGCGCCCAGCTCGGCATAAGCCACGTCGGTGGTACCGCCGCCGATGTCGACGATGATGGCCCTCTGCCGCTCCGGCAGGGACAGGTGGTAATGCATGGCCGCCGCCGCGGGCTCCTCGAGAAACGAGACCTCGTCGAAGCCGGCCATGCCCGCCGCCTCGCGCAGGATCGAGAGCGCCTGCTCGCCACCCGCCGCGCCCATCGAACTGCGGAATTCCACGGGGCGACCGATCACGGCCGCCCGTACCGGGGTGCCGAACTGGCGGGTCGCCACCAGGCGGACGTGCTCGAGAATGTGCGCCGCGATGCTGACGATCGTCTTGCGGACACGGGGATCCAGCTTGTAGCCGAACATCGACTTGGGCGATTCGATCAGGTTGCCTGTGCCTTCTTCGAGGTAGGCCTCGACCGCCTCCTCGCCGAACAGGGCGTCCTGGAAGCTGGCCACCGATGCCGAGGCCTCCCGGGTCCGCTCCTCCATCCACTGGCGGCGGACCACACGGATCGCGTCGCGGCGCAGATCGCCTTCCGGGCGAGGGGTACGCCCTGACTGGCGTTCATCCGCACGCGAGGCGCGCACGAAAGCGTCCACCTGGGCCTCGAGGGCCGGCGTCAGCACGAAGTCGTCGATATTCGGGACGACCTCGGGGAAGAACACGGCGGTGCGAAATTGCTGGGCGTCGCCGAAGCGGACCAGTTCGAGCTGGCCGTCGACGACCGCGGCGGCGGCCGAATAGCTGGTGCCGAAGTCGATGCCGATGCGCATGTAGGCGTTTCCGGACAGGAAAACCGTCCATTATGACCATGCTTGAGGCCGGGCGACAGGGCCGACGATGCGGCTACACTCGGGGACCATCTCATCCACAAGGGTATGCCCGCCCATGCGTCGACTCGCTCTCGCCTGCCTGACCGCCCTGACCCTGGCGGCCTGCCAGTCCCACGATGAAGACAAGACCGCCGCGGCACCCGCGCCGGGCCCGGCCAGGGTGTCCACCTCCCCGCCCCCGCCGTTGCCCGCCGTCGCTAACGAACACCACGATTTCAGCCCGGAGATCACGGCCGGCGACTTCGCGTCTCACCTGCGCACGATATCCTCGGACGAGTACGACGGCCGCAAGCCGGGCACGCTGGGCGAGCGCCTGACCACCAACTACATCGTCGAGCAGTTCAAGCGCATGGGCGTGGAGCCCGGCAACAAGGGCGACTGGGTGCAGACCGTGCCCGCGGTCTCCACGGCGTTGAACGACCAGGACACCCTGAAGCTCGATGTCGCCGAGGGCGGCGCCCGGGAGGACTTCGCCTTCGGCAAGGACATGGTCGTGGGCACGCTCCAGGCCAGGGCCGATGTGGAGCTGAAGGATTCGGACGTGGTTTTCGTCGGCTACGGCGTCAACGCGCCGGAGGCCCAGTGGAACGACTTCGACGGCGTCGACGTGAAGGGCAAGACCGTGGTCATCCTGGTCAACGACCCGGGCTGGAACGGCAACGACCCCAGGCTCTTCAAGGGTCGCGAGATGACCTACTACGGCCGCTGGACATACAAGTTCGAAGAGGCCGCACGTCAGGGTGCCGCCGCGGCGTTCATCGTCCACCAGACCGAGCCGGCCGCCTACGGCTGGAACGTGGTGCAGAGTGGCTGGACCATGCCGCGTCTGGATCTGCCCGAGAGCGAGGCGCCGGGCCCCCGACTGCCCGTGGCCGGCTGGCTCACGCATGAGGCCGCGCAACGACTGTTCGCGAAGGCGGGCAAGAATTTCGACGACCTGGCCAAACAGGCCGATATACGAGGTTTCAAGGCTGTGCCACTGGACGCGAAGGCGAACATCCACCTCAACAGCACCATCTCGCATTCGCTCAGCAACAACGTGATCGGCATGATCAAGGGCAGCGAGAAGCCCGACGAAGCCGTTGTCTACACCGCGCACTGGGATCACCTTGGCCACGATCCATCGTTGAAGGGGCACCAGATCTACAACGGCGCCGTCGATAACGGCACCGGCATCGCCGCCATGCTCGAGATCGCCGGCAAGTTCGCGCAGGATAAACCGAAGCGCACCGTCGTGTTCGCGGCGGTGACGATGGAGGAATCGGGTCTGCTGGGCTCGCAATTCTACGTCGCCCACCCGCCCTTCCCCCTCGCGAAAACGGTCGCCGACATCAACATGGACGCGCTGCCGATCACGGGAGCGACGAAGGACATGGAAGTGACCGGCCTGGGTCAGGGCACGCTGGAAGACATCTTCGCGGATGTGCTGAAAGCCGATGGACGTGTCGTCAGTGGTGACGCCACGCCCGAGAAGGGCCACTACTTCCGCTCGGATCACTTCAACTTCGCCAAGGCCGGCGTACCCGCTCTGGCCGCCGGTGGTGGCATCGACATGGTCCAGGGCGGCAAGGCCGCGGGTGAAGCGGCCGCCGAGGATTACACGAAGAATCACTACCACCAGACCACCGACGTGTACGACATGCGCTGGAACTTCGACGGCGTGATCCAGAACGTCAAGGCGTATTACGCGCTTGGCGAAAAGCTGGCCGACAGCGATGTATGGCCGGAGTGGAAGGAAGGCAGCGAGTTCAAGGCGATACGCGAAAAATCGCTGGCGGCGGGTAGCAAAAAGAAATAACCCGATCCAGGCGCGCCCCTACCCCGCGCGGTAGGAGCGTCAGTAGTTGACCTGCAGCTGCACCCTCAGCAGCTGCCCGTCGATCCGCCGGTACGGCGCCGCACTCACATCGGTACGGCGCATGTTCGCCCACGCCACCGCCAGTTCCACGGCGCTCGACGGCTGCCACTCCACGCCCAGCTCCGTCTCGTCCACCGACATCTTCGGCGCGTTGTTATCGAACTTGGCCGCGCCGCGATACGTCTGCCATTTCGCGTAGGGAATCAGCGATCCATAGGCATCGCCATCGAACTTGTACATCACCTGCGCATAGCCGCCCCGCAAGGACTTAGTGCGGACGGTGCGGCTGGCCACATCGAGTTCCGGCCCCTTGCCCACCGTCCACTCCGCCTGAAAACCGAACGGCTGCGGGTAATACACGACGTGCGCGGCGACGCGACGATCCGTCGAGCCTGCTTCGGGCGCGTCGACCACCGGCGTGAACGTGCGGCCGTCGATCGTCGCCGACGCGGTGCTCACCTTGTAGCGACCCGAATACGCATCCGCGCCCACTTCGAGGAACTGCCCGTTGGCGAACTTGAACGGATACGAGAAGTGGATGACCGAGTGCAGCTGGTCGTTGCGATCCGGTCGGTTGGCGCCCTGCCCGTTATAGACGCCGATACCGAAGACACCGTAATCGCCGGAGCCCTTGAGTCCTGACTTGACCAGGTACGCGTAGCGCTCCTTGATCTCCTTCGGCGTCCAGTAGAAGAACACGCCCAGGTCACGCTCGTCGCGCACGCCGGAGTTGAGCGCGTCCGCGCGATCCAGCGCCAGACGATTCTGGCTCGACTGCAGGTCTTCCCAGCCGTACGGAATCTTCGACTGGCCCGCGCGGATGCGGAAGGTCTTGTCCTTGTCGAGCCAGAGGTCCGCGTAGGCATCGCGCAACTGAGCGAAGTTGCCCGTGCTCGAGCCCGACGGCGTGCTGGCGAGGTCCGGCTGGATGTAGATCGACATCTTGTCGGTGACATCGCCGCTGATCACCACACGGGCCCGACGGATGCCGAAGCCCTGTTCGCGGCCGATGTAGCGATCGCCGGGCGACTTCAGGTCCTTCGCGTCATCGCCGAGTTCCTGGTTGTAGCGCATCTGCACGTAGCCGCGGATGCCGATCTTGTCGTACCAGGCTTTCGACGACGAAGCCGGCTTAGCGGCACTCGCGACGCTCGCCGACGCCGACGCGGCTCCACGTGGAGCGGCGATCCCCGCGTCCGCGACAGCGGGCGCCGTGACGGCGGCAGGCGCCGGGTTGTCGCTGACCTGGGCGAACCTGCCCAGACGCGTGCGACCCGGGCCGGGTTCCGCAAAGATCTGGCGGGTCTCCGAGTCCACATACAACTCGATGGCTGCCTGAGGCACGCCCTCGGCGGCCGCGGTTCCGCACATGGTCCAGAAGGCGGCGGCAAGGGGAAGTCTCTTCATTCCAGCGTGCTCCGAAAGCATTGAGAAAAACCTCAAACGTCGTCGATCATGACGTTTAATGGTTAAAAACACCGACAAGGCGTCGGACGGGGCGCAAGGTATCGAGCCCTCGTTTCACTTCCGTGACAGCCCGCGATTTCGTGACGCGGCAGTAAGTTTTTGCAATGCAACGCTTTCGTCATGACAGCGTCACAGGGGATAATTTGCGGGTTCGGGCCCCGCCAGGGGATTTGGCACCGTACGAACGGTTCGTACGTTGGCGAGGCTCGTTTTCCCACCCAAGTACCCCCACCCAGGCGGAAACCAACACCATGTCCCATGCCAGCACGCGCCGCATGCCGCGTCGCCTCGCCATTGCCCTGAGTATCGCCACCGTCCTTGCGGCCGGTTCGAGCTTCGCCCAGGACGCCACGCCCACCAGCCAGGCCCCCGGCAAAACCAAGTCGGCCACACTCGAGACGATCAACGTCACCGCCGAAAAGCGCACCGAAGACCTGCAGAAGGTGCCCATCTCGATGACGGTGGTCACGGCCGAAAAACTCGAGTCGTTCGGCCAGGCCGGTGACGGCGTGCTGCAGCTCGCTTCGCGCGCGCCGAGCGTCTATGCCGAGACTTCTTACGGTCGCGAGTTCCCGCGCTTCTATATTCGCGGTCTGGGCAACAGCGACTTCGACCTCAACGCGTCGCAGCCGGTGTCGATGGTTTACGACGACATCGTCCAGGAAAACCCGATTCTCAAGGGTTTCCCGCTGTTCGATCTGGAGCAGGTCGAAGTACTGCGCGGCCCGCAGGGCACCCTGTTCGGCCGTAACTCGCCGGCTGGCGTGATCAAGTTCGAGTCGCGCAAGCCGACGCAGGAAACCGAAGGCTACGCCCGAGTGTCTTATGGCTCCTACGGCACGGCCAATGCCGAAGCCGCTCTCGGCGGCAAGCTCAGCTCCAGCTGGTCGGGCCGCGTCTCCGCACTCGCGCAGCACCGGGACGGCTGGATCGACAACGACTACAAGGGCAAGAAGGACGACCTCGGCGGTTACAACGATCGCGCGGTCCGCCTGCAGGCGCTTTACAAGGCAACGGAAGATTTCGACGCCCTGATCAACGTCCACGCCCGCTGGCTCGACGGCAGCGCGATGGTCAACCGCGCCAACGCGATCACCCCCGGCGGCGATCAGTTCGTGCCCGGCTTCGATCGCGACTCCGTCTCGCAGGACGGCAACAACAAGCAGCACCTGTTCACCTGGGGCAGCAACCTGCACCTGAACTGGCACTTCGGCGACCTGAACTTCGCGTCGATCACGGGCCTCGAGCGCGCGACCACGTACAGCCTCGGCGACGTCGACGGCGGCTACGACGCCTCCGAAACCCCGGCCCGGAGCAGCTTCACGAACCGCACCACGCCGTTCTTCTCGGAAACGGCCGACGCCCTGCCGAAGGACCGCCAGATCACTCAGGAATTCCGCCTGTCGAACGACGCGTCGGATCGCCTGAAGTGGCAGGTCGGCACGTACTACTTCGACGAAGACATCGCGATCAGCAACTTCTCGTACGACACGCTCAACAACCACGTGCTCAACGGCTGGGTGGATCAGAGCCAGCGCACGAAGGCCTGGGCGGTGTTCGGCTCGGCGGACTTCAACTTCACCGATACGTTCGACGTACGCGCCGGTGCGCGCTGGTCGCACGACAAGCGTGAGTTCAAGGCGGAGCGCTTCCTCGGCTTCACGGGCCCGGTGGGTCCGCTGACCTCCGATCCCACCGATGCGCGCTGGAGCGGCGACCTGACCGGAACGTGGCAGCTGTCGAAGAACGCCAACGTTTATGCTCGCGTGGCCAACGGCTTCCGTGCGCCCAGCGTGCAGGGCCGGATCAACTTCGCCAACAGCATCTCGACGGCCAAGCCGGAGACGATCACCTCGTACGAAGTGGGCTTCAAGTCGACCACGGACGACCAGAAGCTGCGCTTCAACGCGGACGTCTACAAGTACAACATGCACAACCAGCAGCTGACGGCCGTCGGCGGCGCGACCAACGTCACGCAGCTGATCAATGCGAAAAAAACCGAAGGCTACGGTGCCGAGTTCGATCTCGAGGCTTACCTGACCCCGCAGTTCTACATGACCGCCGGCGGCAGCTATAACCACACCGAACTGAAGGACCGAGATCTCGCCATCGCACCCTGCGGCGGCGGCTGCACCGTGCTCGACCCGCTCAACCTGTCGGGCAATGCGCTGATCAACGGCAACACGCTGCCCAATGCCCCGAAGTGGATCGGCACCTGGACCGCGCGCTACGGCATCCCGTACGGCGAGAGCGGCGAGTTCTTCGTCTACACCGACTGGAACTACCGCAGCGAAGTGAACTTCTTCCTGTACGACTCGGCGGAGTTCAAGAGCAAGCCGTTCCTGGAAGGCGGCATCCGTGTCGGTTACAACTGGGACTTCGGCAAGCGCGAAGTCGCGTTCTACGGCCGCAACATCACCAACAAGAAGGTGATCACCGGCGGCATCGACTTCAATAACCGTACGGCGTTCGTCAACGACCCGCGGATTATCGGTGTGGAGTTCCGCGCGGAGCTGTAAGACTTCGGGCGGCATCGTTCGGCTGACGGCCGGCTCTTTTGGAGCCGGCCGTTTTCGTATGGGAACCGCGAGCAGGGCTCCCGCTAAACCTTTTGGGAAAACCCCGCATCAGAAGGGGTGCCTGCCGACGCACCGCACCAGCACAGCGCGGCACGGCCATTCGGCCTAGGCCATAAGTCATATGGAAATTAACGAAATTTCCGTTGACGACTGAAAATCTGGTGTTATAGTTCACTACAACACCGGTCACCCACAGCACCACAGGAGCATACGTCATGAAATCCCCGAACTACATCGCCCTCGCCGCTTCCGTCGCCATCGCCGTCGCCAGCCTGGCCGTTTTCAGCAGCACGTCGACGACCGCCGCGCCGCTGGCTGTGATCAACGGTACCAAAGTCACGAACATGGCCCCCGTCGTCGTTTACGCCGACACCGGCGCCACCGTCGCCGCCCTCTAACCTCAACACCTGCACGGCAAAGCCCGCAGCACGTCATCGGAGTCGTCCCATGAAAGCGCCGAATCTCATCGCACTGACCGCCTCTGTACTCATCGCCGGAACCAGCGTGTTCGCCCTGCGCTCCTTCGATGACCGTGCTGCCGCCATGATTGCCGCACCCCATTTCGTCAACGGCGTTCGCGTCGTCGACCTGCCCGCCCTGGAAGTCCGCCCCACCGCCGCCGATGTGCGCGAAGCGGCTCTGGGTAGCGATGCCAGCCTCGATTCGGCCGCCGCCGCGCTCAAGCGCAGCGCGGAGGATCGCGCCGCCGCCCTTATCGGCGCACAGCTGGCCATGCCCTACTATTCGTTTGGAAATGCACTGCGCCGCACGGCGAAGGATTGAACTACATGTCCATCACCTGGAACGACAGCGTCCCGATCTACCGCCAGCTGCGCGAACGCGTGGTGGCGATGATTCTGGACGGCGCCTTGAGTGAGGGCGACCCGCTGCCGTCGGTACGCCAGGTCGCGGGGGATTTTCAGATCAACCCGCTGACCGTTTCGAAGGCGTATCAGGAGCTGGTCGACGAACAACTGGTTGAGAAACGGAGGGGTCTTGGCATGTTCGTGATTGACGGAGCGCGCGACGCGCTGCTTAAAAGTGAAAGGGAGCGCTTCCTGCGCGAAGAGTGGCCGGCGCTGTTCGCCCGCCTCCAGCGCATGGGCCTCGACCTGAAAACCCTGATGCGTGAAGCCCATGGCTCCACAGAGGATCCGTCATGACCGCGGTCGTTACCGCCACCGGCCTGACCAAGCGCTTCAAGTCGTCCCTTGCGCTGGATGGCGCCTCCTTCCAGATCGGTTCGGGCCGCATCGTCGGCCTGATCGGCCCGAACGGCGCCGGCAAGACCACGGCGCTCAAGGCGATCCTTGGCCTGACCACCTTCGACGGCGAGCTCAACGTGCTCGGCCTCGACCCCCGCAAGGATCGCGGCAAGCTGATGGAACAGGTCTGCTTCATCGCTGACGTCGCGGTGCTGCCGCGCTGGCTCAAGGTGGGTGACGCGGTGGACTTCGTCGCCAATACGCACCCCCGGTTCGACCGCAAGAAGTGCGACGCCTTCCTGGCCCGCACCAAACTGCAGCCGGGGCAGAAGGTGAAGCAGCTGTCCAAGGGCATGATCGTCCAGCTGCACCTCGCACTGGTGATGTCGATCGACGCGAAGCTGCTGGTCCTGGACGAGCCGACACTGGGCCTGGACATCCTCTATCGCAAGCAGTTCTACCAGAGCCTTCTGGAAGACTACTTCGACGAAGAGAAAACCATCCTGGTGACTACCCACCAGGTCGAGGAAATCGAACACATCCTCACCGACCTGATGTTCATCCGCGACGGCAAGATCGTGCTCGATACGGACATGGACAGCCTGGCCGAGCGCTTCGCTGAAGTTCTGGTCGGCGCCGAACACGCTCCCGCCGCACGCGCCCTGCAACCCCTGGATGAACGCCAGGTGTTCGGCAAGAGCATCTTCCTCTTCGACAACGTCAACCGGCTGAAGCTGGAAGAGCTGGGCGAGGTACGACGTCCGTCGATCGGCGACCTCTTCGTCGCCACCATGAAGGGCACTTACGCATGAAAACCTTCTACTGGATGGTCAAGCGCGAATTCTGGGAGCACAAGGGCGGGTTTTTCTGGGCCCCGGTGATCACCGGCATCGTTTTCCTCGTGCTCAACACCATGGGCATCGCCGTGGGCGAAGTGTTCGGCCGCAGCAGCAAGTGGGGCGGCTTCAAGTTCGACCAGATGCACTTCCAGGGCGGCATGGACGCCGAGCAGCTACGCAATGCGGGTGCGGCCGTCGACATCATGTTGTACGCCGTGGCTGGCATCGTGCTCGCGGTCACCGCCATCGTGATTTTCTTCTACTGCCTTGGCGCGCTGTACGACGACCGACGCGACCGCAGCATCCTGTTCTGGAAGTCGCTGCCGCTGTCCGATACGTCCACCGTGCTGTCGAAGGTGGCGAGTGCCGCGCTGGTCGCCCCGGTCATTTCCATCGTGGTCGGCGTGGTCGTGGGTCTTTGCCTGGCGATGGTGCTGGCGGTGGTCGGGTCCCTGCATGGCCTGGGCATCTGGCGCCTGCTGATGGAGGCTCACCCGATTCAGGTCGTGCTGAAGCTGGTGCTGCTGATCCCGCTGTATGCGATCTGGGCGCTGCCCACCATCGGCTGGCTGCTGCTCTGCTCCGCCTGGGCTCGTGGCAAGCCGTTCCTCTGGGCGATCGCCCTGCCCCTCGGTGCCGGCGTGATCGTCAGCTGGTTCGGCCTGATGGGCCTGGCGGGTCTGGAAAGTGGCTGGTTCTGGAAGAATATCGTGGGCCGCCTGCTGGGCAGCCTGGCTCCCGGTGGATGGGTCGGCAATGCGTCCCCCATGATCGTCCCCGGTCACGACAATCCGGCCGACCTGCTCGAAAGCCTGGATCTGGCCTACCACTACAGCGCGCTGGCCAGCCCCTCGCTCTGGATCGGAGCCGCGGCGGGTGTGGCGATGATCGCCGGCGCCATCTGGTTCCGCCGATGGCGCGACGACAGCTGATCCATGCACCAGGCAGCGGCCCCTTCGGGGGCCGTTTGCTTTCAGGCGCCGCTGATGACCGCCGCCGATGTGCGAGGCGCTTTCCGATTCGTGCGCCAGCGCACGGGAATACGCTGGATGGCGGGTTGCGAGCCATCGGCACGGACGCTACAACAACGTAACGAAGCGCCCGGCGTGGGGACCGCCGCATCGTATCGACCCAGCCAAGGGATTCGGATATGACGGCAGTGGAAACTGAAAGCGAGGCGCTGGCCCGGCGGCGCTCCGAGGCCGGCGTGGCCAGCGGCGAGCCCGTCATCGGCCTCGCGTTGTCGGGCGGCGGCATTCGCAGCGCGACGTTCTGCCTGGGCCTGCTGCGTGCGCTGGCGCGGAACAAGGTGCTGCACCGGTTCGACTATCTGTCCACTGTCTCGGGCGGCGGCTACATCGGATCGGCACTGGGCCGATTGTTTCATGCCGGCGCCCATGGCGACGCCGCCTCGGTGGAAGCCGGCGTCGCCAATGACCGGTCGTTGTTCCTGTGGTGGCTACGCAACAACGGTCGCTTTCTCGCACCAGCCGGTGCTCGCGACCTGCTGCAGGCGTTTTCCAGCCAGCTTCGCGGCTTCCTCGCCACGCAGGCGGAGGTCCTGGTGCTGATGATGCTGGTCGCCTGCGCGGTCACCCTTCCTCACCTCGCCTATTCGTGGTTCGTCCCCCTCACACAAAACATACCCCTGGCCGTCAGCCTCTGGTGGTGGCTTTTACCCGTTCCGCTGGCTGGTGTGCTTACGGCTTGCTACGGGTACTGGTTCCTCGGGAAGGAAACGGGTAGCGGGATAGCGACCGCTCTGATCGCCGCCGGCGTCGGCATGTACCTCGGACACCGGGCCTACACGGCTCAGGGCGGAGCCACTCCGGCCTCGTTCGACCAGATTCTGCTGGGCACCGCGGCCTTCCTCCTGCTACCCGCGCCACTCGCATGGCTCTGCGCACGGGTCAGTGGCCTGCGAAGAAAGGAAGAAGCCAACCGCGTGCGTTACACGACGGCGCTGGCGATGCGCCTGAGGGCGCTTGCCGCGGTCTTCGCCCTCGGCGCATTCGACATGCTCAGCTGGTACCTGAAGGTCAGGCTCGTCGCGGCACTGAGCGGGAACGCGACGGGTCACGTCGCCGCCGGCGTCGGAATCACCACGCTGCTGATGAGCCTCGCGCGCTACCTCATGCCCATGCTGCAAGACGGCGGTAAAGGCGGCATGGTGAAGATCTCGTGGGGTGTCGTGGCGAACGTGCTGGGTATCGCCCTGACGCTCGCCCTCACGCTGTTCTGGATGACGATTTTCCAGACGCTGATCTTTCCTGCGAAGGATGATCCACTCAGCATCCTCCTGCGCAATGCGTATGCGCGGTGGGCATGGGTGGCGATCGTCAGCGCCATCTACATCCTGCTCAACGGACGGGCCCTGCAACAGCTCAATCGATCGTCGCTGCACTACTTCTACCGTTCGCGCATCGCACGGGCGTATGTTTCCGTCGGCAATGTCGCGAGCGACGGGGCGCCCAGCCCGCGATTCCCGGCCAGCCCGCTCGTGGACAACACGCGCGAACTCACCGAAGAAGTGACCAAGGTCACCCGGCTGCTGGATGGCGACGACCCTGGAATGACAAGCTACACGCCGCATCGCTTCGGCGGCCCCATTCATCTGGTCAACTGTTGCATCAATCAGACGGTGGACGACCGCACGGGTACCTATAACGCGGATCGCAAAGGCGTCAGCCTGACCGTGAGCGCGCTCGGTGTGGAAACGGGAACCCACGGGCCCGTGGCCGGATCGGAGGCCCTTCTCGAGCACACCACACTGGCCGAATGGATCGCGATTTCGGGCGCGGCCGTGGGCTCGGGCATGGGATCATTGACCCGGCCTGGCACGGCGGCGATGTCCTTTCTGAGCGGCCTCCGCCTCGGCTACTGGCAGGCCAACCTCACGGTCGGTTACGTACGCGGGCGAGCATGGTTCGCCAAATACCGCGCGATGCTGGCCGAGATGTTCGCGCGCTTTCCCGGCCTGCGAAGCCGTGACTGGTATCTGTCCGACGGTGGCCAGTTCGACAACACCGGCGTCTACGCGCTGCTCAAACGACGCCTCTCGCTCATCGTGCTGGCCGACTGTGGCGCCGATCCCGATTTCCGCTTTGCGGATGTCGAGAATCTGGTGCGCAAGGCGCGCATCGACTACGACGCAACGATCGCGTTCGTGGATCCCGACCAGCTGGCGCCGGCGGCCGGCCCGCTGGCGGCGTTGTTCGGCTCGCCGAACACCCTCGAAGCGGCACCGGGCGACGCCCACCTGATGCTGGCCCGCATTACCTATGTCGATGGCACGCGTGGAACGCTGCTGGTGGTCAAACCACGCCTCCCCACCGACCTGCCGCTGGACGTCGCCGGCTACGCCGGCAGCGACAGCAGCTTCCCCCAGCAAAGTACGACCAACCTGTTCTACAGCGAAGCCCAGTGGGAGAGTTATTGCGAACTCGGTGCGCTGCTTGGCGCGCCGGTCGATGCCGCCATACTGCGCCACGCCGGCGACTGGGCATGGAGCACACCGGTCCTCGGCGCGAACTGCGCCACGCTCTCTCCGGCGGCGACGCCAATGACCCGTGGACAGCGACTGGCCACCACCGTCGGTACCGGCATCGGTGTGGGCGCCCTGCTGACCGCCCTGCTCGCCGGATGGCAGGCGTGGGACGCCCATTCGCAGCAACGCCTGTCCCTGCAAGCGGAAAGCGCGAATCTGGCCCGCCAGCTCAACAGCGATACCCGTCTGCTCATCGATTACCTGTCCACGCCCACAGTCAAGGGCGGCGAATTCGACAGCGAGATGGACGCGCAGGTAAACATGCTCACCGCGGTGATCGGTGGCCTGACCTTATCGGACGAGCAAAAGCGCGTTTTCCAGGATGTGAGCGACCTGCTGCAGCCTATATGCCTCCGCACATCGGATGCCGGACTCTCGACCCAGTGCAGCCGCCAGGCGTTCGCCCTGAGCGCCGACGGGATGGCGTCGAAAGGCGACTGGGACCGGGCCATGGACGACTATCAGGCCTGGCGTGACGCAGAGCGAGATGCGGTGTTGCAGGCCCGACGCGATGCCGACGTGCTCGCCCGCACGCCACCCGCGACGCAAGCCTCGACGCCCGGGGCAGCCTCCGCACAACCGACGAGTGCTGCCGCCGGCACCGTTGCGAGCGCGCCGCCGCCCGCGTCCCCGCCGCCCCCCGCGCCATCGCCCGCCCCGCCGTCGGCTTCTCCGTCGGCGATCGGCCCCCGCGACACGGCGATCAAGGCTTGCGGCAGCGCACGCCAGCCTTTCATGCTCTATACGCAGATCTACGAGGAAAGCCAGCGCGTGATCGTGCTGCGCGAACTCGCGGCGGTGCGCCAGCTCGGCATCGTGGCGGCGGGCGTCGAGAACGTCACCGAGACGGCCAGGCGTGACGGTCGCCACAGCCCGTTCGAATGGAAGACGCCAACCCTCCTCTATGCACCCGATGGCAAGGACTGCGCCACTGCACTGGTCAACTGGGCGAACGCGACCATGCCTTCGCTCGCGCACAATCCCGCGCGGGCCGTGCCGCTACCGATCGGCACGGGTAGTGCGAATGTTCTCGAACTTTGGGTGCCGCGGCCGTTGGCCGCGCGGTGATCCGTGCGAAGCTGGCCGATCGTCGAAACGTCGTGCGTCAGAAGGACAGCTCCAGCCCGACAGTCACACTGCGACTCGGAGCCGGCTGGCGGCCCCACGGGCTGGTATCGATTCCCCTGTACCAGTACCGCTTGTCAAAAAGGTTGTTTAGCGCGAGCGATCCCGTCAGCACCGACGTGCCACGCGTCATCAGCACCTGCGTCCACTGCGCGTTCCATACGGCGTAGGAAGGAAGCTGACCGACCGAGGCGATAGCGTTCTCCGCGCGCGTATTGGCCGCATCGGTATACGCGCTGCTGAAGTAATAGCCGGACAACGCGACCGTTGTATGACCACGTGTATACGAAGCGCCGAGACTGACCTGGTTGCGCGAGGTGTATGGCACACGAAGGCCTTCGTACAGGCCGGATTTCTGCTCGGCGTCGAGATAGGCATAGCCTGCGGTGAGCTTCAGGCCGTCCAGCACTTCAGGTGACCAGGCGACATCCGCCTCGAGGCCCTGATGCACGGTCTTGCCGATATTGCCGTAGGTACGCGTGGTGTTGTCGAGCTGGATCTGCTTATCGAAGTCGATCCGGTAGACGTCGGCGTGGATCGCCGTGCGCGCGGATGGGTTGAACCGCGCACCGAGCTCGTAATTCCATGCGAGTTCGGAATCGAGGTTATCGCCGAACACGATCTGGGTCACCTGCGGCGCGCGCAGGGAGCGCTGCGCATCCGCGTAGACGTACCAGCGCTCCGATGCCTTGAAGCCCAGGGTCAGGCCGGGCAGCCAGTTGCGCACGTTGTTGGTGAACGACACACCGTTGGCGCGATTGAGATAGGTCGCGTCGAGGTGCTCGTAACGCACACCCGGCGTCACGGTGAACCGATCGTCCGCGAAGCCGATGGCGTCGCTGAGGTAACCCGCCCAGGCACGGTCGCGGAACTGCCAGTCGCGGACCAGCGTGTAGACGCCGTTATCCAGGCCCGTGTTACCCACGAGAAAATCGATGTCCTCGTGGACGGCGCGGGCGCCCACGGTGATCTGCTGGGACACCGGCCCATCCACGTGCAGGCTGAACTGGGGTTGCGTGCCGTAGACCTTGAAGCCGCGTGGTGCACTCTGCAGCAACTGCGGCGGCAGATCGGGGCGCCAGGTCTCGGTGGCGAGACGACGCATGCCCACGATGAAGTTGCGCTCGCTGTCCGCGCTGAAGTTGGTCCAGCTGAACTTCGAGCTGTCGAAGTCCCACCAGGCACCCAGATCCTGCTCGTACGTCAGCGAGGCACGCGTGGTGGTGCCATGGAAGCGATCGAGCGGACGTGTGGCCTGACGCGGGTCGTCAAGGTAATCGGCGACAGACAGTGCACCAGCCATATCCATGCGCGCCACGTAGCGCTGCACATCGGCCTTCAATACCTTGTCGTCCGCGATCCACCATTCGGTACGCAGACGTACGTTTTTCACGTCGGTGCCGCTGTGTCCGCGAAAGTATTCGCCCTTGAGGTAATCGGCGTCGAGCTGCATGCCGAAGTTCGGCGTGAGGTAGCCACCTGTCGATACCGACGTGTCGCGGAGCATCTGGCCACGGCCGTAAGCGGTGATCTTCTCGCCGACGGTCGTCGTCCAGCGCTCCGGGATCGGCTTGCTGACGAAGTTGATCACGCCACCGACGTTGTTCGGGCCGTACTGCACCGCCGCGCCGCCGCGCACGATGTCGATGCGGTCGATCTGGTTCATGGTGACCGGGAACAGCGAGAGGCTGGTCTGTCCGTAGGGCGCAAGCGAGAGCGGAATGCCATCGAGCAGCGCCTGAACGCGACCGCTGCGGCTTTCATAGAGACCACGCAGAGCAATCTGGGGCAGTACGCCGGTACCGGTCTCGTCGAAGATCTTCACACCGGGCACGCGCTGCAAGGCATCGTCAAGAGACCGGTTCGCACCTGTCGACAGCGCTTCGTGGTCGATGACCTGGCGGCTGCCCGCATACGTCCTGACGTCTTCCACGCGCGACGCGCCCAGCACGCTGCCTGTCACCACGACCGGGTCGAGCTTGCGTGTCTTGTCCGTCACCGTGTCCTGCGTGGTGTCCTGCGCCGCCGCGGCTTGCGCGGTGAGCGCGAGGGTCAGGGTGATAACGATTTGCCGCTGGCGGATGCGGTCCTTCATGTAGCGTTTCCGTCGGAGAAGAGAGAAGTCGGACGTCGCGCAGCCCGGCGACGCGGTTGCGTAAGGCAGCCTGGAGCAACCCGCGGTTTTCCCCGAAGAGGGCCACGGGCAACCCGGAGCCGGGAGCGAATTCGGAATGCCGGTCTGCCGACTCCTTGCGTCCTGTCGCGTCAAGGGTAGAGCGACCACGGCGAACGATAATGCGAATTATTATCGATAACAAGGGGTGCCGATCGCACGTGCAAGGCGGGATTGGGCGATGCTCGCGCGTAATCGGGAGAGGCGGCGGTCTACCGTGCCAGACCCACGTGTAGGAGCGCGCCCTGCGCGCGATCCGGCGTCGTCTGACGCCTATCGCGCGCAGGGCGCGCTCCTACCTTGATTTCCTTGGGCTGACCCGACGGGTCAACCGCCGCCGCCACCGCCGCCGTGGATCCCGCCCTTGGTCAGCGCCGCCGGATCGAGCAGTTTGGCCAGCTCGGCTTTGCTGAGCCCCGTGGTCTCGAGCGCCACGTCCATGATGGGACGCTTTTCCTTGTAAGCCTGCTTGGCGGTCGCGGCGCCCTTCTCGTAACCGATCACGGGATTAAGTGCGGTAACCAGGATCGGATTCTTGTCCAGGGCTTCGCGAATGTGCTCCTGGTTGACCTTGAAGCCGGCGATCGCCTTGTCGGCGAGCAGCGTCGTCACGTTGGCCAGGATCTCGATCGACTGCAGCAGGTTGTAGGCGATGACGGGCAGCATGACGTTGAGCTGGAAGTTGCCCGACTGACCCGCGATCGCGATGGTCGCGTCGTTGCCTATGACCTGAGCGGCGACCATCGCGGCGGCCTCGGGGATCACCGGATTGACCTTGCCCGGCATGATCGACGAACCCGGTTGCAACGCCGGCAGCTCGATTTCACCCAGGCCGGCCAACGGACCGGAATTCATCCAGCGCAGGTCGTTGGCGATCTTCATCACCGCGACGGCGAGCGTGCGCAGCTGGCCCGACAGTTCGACCGGTGCGTCCTGTGCCGCCATGCCGGCAAAGTAGTTTTCCGAGGACTCGAATTTCAGCCCCGTCAGCTTCGACAGCTCCGTCGCCACGGCCGGGCCGAACTTCGGATCGGCGTTGATGCCCGTGCCCACCGCGCTGCCGCCCTGCGGCAGACGACGCGTGCGCTTCAGCGTATCGGTAATGCGCTCGGCGGCATCGCCGATCTGCGCCGACCACCCAGAAAGCTCCTGACCGAAGGTGATCGGCATCGCATCCATCAGATGCGTGCGACCGGTCTTTACCACCTTCCTCAGTTCCTTCGCCCGGCCGTCGATGACCTTGCGCAGATGCTTCAGCGCGGGCAGCAGCTTCTCGCTGGTCGCCAGCGTCGCGCTGACCAGGATGGCCGTCGGAATGACATCGTTGGAGCTCTGCCCCGCGTTGACGTGATCGTTCGGGTGAACCGTGCTCCCTGCCGCCTCGGCCAGGTGTGCGATCACCTCGTTGGCATTCATGTTCGAGCTGGTGCCCGAGCCGGTCTGGAACACGTCGATCGGAAAGTGCTCGTCGACCTCACCGGCTGCCACGCGCTCGGCGGCGGCGCGGATGGCCTTGGCGGACGCTTTGTCGAGGTGGCCCAGTTTGACGTTGGCGTCGGCGGCCGCCGATTTGATCAGGCCCAGTGCGCGGATGAACTCGCGCGGCAGGGTGAGGCCGGAGACAGGGAAATTGTCCACCGCGCGCTGGGTCTGCGCCCCGTAGAGGGCTTTGGCGGGGACCTTCAACTCACCCATGCTGTCACGTTCGGTGCGGAACCTTGTCATGCGGGAAGCTCCTGTGGGGATTCCCTTACATTAAGCCTCGCAAGCACCCATCGCCAGCCGTCTGGCTCCCGTCGGGCCGCCGCTAAGCGGTAGAGGCCCGTTCTGGCGGGAGCCCGCCTCCTGGCCGTTCGCGGTAACCGGACCCCACCACCCCGCCGGGTTATAATCTCCGGCTGCTCCCGCCAAGCCTCAGGAACACCCCATGTCCCACGCCACGCTGACCGCCCTCTCGCCGCTGGACGGCCGCTACGCCTCCAAGGTCGAGCCGCTGCGCCCGATCTTCAGCGAATTCGGCCTCATGCATCGCCGCGTACATGTGGAAATCCACTGGCTGCTGGCCCTGGCCGCGCATCCGGGCATCGTCGAGCTGCCGGCCTTTCCGGCCGACGCGGTAAAGACCCTGCTCGCCATCGCCGACGACTTCTCTATCGAAGACGGCGAGCGGATCAAGGCGATCGAGGCGACCACCAACCACGACGTGAAGGCGGTCGAGTACCTCATCAAGGAGAAGATCGGCAACGATCCCTCCCTCGCCCAGGCCAAGGAGTTCGTGCACTTCGCCTGCACCAGCGAAGACATCAACAACCTCGCCTACTCGCTGATGCTGCGCGACGCCCGAGAGTCGGTGCTGCTGCCGGCGCTGGATCAGGTCATCGCGAAACTCCGCGCACTGGCTCACGAACACGCCGGCCTGTCGCTGCTGTCGCGTACGCACGGCCAGACCGCCTCGCCCAGCACCATGGGCAAGGAAATCGCCAACGTCGTGGCGCGTCTCGAGCGCCAGCGCAAGCAGCTGGTCGCGATCGAGATCCCGGGCAAGATCAACGGCGCGGTCGGCAACTACAACGCGCACGTCATCGCGTACCCCGCGGTGGACTGGCCGGGTCTCGCCTCCCACTTCGTCGACGGTCTGGGTCTCACCTTCAATCCGTACACCACGCAGATCGAACCGCACGACGGCATCGCCGAGTTCGCCGACGTGCTGCGCCGGATCAACATCATCCTGATCGATCTCGCGCGTGACATCTGGGGTTACATCTCGCTGGGATACTTCCGCCAGGCACTGAAGGCGGGCGAAGTCGGCTCGTCCACGATGCCGCACAAGGTCAACCCGATCGACTTCGAGAACGCCGAAGGCAACTTCGGTCTCGCCAACGCCCTGCTCGGCCACTTCGCCGAGAAGCTCCCGATCAGCCGCTGGCAGCGCGACCTCACCGACTCCACCGTGCTTCGCGCGCTGGGCACGGCCTACGGTCACTCGCTGGTCGCCATCGAGTCGCTGCTCAAGGGCCTGGGCAAGCTCAACGTCAACGCCGAACGCGTCGCCGCCGACCTCGACAACAGCTGGGAAGTGCTGGCGGAGGCCGTGCAGACGGTCATGCGCCGCTTCGGCCTGCCGGAGCCGTACGAGCAGCTCAAGGCCCTGACCCGCGGCCAGGGGATTACGAAGGAGTCGATGCGCGCGTTTATCGCTGGCCTCGACCTGCCCGCCGACGCGAAGCAGGCGCTGGCTGAGCTGACGCCGGCCAGCTACATCGGACTGGCAGACAAGCTGGCCAAGGCGATCTGACTCAAGTAGCAAGAAGCAAGAAGCAAGAAGCAAAACGACAAGCCCGGCGCCGCCGGGCTTTTTTCGGTCAGCTTTTCAGAATTATTCGATGGACCACAGCGGTTGGCTACGGTAGCGTCACTGCATTGCGCTGTGAGCCCTCAAACTAAGGAGCGTGCATGAGAGGCAGGTTTATTGGCTTCGCCGCCGTGGCAGTACTCGCGGCATCGCTTCAGACGCATGCCGAGGATGTGAGCACCGCTCAATCAATTCGGCTCAAGGCCCCCAGGGGAATTTCCGACGCTTTCTATTCGTGCATTGGCAAAGCAGGATCCGACAAGGACAAGCTCAGCGACTGCATCGACGTCGAAAAGAAGGCCCAGGACGTTCGCCTCAACAAGGCATACAACTCGCTAATGGCTCATATCGACGAGAAGTCGAAAGCCAGTCTTCGGGCCGCGGAACGCGCATGGCTTGATTTCAACGAAAAGTCGATCACCGCGCAGACGAGTATCGGCGCATCCAGCCAGATCAACGATTTAGACGTAGCGGAATCGGAACTCTTCCGGTACTGCCTGCAGGCTAACACGCTTGAGCATTACCTTTTCGGTATCGGCTATTAGCTAAAACTTATCAAGGAGGATAATCCATGACGGAATCAACGCGTAGTTCGAGAGACCTGACGGGAGCCATGTACTTCGTCGTCGGACGGGGCACAGAGGGAGGCGTCGCATCCTACCGGCTGAGCGTCGCTGGCGTGAGCGATTCGCACTGGGGCGACGTCAGCTACGTAAAGCAGAATAGCGGTTACTCGATCGGTACGATTCAGGTCGACCTCGGCCAGCGTGGAACGTGGCCGGTCGGATCAATCGACGGCAGCGGCCGAAAAGATGCGCCAAGCTACGTCGATGCAGTTATAACGCAATCGGCCGCCTATGCCGAGACCCACCGCCTTGCGTTCCCAGAGAATCATGCCGCATTACGTTCGAATTTGCTGACGCATGGAAATGGAAAGCATGATCGGCCGACCTTATCATTCATCAGTAATGACACTCGAACCGTAGTCAACGAATGGGCGTCATCTGTCGACGGTAAGAAATGGATTCATGCCAACATTGACTATCCCCAGGTCAAGAATGCAACGGAGATAGCCACACGCATGGTCGATAGCGCTGGAGAAAGAATCTCCGAGGATCATCGACTTGAAACCGTGGCTATTCTGGCGAAAACGGCCAACCAGTTTCCCAGTCAGCTAAAGCAATTTCAGGTCGCTCTCGACCAGGGTGGGGGGTACGCAGAAGTGCTGAAGACGGCTGAGCAGATCAAGGAGAACTATGATTTCTATGACGGCGTGAAAGCAGCCGACATAGCCCGTGCGTACCAGAGTGCGCTTAATGAATACGAGCGAGGTGACGCACTGCGGCGTGCTGAGCAAAAGGTCGCGGATCGAAACTTCGACCCTTCCAGCCAAGGTGCCGATGACGACGTCAGGGAAGCGCTGCATGTCATTGGCGGTACATCTGCTGTGCATTCGACGCATGTGTCCGCCGTGCTTCGCGTCGGATCGCACGGCGCGGGGGTCACTGCGCTGCAGTCACAGCTAAACGAGCTGAGCACACCTTCAAATGACAATCTTGCCCTGCAAGTCGATGGTCACTTCGGGCCTGCCACGCAAGCAGCCATCGAGTCGTTTCAGCGCGACCACGGCATGTCGGTGGATGGAATCGCTGGCCCCAGGACGCTGGACGCTCTCGCCAACGAGATAGCATCAGCGCGCGAAATGTCACGCATGAGCCTGAGTGACATCCGCCATCCTGGTGTGTCGCTATATACCCAGGCACTGAATGGTGTACGAGGCATCGACGAGCAACGTGGCCGCATGACCGACCAGGCCAGTTGCAACTTAGCAGGGTCGTTGGCCGTAGCTGCGTGCTCCGAGAGGATGCATCGTATTGACCATGTAGTTATGAGCGACGACGGCGCCCGGGCCTACGCCGTCCAGGGAAATATCAATTCTCCGTTCAAGGTACACGCCAACGTTGACGTTGCTCAGGGCGTGAATACATCACTTGAACAGAGCGGCGAGGCGTTTGTTCAGGCGACCCAGCAGCAGGCGCAACAACAGCCGGTACAGCAGCAAACGCAAGACACGCCAGGCCTTCAACCGTCAAGGCATCGATAAGAGGCAGGGAGAAGCCGATTCACGGCAAACATCGATGCCGGGCGCCGCTTTCACTTACCCGACGTCGAACGGCGGTGGCGCTTGATGGCCGACTCAGCCTGGCAGGCTCATCAAAAGGCCCCGGTCCATTGTCGGCCCGGGGTCAGACAGGAACCTTGGCCGATGTTAACGACGCGAGTGATCGTCATCGCAGCGATGGTCGCGATCATCGCAATGACGATCACGATCGTCGTGGTAACCCGGACCACCGCGGTCTCCGTAGCCACCGTGGCGATGGTCGCGAATGATGCAGCCGCTCAGGGAGAAAGCGGAAAGCAGAACCAGTGCGATAAGCAGCGGACGTTTCATCAGAACCTCTTTCGATCGCGGCTTATTGCCTTGGACGTAACGTACGCGTGCGTCAATCAATGCGGGATGAAGCGCAGGAAGCGGTGTTCTGGCTTTTCGCGCGCAGGGCGCGCTCCTGCGACGCAGGCGCCGGCTGGGCGGTGACGCAGCGCGGAGGCGGGCTGCGCGGCTACAATGCCGGCCATGGCCATCCAGACCCCCACCCGTAAGCCCCTCCCGATCGAAGTGCGCGGCAGCGCCAGCCAGCCGCTTGGCATGAGTGCCGCGCAGTTTCTGCGCGATTACTGGCAGAAGCGTCCGCTGCTGATCCGTAACGCCTTCCCGGACTTCGAAGCGCCCATCGAGCCCAACGATCTCGCCGGCCTGGCCTGCGAAGAGGGGGTGCTCGCCCGCCTCATCATTCATGACGAAAAGCGTGACCGCTGGACGGTCAGGAGCGGCCCCTTCGAGGAAGCCGAATTCGGCAAGACGCCCAAGCGTGACTGGACCCTGCTGGTCCAGGATGTCGACAAGTGGGATGCCGACGTGGCGGGCCTGCTCGAGCACTTTGCGTTTCTGCCCAGCTGGCGCGTGGACGACGTCATGGTGTCCTATGCCGAGGACGGCGGCGGCGTCGGCGCGCACGTCGACCAGTACGACGTCTTCCTCATCCAGGGCATCGGTCAGCGCCACTGGGCGATCAGCGACGACCCGGACGCACCGCTCGACTTCCGCAACGACGTCGAGCTGAAGCAGCTGAAGGAATTCCTGCCGACCCACGAGTGGCTGCTCGAACCCGGCGACATGCTTTACCTTCCGCCAGGCGTGCCGCACGACGGCGTCGCCCTGGGCGACTGCATGACGTTGTCGGTCGGCATGCGCGCGCCCTCGCAGGCCGAGCTGACCGGCGACCTGGCCGACTTCCTCGCCGAACGCATGCCCGACGAGCTTCGTTACACCGATGCCGACCTGACCCCGGTCAAGCGCATCGGCGAGATCGACACGGCTGCGCTCAACCGCCTGCGTCAGGCCCTGCCCTTCGCCGCCGCGCTCGATCGTGACCTGCTGGCCGACTGGTTCGGGCGCTTCATCACCCGCTACCGCAATGCCCAGTCCCCCGCCGCGCCCCCGAAGGCGACCACCGTCGCCGCGCTGGACAAGGCACTGGCCGGTGGCTCGGGCCTGATCCGTCATCCCTACGCGCGGCTTGCGTGGGTGCGTGGCAAGAAGGACGCCACCCTCTATGTCAGCGGCAGTGCATACGCCTGCCCGGCCGACCTGGCCGAGCGACTGGCCACCGAGCGGGACGTACGCCTGCAGCGCGCGCCCTCGGCTGCCGAACGGGAGGTTCTGCTGGCTCTGGTCAACGACGGGGCGCTGGTCGTTCGCAAGGGTCGCTCCCGGTGAGCGGCGCGGCGGACACCGCGCTGATCGTCGAGGACCGTGCCGGTCTCGAGATCGCGCATGTCCGCCTGCTGACCCAGGCCCGCTACCGGGCCGCGATCTACCTGCCACGCATGGACGTCGGCATGCTGGACCATGAGACGATCCTCACGGAGCTTCGCCGCCTGGCCACCAGCGGGCGTCAGGCGCAGGTCCGGATCCTCACCCATGATGCCGAGCAGGCGCACCGCGAGGGTCACCGGCTGATCGCCCTCGCCCAGCGCCTCCCCACGGCGGTTTCCATCCGTGTGCCGACCGATGAAATCCACCTGGGCTACGCATCGGCGTTCATCTGCGATACGACAAGTGGCTACCTGTTCCGACCCGTCGCGAGTCGCTTCGAGGCACGCGGCGACCTCGACGCACCCGGTGAGACCTCTCGCCTGATGGCCTATTTCGAGGAAGTCTGGGAGCGGGCCGAGCCCGCGTGGCAAATAAGACCACTTGGGATCTAGCTGACATGAGAAACGTCGATTCAAGTTGGCGTGATGCCGCAGCACGGAGCTATACTTAACGGATTCTTATGCCGCGGCACGCCCTCGTGCGGCCAGCGGCAGCCCGTCCTTTTCGTGTGTGCCGGTGGTGACGTGAGCGCAAACCTGATCCGCGAGTTTTCCGAATCCTCCCAACTCGCCGGCGGTAACGCCGACTACGTAGAGCAAATCTACGAATCCTGGCTGGCCGATCCCGGCTCCGTCACGGCCGAGTGGGATGGCTATTTCAAGACGCTGAAGGGCCGCGAGGCCGGCGACGTCGCCCACTCCGCCGTGATCGCCCGCATCGAGGCCGCGCAGAAACAGCGTCGCTCCGCGGTCGCCGCACCCGCCGCCGGTTCCGCCGACGATGCCTATGCGCAGAAACAGGCCGGCGTCCTCCGCCTGCTGACAGCCTATCGCTCGCGCGGCCACATTTCCGCGCAGGTCGACCCCCTCGGCCTGACCGTCTCGGACGTCGACACCCCGGACCTCGGTCTTGCCTTCCACGGCCTATCCGACGCCGACCTCGGCACCGAATTCGACGCGGGCACCTTCGCCGGTGGCGGCCAGCGCATGACCCTGCGCGACCTGCTGGCGAAGCTCAAGCAGATCTACACCGGCACCATCGGCGCCGAGTTCATGTACATCTCCGACTACGACCAGCGGTCGTGGATCTACTCGCGTCTCGAGAAGGCCGCCGGTTCGCCGGGCCTGCAGAACGCCGAGAAGGTCCGCATCCTCGAGGCGCTCACCGCCGCCGAGGGTCTGGAACGTTACCTGCACACCAAGTACGTCGGCCAGAAGCGCTTCTCGCTCGAAGGTGGCGACAGCCTGATCCCGATGGTCGACGACGTCGTCCGTGCCGCCGGCGACAACGGCGTCAAGGAAGTCATCATCGGCATGGCCCACCGCGGCCGCCTCAACGTCCTGGTCAACATCCTGGGCAAGGCGCCCTCGCAGCTCTTCAACGAGTTCGAAGGCAAGTTCGAGCATGACGACAGCGCCATCCACACGGGTGACGTGAAGTACCACATGGGCTTCTCCACCGACGTCAAGACACCCAACGGCGGCGTCCACGTCGCGCTGGCGTTCAACCCGTCGCATCTGGAAATCGTCAACCCGGTGGTCGCCGGCTCGGTGCATGCGCGCCAGTCGCGTCGCCGCGATGTCGCGCGCGACAAATCGCTGGCCGTCCTGATCCACGGCGATGCCGCCTTCGCGGGCCAGGGCGTCAACATGGAGCTCCTGCAGATGTCGCAGGCGCGCGGTTTCGCCATCGGCGGCACCTTGCACATGGTGGTAAACAACCAGGTCGGCTTCACCACGTCCAAGCGCGAAGATTCGCGCTCCACGCTGTACTGCACCGATCTGGCCAAGATGGTCAACGCACCGGTGTTCCACGTGAACGGTGACGACCCGGAAGCGGTGATCCAGGTCACCCGCCTGGCTTACGAGTTCCGCAAGCAGTTCAAGAAGGACGTGGTCATCGACCTCGTCTGCTACCGCCGTCATGGCCATAACGAGGCCGACGAGCCGGCGGCGACCCAGCCGCTGATGTACCAGATCATCCGCAAGCGCCCGACCACGCGCGATCTCTACGCGCAATCGCTGGTCAAGTCCTCGACCATCGGTGCCGACGACGGCCAGAAGATGCTCGACGATTACCGCGCCCGCCTGGAAAAGGGCGAGCCGCTGATCGCGATCGATCCGAACCCGACGCGCGACATCCCGGTGGACTGGAGCCGTTTCCAGAACAACAAGCTGTCGATGTCGGTCGACACCGGCGTGCCGCGCGAACAGCTCGGCAAGGTGCTGGATGCGCTGCTCGACATTCCGTCCGACGTCACCCTGCACCCGCGCGTCGCCAAGATCTACGAAGACCGCCGCAAGATGGCCGCCGGCGAGCTGCCGGGTGACTGGGGCTTCGCCGAGAACCTCGCTTACGGCACGCTGATCGCCGAGGGCAACGACCTCCGCGTGGTCGGCCAGGACGCCGGCCGCGGTACGTTCTTCCACCGTCATGCCGTGTTGCACGACCAGAAGAGCGACGACACCTACCTGCCGCTGTCCAAGGTGCGCGCCGACGCCCGCGTCGACGTCATCGACTCGCTGCTTTCCGAAGAAGCCGTGATGGCCTTCGAGTACGGCGAAGCCACCACCTCGCCCGATCAGCTCACCATCTGGGAAGGCCAGTTCGGCGACTTCGCCAACGGCGCCCAGGTCGTCATCGACCAGTTCATCAGCTCCGGCGAAGCCAAGTGGGACCGCCTCTGCGGCCTGTCGCTGTTCCTGCCGCACGGTTATGAGGGCCAGGGTCCGGAGCACTCCTCCGCGCGCCTCGAGCGCTTCCTCCAGCTGTGCGCGCTGGACAACATGCAGGTCTGCGTGCCGACCACCCCGGCGCAGGCGTTCCACATGATCCGTCGCCAGCAGGTGCGCCCGGTGCGCAAGCCGCTGATCGTGATGACGCCCAAGTCGCTGCTGCGCCACAAGCTGGCCGTCTCCTCGCTGGACGAACTCGCCCACGGCCAGTTCAAGCTGGTGATCGGCGAGCATCGCGAGCTGGTCGCCAGGAAGGTCCAGCGCGTCGTGCTGTGCTCTGGCAAGGTCTATTACGACCTGCTCGAAGACGCCGAGAAGCGTGGCCTGACCGATGTGGCCATCGTCCGCGTCGAGCAGCTCTACCCGTTCCCGCGCCCGGAAGTCTCGGCCGAACTGGAAAAGTATCCTTCCGCGAAGGAAGTGGTCTGGTGCCAGGAAGAACCGATGAATCAGGGCGCCTGGTTCCAGATCCGTCATCACCTGCAGGCCTGCATCGGGTCGAAGCAGAGCCTGTCCTATGCGGGACGCTCGCGCTCGCCCTCGCCGGCCGCCGGTCACCTCAACACCCATATCGCCGAACAGACGGCGCTCGTCGAGCAAGCGCTCGTCGCGCCCGTCGGCACCGATCACGCAGCGGAGTAAGACAAGCATGTCCATCGAAGTCAAAGTCCCGGTCCTGCCGGAATCGGTCTCCGACGCGCTCATCGCCACCTGGCACAAGAAGGCCGGTGATGCGGTCAAGCGCGACGAGAACCTGCTGGATCTCGAAACCGACAAGGTCGTGCTCGAAGTGCCCTCGCCCGTCGACGGCGTGCTGAAGGAAATCAAGTTCGAGGAAGGCGCCACGGTCACCAGCAGCCAGGTCATCGCCGTGATCGAGGAAGGCGCCGCCGCTGCCGCACCCGCCCCGGCCGCCGCGCCGGCCGCCGCCGGAGCACCGAAGGCTGAGAAGACCGAAGCCGCCGCCGCGCCCCAGAGCGTCGACGAGCTGTCGCCCGCCGGCCGTCGCGTCGCCGTGGAAGAAAACATCGACCCGTCCAAGGTCGCCGGCACCGGCCGCGATGGCCGCGTGACCAAGGAAGACCTGGTCAACGCCGGCAAGGGTGGCTCCGCCGCTCCGGCCGCCGCCGCCGCTCCGGCCGCAAGGCCGACGCCGGGTTCGCGCCCGGAAGAGCGCGTCGCCATGACCCGCATCCGTACGCGCATCGCCGAGCGCCTGATGCAGTCGAAGAACTCCATCGCGATGCTCACCTCGTTCAACGAAGTGAACCTCGCCGAGGTGGTCAAGCTGCGTAAGTCGCTGGGCGAGCAGTTCGAGAAGGCCAACGGCGTCAAGCTGGGCTTCATGAGCTTCTTCGTGAAGGCTGCGACCGAAGCCCTCAAGCGCTACCCGGTGATCAACGCTTCGGTCGACGGGTCGGACATCATCTACCACGGCTACCAGGACATCTCCATCGCCGTCTCCACCGACAAGGGCCTCGTGACCCCGGTGCTGCGCGACGTGCAGGACATGTCGTTCGCCGACGTCGAGAAGGGCATTATCGGTTACGCCAAGAAGGCGCGTGACGGCAAGCTCGGCCTGGACGACCTTCAGGGCGGCACCTTCACGATCACCAATGGCGGCACCTTCGGTTCGCTGCTCTCCACACCGATCGTCAACCCGCCGCAGAGCGCCATCCTGGGCATGCACACGATCAAGGAGCGCCCCATCGTCGAGAACGGCCAGGTCATCGCCGCCCCGATGATGTACATCGCCCTGTCGTACGACCACCGGATCATCGACGGCCGTGACGCCGTGCTGTTCCTGGTCGACATCAAGAACCAGCTGGAAAACCCGCAGCGGATGCTGCTCGGCCTGTAATGATCGGCTGAACGTCACACGTGAAGGCGGGAGTCGAAAGACTCCCGTTTTCGTGTTCCGACCCCATATTGGGCGGTAGCCAACTACCGCAGAAACATCCGGAGCAAGAGCTATGAGCGACAAGTTCGACGTCATCGTCATCGGTGCGGGTCCCGCGGGCTATGTGGCCGCGATCCGCGCCGCGCAGCTGGGCCTGAAGACCGCCGTGGTCGACGCGTTCGTCGGCAAGGACGGCAAGGCCGCCCTCGGCGGTACCTGCCTCAACGTCGGTTGCATCCCGTCCAAGGCGCTGCTGGATTCGTCCAAGCAGTTCCACAACCTGACGCACAACTTCAAGGATCACGGCATCACCGCCGAGAATCCGAAGATCGACATCGGCACGTTCATCGGCCGCAAGGACAAGATCGTCAAGCAGTTCACCGGCGGCGTGACCATGCTGTTCAAGGCGAACAAGGTCACCTCGTTCTTCGGCAAGGGCAAGCTGCTCAAGGGCAACGAAGTCGAAGTCACCGGTAACGACGGCACGGTCTCGACCATCTCGGCGACCAACGTCATCCTCGCCTCGGGCTCGGTGCCCATCGAGCTGCCGTTCGCCAAGTTCGACGGTAAGCACATCATCGACAACGCCGGCGCGCTCGACCTGACCGACGTGCCGAAGCGCCTCGGCGTGATCGGCGCCGGCGTCATCGGCCTGGAGCTGGGCAGCGTGTGGAAGCGCCTCGGCGCCGAGGTCACCGTGCTCGAAGCGCTGCCGAAGTTCCTCGCCGTGGCTGACCAGGACATCGCCAAGATGGCCGCCCGCGAGTTCGCCAAGCAGGGCCTCGACATCAAGGTCAATGCCAAGGTCACCTCCGCCGAGGTCAAGGGCGACGAAGTGCACCTGGGCTACACCGACAAGGACGGCGCCGCGCAGTCGCTGGTCGTCGACAAGCTGCTGGTGGCCGTGGGCCGTCGCGCCTACACCGCCGGCCTGCTGGCAGACGATACGGGCGTGAAGCTCGACGAGCGTGGCCGCATCGTCGTCGATGAGCACAACCACACCGGTGTCGACGGTGTCTGGGCCATCGGCGATGCCGTGCGCGGCCCGATGCTGGCACACAAGGGCTCCGAAGAAGGCGTCATGGTCGCCGAGCTGATCGCCGGCAAGCCGGGTCACATCAACCTCGACACCGTCCCTTGGGTCATCTACACCGAGCCGGAAATCGCCTGGGTCGGCAAGACCGAAGAACAGCTGAAGGAAGAAGGCATCCCCTACAAGACGGGCGCATTCCCGTTCGCCGCCAACGGTCGCGCTGTCGCGATGAACGAGGGCATCGGCCAGGTCAAGATGATCGCCCACGCCGAAACCGATCGCATCCTCGGCGTCCACATGGTCGGCCCGGTCGTGTCCGAGCTGATCCATGAGTGCGTCGTGGCGATGGAGTTCAAGGGCTCGTCGGAAGACCTCGCCCGCATCGTCCACGCTCACCCGGCGCTGTCGGAAGTCGTGCACGAAGCCGCACTGTCGGTCGACAAGCGCGCTATCCACAAGGGCAACTAAGCCCGCGTGAAACGAGCCCGCCCCTGCGAGTAGCATGGGCGGGCTTTTTCGTTCCGGAAGCGGCGCCTTTGTAGGAGCGCGCCCCGCGCGCGATGGATGTCATCGCAAATCCCGTCGCGCGCGGGGCGCGCTCCTACAAATACGTTGGAGGCTTTTTTTATGCGTGACATCAAATCGCTGTGCGTTTACTGCGGATCCAACAGCGGATCGCATCCCGAATACACCGAGGCGGCCATCGCCTTCGGGACACGAATGGCGAAGGAAGGCATCGCCCTGGTTTACGGGGGCGGCAAGGTCGGCCTGATGGGTACCGTGGCCGACGCCGTGCTTGCCGCGGGCGGCCGTGTCGTTGGCGTCATTCCGCGCCAGCTGGTCGAGAAAGAAGTCGCGCATACGGGCCTCTCCGAGCTGCAGGTGCTCGAGACCATGCACGAGCGCAAGACGCGTATGTACGAACTGTCCGATGCCTTCGTCGCCCTGCCCGGCGGCTTCGGCACGATGGACGAGATGTTCGAGATGCTGACCTGGGCGCAGCTAGGTCTGCACAGCTATCCCTGCGCCTTCCTCAACGTGCGTGGCTTCTACTCGCACGTGTCGGCGAGCATGGACCACATGGTGGCCGAAGGCTTCGTCAGGCAGAACCAGCGCGAGCAGGTCTGGTTCGGCGACAGCATCGACGCGCTGTTCGACTGGATGAAGCACTACGAGTCGACCTACACACCCAAGTGGATCACCAAAGACGCCGTGTAGGAGCGCGCCCCGCGCGCGAAAGCCCCAAGCAGCCACCGCCAGGAAAGACGCCGCCGATGCCCCTCATGAAAGCCTTCCGCATCCACAGCGACGACACCGGCTATCGCGCCGGCGTCGAAACCATGGACACCGAAGCCCTGTCACCCGGCGAGGTACTGGTCAAAGCCGAGTGGTCCTCGGTGAACTACAAGGACGCCCTCGCCGGCACCGGTAAGGGAAAAATCCTGCGCACGTTCCCATTGAACGGCGGCATCGATGTCGCCGGCACGGTCGTCGCATCCACCGACACCCGCTTCAGAGAGGGTGACAAGGTGCTTGCTACCGGCAGCGGCCTCTCCGAGACCCGCGACGGCGGCTACGGCGAATACGTCCGGCTTCCGGCCGATCTGACCATTCCCCTTCCCGCCACACTGACCACGCGCGAGGCGATGATCCTGGGCACCGCCGGCTTCACCGCCGCGCTGGCGCTGCTGCGCATGACCGACAACCGGCAGACGCCGGACCTCGGCCCGATCGCCATCACCGGTGCCACGGGCGGCGTAGGCATGCTCGGCATCGATATCTTCACCCGGGCCGGCTATCAGGTGCACGCGATCAGCGGTAAAGCCGACCGCTTCGACTTCCTGCGAGGGCTCGGGGCGGTCGATTGCCTCGATCGCCACGCACTGAGCTTCAGCGGCAAGCCCATGGAATCGGCAAAATACGGCGGCCTGCTCGACAACGTCGGCGGCAAGACCCTGGCCGGCTTCCTTCCGATGATCGCGTCCTACGGCAACGCGGCGATCTGCGGCCTTGCTGGCAGCCCCGACCTCGCGACGACGGTCATGCCTTTCATCATTCGCGGGGTCAGCGTGCTGGGCGTGGCGTCCGCGGGTACGGGCCGGGCCATTCGCGATGAGGTATGGCAACGCCTGTCCAGTGACTGGAAACCACGCCATCTCGACACCATCTGCACGAAGGAGCTGGCACTTGAAGACGTGGCGAGCGTTTTCGACACCATGCTCGAGGGCGGTTCCTTCGGTCGAACCGTGGTCAGGATTGGCGGTTAAGTCGCTGTCCCGGAAGGTTTACGCCGCCGCACCATTGATACGGGCGCAGCGGTCGGTAGAATGGCGCATCGCCAGAGGCGCAACGCGCGACAGAATTACGTCGCCGTGGTTATCGAAGACGTTCGCCCGGATGGCGCACGTCACCAAGGAAAACGCATCGGGCATCGACCCGGGGGAAAGTGAATGGCTCGCATCCTGATCGTCGACGATTCGCCGTCGCAGTTGCTGGGAATCAAGCGCATCGTCGAGAAACTGGGCCACGAGGCCATCACCGCCGAAGACGGCGCCCAGGGCGTCGAAGTGGCCAAGCGTGAAATACCCGACCTCATCCTGATGGACGTCGTCATGCCCAACCTCAATGGGTTTCAGGCCACGCGCACCATCAGCAAGGAAGAAACGACCAAACACATCCCGATCATCCTGGTGACCACCAAGGATCAGGACACCGACAAGGTGTGGGGCCTGCGCCAGGGCGCGCGTGCTTACGTCGTCAAGCCGATCAAGGAAGACGAGCTGGTCGCGGCTCTGAAAGAGCATCTGCCAGGCTGATCCAGCCTGACGGCTGTCGAGCGGGTCTGCTCAAGGAGGTTGGCTCCGTTGGGAGCCAACCTCGTTGGCGTAAAAGCAGCCCGCGAAGGTCTTACCCCTTCCGCGGATCGAACCCCGCGAACGCATCCTTGAACTCCGCATAGGCCGCCTGCTCTTCATGAGTCTCAGGCACCGGCACGCGTATCTCCAGCACGACGATCTGGTCACCCGGCTCCGAACCCGGCAACCCACGACCCTTCAGCCGCAGCTTGCGGCCCGACTGCGAGCCCGAGGGAATGCGCAGGTCCACGTGACCGCCCAGCGTCGGCACGGGCACCGTGGCACCCAGCGCGGCCTCCCAGGGCGTAATCGGCAGCGTATGCGTGACCGTCCGCCCGTCCAGCCGGAATCGCGCGTCGTCCCGGATGCCGATCTCCAGCAAGAGGTCGCCTGACGGGCCACCGCCCATACCCGGGTGACCCTGCCCGCCGAGCCGGATGGTCTGCCCCGGCGTGATACCCGCCGGAATCTTTACCTCGAGCACGCGCTCGCCGCCGTTGGAATCGTTGAGCACGACCCGGGTCTTGCCGCCGTTGAAGGCGGTCTGCAGATCGGTCTCGATCCGCGCCTGGATGTCACGCCCGCGACGGGCCTGACTCTGCTGCTGACCACGACCGCGACCCGCGCCGCCGAACAGGCTCTCGAAGAAGTCGCTGAAGTCGCCGTTGCCGCGGCCGCCCATGTCGCCGAAGTCGAACCCACCACCACCCTGACCAAAGCCCGGCGGCGGACGGAACTGCTCCCCCTGGCGATAGCCGCCGGCGCGGAACTGGTCGTACTGACGACGTTTCTCGGGATCCTTCAGGGCCTCATTGGCCTCGTTGATCGCCTTGAACTTCTCTTCGGCACCCGCCTCTTTGTTCTTGTCCGGGTGGTATTTGCGGGCAAGCTTGCGGTACGCCGCCTTGATCTCGGCGTCGGTCGCGTCGGGCTTGACCCCTAATGCTTCGTAGTAATCCTTGAACTCCACAGGCTCTCCCGGGCTTGTGTCGACACCATTAAAACGAAATGCCCGCGGCGGACAGCGTCCACCGCGGGCCTGACCTGCAAGCTTAGAGCGAATCAGCCCACGGCGTTAACTACAATACGCCGAGGAGCGCTTTCCGCCTTCTTCGGGATGGCGATTTCCAGCACACCGTTGCTTCCCGACGCGGTAATACCTTCGGCATCGGCGCTTTCCGGCAAGGTGAAGCTACGCTTGAATGCACCCGCGGTCCGCTCGACCCGGCTGAACTTGCCCTCGGTCTCACTGGCGAATGCCTTGCGCTCGCCCTTGATGCTGAGCACGTTCTTTTCCATCTGGATGTCGATGGCGGCCAGATCCACACCCGGCACATCGGCAAGGATCAGGAAGCGACCGGCTTCCTCACGAATGTCGACACGCGGCGCCCACGCGCTCTCGGCCTGGCTGGCCGGCGCGGCAATTTCGTTGCCGAAGAGGTGATCGAAGACGTTGCGGACATCGCTGGCGAACACCGGCGCACGACGGAACGACACCTGACGAAGCTGGTTCATCTGTTTGACTCCCAAGAAGTTTTTCGGCCCGTGGCCGTCTGCGAAGAAAGATATGACCGACCCGGCGCGATTCAAGAGGGCGACGGTCGCGGTTGCCGTCGCTTCAGGGAAATGGCCTTCACGTACACTCGGGGCTTTCCTCCACGAAGGACCTTGCCATGACCATCGCAGTTGGCGACCGCATCCCCGAGGGCACCCTTACCGTCTTCAAGGAAGGTATCGAAACCGTGACCAGCACCGACGTGCTCGGCCAGGGCAAGGTCGTTTTGTTCGCCGTCCCTGGCGCCTTTACTCCCACCTGCTCGAACAAGCACCTGCCCGGCTACATTCAGCACATGGAAGATTTCCGCGAGCGCGGGGTCAAGGTCGCCTGCCTGTCGGTGAACGACGCTTTCGTGATGCACGCCTGGGGCGAGTCGCAGGGCGTCCCCGAGGACCTGGTGATGCTGGGCGATGGCAATGCCACGTTTGCGCGAGCGCTGGGCCTGGAACTCGATGGCACGAAGAACGGCATGGGCATTCGCGCGAAACGATTCGCCATGTACATCGAAGACGGCGTGGTGAAGGTGCTCAATGTCGAGGCACCGGGCGAGTTTCGGGTGTCGACGGCCGAGACTGTCCTGGCCGCGATCGACGCCTGAGCGTTGTGGCGTAAGCCGCGTCCTGCGCACGGGCTCGGCTTCGCCGTCGCGTGGGCTGTTCGCGCTGAGGGATGGGCGCCGTTGGGTGCCATTCTCGTCGCTAAGTCCTCCTTCGGCCTACGCCTACGTGCGGAAGCGCTCCGAGAACGACACCCAACGGCGCCCTCCAACCCATGAGGGTGCGGAAAGGAACGCGACAAGCAAAGCGCTGCGTGAAGTGTCGCCGCGCAGCTCCGCTCGCCTCCCAACCCGCCGCATCGTCGGAAGGGAGTCGTCGGCTGCCGTTTCGTGGAGCGATTCCGCACGTAGGCGAAGGCCGGAGGAGGACTTAGCGACAGGAAACGGCAGCCGACGACTCCCCCGCCTCGACGCGCGAAAAAAAACCCCGCGTCTCCGCGGGGTTCTTCTTTTAGCCTTCCGTCGGCTCAGTCGGCTCGTCCGGGTCGCCCTCACCCGTCGGCCCACTCTCCACCGGCGGCAGATCGGCCGCGACGTCACCGTCAACCGTCACGTCACCCTCGCCTTCGATCTCGAGCTCTTCCTCGGCCTCGAGACGGACGATACCGATCAGGGTCTCGTCCTTCGGCAGCTTGATCAGCGTGACGCCCTGCGTGTTACGGCTGAGCTGGGAGACTTCCGAGACGCGCGTACGCACCAGCGTGCCCTGGTCGGAGATCAGCATCAGCTGCTGGGCCTCGGTGACCTGCGTGGCGGCGACCAGCTTGCCGTTGCGCTCGGAGCACTGGATGCCGATGACACCCTGAGTGCCGCGGCCCTTCTTCGGGAACTCCTCGAGCACGGTCCGCTTGCCATAGCCACGCGCCGTTGCCGTGAGGATATCGCCCTCGCCCTTCGCGACGATCAGCGAGACGACTTCGGTGTCTTCGGCCAGACGCATGCCGCGCACGCCGGTGGCCGTACGGCCCATCGAGCGTACGGTGCCCTCGTCGAAACGCACGACCTTGCCGTTGGACGCGAACAGCAGCACGTCGCTTTCGCCCGAAGTCATGGCCACGTCGACCAGTGCATCGCCCTCATCGAGGTTGATCGCGGCCTTGCCCTTCTGCAGCTGGAACGCGAATTCCGTGAGTGGCGTCTTCTTGACCGTACCGTTGCGGGTGGCAAAGAACACGAAGCAGGTCGGGTCGTAATCGCGCACCGGCAAGACGGCCTGCACCTTCTCGCCCTCACCCAGCGGCAGCAGGTTGACGATGGCCTTGCCACGCGCGCCAGGACCGGCTTCCGGCATCTGGTAGACCTTGAGCCAATAGACGCGACCGGTGCTGGTAAAGGTGAGCAGCGTGTCGTGCGTGTTGACCACCCACAGCTGCTGCACCACGTCTTCGTCTTTCAGCGCCGAGGCCGAACGACCCTTGCCGCCACGCTTCTGCGCCCGGTACAGGCTCGCAGCCTGACGCTTGATGTAGCCGGTGTGCGACAGCGTGACCACGACGTCTTCCGGCGCGATCAGGTCGAGGACGTTGAGGTCCTCCTGCGAGTGCTGGATCTCGGTGCGACGGGCGTCGCCGTAATCCGTGCGGATCTGCTCGAGCTCGCCACGAATGACTTCGAGCAGCACCGCCGGGTTTTCGAGAATCTCGATGAGGCCACGGATGGCTTCGAGGATTTCCTTGTATTCGTCGGAGAGCTTTTCCTGCTCCAGACCCGTGAGGCGATGCAGACGCATCTGCAGGATCTCCGTCGCCTGGGCTTCGGACAACTGGTAGCCGTCGTCACGCAGTCCATCGCGCGGATCCATGTCTTCCGGACGCGACGATGCCGCACCGGCGGCATCGAGCAGCGCCTTGACCAGACCCGGCTCCCAGCGACGGGCGACCATACGCTCGCGTGCTTCGGTCGAGGAAGCCGACGTGCGGATCAGTTCGATCATTTCGTCGATGTTGGCGAGCGCGACCGTCAGGCCTTCGAGGATATGCGCGCGCTGACGCGCCTTGCGCAGATCGAAGATGGTGCGACGGGTGACGACTTCGCGGCGGTGACGGATGAACGCCTCGAGGATGTCCTTGAGGTTGAGCAGCTTCGGCTGGCCATCGAGCAGCGCGACCATGTTGATGCCGAACGTGACCTGCAGCTGCGTCTGCTGGAACAGATTGTTCAGCACGACGTCGGCCATCGCGTCACGGCGGATCTCGATGACCACGCGCATGCCGTCCTTGTCGGACTCGTCGCGCAGCTCGCTGATGCCTTCGAGCTTCTTTTCCTTGACCAGCTCGGCGATCTTCTCGATCAGACGCGCCTTGTTGACCTGGTACGGCAGCTCGTGGATCAGGATCGTCTCGCGGCCGTTGGCCTCGGTCTCGATCTCGGCGCGGGCGCGCACGAGGATGCGGCCACGGCCGGTACGGTAAGCCTCGACGATGCCCGACGAGCCGTTGATGATGCCGGCGGTCGGGAAATCCGGGCCCGGAACGAAGGTCATCAGCTCGTCCACACCGAGCGAGGGATCCTCGATCAGTGCGAGTACGGCGTTGATCACCTCGGTCATGTTGTGCGGCGGGATGTTCGTCGCCATGCCGACGGCGATACCGGCCGAACCGTTGACGAGCAGATTGGGCACGCGCGCGGGAAGGACCAGCGGCTCGCTTTCGCTTTCGTCGTAGTTAGGCCCGAAATCGACGGTCTCCTTGTCGATGTCGGCCAGCAGCTCGTGCGTGAGGCGCGACATGCGCACCTCGGTGTATCGCATGGCTGCGGCGTTGTCGCCGTCGACCGAACCGAAGTTACCCTGGCCGTCGACCAGCATGTAACGCAGCGAGAACGGCTGAGCCATACGGACGATGGCGTCGTATACCGACGAATCGCCATGAGGATGGTATTTACCGATCACGTCACCGACGACGCGCGCCGATTTCTTGTAAGCACGGTTCCAACCGTTACCGAGTTCGTTCATGGCGAACAGAACGCGTCGATGCACCGGCTTCAGGCCGTCGCGGACATCGGGGAGTGCGCGGCCGACGATGACGCTCATGGCGTAATCGAGGTAGCTCTGACGCATCTCGTCTTCGATGTTGACGCGGATGATTTCTTTGGCGAGTTCTGCCATCAAACGGCTTCCTGGATGTCCATCAAAATGCCCCCGTCGCCCGCATGTGTCGCGGTATGGCGACGCGGTCGACCCAACCCATCGATGATATCACAACCGAAGCCGAAAAGACAGCGAAAAACGGCGTAAAAACAATGACTTACGTAAGTGTTTTCGGCGCACGGAAAACCAGGGTCCTGGCGAACAGATAATTCGCCGCCGCCCCTGCCGCGGAGCCGAACGCGACAGCCACCGCCGGCCACGGGCGAAGGCCCGGAAACGCCTGCAGCACCAGCAGATACACGCCGTTGTTGATCACCGCGCCGACGGCCATCAAAGCCATCCAGTGCAGCCATTCCGCGCGTGCCGTGCGACCGGAATCGCGATGCGCGAAGGTGTGCCGGCTGTTCCACCACCAGGTGAACGTCGCGGCGGACAGGAACGACACGATGCGTGCCGTGTAGACGTTCCAGCCGACGAAGCCGACCAGTGCCTGCGCCATGCCCGCGTCGACGCAGAGACCGAGCACACCGCCCGCCGCGAACAGAGCGACTTCGCGGCGGATGTGCTTCACGGAAACAGGATCCGCATCTGCTCTTCGTCGGGCCTCAGGATCACGCCGCGCTCGGTGACGATCGCGTCGATCAGCTCGGCGGGCGTCACGTCGAACACGGGGTTCCAGGCGTCCGCACCTTCAATGACGGTGCGCGTGCCGGACATCGACAGGAGCTCGGCCGCATCGCGCAGTTCGATCTCGATATCGTCGCCGTTGGCCGTCGCCATGTCGACTGTCGTCGACGGTGCCACCACCATGAACTTGACGCCATGATGCCGCGCCGCGATGGCCAGCTGGTAGGTACCGATCTTGTTGGCCGTGTCGCCGTTGGCCGCGATGCGGTCGGCGCCGACGATCACCCACTTCACCTTGCCGTCCTTCATCAGGTGCGACGCGGCGGAGTCGGCGATCAGACGTGCGGGGATGCCGTCCCGAACGAGTTCCCACATGGTCAGGCGGGCACCCTGCTGCCACGGCCGCGTTTCACCGGCGTAGACCTGCTCGATCTGGCCGGAAGCGACGCCGGCGCGAATGACGCCGAGCGCCGTGCCGTAGCCGGCCGTCGCGAGAGAACCCGTGTTGCAGTGCGTGAGTACATGCGACCCGGGCTCGATCAGCGCAGCGCCGAGTTCGCCCATGTGACGATTGGCGGCGAGATCCTCGTCCTGAATGGCTTGCGCCTCGCGTTCGAGTGCGTCCGTATCGGCCCCATCGAGGATGCACCGGTTCATGCGATCCAGCGCCCACATCAGGTTCACCGCCGTGGGCCGCGCGGCGCGCAGAGTCGCCAGGGCCGTGGGCAGGTCTTCGCCGGCCTTCGCCGCCAGTACGACACCCCAGGCGGCCGCGATGCCGATGGCCGGCGCACCGCGCACGGCGAGGTCGCGAATGGCCGTGGTCACCTGATCGGACGTCGTGCTGTCGAACCAGATTTCCTCGGCGGGGAGGCGGCGCTGATCGAGCAGGCGCAGACGGTCGCCGTGCCACTGCACGGCGCGAATGGAGTCATGGGAGGCGGTCGTATTCATCGCAGCATTATCGCATTCCCACCGGCCGGACGGAGCCAGCGCGGGAAACCTGCGCAGTCGCCACCCGGGTCGTGCGCCGACCGGGAGGACTCAGCGATCCGCCAGCCACTCATGAATGGCCGGGGGCACCAGCTTCTGCGCGCGGCCCGACACGTAGATACCGATGTGACCGCCCTGGAAGGCCAGCGCCGTGTAATCGGTGCTTCCGATCGCGTCCCCGAGCGGTTTCGATGCGGCAGGCGGCACGAGGTGATCCTGCTCGGCGTAGATGTTCAGCACGGGCTGAGTGATGTTTTTCAGGTCGATGCGGTGGCGGCCGACCTTCGCCTCGCCCTTGATCAGAAGGTTCTTCTGGAAGAAGTCGCGCGCGAACTCGCGGAAGGCCTCGCCCGCCTGATCCGGCGAATCGAAGATCCACTTTTCCATGCGCAGAAAATTTTCGACTTCCTGGGGATTATCGAGGACGTCGACCAGGCCCACGTATTTCTGCTGATTGAGCCGCACGGGTTTCAGCGTCAGGTAGGCGAAGTTCATCAGGTCGGCGGGGATGTTGCCCATCGTGTCGACGAACAGGTCGATGTCGACGTTACGCGCCCAGTGCGACAGCATGTTGTCCGGCGTATGGAAGTCCACCGGCGTGACCATGGTGACGAGGTTGCGGACCTTTTCCGGATGCAGCGCGGCGTAGCAAAGAGAGAACACCCCGCCCTGGCAGATGCCGAGCAGGTTCAGCGATTCGTCGCCATGGCGGTCGCGAACCGCGTCCACGCAGCGATCGAGGTAGCCGTCGATATAGTCCTCGAGGGTGAGCCAGCGATCGGCGCCGTCGGGGTAACCCCAGTCGATGAGGTAGACGTCTTCTCCCTGATCGAGCAGGTTGCGCACCATCGAGCGGTCTTCCTGCAGGTCGACCATCCACGGCGTGTTGACCAGCGCATAGCAGATCAGCAGCGGCGTTTTCGCGGTGGGCTTCTTCTCACCCCTGAAGTGCCAGACGGTGAGCTTGTCTTCGGTATAGACGGCTTCGCGCGGCGTCGTACCCAGTTCGATGGGGCCGACATGTCTGAGCGTTTCCATGCCGGCTTCGAGCTTGCGGCGGAACGCATCGACCTCGGCCTGTGCGCGGGCGGGATCGAACGAGAACGGGTTATCGGTCATCGGCTGCCGCCCCGGGAGGTGGCTTTCCTGGCCGTGACTTTTTTAGCGGCGGCTTTTTTAGCTGCGACTTTCCGGGATGCGGTCTTTGAGGGCGCGGTCTTCGAGGGTGCGCCCTTTGAGGGCGCCGTCTCCACGGGTGCGGATGTCCTGGGCTCGGCCTTCTTCGGCTCACCACCGCGCAGCGATGCAATCTCCGCCTTCAGCGCCTCGACTTCAGCCGCCACGCCCTGCAACTGACGCAGTTCACGACGCACCGCCTGCAGCCGCTCGCCGAGACGATCGACCTCGGTTCGCGTGGGCATGCCCGTCTGTACCGCAAAGCGCTCGACCTGCTTCTGTTGCAGCAGCCTGAGGCGCATCTGCGCATTCACCACGGACGCATAAACGTCCTTGAATTCTTCCGACAGCGCAGCCTCACCGTAACTTTCCTCGGCGAGGTTCACCCAGCGGTCGTATACCGAGCGCATGGAGTCCGCGTCCGTCGGCGGCGCCTGCTCGCGGAGCGCCGCGCCGGCGCGATCCTGCACACCCTGCAACAGCGTCTGGTAGCGCTGGTAATGTTCCGCGTAGTCGATCCAGGCGCGCAGCAAGGCCTGCTGTTCTTCCTGCTGTTCACGCGTCAGGCCGAAGGCGGGCATCGACAGCGTTTCACGCGCGACGCGCGCCCAGTCATCGAAGTTCTGCGTACCGGGCTGGGCGGAAGCGCCGGGAGGCGCGCCATAGCCGAACGGTCCCGTTCCGGCGGCGCCTGCGGCGAACGGTGGCATGCCCGGACCGCCTGCGCCGTAAGGCATGGGACCCGGTCCCGTGGCGCCGAAGGGCGGCATGCCGCCCATGGGAAACGGCGGCGCACCGGCGGGCTCGCCCGACGTGAACGAACGCATCCAGTCACCGTAGCCGCCCAGACCGCCAAACATGCGGCTCATGATGTCGGCAGGAGGCACTCCGGGAGCGGTATCGCCCTTGGGATCGAACTGACGGGACCACGCCTCCAGGCCGTCGCGCACGAGGGCCTGGTACTGGTCAATGAAATCGTGGGGTTTATCGGCCATGGGTCTATGTTACGGCACCCGTCGGGCCGCTGCGCCCCGGATCAGGGGGCGATCGTGAACACCGCCTCCTGTTCGGCCCGCGAGCTGCCACCGACCCATACCGTGTACCGGGTCGCCTCGACCACCTGCCTGCTTCTCGCATTCCAGAAGGACAGCTCCGGGAAGCCGAGCTGGAAGGACACCCGCTTCGACTCACCCGGCTGCAGGGGCACCCGTTGGAAGCCCTGCAGCCCGCGCACCGGCTGGGAAACACTGGCGCCGACGTTGCGCACGTAGAGCTGCGCCACCTCCGTCGCAGCACGACGACCCGTGTTCGTCACCGTGGCCGTCACGGTGACGAGGTTTCGCGCATCGGACCGATTCGCCTCCGCCAACGGCACGGACGCGCGCGAGACGCGGACGTCCGAATAACTGAACGTCGTGTACGACAGGCCGTGACCGAACGGATAGAGCGCATCGTTGGGTGCGTCGATATAACGCGATACGTAGGTCGTGTCGTGCGAGGGTGGCAGATGCGTATCGATATCGCCTGCGGGACGCCCGGTCGGCAGTGCGTTGTAATACAGCGGCTCCTGCCCTTCCGTGTACGGGAAACTCATGGTCAGCTTGCCGCTCGGTACCACATCGCCGAACAGTACATTGGCCACCGCGTTACCCGCCTCGGCACCCGGGAACCACACCGCCATGATTGCCGGTACATGCGCGTCTGCCCAGGCAAGTACGAGCGGCCGCCCGGAGAACGCCAGCAGCACGACGGGCTTGCCGGTGGCGACCACCTGCTCGAGCAACTTCTGCTGATTGCCGGGCAGCCCGAGGTGCGCGCGGGCGCCGGCTTCACCACTCATGTCGGCGGCTTCACCGAGTGCCATCACGACCACGTCCGCTTGCGCGGCGGCCTTGAGCGCCTCGGCAAAACCGGCGTCGGAATCGTCGTCGATCCCGGTCCCCTTCGCGTAGATCAGCTCGCCGCCCTGCGCTTTCATCCGGCCGGCGAGCCCCTTGCGTACCGTGGTGAAGTCATCGAACGTGCGCGCCCCACCCCACGGGCCCTGCATCTCGCTGACCGCATCCGCCAACGGACCGATCAACGCGACCTTTCGCGCACCGGGACCGAGCGGAAGCAAGGGCGCGGTACCCACGCGGTCGTTCTTCAGCAACACGAACGACTCCTCCGCCGCACGGCGCGCCAATGCGTGGTTGGCCGCCGCGGGCGCCTTCAGCTCAACGGTGCGTGCATAGGGATGCTCGAAAAGACCCAGCGCGAACTTCACCCGCAGGACGCGACGCACCGCCTCGTCGACTGTCGCCATCGAGAGCTTGCCCTGCTCCAGCAAGACCGGAATCTGGGTGTCGTAGTAATGGCTCATCATGTCCATCTCAACACCCGCCTCGAGCGCCTTGCGCGCCGCGGCAGCCGCATCGGACGCGACGCCGTGGTGAGTCAGTTCCATGATCGCCGTGTAGTCGCTGACCACGAAGCCGTTGAAGCCCCACTCCTTCCGCAGCACGTCGGTCATGAGGTAGGGATCGGCGGTGGCCGGCACGCCGTTCAGCGCGTTGAACGCACTCATCATCGTCGCCGCACCCGCTTCGACCGCCGCGCGATACGGCGGCAGATATACCTGGCGCAGGCGTACGTCGGACATGTCCGTCGTGTTGTATTCCCGACCCGCTTCGGCGGCACCATACGCGGCAAAGTGCTTTACCGAGGCGGCCACGCTATCCGGGCTCGCCAGGTCATCACCCTGATACCCGAGGATGTACGCGCGCGCCATGGCGGAGCCCAGGTAGGCGTCCTCTCCCGCGCCTTCCGCCGAACGCCCCCAACGCGCATCGCGCGAGATATCGACCATGGGTGAGAACACCCACTTCACCCCGCCGCCGGTCGCTTCCAGCGCAGCCATCCGCGAGAGGTCCTGCACGAGCCGCGGATCCCATGTCGCCGACAGTGCGAGAGGGATGGGATAGATGGTGCGGTAGCCGTGGATGATGTCCGCGCCGAACAATAACGGGATGCCAAGACGGCTTTTCAGAGCGGCCTCCTGAAAAGGCCGCGTCTTTTCCGCGCCGACCAGATTGAGTACCGATCCCAGCTGGCCTCGGCGCGCCAATGCCATCGCGTCGACCTGCGTACGCGTTTCGGGATTGGGCGCGAAGGCGTCGTTATCGCCGCCGGCCGACGCGCCCTGGGCCGCGTACTGGACCAGCTGACCGATTTTCTCCTGCAACGTCATACGCGCGAGGAGTGCGTCGACCTTGTTCCCGATATCGGGCGAGGCGATCTGCGCATTGGACGGCCTTGCAGCCATGTCCGCAGGCAGCGCCGTGTCGGCCGCGACGGGTGCCGTGGCGGTACCGAGCAACGCGACGCAGAGAGTGAGGCGAACGGTGTAAGGCATGACGGCTCCGGAAACGATAACCGCCCGAGACTGCCAGCGAAACGTTTACATCGCCATCGGTGCGCGTCGCGGATAAGCGAATTCAGCGCGCCCCAAAACCCTCGAGAAACAGATCGACCCGATGTGCGGTCCGCGCCTTCACGGACGCATCCTGCTCGACGGCGAGCGAGATGGCCATGATCACGCAGACCAGATCGCCGATGGTCACGTCCGGGCGCATGACGCCCGTCTGCTGCGCCCAGAGGAGCAGCCGGCACCCTTCCGCCGTGCTCGCGTGGCATCCCGGCGTTTCGCTTCGCAGCACCGCGCCCAGCGTTGCCGCCAGTCCCCGGTAGTGCGTCGTATGAGCGACGAGTTCGGTGACAAACATCCGGATGGAGGCCATGGGGCCGAGCTCGTCACGCTGACGGCTGGCATCGGCGATCGCCAGAAGACGCTCGTCACTCATGGCCGCGAGAAGGTCTTCCCGGGTGGGGAATCGACGGTAGAGCGTACCGATGCCGACGTTGGCGCGCCTGGCGACCTCCTCCAGCGAGGCATCCGCACCGCGCTCCACGAAGACGGCTTCGGCGGCCTCGAGAATCCGCGCACGGTTACGGGCCGCATCCGCGCGCAGCGGTGCCTCGTCACTGACCATCTTGTTGTTCATCGACGCCCTCGATTGCAAAGCGGATGATGCCTCCATATAGTAAGTGGAGCAATCCTCCACTTATACAAGGATCAGATATGGCAACGCGGTTTGAGAACAAGGTCGTCGTCATCACGGGCGGCAGCGAGGGCATCGGTCTCGCCACGGCGCGGCAGTTCGCCGCCGAGGGCGCGAAGGTCTATATCACCGGACGCCGGCAGGACCGTCTCGACGAGGCGGTGGCCACGATCGGCCACGGGGCGGTCGGCGTCCAGGGCGACGCCTCGAACCTGGACGATCTCGACCGGCTATACGACCGGGTGAAGCGGGACCACGGCACGCTGGACGTCGTTTTCGCGAACGCCGGCGTGGCGGAAGTCGAACCGCGACCCGTGGGATCGATCGACGAGGCGGGCTTCGATCACGTCTTCGGGCTCAACGTGCGCGGCCTGCTCTTCAGCGTGCAGAAGGCGCTTCCCCTGCTGCAGGACGGTGGCGCGATCGTCCTCAACGGCTCGGTTGCCGGCAGCAAGGGTTTCCCGGGCCAGTCGCTGTACAACGCGAGCAAGGCGGCGGTCCGGTCGTTTGCGCGCAGCTGGACGACAGACCTGAAGGACCGGGGCATCCGGGTGAATGTCGTGTCGCCAAGCGGCACCGAGACGAAGCCGATGCGTCGCTATCTTGAGGCACGCCCCGGGGTCGAGGACATCATCAACCAGATGGTGCCGATGGGACGTCTGGGGCAGCCGGATGAGGTGGCACGGGCGGTGCTTTTCCTGGCGTCCGGCGAGAGCAGCTATATCGCCGGCACGGAATTGTTTGTCGATGGGGGGTCGATGGCGGTGTGAGGCTCGGCGTCGCCGCTTTGTTGGCTTTTCGCGCGCGGGGCGCGCTCCTACCATGGCGCCATGCATGTGACAAAAAAAACGGCGCCTTTCGGCGCCGTTTTTTACACGCACGGGGCGATGAATCAGCCCGTGACGTTTTCATCTTCGGTGACGGCCTTCATCGACAGGCGGATACGGCCCTGCTTGTCGACTTCGAGGACCTTGACCTTGACGATGTCGCCTTCCTTGAGCTTGTCGGAAACCTTCTCGACGCGCTCGCTGGAGATCTGCGACACGTGCACCAGACCATCCTTGCCCGGCATGATCGTGACGAATGCACCGAAGTCCATCAGCTTGGCGACCTTGCCTTCGTAGATGCGGCCCGGCTCGACGTCGGAGACGATCTGCTCGATGCGCTTGCGGGCAGCTTCGGCTGCTTCGCGGTTCACCGAGGCGATCACGACGTTGCCGTCGTCCGTGATGTCGATCGTGGTACCGGTCTCTTCCGTGATCGAACGGATGGTCGCGCCACCCTTGCCGATCACTTCGCGGATCTTGTCCGGGTGGATCTTGATCGTGAGCAGGCGCGGTGCGAACTCGCTCATTTCCGAGCGGGCTTCGGTGATGCACTTGGCCATTTCGCCGAGGAT